>ENA-OQCX01000752-OQCX01000752.1-human-gut-metagenome-genome-assembly--contig:-NODE-752-length-16448-cov-2.509956_pt1 | contig 16448 bp, 21 predicted proteins | sample MGYA00242762_ERZ504587 | MGnify/ENA primary metagenome ERZ504587 (study PRJEB26092, sample SAMD00036337) | human gut metagenome | host: Homo sapiens | study: EMG produced TPA metagenomics assembly of... | reverse complement strand
AAGTTCAGCTCCGGAAGCGCCGGCAGCAGCCTTCGCTATATCATCAAAACGAACAGTATCTGCAATCTTGATTTTCTTTGCATGTACCTTCAAAATCTCCTCACGGCCCTGAAGATCCGGAAGTTCTACCGGAATTCGTCTGTCAAAACGTCCCGGACGAAGAAGTGCAGGGTCAAGAGAATCCGGACGGTTTGTTGCCGCAAGAATTACCACGCCTTTGGATCCATCAAAGCCATCCATTTCTGTAAGGAGCTGATTCAAAGTCTGCTCACGTTCATCATTGCCGCCTGTAAATCCGGCACCATCACGTTTCTTACCAATTGTATCAATCTCATCAATAAATACAATACATGGTGCTTTTTCATTTGCCTGTTTAAAAAGATCACGTACTTTGGCCGCGCCCATTACCAACAAACATTTCTACAAACTCAGATCCCGAAATAGAGAAAAACGGAACTTCAGCTTCACCTGCAACTGCCTTGGCAAGAAGAGTCTTACCTGTTCCAGGAGGACCCACAAGCAGTGCACCCTTTGGCATAGACGCCCCAATTTCTGTATACTTCTGCGGATTATGCAAATAATCAACGATCTCCGTCAGAAGATCTTTTGCCTCATCTTCACCTGCAACATCAGAAAATTTGATTCCTGTAGAAGATTTCACGTATACCTTGGCATTACTTTTGCCAAAAGACATTGCACCACCAGGGCCGCCACCCATAGATGACATTATCTTCTTAACTCAGCCAGCGACCAATAAAATAAAGATCACGATTGGTACTACATAGCTGAGAAGCAGTGTCATCAGTATAGAAGGACTTTCCGGAAGAACTTCATCCATTGTTACCCCTGCATCCAACAGGCGATTAACCAGATCAGAGTCATCCATCTTGACAGTTTTACACAGAACCATATTCCCGGAATTACTGTCTTTCATCTCATAATATATATAATTTTCTTCTACTGTAGCCTTTGTTACATTCCCATCTTCAACATTTTCAATAAACGTAGAATAGTCCGTCTTCTGCACGCTTCGTTCCTGTACGGCCGGAACAACCAGCATATTCAGAAGAACGATGATAACACCTGCAATGATATAATATACATACATAGGTATTTTCTCTGGTTTTTTGTTCCCAAACTTCATTTATCTTTTGTCCTCCAAATCTTCGAAAGTCCCGGTATTTAGTATCTCCGGATTCTTTCAAAATCATTTATGTCATGTACCATATCATTTTTCTTTCCAAGATTCAATGTCCATTCTATGAAATTTTATAAACTTTTCATAAAAAAGCTACAATGTTGATAATCAAAAAAAGCTCTCTGATTACCAGAGAGCCTGAGTTAAGTGCCGCTGGCCGGACTCGAACCGGCACGGTTTCCCGCTTGATTTTGAGTCAAGTGCGTCTGCCAATTCCGCCACAGCGGCACAAGAACCGAAAATTATATTATCATAATTTCCGGTTCCCTGCAAGTGTTTTTTGGAATTATCTGTAATAATAACAAAAATTATTTGTAAAGTTTATCTTCGTCCTCAAGAAGTTTCTCATAGATCGGGAAGCTGTCGAAAGTTGCAAAATAATCCTTCGGTGTCTCTGCTCTTCGGATCATCTCGAAGCTTCCATCCTCATGGAGAAGGATCTCTGCGGATTTGAGTTTACCATTGTAATTGTAACCCATTGCAAATCCGTGTGCTCCTGTATCGTGAATTACAAGCAGGTCGCCCATCTCGATCTCCGGAAGGTAACGGTCGATCGCAAATTTGTCGTTATTCTCGCAGAGAGATCCTGTGATGTCGTAGAGATGATCGCATGGTTTGTCCTCTTTGCCCATAACGGTGATATGATGGTATGCACCATACATAGCCGGACGCATCAGGTTTACTGCGCAGGCATCTACACCGACATATTCTTTGTGGGTGTGTTTCTCATGGATGGCTTTTGTTACCAGGCAGCCATACGGTCCCATCATGAAACGTCCAAGTTCTGTGTAGATCGCAATGTCGTCCATTCCAGCCGGAACAAGAACTTCCTCATATACCTTGCGGACACCTTCACCGATCACTCGGATATCATTCGGAGTCTGATCTGGTCTGTATGGGATTCCGATTCCACCAGAAAGATTGATGAACTTGATGTCTGCTCCTGTCTCTTCGTGAAGTTTTACTGCCAGTTCGAACATTACTTTTGCAAGCATCGGATAATACTCATTTGTTACGGTATTGCTGGCAAGGAATGCATGGATACCGAAATTCTTGGCTCCTTTGGATTTGAGGATACGGAAAGCGTCAAAGATCTGCTCTGTTGTCATTCCGTATTTTGCATCTCCAGGGTTGTCATGATATCATTGCTGATCTTGAACACACCGCCCGGATTGTAACGGCAACTGATCGTCTCCGGGATCTTGCCTACAGCACGCTCTACTGCTTCGATATGTGTGATATCATCCAGGTTGATGATTCCGCCGATCTCATCTGCATAACGGAATTCTGCTTCCGGAGTATCGTTGGAAGAGAACATGATATCACCTTTTTTGCATCCGATCGCCTTGGAAAGCATCAGCTCTGTCATGGAAGAGCAGTCGCAGCCACAGCCGTACTCCTGAAGGATCTGGATCAGATACGGGTTCGGAGTTGCCTTTACAGCAAAAAATTCTTTGAAGCCTTTGTTCCATGCGAATGCTTCTTTTAATGCTTTTGCATTCTCGCGGATTCCTTTTTCATCGTAGAGATGAAACGGTGTCGGATACTGTGCTGTAATCTCTTTCAGCTTGTCTAATGTTACAAACGGCTCTTTTTTCATAATGTATATCTCCTCGTTTTTATTATTACCTGTTATTTCACATGCTGATGCGTAAACAGATGATCCTGACAATACTCATAATTTCCATTGCATTTGGAACAGAATCTGAATTCCAGGTTCGGATCGTCCTTCTCTGTTCTGCCGCAGATTGCGCATTTGTGCTTGGTGATACCTCCTGTTGCCGGATTGACTCTGCTCTGTGCGACCGCTTTCTTGAACTCTCTTCTTCTGTGAACTTCCTTAGGATTATATCGCTGCATGTTTCTTGTGCTGAAGAAGAACAGCACGAAGTTCAGAAGAGAGGCTATGATCGGAACTACATATACCCAGAGTCCCATTCTCAGATAAGTGATCATATCGTAGAGAACCATCACACCATAGACGATTGCCATCCATTTCATCTTGATCGGGATCACAAACCACAGAAGGATCTGCATATCCGGGCATGACATCGCATAAGCAAGAAATACAGAAAGGCTGACGTAATATGTCGTAAACACTCCGCCGCCAATCATGTAGCTCACTCCACCGATCGTAACATAACCACCTGTTATAAAATAAGTCAGAAAAGCGGCGATCAGCACAAAGAACAGTCCGGAAAAAATATACAGGGTATATCGAAAAGCACCCCAGGTACGTTCCAGAGAAGTTCCAATCGGATAATAGAAAAACAGGATAGAGATCACAAACAGCAGGAAATTTCCTGTGCTTGGCGGGTAGATCACCCAGGTCACAAGTCTCCAAACCTGTCCGTGAAGGATCTTTGCCACATCAAGGCTCATCATATCCATCAGATTCGGATTCAGGTAAGTCAGAAAATACCCCACCACATAACAGATGATCACATACATCGTCAGGTTCTCAACCCCGAATCGTCCAAACTTACGTTCCAGTTTATCAATCCAATTCATAAAATCACTTTTTCTCCTTTTCAGTCATTATACTGTTTGGAAAGATGAATCCCCCTGCTAGAAATGTTAGAAATATTTCTTTTTTGACAGGAAGATCGCCGCCACGATACTTGCCACGATCGAAAGCAGTATGACGATCAGGAATCCCCACTGTATGCTGGAAAACGGCATACCTGAGGGATTCAGATTCATTCCATAAGCGCTGAACACGATCGTCGGGATACTCATAACGATCGTGATCACAGACAGGATCTTCATGACGTCATTCAGGTTGTTGGAAATAACTGACGCAAACGCAATCCATCATGTTGGCAAGGATACCACTGTAGATATTCGCCATCTCGATCGCCTGCGTGTTCTCGATGATAACATCCTCAAGAAGTTCGGTGTCCTCCGGATACTTCTTGATGCTCTCGATCTTGATCAGTTTCTCCAGAACAGCTTCATTGGAACGAAGAGATGTCGTAAGTATACCAGTGATTTCTCCAGTTCCAGAAGCTCGATCAGCTCCTGATTTCGCGGTGAAAAGTGTAGTTTCTCCTCCACCTGTTCACTCTTCTTGTCAATAATACGCAGATAGCGCAGGTACATACTTGCATTTCTGTACAAGATCTGCAGGATAAAACGTGTCTTCATATAAGTAAAGAAATTGCGGACACGCCCTTCCATAAATCTCGTCAGTACCTGTGTGTCTTCCAGGCAGATCGTAAAGATCATTTTGTCTGTGACAATGATACCAAGCGGAATAGTACCATACCAGTCCTTATCATTACGCTCCTCGATCATCGGGACATCCACCAGGATCAGTGTGTAAGTGTCCTCTACCTCGATACGGGAACGCTCTTCCTCATCCAAAGGAGCTCGCAGGTCGTCGACCTCAATCTGGAACTGTTCTGAAATTTCAAAATCTCTGTCGCTGTCGGATTTGTCAGTGCAACCCAGCAGCCGTCCTGCGGTTCCTGAATCTCATGGATCGCTCCATCTGATGTTCGAAACATTCTAACCACGATTCCACTCCCCTTCCACTCTTATTTGTCTGTTGCCGCTCATTTCATTCACAGCAACTTTTGTTAACCCATAGGTCAAACACAATTTTCATTATAAGTTGTGTGTTGTTCTTTGTCAATTCCAACCGTTTTGGATTTACACAATTTTAATAGAAGCACCGGAAACCTTGTCTATCCTGTTGTTTTTCACGGGTTAACGTGTTAAAATATGGTTGTCTGCATGGTTTTTACCATATCGGACAGTATATTTCAGGAAGGAATCATATATTTATGAATAAATCAATTTTGGGAATCATTTTACCGTTACCACCTGGGGAGAATCCCATGGCAAGGCTCTCGGAGCTGTCGTAGACGGCTGCCCTGCCGGTCTTTCTCTCAACGAAGAAGATATCCAGAAATTCCTTGACCGCCGTAAGCCTGGTCAGAGCCGCTACACCACCGCACGTAAGGAAGGCGATCTTGTAGAGATCCTCTCTGGTGTCTTTGAGGGAAAAACAACCGGAACTCCGATCTCACTCATAGTCAGAAACACAGACCAGCGTTCCAGGGATTACGGCAACATTGCTTACACCTATCGTCCGGGACATGCCGATTTTACGTTTGATGCCAAATATGGTTTCCGTGATTACCGCGGAGGCGGCCGTTCTTCAGGACGTGAGACGATCGGTCGTGTGGCAGCAGGGGCGATCGCAGCAAAGATTCTTGAAACTCTCGAGATCTCTTTCTACACCTACACCAAATCTATTGGACCTGTAAAGATCGAAAGTTTTGATGCAGAAGAGATCAGCAAAAACGCTTTCTATATGCCGGACGCCAAGGCAGCCGAGGCAGCAGGGGCTTATCTAGAAGAATGCATGAAGAATCAGGACAGCGCAGGCGGTATCATCGAATGCCGAATCAAAAACGTTCCTGCCGGTCTCGGAAATCCGGTCTTTGAAAAACTGGACGCCGTTCTTGCCGAGGCAGTCATGTCGATCGGTGCTGTCAAAGCGGTGGAGATTGGCGATGGAATCCAGGTTTCTGCGATGAAAGGCTCCGAGGACAACGATGGTTTCCATATGGAAAACGGACAGATCACCAAGAATTCCAATCACGCCGGCGGCATTATGGGTGGAATGAGTGACGGAAGTGAGATCATCCTCCGCGCTGCGGTCAAACCGACCCCATCGATCAGCCAGCCACAGAATACCGTCACAGACAGCGGAGAGGAAACTTCTCTTGAGATCCATGGCCGCCATGATCCTGTTATCGTGCCGAGAGCCGTTGTTGTTGTAGAGTCCATGTGCGCCCTGGCGATCGTGGATGCACTTTTTTCCAATATGACATCCCAGATGGATCGTATTCAGGAATTTTACCAGAAATAATATTCAAAAACTTCCCATACCATATCGGTGTGGGAAGTTTTTGGATTTACCAGATGTTTCAAACACATATATTGGCTAGTCTCTAAAATCACAAATACATATAAAAAAGAATAAATATCTGATATTTTTCAAGCAACAAAAATGTCGCAGTAATGATTTAAAAAATCATTACTGCGACATTTCCTTTACATTATTTCTTCGTCTTCGTCGATATGTACATCTCCTGCTACCTCATCCGGTACCGGCCAGATATGGATGCAGTTTGGTGTCTCAATATGATGGGGTTTATCATTCATAACGATAATATTCTTGTCATAGTCTACAGTAAACGTAGTGATAGAGTTGCTTGCATGGTTCGCAAGTGCGATGTGCTTATTATCTGGGAAGATTACCAGATCCTTCGGATAATCGCCACTGATCGGAAGATTGAACTTCTTCTCAAGAAGTCCGGTCTCATGGTCAATCTCATACATGGAAACCGAATTCTCTCCGGCAGTTGTACAGAACAGATGCCTGCCGTCCGGTGCAAGTGCAAGTCCGGATGCCGCATTGTGGATCGCATCCTCGTCATTCGGCTTTCTGAGTGTGCTGACACTCTGGAGCAGTTCAAACTCAGGAGTACTGCCGCTTCCGTCATAGCTGTAAACCTTGATCTCATTGCTCAGCTCAAACAGGATATATGCAAATCTGCCGTCTGCACTGAAACGGATGATCCTAGGACCGCTCTCTCTCGGGCAGCGGAGGATGTCGACCAGTTCCAGCTTATGCTGTCTCTTGTTGATGCAGTAGATCTTGACCTGATCGATGCCGTTGTCAACTGCACACAGGTATTTGTTGTCCGGTGTAGGACGTACACAGTTTACATGTGGACGGAAGTTACGCTCTGCAACGCTTCCAAGTCCCTTGTGATAAACACCATCCATGATACGTCCGAGACTTCCGTCGCGGCGTGTATGTACAACCGTCACCTTGCCGTCATGGTATCCTGCCACATACAGATATTTGCCGTCCACGTCTGTTGCCAGGAAACATCCTCTCATTCCGTCGATGCTGACTCTGTTAATGCGGGTCAGGTCACCGTTCTCGTCACGTTTGAACACTGCCACACCTTCGTCCTCGATGGAATACAAAAACTTGCCATTCTTGGAAATTGCCGTATGAGATGCATTGCTGACCTGTACTTCGCTCCGTTCTTTCAGAGTACCTTTCTCAACATCTACATCGTAAACCTGAATACCTTTACTGTTGCCGTGGGTATATGTTCCCACATAGCTACATATTTCTTATTCCCCATGATATTGCCTCCTAAAATCGCGCGTTGTCGTCGTCCACGCAGAGACAGTGCTCTGCATGAACTTAAGTGGTTACTGTTCACTCCAGCAACCTCAAGTGTCCTTATTATATCACAATCCAATTCCAAGAACAAGTTAGCATTCAGGAGGAAATGTATTTTATCTTATACTTAATGTACTTTATTTTCCACTCAATGTTTTTTTCTGTAATACAGAATGCCGACGGTCCCACCTGCTGCCAGGATCAAAAGTGCCCAGAATACCCAGAGTGCCGTGTCATCTCCTGTTTTTACAGTTTTCACACTTGAAGAGCTGCTTTTTACAGAAGGATTATTTCCGGAAGAAGACGATGCTGCTGTGGATGTTACAGATGGCGATGGTGTAACAGATATCACCGGTGTGGGAGTGATCTTTTGGATCTCTTCTCCCTTTGGCTTTGTGTGGATGTCGTAGAGGATCTCCCCATTTTCTTCCATTGGGACACAGACAAGAAACGGCGCGATCACCCCGTAGGTTTTTTTCCCGTTCTTCTGGCGGATGAGGTAAATTCCTTCATTGAGATCTTCAAAAACAAGTTTTCCATCTGCGTCTGTCATCCTTGTTTCTGCCGAAAGTTTCTTCGCCGTCACCCAGGAAGAAAGTTTTTCTGCCGCTTCTTTGTAATCTGTGGATCTTGACAGATTCCAGGGAGTTACCTTACAGCTTCAAACGCCTCTGTCAGATGCCAGCCATTCTCCTTCTGCTCTGCCACATAAAAACATTCCAGTGCAGTGCCTTCCCGATCTGTCCCGATCTCATTCAGCTGAACCGTGATGCTTCCCTTTCTCTCTGCCGCATCCACAGAAACAGCCGGAAAAACTACAAATATCAGGATCACAGCAAGGAGAAAAACGCCTGCTGTCTTTTTATTTTTTCTTTTCAACCTTTTTCCTCCTTCCTTTTTGATGGCTTAAGGAGCCAGAATCCTGCTGCTCCCAGAAACAGTATGGAAAGTACAAAAACTCTTTTTCCCCAGATCAGAAATCCGGATTCTTTTGCCTGTTCTGCACGTTTCTGTGCTTCCCGGTATGGATCCTCTTTCCTCTTACAAGAAGCCTGTGTGAGTTGATCCCATAGGGAGTACAGGTCACCAGTGTCACCTGATCCTTTCCCTCTTCGATCCGCAGAAGATCTGTGCGGTCCGGTGTCACGGTAACGATCTGGTCCACCTGATACGCCAGCTTTTCTCCCAGAACATTCAGGAAAAAAAGATCTCCCGTCTTCATCTGATCCAGATCTGTAAAAAACATCCTGGTCGCGATTCCTGTATGTGCCGCGATCACAGCATGTGTCCCCGCTCCCCCGACAGGAAGTGAAGAACCAAACAGATGTCCCGCCCCCTGTTCCAGAACATGCTCCGAAGTTCCATGAAAAACCGGCAGAAAGACCTCGATCGACGGAATTTCCAGATAACACAGGATCTCGTCTCCGGAGACATCCAGAAGTTTCTGATATTCTCTGTATGCAGAAGTTTCTTCTGCGCCACCTCCAAAACTGTCACCCGGAAGTACTCTGCCTGCGCGAAGTTTTGAATTATAGTTTCTGCTTCGCCCAGAAGTTTTTGCTTCCCGGTGTCCGACAGTTTCTCTGCCTTTTTTTCATATTCATAGATGACTTTGCTCTGGTTTCTCTGATTTACCCACTGACTGACAAACGGATAGTTCAAAAATCCCATCCCCACCAGAAGAAACAGGAAAAAAATCAGTCTCTGTCTTTTCACGTCTTCCTCCTTCTGTACAGAAACAGCCCTGTCAGAAAGACCATCAGAAATGCCATGCCGATCAGGATCGAAAGCACATACTGCCGCATCCACGGACTTGCCGTCTGCTTTTTCCTGGCTGCTTTCTGCGGATTCTTCTGTTCTGTGACACGATGTCCTCTTACCAGGAGCCGATGGCTGTTGATGCCATAGGGTGTACAGGTTACCAGCGTTACCAGATCTTTTTTCCGGAATGATCCGAAGAAGTGACGTATCCTCAGGCCTGATGACCCGGATCTGATCCACCTCATAGGCAAGATGCCGGTCCAGAACCTGTATATAAAAAAGATCTCCTTTTTTCAGAAGAACCAGATCTGTAAACAGTTTCTTGTCAGAAAGTCCTGTATGGGCAGAAAGGACACAGTGCGTATCCTTTCCTCCTACAGGCAGAGAAGTGTTCTCAAGATGCCCAACACCCTTTCGCAGCACCTCCTGTGAAGTGCCGTGGTACACGGGCAAAAATACATTGATCTCCGGGATCTCTATATACCCCATGATCCCGTCACTTTCCAGATCCAGAAGATGTTCATACTGCTTTTCTTCTGTTCCATCCACAGCAAGATCCGGGTCAAAAGGATCTGTCAGAACGGCTTCTCTGTTTTTCAGTTTTACATTATATTCTTCTGCTTCTTTCAGCATTTGATGGATCTGTGTTGTATCCATTTTGTCGGTTTCTTTCTGATATTCGTAGATGACTTCCTCCTGCCTGTGCTCATAAAGAGAATTGCTGACAAAAGGATATGCCATCAGAAGTATCCCTGTTCCGATCAGAAATCCTGGAACCAGAAGCGGGCGTTTTTTCCTAGTCTTCATTTATTTTGCACGGTTTTTGCGGATGGTCATAGAATAGTAGCCACATCCTGCTGCCACGGCAAACGCACCTGCCAGAACGAAGAACCAGATACCGCTGCCGCCGGTAGATGGAAGTTCGAAGCCTTTGATATTATTGATCGTTACTTTGAAGATACCGTCTGTGTTGCCATCCTGGCTGATTGTTCCAATATACTGATTGTTATTCTCTTCTTTTCCATCCAATACATAGGTATTGTTTCCTGTTTTTGCTGTAATCTTAATCTTAACCGGTGCCTTGAGGAGATTATAGCCTGAAACGGTACTAAGCTCTTCAAGGAAATATGTTCCTTCTTCAAGACCTTTGATATTCAGTGCACCGCCTGCTGCCGGATGTATTTTTGTATTGTTTTCTGCACTGGTTTCTGTTTTGGAAGTTACATGGTAAACACCATCACTTACTTTTTTCATCTCATAATAGGTTCTGCCTGTTGTTTCTGCCTTTCCATCTTTTGTGGAATAAAGAACGAACGTGATCGCGTTTTTATTGGAATCTGTTACCGCTGCTGCACTTCCTGCCAGTTGTTTATCTGCTTTGATTCCAAATGTATACTCTGTAACTTTATCCCAATCCGTTTCCATGTCTGCACTGCTGCCGATCTTATACTGGAGTTTTACTTCATTCGGGTTTCCTGCCGGTCCGCTGATCTGAGTATCTGGTCCGATCTTTACATTTTCATTTACTACTGCCGTGTAATAGAAATAGATTTCCTTTGTTGTTTCTTCTGCATCAGCTGCTGCCCAGTTACTGATCCTTTTAAGGCCTTCTTCTGTCAGGGTAACAGCAATTGTCTTGCCACCTATATATTCCGGTTCTGTTCCGGTATAATTTTCGACTTTTGTAGTATAATACTGTACCTCATCGGTGTTCTCCAGAAAAAAGCATGCTGTCAGAAGCCACGCTGCCAGTCCGCAGACAATTTCCCGATTCTTTTTCATATATTTATTTTTCCTTTTCTATACATTCTGTTTCAGGTATGTTACTGTTCACTCTGTTCACAGTAACTTGGTCAAAATGCATTCCAAATCACCTTCGGTGATGGCATTTTGCCCCGTATGTCTCGGGATTTTGCCATCTTCATGGCAAAACACCTCGCGGGATATTATCTGTGAACAGTGGCACAAGATATTCCCTGATCTGACGATCTGTAAATGCAGCCATATCCGCTCCGTCAAGCCATGCCTGATACCATTCTACGGTATGGGCGATTGCTTCTTTTACCTGCCAGTGCGGTTTCCATCCGAAGGTACTGCGGATTTTGGAGCAGTCAAGTTTCAGGAAGTTCGCCTCGTGAGGACCTCCCTGATAGAGATTCTCCCAGGCAGCCTCGTCACCCCAGGATGCGCAGAAAAGATCTGCCAGTTCGCCTGTTGTGATACAGTCGTCATCGCCAGGTCCTACATTGTAAGCTCCTGCTTTTGATGCATCTTCGTACTGGCTTCCGGCGAGCATCAGGTATGCGCCCAGCGGCTCCAGTACATGCTGGTATGGGCGGGTGGAATGTGGATTCCGAACGGCAATCTTCCGTCCCTTTGAAACTGCTCTTACGCAGTCCGGAACAATACGATCTGCCGCAAAATCACCACCACCGATCACATTGCCGGCACGTGCTGTGGACACTGCGATCCCGAGCTCATTGAGAAAAGATTTCTCATAGCTGTGCGTTACCAATTCGGAGCAGGATTTGCTGTTAGAATACGGATCATAACCGTCCAGTTCATCTGTTTCGCGGTAGCCCCACTCCCACTCATTATTTCGGTATACCTTATCTGTCGTCACGTTCAGGAAAGATTTTACGCTCCTGCACTGTCTCACTGCTTCCAGAATGTTGACCGTTCCCATGACATTTGTCTCATACGTATAAACAGGATTTTTGTAGGATTCTCTCACGATCGGCTGTGCCGCCAGATGCAGTACGATCTCCGGCTGTGCCTCTGCAAAAACCTGATGCAGTTTCTCCAAGTCGCGGATATCTCCTGTGACAGAACGCATCCTGGATTCTATATCCAGAAGATGAAACAGATCCGGTTCTGTCGGTGATTCCAGCGCATAGCCTGTAACCTCTGCTCCCAGGTTCAGAAGCCAACGGCAGAGCCAGGAGCCCTTGAAACCAGTGTGTCCGGTTACAAGAACTTTCTTTCCTTTATAAAAGTTAAAATCAAATGTATTACTCATCTATTTCTCCTTTTGCTCAAGCATAATGCCTGCAATTCAGGCATAGATAAAGTTACTGTTCACTCCATTTACAGTAACTTGGTCAAAATGCATTCCACATCACCTTCGGTGATAGCATTTTGCCCCGTATGTCTCGGGATTTGCCATATTTATGGCAAAACACCTCGCGGAATATTACCTGTGAACAGTAATTAAACAATTTTATTATACTCGCATTCATTTGTAAAGTCACTTGTTTTTGCCGGATTTCCGATATATCCCTTTAGAGAATAAATAATTCCTGTTCACAGTAACGATAAATATTAAAAAGGTCCCCGGAACATTCCTGTTCAGAAGACCTTTGTGGAATTTATGGTAATCTTATTTACAGAATAAATTTACGGATGATCTCGGCAACTCCGTCGTGATTGTTGTCGTGCTCCGTCACATAATCGCCGTATTCCTGGATTCCCGGAAATGCGTTGCACATTACTGCGCCAACATGGGCTGCCTGAAGCATTTCGATATCATTCTGTGCATCTCCTGCAGATACGGAATTCTCGATCGGGATTCCCAGATGATCGCACATCCAGCGAACTGCTTCCCCCTTGGAGACAGCCTTTGGCACGATCTCAAGATAAGTTGCATTTGAGAAAAAGCTTCTCACGGTATCGGAATATTTAGAAAGAACTTCTTTCTGGAATGCTTCACTTTTGCTTCTGTCATTGTCAATTGCCAGAAGTTTATATGGATCCTGAATAATTGCATCCTTTGCGTTTTTTACGATTTTATATGGTAAGTTCTGTACTTTCGCGTATTGCTGAAGCAGTTCATTGTTCTCTACCGTCAGAATCGCTTCATCTGAATATGCCTGCATATACAGATTTCTTTCTACTGCTTTCTCAAAAATCTCAACTGCTGTATCCTGTGAAAAAGTTACACCATGAATTGTTTCTCTGTGGTAAGGATCGTAAATCTGTCCGCCGTTAAAAGCGATTACATAACAGCCCTCTCCTGTCAGTCCGACGCGTTCTGCAATCTGCAGTCCGCTGGCAAGAGCACGTCCTGTTGTCACAACGATCTTGTGTCCTTTTGCCAGTGCCTCGTCCACTGCTGCCCTGTTTCCCGGGGTGATCTCCTTCTTGTCATTCAACAAAGTTCCATCCAGGTCTGTGAATAAAATCCTGGTATCAACTGCCATCTTTTCTCTTCCTCCATCTGTATATATTTGCCCTCTATATCCAAATATATAATATCTTCCTTCGTCTTCGCAAGAGTTACTTTTTATCTGGTTCCAGATATTTTCTGATTTCTTCTTCCTCCAGATGTTCCCCGATCACGATGATAACTTTCTGTCCAGCTTCGATCGGACGCAGGGTGATCTCGTGATGTGTGGCATTCAATTCTGTCCACGATCCATCTGTTTCCTGTGTAAATCCCTTGATACGAAAAACAGAGCCACAGGCAGGATCTTCCATAATTTTCTGCGCTGCTTCGCGCAGATCTTCTTTTGAGATTTCCAGATCCATGAAATACTTAGACTGAAAAACATCGTCATCATCCAGGTTCATTTTCTCGTAATCTTCAGCAATGTATCCGCTGTTCATGATGCGCTCAAAATCTTCATTTTCAAACTGTTTCCAGTCTTTTTTTATGATCTCATCTTCCTTCAGTCTTCGCTTGCAGTGTACCGTTTCCAGTGCGCGGTTCAGGTGATCGATCGTGTTCTGGATCGTTTCTCCAGAAGCCTCCTGTGTCTTGCTGAGGACAATACAGCCTGCATCTGCGACCTCGGAAGCCAGGATATAATCTGCCTCCTCTGACATTTTTTTATCCAGTCCCACATCAACAACAGCGATCACATTTCCGATCTGATACCAGCGATCCAACGGTTCTTCGTGCAGTGCATCAAAAAACTCATCCATATCAAAAATCCCTGACGGCTCGATCAGAACGCGGTCATATCCGCACATTCCCATCGCGATCAGCTTGGTCTTGAAACGTCTTCTGTGGCAGTCTTTGTCGCATCCTCCGGCTACCATTTCAAGCTCACACTGTTCGCTTTCCAGCTCCCGAAGCAGCATCATATCTACATTTACCGCGCCGAAATCATTCTCCAGAATTCCGATATTGTAACCCTGATCCATCAGATAACGGGCATATTTTTTTTATGAAAGTTGTCTTTCCTGATCCGAGAAATCCTGTGATCAGATCTACTTTAACCATGTAATTTCCTCCTGTATGTTCTGTGCAAATATATGATGTCCTTTTTCTGAAAAATGTACTCCATCGTATACGACTGGGATGTCCCATTTACCAGCGTCCGTAAAGCCGATTCCCAGGCGTTCTGCGACTTTTTTGTATTCTTCGCCAAGTTGTCTTGATTCCTGATACAGCCGTTCTTCATCTACCCAGGCACCGTATTCCATCCGGCTGGTGCAATCAAATAGAGTGTGATCTTTCCACTGGAAACCGCCGGTTCTGCCATGAGTTTTTTCAGAAAAGTCTCCATTCTCTGTGCCGTATCTTTCGCTGTAAACTGCTGTTCCTGCAGAAGATCGTTCGTTCCAAGCATGATCCACATCCATACGGGAGCATCCTTATCCTGCCAGTCCTTTAACTGTTCGCAGCAAAACGGATCTGGCTTCCTGTGTGCGGAATACACCTTCCACAGATGCCGTGATTCTCGATCTTCCACTTCGTTTCGCTCTCCAGGATACCTGTCCAGCGGTTTTGTTCTGGATACTGGTCCCCCATCAATGTACACGGATCATAGCCGTATGTATTGGAATCTCCATAACAGATGATCGTTCCTGCCATCGTTTTTCCTCCGTTTCTATCCACAGTTTCTGTTCATTTAACTCCTGCCATAAGCCATGCGAGCAGTCCATATTCTACAACAAGGATCAGAGGTACTCCTACAGAAAATTTCTTCTTTCTTGTCTTATGATGAAAGGTTTTCATTCCTGCCCACGCACCAAAACTTCCACCCAGAAGCGCAACCCCGATCAGAGTACTTTCCGGGATTCTCCATGCCCCACGTTTGGCTTTTTCCTTGTCAATTCCATACATCATGAATGCCACTATATTTATCGTTATCAGATACCAGCTGAAATATTTCATTAAATCCATATGTTTCGTTTCCTCCCTGTACTATTTTATATGAACTGTCCTCCCAGTTCTTTCAGTCTCTGCTTCCGCTCCTGATAATCCGGCATTTCCTGCTCCACAATCGCCCAGAACTTCGAAGAATGGTTCATCTCTTTTCGGTGTGCCAGTTCATGAACCACCACATAATCCAGAATCTCCGGCGGCATCAGGACCAGTCTCCAGTTAAAGTTCAGATTTCCGGCCGAACTGCAGCTTCCCCACCGGGTTTTCTGCTCTCGGATCGTGATTCTGCCATAGTTTACTCCCATCCGTGCCGCAAAATATGCCGTTCTTTCCGGGAATATTTTAAGGGCTTTCTGAACACCGTCTCTTCGTTCTTCATCTGTGATCACATGACGAGTCTCCCGGTAATCTTCAAGCTTTTTCTGCTGCTTCAGGATCCAGTCTTCGTGATCTTTTACAAATCTGACAACCCTGTATTTCGCCAGTCGCTGCGGCGCACGCACGATCACTCTGCCATCTGGTTTTACCTGCAAAGATATGGTTTTACGGTCTGAACGGATCAGTTCATATGTTATCGTATCTATCGTTTTACCCTCCGTAATACAAAAAAAGTTCCACAGTATCATCATTTTCACCGTAATGATACCATGAAACTTATTTTGCGTAAAGAACAGCGGCGCGGATTGCGAATATCCGCTTTGCTACCTGCTCATAACCAAATAACTGCTCCGCAGTTTATTTGGGTGACATGCTCCCACCACTTAAATCTTTGATTTTGAAGTGGGGGCTTCTTGCTCAATGGCTCTACTGAGCCAAGTATCTACAAGCTATCCTCGCGTGCCCCGCGATTTTTATTAGTCCGGTTACGGACTTTTTATTGTGCTGTCATGCACATTCTGCAAAGATTCTTTTTCCCTCATTCATGATGTTCACTGCTGCATTTACATCACGGTCCATTCTGTGTCCGCATTCACAGTAATAGATCCTTTCAGATTCAGATCTTCCACGCATATTGCATCGAGCTCTCGGCAAGACTGGCACTGAGTTTATGCTGAAAATCTTTCTCTGATTTCGGATTTTTTCATGGCACAGTGCAACTCTTTTCTTCTGCTTCTTATAATTCTGACTGCCTTTCTGACATCTGGACAGCTTTCTCTGTT
>ENA-OQCX01000751-OQCX01000751.1-human-gut-metagenome-genome-assembly--contig:-NODE-751-length-16453-cov-1.743477_pt1 | contig 16453 bp, 23 predicted proteins | sample MGYA00242762_ERZ504587 | MGnify/ENA primary metagenome ERZ504587 (study PRJEB26092, sample SAMD00036337) | human gut metagenome | host: Homo sapiens | study: EMG produced TPA metagenomics assembly of... | reverse complement strand
CTTTGCCGGTCACGGTGCCATCGTGGTGCAGGGTGACAATTTCAGGGCCGGAAACGATGGCGTACCGCACCCCTTTTTCCGAAGCGGTTTCGGGCAATACCTCAGCTTCGATGGCGGCGGTTTTACCCCGACTGAGGTTCATGGCCGTCTGCTTCAGCTGCATAGACTCAGCCCGGACCATGTCCTGTTCGGCGCGCACCTCGATGGCGGCTTCGTCAAACACTTTCTCGTCCCGCAGGCTGTAAGCCCGAACCACCGCTTTACCTTCCCGGACGGCGGTGATATAGCCATCCTGGCTCACGATTACGGCATTGCCGGATACCACTTGGTACCCAACCTGGTCATAGCTGCCTGCCGGCTCTACCTGCACATAGGCTTTCACCGCATCCTGCAGTCCCATGACCGAAGGAACATAGAGCAGCTGCAGGCTCTGGGGGGGTAGGTACATTTTCCTCTGCAGGGATCTTGCTGCCCTTGTATACCTTCACATCGTCGATGCTGAACTCCATCTTATCGCCGGTACCGCTGTGGATGTCCAGTCGGTTCACATAATCAATGGCGTTGCGGTTGCAATGCCGGAGCCTACCAGATAGCCGTTCATGTACACATCGGTGGTATTGGCCTTGGCGGTGCCGTTGTTCGGGGTGATGATGTAGGTCACATCCACCCAATCACCGTAGTTGCCCACCACCTTGTCCGCATTAAGAGAAATAGGGGTATAGGCATTTGGTGAGGACATAAGTCAAATCGGAGAAATTGCCTAAGGCGCCCTTGGCGGCGTTGCGGACACGGAACAGCTCGGTGGTATTGGAATACCAGCTGTCCGACCCGGCCGCCACGGCATACATACAGCCAAAAGTGAGATCTCCCGCCCTTGTGTTCCCCCAAAGCATCGATCCGCACCCGGAAAGATATCGTGGTGGTGTCGGTCTGGGGCTGGAATACAAAGGAAATTTTACTGGTGGCATTGTTGGAATTGTCCCGGAACCGGATTACGTTCCCCTCGGATTCCTGCTCCAAGGTCACCGATGTACCCTCGGCCGATTCCGGAATCACCTGCATAAACTCAGTGTTGAAGGCTGTATGCAAATCCAGCCCGCTTTCGCGGCCGAAATCACAGCTGTACAGTTTTTCCGCCTGTACGGCTTCCCCCTGCTGCACCGTGACATGACAGGTAGAAGTGGCGATGGAATTGTCCACACTGGTTGCCCGCACCACAGCGGTACCTTCCTTCAGGGCCGTGACATAACCTTTGGCGTCCACGGCCACAACATCCGCGCCTTCCAGCACATCCCAGGTCACCGCTTTGTTGTAGGCTTTGATGGGCTTCACCGTAACGCTCAGGCTGGTGCGCTCTCCCGGCTGCAGCTGAATTTCACTGCTGTCGATGCGGATGCTTTCCACCGGGGTCTTTTCCACAGTTTCGCTGTGGGAAATACCGGAGCTGTACACCCACACATCGGAATAGGCTTCCTCACTGGAATCTACCGAATCCTGGATGTAGTTGCCCAACTTGAAATAGTACCAGGTATCCTTCCAAAGGGGGTCCGCCGCCACAAAATTGTGGGAAACAGTCATAGGTTCGTTGTCATCGGTATCGATGGTAACATAGGCAGTACCATCCACCACTTGGATCTCGGTGCGGTATTTTTCGCCCAGTGCCACCTCGGATAGGCATAAGCAAAATCGGCGGAGGTTTTTTCGGTGGTGTTTTTCAGATACACAATCACACTGCCGGTTCCCTTGGCCTTATCGTAGGCATACAGCACCTTCACCAGAGGATTGGCGTTGTCACCGTTCTGCTCGATGCCGTGGATCTGGGAGGTGATCACCTTGCCGTTGGCCGGTACATGGGTGACCTTCTGCTCGGCCACAAGGGTGTGGGTGCCCTGCCAGGTCCAGTTCACCGTTTTGTCCTTAGGGTCCAGCATTTCCCGCATCTCGGAACGGGCATAAGTGGTGTTTCCGGTTTTGAATCCCTGTACCGGGCAGTGGAACACCACGGCGTCTTGTCCGTTTTCGTCAGTAGCCGCAAAGAAAAACTCACTGGTGTAGCCGTCCGCCAGTTCCTGTGGCGATTTTTCCAGCACCGAGCCGGGCTTGGTATCGCTTTCTACCGGCAGCTGCAATTTCCAGCCACCGGCCACGAAATCAATGCAGCCCAGCTCGCCCGGCGTTTTTTCGTCTTCACCGTCGCCGTCTCCTTCTCCGCTGTCCGTTGTTTTCAGGCTCACCCGCACATCGTCGATGTATGCGTGGGTCTTATCCATGCTGCCGGTCAAAAAGGAAATGTTGTCCAGACTTTCCATGACGATGTTTTCTGTTTTACAACTCATGGCAATATTCTCTCCCAACAACTCCCCGTTCGGCATATACGTCAAAGGTCTTTGTTGCGGTGTCGATCACCGATTTCAGTTCGATCCATTTTCCACACAGATAAGCTCCATTTTTTACAGAGGGAGTTTTTGGGAATCCCCTCCCCGGAACTCGTAGGTGCGGGAATCGCTGCCGGTGGTTTTAAACCGCAAAAACTCCCCTGCGCTGGAGGTGCTGCTGCTGCCGCTTTCCTCCTTGGAACCCGCCGTCAGGGCAATGGTGGACTTTCCCTCATCGGAAACCACATACAGCTTGTACTCCACCACAATCTCCCCGGCCTGTTTACCGATTTCAATGTTTGCCTTACTGGTTTCGCTGTCGCTGGTATCATTGAATTCCAACACGTGGTTTCCATCCATCTCGACCACGGAAACCCCACCGCTCAGCTTGACCCCGGCGCTCAGTTCGGATTCAAAATTCTCATCCAAAATAACCGTGTACTCCTCCGGCTCCTGGGCATACACCGCCAGGGGCGTGGGAATGCAGGTCATTCCCATGGCCACGGCCAGTACCGCACCCGCGGCCTTTTTCATTTTCGTATACAGGTTCACCAACACTCCTCCTTTGTTATACTTTTCTAGATAAAGGCCTGTCCGCCGTTGATCTGGATCACTTCGCCGGTGAGGAAGGATGCCTTGTCCGAAGCCAGGAACTCGATGACGTCGGCCACCTCCCGGGGCTCGCCCAGGCGCTTCATCAGGATGCTGTCTTTCCAGCTCTCCACCAGCTTGCGGTCGGTGGCAGCGTGGAAGGGAGTATCGATGGTGCCGGGGGAAACCATGTTCACCCGGATGCCGAACTCGGCCAAGTCCTTGGCAGGGCACGGGAATAGCTCTGCACCGCTCCCTTGGAGGCCGCATAGATGGAAGCTCCGATACCGCCTCCGTTGGTCACTGCAATGGTGCTGAAGTTGATGATGGAGGGGTTGGTGCCTTTTTTCAGCAGCGGCAGCGCTGCACGAGTGTTGAAAAACAGGCTGTCGAAATTCAGCGCCATTACTTTGCGCATAAAGCCAGTCTCCATCTCGGAAACCCGCTGCCGGCCGCCCAGGCCGCCCACGTTGTTCACTAACAGATCCAGATGATCAAACTTCTCGGCGATCTTGGCAAAGGTCTCGTTCACCTGCTCCTCGCTGGTGGCGTCGCATTTATAAAAATGTGCCTTGATGCCCTTGCTTTCCAGATTGCTCATCACCGTGTCCCGGCCTGCCTCGTCGATGCCGGTGACAATCACCTCATACCCGGCCTGGCCCAGTACCTCGGCCGTTTTGCCGCCGATGCCGCCGGTGGCTCCGGTAATCAATGCTGTTTTCATACTTAATTGCCTCCCATATGGTTTGATTTCAAACAGTAAGCTGCATGCTGTAACGTACCTTTTCTCCCCTCGCCCGCACAAGAATGCTACGGCGAGTCTGGTTGACAGGATTATCCTTGGTTTTAAGGAGGAACAGCTCCTGTCCATTTTCCAGCTGCAGTTCTATCTTCATCCGCAGTTCGCCAAAGACAGCCAGAGAACTGCTTTATCCCCCAAAACCAGCACCTTTTTGGTTTCCTCCACATGCTGGTAGCCATTTTCCGAAAAGCCCAGACTGGCATCCTCCAACGGCATCTCACATTCCAGCTGAAGCTGGGGTTCCAGATGGAATACATAATCGTATACCCCTGGCTTACCCTGGACCAGGAATTCATCCACCAGGGAATCCTCGGTAATGTGCAGGTTGCGCTGGTAATCAATACCCTCGTAGACATCCAATGCCAAACCCGAAAAGCTGTCTGCATCAAAGTGCAGGCACTTGCCCGGATGCACCGAAGTGATATCCTGGCCGTTCCAGCATACGGTATTATGAGACAAGGTCTTTCGATGCCACTCGTTGCACAGCCGGGACTGGTAACCCGCATTGGAAAGATCCCGAGAAATGCGCTGATCTTTATACATCACCTCGATGTTCATAATATCCGGATGGGCATGAGATTTGCCGTTGAGGCATATTTCACAAACACATTCCAGTTGTTGTTGCGCAGCATGGCAAAGTTGGAGGTGGGGAATGTATTGGAGACATGGGCCACCGGCCGGTAATCGCTGTAATCAAAATCGATGTTGAACAGCAGCTGTTCCAGACACACTGTCCCGCAGCAGTAATAAGGCTCCGAAAGGGGCAGAGTGGTGCGAGGATTGGGGTCGTTCTCAATGATTTTTAGCAGATTGCCCACCTTGCTCTTTTCGCCAAAGGCCCGGGCGGCGGTGTGATACACATAGCTGAATGTGCGCAGATTCAAATTGGGCCAACCGTCGTTGGGATTGGGCAGATACAGGTTGTCAAAGGCGTATTCGTAGGCTTTCTCAAACATCCGTTCAAAAATCGCTGTGCTCTCCTGGCCAAAATCATACCCGTAAATCTTGCTGAAGAGGAACAGATAAGAAACGCCCTCCAACAAAAAGAAGTTGTAGTGATGGAGCCTTCGTACCAGAAGCCGTCGGCAGTCACACCCTCGGCCAGCTGACGCCGGATATTAAAGGGGCTGGTGAAGGCGTAATCGATCATCTCCTGATCCTTCATGGCAAGACCCATCACACCGATGGCAGCCAGCGACCAGCAGCTGATATTGTGGATCTCCACCGCCTGGGGAGCCAGCAGCCGGAACATCTCCCGGAAAAGCTTGCGGTGCACATTTTCCAGCCATTCCTGCTCCAGTTCAGGGCGCAAAATCTCAATGGTCTGGATAAAGCGGATAGCTACGATGGCCTCATTCAGGCCCTGAGGCATCATTCCGCATCCCCACTTCATGGTTTCGTAGCTGTCAAAAATCTTGTTTTCCTTGTTGTGCAGCACGAACTCATGGTAATGAGCCGCGTAAAAATCGATCACCTGCAAAGCGTAGTCCCGGTATTTTGTCTCACCGGTGGCCTTGTATACCGCAGCCGAAACCAGAGCCAAAACCACAGCCCGGTTGCGATAGAAGGTGACCCACACGCCATCCTGCACATCGTTGGAATATACCTTTCCGCAGATCTCACACCGGTGGCTGTGGGGCGAATTCAAATCAAAAATCAGCCTGCCGCCATCGTCATCACAAAAATAGTGGTGCCCCCATCGGCTCAGCTTGGCGGGCGAATCGCAGAAGGAGGGCAGAAAGTCATCTACGTCCTTCTTCATCGCCAGAATCGCCTGACGGTTGCGGGGCAGTTGTACCAGTTCACAGAACCGGTCGTTTACATAGTTCATAGTTGGTTCCTCTTTCTCTGCACAGCGTTTACAGCGAATACTCCGCCGTTTCTGCTCCATCCCTGGTCACCCGCAGACGCACCGGACTGCGGCCAACGCCGGCATCGTATTCCCCCACCGTCAGCTTGTATACGTTGCCGTTCCATTCCAGGTGAAGCATTCCCTGCTGGCAGCAAACCTTGGCCTCGCTGCCGGCAAAAGTAAAACACTCAAAGAATACTTGGCTGGTCTGGGGGTCTGGGAATCGGGTAGACAGGGTATGGATGCAGGTGCGGCACAGCTTGTCCTGTTCCTGGGTGGTCATCACACTGACCACCTGCTGTTCATACTGCCGCGTCTCTGTCGGTGCGCTGGAAAATACCTGGTATCGGATATCTCCTGTCTCCATGGGATACCGGTATCCTTTTTCCTGGGGACAGGGCAGCGGATCGGTGTTGCAAATGACCGAATAGATATGGCTCTTTTGGCTGTTGAAAATATCCGCAAACAGCCAGAAGCCCAAACCGTCGGTCACCAGCACCCGGCTTACCTCCTGCATCTGCATATGGCGGGGATACACCCCTGCTGTCTCGCCCCGGTAAACGGCCAGGTTTCCCTCTACCTTAACGCAGGAAACAAAACCGCCGTAGCTTTCGGGGGAAAAGTCTTTTCCCTCTTCCTTCTGCCGCTGCTCCACACTGGTCATATAGACGTCGTTGACGTCCTGGGCGTCGGTATATCTACCATCCACCAGCAGGACATTGTGGTTATCCGGCATCAGATTGCGGTTGTAACCGTCCTCACAGGTGAAATATTCGCCGCCGCTGGCAAAAATATAGGACAAATTGTCGGGGTGATGGTGAGACAAAGAAAACAGATCGATCCCCTCGTCTTGCAGGATCTTCCAGCCTTCCCTCCATTGCTTGGCGCCTCCCGGCGCGCCGCACTTGATGGAAAACACCCGGGCGTCCCGCTGCCAACTGCTGCGCAGAGCCAGCAGACCCAAATCCTCAAAATACCGAGCCAGGGGCAAATCGTCAAACTCCCGTTCTTCCACCGAGGGTCGTACCACAAAAACTCGAAAATCGCTTCGGGCAGAATTCCGGGCTTCACCTTGCTGTTGGCAGCTTCCTGAGCAAGGAATTCCTTCACCACCATATTTCCCAACTTCTGGGCATGGCCGTTGCGGTATTCCGCCGCTACCTTGTAGTAAACACAGACCGGATGGCTGCTGTAACGGTCGTGGCAGTCGCCGTAGTTCATCTGCCGGGTAAAATCACCGTTGCACTGGTACAGTCGATAATAAAAGGTGTTTTTCAAGTAGGGGCTGGATTGGAAATAATCGATTCCTTCCTGCACCTTCAGCAGATGAGCATAGACAAACAGCCACATGCCGCCGTAGCGCCAATAGGTGACGCCCTCGTAGTTGGAACCGTCCTCTGCCATCAAGTCAAACACCCGGGCAAAGTCCTCTTTGGCTTCCTTTATATATGTATCGGCTTCCTCAGCCTGTCCCTGCATGGCATAGCCGGCGGCAGCCAGCCCCGTCATGTTGATCCAGTTGTGGTTCTGGTAAAAGTTGGTGGACCAACCGCTGCCGTAGGTATCACGGCGATAGTCGAACATCACCTTAGCATGGTGACGGATCTTACAGAAGATCCGCTGCTTTTCCTCTTCGGAAAGATAGGCTTCAACCAGTCGTACCCCAGAGAAAGGCCAAACAATATCCAGGACGCGGATAAATCTACATTTACCAGATGGGCATTTCCCCATTTTTCATAGGACAGCACCGTGTTCATAAACCGCTTGGCATCCTGCAGATACTGTTCGCTGCCGCTGAGTCGGTAGGCCAGGGCCAGGTTAGCAATTGCAATGCCCATATATGTTGTGCTCTCCTTAGGATGTTCCAGAGGCAGCTCCATCTGCTTGTATCGGTCGGCCTGTTCCAGCAGACGCTTGTACTGCATAGCACGACTGGTATCCAGCTGCAGGCAATAGGGTTTCAAATCACCGATAAATATCAATCGATTCACCTTCTTTTTACTTACATACCGTAGCAGAACCGGTGCGGATTGCCCGCAGTTTGTCTGTCAGGCCGGTGATGGCACTGTAAAACAGAGTATATAGGGTGGCAAATCCGAAGGGTTCGCCAGCCACCACCACCGTTTCTGGGGACAGCCCTAGCAAACCGACTAGAAACAGGTTGATATTTTGGTAGCTGAGATATACCAAAATCACCACCAGCATACTCAATCCCAAGTCGCCCAGTGTCTGCAAAGCCCGCTGCCAGCCCTTTTTGTTGCGGTACCTGTGGTTTACAATCTCACCGCCCCGCACGATGTCAAATACATTGTACGCATGGATTGTACACCACAATGGTAACAAGGCCGATACCCACTCCCAGGAAAAAGATCAGGTCGATGGGACTGGTGTATCCCCCTGCCTGGGTACCGAAGCCAATCATAAAATAGCACATGCCCACAATCCACCAGCGCAGCAGCGTGGCTTTGGCATTGTCTGAGATTTTTTTGCGACGAGTATGCTTTTTATCCATTTTTCCTTACCTTTCCGTATGCTTTCTGCATGTGTCGATCAAAAGCAGAACACCGGACAGAGCGAACATAGCCATAAGTGCCAGGCTAAACCATACTGCCTTGTATACCATGGCTGGTTCCAGCGAATTTTGGGTACGGATAGCTGTTTGATAAATAGATACCAAGTCTGCCCCCATGCCCACAGTGGCCGCGCACAGAGCGATAGTAGCGTATCCCGCAAAGGAACGGCTCACATGCACTTGGGTGGATTCAAACAGAGTAACCAACCCCAACAGCACAAACAGAAACATGATGAATCCGCATATCTGATTTTCCAGCAGCAGCAGAGCGCTGGTGTGCACATAGGTGAAAATCAGATGCGCAATCGCTGCCACTGCAATGAGCAGTTTGGCCACTGTCTGGATATGGATGTTTTCTTTCAGTTCACGCATGGTCGTCACCTGCTTCCATATGTAAGATCGCTTCGCCCGTTTCGGCATCGAAGAAATGCGCCCGGGACATATCCGGCTTGAGATACAGCCGGCCGCCAAAGCAGGCCGATGTATCGTCGATACGGCACTGTACATCCTGCTGCTGAATCTGCGCGTGGATGATGAGATGGCTGCCCATAAATTCTTTAGCCACAAAATCCGCCTTGAAAGTACCATCGCCGGCCTCTTCTGCAAGGCTGAACACCTCGGGATGTAAACCCAGGATCACTTCCTTGGAGCTCCAGGCCTCCAGCTTGTGGGCTGCCAAGGGGCGAGACGCAACCGATTTTCACCGCACACGAAGGTTTCCCCTTCCAACTTGCCGCGGATAAAATTGATCTGGGGCGAGCCGATAAATCCCGCCACAAACATATTCACCGGCAGTCCGTAAATTTCCCGGGGCGTACCCACCTGCTGCACCACACCTTCCTTCATCACCACCATACGGTCAGCCATGGTCATGGCCTCGGTCTGGTCATGTGTGACGTAAATAGTAGTCACCTTTAGGCTTCTCTGCAGCTTTACGATCTCGATGCGGGTGCTGTTGCGCAGTTTTGCATCCAGATTGGACAGCGGCTCATCCATCAGGAATGCCTTGGGATGACGAATGATGGAACGTGCCAGAGCCACCCGCTGTTTCTGTCCACCAGAAAGCTGCCCCGGCAGCCGGTTGAGATATTGCTGGATATCCACCGTTGCCGCCGCCTGTTGGACCTTGTCATAGATGGCCGTGTCCTTCTGGTGCTGCACCTTCATGCTGATACCCACATTGTCGTACACCGACAAATTGCCGTACAGCGCGTAATCCTGAAATACGATGGCAATATCCCGCTCCACTGGAGGACGGTTGTTGATCACCTTGCCGTCCAACAGCAGCTTGCCGGAGGTGATCTCCTCCAGGCCCGCCAGCATGCGCAGAACGGTGGATTTTCCACAGCCGGATGGTCCCACAAAGACGATAAACTCGCCGTCATCCACATCCAGATTGAAATCATGGATGGCATGAAACCCATTGGGATACACCTTGTTTACATTCTGAAACTGTATTTTTCCCATCTGTATGCCTCCATCATTTACTGGTTCGGATGTGCCAGCTGCTTCTGCAGCCGGCGTCGTTTGGAGCTTTTGCGCAGGCTGTTGCCACCAGCAGCAAACAACAAAGCCGCTCCCGCTAGGTTGGCGACCAGGATGATCTGCTCACGGTCATAAGGCTGTAGCACAAAGGGTACCAGCACAAACTGACGAAGCAGCATATAACCGCCCACAATCAGACTAACTGCTGCCCAAGGTATTTCGTACACATTCACCTTCACCGCACAGGTAAACAGCAAGAACAAAAGGAAAATGTTCACGATCACCGCAACGCCCATCATAAAGGTAACCGGCATCACGTCCAGAATACTCACCACATACACAAATTCCAACAGGGTGGCCAGCAAGATCATGGCGTAGGAAGGCGCATCCTTTTTATAGAGGGTAACATATACCTTTTTCTCTTTTTCCGAAATATCCGGCTTCATATCAGGCGCCTCCCTTCTGCAGTTTTTTGTATCGGATATGGCTGAGCAGCAGCACCGCCGCAAAAGCTACGCAGACAATAATCTGCACACTATATATCCCGATACCCACCTGAAACGTAGTAAATTTGAGTTCATACCCGGTGATTCCGTCAGCGTACAGATACTGAAAATCCAGTCCCTTGTAATACGCCCAGATGGCGAGAATGTTGCGAATGGCGTTCACGGCGCCAAAGCAGCAGCAGCCCATATACACCGTCATCACAGCAGCCGCAAAGCGGTCCGGCACAGCTGTGCGGATCTCCAAAAGAACAATCATCAAAATACCGATAATTCCCACAATGGCCCACACCAGGATCTGCCGGTTGAATCCCTGCAGGATCACCTCGTAAAACTGGGCGATTTGTTTGTTTTGAGGCATTTTCAGTCCAAACAGGTCGTTGTATTCGGTCATGAATACCAAGGTGTACAGGAATACCACAATGGCCGTCACTGTGTATACGGCCGACAGAATAACCTGTCCCCGAAATATTTTTTTCATAGTCAAGCCCTCCATTGTTTGTTTCGGGGAGACCGAGGTCTCCCCGAAACAGCACGCGCACAATTATTGGGCCGCGGTCATCACCTGATATGCCTGCTGATAGGCAGTAACATACGCATCCAGGTTTCTTGCTTCAAATGCAGCCAGATATTCGTTGTAATCGGCCGGAATGGAGATGCCGTTCGGAGCATTCCCCTTGGCATTGTACCGCACGATGTTGAACATCTCCTCGCTCAGATCTTCCATACCCATGGTAGTGGTTTCGGAAATAGCCTCCTTCTGACGCAGCGTCAAAGAGAACACAGGAGGAACCATCTTGTAATAGTTGGGGTTATCACCCTTGATACCTTCGCCCGCGTAGGTGGCAAAGTGTGTGGTGGAATTCTGCAGCAGCTCCCAGCCTTCAAATCCACGCTCGGAGGTATACTGGTATTCGAAGCCGATATCCTTCTGGTAGCCGATGGGAATCAGGCAACCCAGCCAGTCGCGCAGGAAAGTGGAAAGGTCGCCCTTGGCCACGGAAGCGCAGGTCTCCATCACCCAATCGGTGTACTGGGGATATTCCTTGCCATCGGGTCCGGTATAGGTCTCGTTTTCCTTCAGGAACATGGGGCAGGCCGTAGTTGCAGGGTGGAGCCTTCTTCGGTGAAGAAGTAGTCCAGCAGAGCGCAGGAGCGGTACAGCTCAGCATCGGTGGCGCAGCGGCTACAGAGATGGACCAGCCATCAGGCTTTGATGGCGCGGCCATTGTCGATATAATACTGCCACACGCCGTTCACCTTGGCCACCGGGGGCAGCACCACCACGATGTCCTTGTTAAGGGAATCAGCAGTGGAAGAAGCCTGCCAGTCAAAGGTGATAAAGCCATAAGCGGGCGCTTCGCTCTCGTCAGTGCCCCACAGGGTGCTGCGGAAATTGGTCTTGTTGGTCAGATCATAACAATCGGAATAAATCAGGCCCTCGGCCTCCATATCCGACAGGTAGCACAGCACATCGTACATACTCGGTGGAGTAGGTATACTGCAGGGTACCGGTTTCATCGATATACCAACGGGAAGTATAGCTGTCGGCGCTGTGTGCCTTCACACCGTCAAAATAGGTGGACAGACGCAGCAGATCTTCCCGGTAGGAAGACTGGCGGGTAAACATGGGCCACACGGTGTCCGCCTTACCCTGTGTCAGATAGGTGGGATTGGCCTTGATGCAGCGCATCAGCGCAATGAGCTCGTCGATGTCATAGGCTGCCTTTTCACCCAGAAACAGCTCAGAGGGCTTTTCGTAGTCATAGTTGTCATTGATGTACTGCACCATGGCCTTGGTGAGGGTCTCACCATTCTTCACAGCCAGTTCGTTCTGGATCTCAATGATGCTCTGATCAGTTTTCTTCGTGATTTCAACGCCTTCTTTAGGAGTCACGGTGCCGCCGTTGTCGCCTCCGCGGGTGTTGTCGCCCACATAGAAGCCATCGTAGTAGACTTCAAACTCGCCGTTGGTATCGTAAGCCGCGTTGGGATCATCCAGCAGCATAGTCACCCAAGACTGCCGCAGGCTGAAGCTGCGGGCAAAGTTGTTCAACTCTGCAATATAGGGTGCGTGGTAGATGTTGCCGTCATATGCAGTGATGGCGGTTTTTACATCGGGATTGGCATCCAGATAGGCCTTAAAGTTGGGCATATAGCCCTGGGCCATCATGTCGCTGAGATTGACGAATTTGCCTTCGGTGCCGTAGTACATCAGATCGTCAGCAATAGAGTTACCGCCAAAAATGTTGGCTCGGAGAAGTTGGTGGTAGAGGCGATATCAATCATCTCAGTGGCTTTCTGGTCCTGGGTTGTGATATCGGTGAGTTCACAGTTAAGGGCCGTTTCCACATAGTCCCACATGGGTTTGAGCATACCGGCGGTGTACACGGTGCCGTCGGGCAGGGTCAGGGGGGATTCCTGGTTGTAGGTGATGGTACGGGACTTGTTGCCGGCCGCATAGTTGATTTGAGGCTTACCTTTTCGGTGAGGTCGGTCTTGTCCTCGGTGGACTGGGTCTGTTCGCTGCTGGCCGCAGATTCAGCCCCGGCGCTTCCCGCCTGGTCCACGATGGTGGAGCCGCACCCGGACAGGGTGGACAGCAACATGGTGCCCGCCAGCATAAAGCCGGCAAATTTTCGCATTTTCATTGTATCCTCCTTAATTTTATTATCCTTTCACGCCGCCCATATTTACGCCTTTTGCAAAATACTTCTGGATGTAAGGATAGATAGCCAAAACCGGAATGATGGAGCAGATGATGATGGCATACGCCAGGCTGTCTGCCGAGTAGGACAGAACCACCGGCGATTCATCGTACAGCTTCTGGTAGTTTTCGATGAGCTGCCGCAGATACACCTGCAGCGGCTGCTGGTAGGGTCGGTGAGAAGCATCCGGGACCAGTAGTACCGTTCCAGCGGCTGATAGCGTAAAACAGCGTCACCGTTGCAATGCTGGCCGTGGACATGGGCACATAGATCTTGTAAAACAGCTGGAATTCGTTGGCGCCGTCCACAATGGCGGCCTCCTCCAACTCCTTGGGGATGCTGCTGAAATAGTTGCGCAGCAGAATGATGTTGTAGGCCTGCACGCCAAAAGCCACCACCATGCCCCAGCGGTTATCCACATGCATGCTCTTATAATTCAGATACAGGGGGATCATACCGGCGCTGAACCACATGGTAAACACCAGCAAAAAGTTCCACTGGCGGCGGAATTTCAGCTTTTTCTTCTGCAAAGCATAGGCACCGGTGAGGGAAATACCCATGCTCCAGGCGGTGCCGATCACCGTGTAAAACAGGGTGTTGGCATAGGCAATCCAAAATCCCTTACTTTCGATGACCATTTCATAGGCCTGCAGGGTGATGTCCTTGGGCAGCAGGGTGATCAGACCGCTTTCGTAGGCCAACTTTCCGCTGATGGACACGCTGAAGGCGTATACAATGGGGTACAGCGTGACAAGGGCAAAGACAATCACCAGCAGATAGGAACACACCTTGAATATCTTTTCACTTTTGTTCAGTAATCCCATAATCAGATTCTCCTATTTACCACAGCGAAGTATCGGATATGTTGCGGCTTATGGAGTTGGCTCCGATCACCAGCGCAAAAGCAATCAGTGAATTGAACAGACTTACCGAAGCTCCCATGCCATAGTTGGCCGACAAAATACCAATGCGCTGTTCGAAGGTGGACAGAACGTCTGCCGTCACATACACGTTGGAGTTGTACATCAGCAGCACCCGTTCATACCCGATGGAGAGCATATTGCCTATGCGCATGATGATCATGATGATCAGGGTAGGGGCCATGCCCGGGGAAAGTGACATAACCGCAGCCTCCTGCAATTTGTTGGCGCCGTCCACCTTCATGGCCTCATACAGCGTGGGCGATATGCCCATGATCGCCGCAAAATACACGATGGAGCTGTATCCGCTTTCCTTCCAGATGCCCACCGCTATGTACAGAGGCCGGAAATAGTTGGCCTTGGACAGCATGGACACCCCTTCCTCCAGCCATCCCATATTCTGAAACAGGGCTGCCAGCACACCGGTGGAATGAACACCGCTGTACACCAACATAATGGTGATGCCGGTAATGGTTACTTCGGAAAGGAAGTGAGGCAGATAGGTCGCGGTCTGGGTAGCCTTGCGGACAAAGCCATTGCCGATCTCGGAAAAAAGTACCGCCAGAATGATTGGTACCGGAAATCCAAAAACCAGGCTGTAGGCGTTGATCACAAAGGTATTGCGGAAGGCCTGCCAGAACTGTTCCTTGTTGACGCCGGCCACCAGATTTACGAAGTTGTCGATGCCTTTGAACTCGCTCATCCAGATGCCCAGACTAGAATCGTACCGTTTGAACTATCAGAAGCCCGCCCATTGCCTTATACGCCACAGTGCAAACCAAAGCACCACAGGCAGCAGCAAAACATACAAACGCCAATCCTGGACCAGCGCATGGATTAGTTCTCTGCTTTTGGGTTTGCGCATTTTAATTTCGTTTTGAACCATTTGCTATACATTCCTCCTTTTGTTTTCCTCTGAACACAGGTTCTATATCCATCCCTCCGTTTCTCTGCCCGGCACGGAACATATTTTCTGAAGCATTTCCACCACCCTCCGGATAAAGGCCGACGATAAGGTTGAATGATTTGCTGCGTCAGCTTCGCCATTTCAGCGTATATGTCATCTCAACATCACCGCGCAAACCGCGCAGATGATGGTTCAATGCAGTAAAAGTTTTATCCAACCGGACCCATACTCCTTGCGGAGTACAACCATCGCCACCAGCAGGGCAAACAAACCTGTAAGGCCGTTGCTCACCATCATTACAATTCCCATGGCAGTGCCGCCAGACAGAGCCGTAAACTGCTTGAGGGCAAACAAAATGGGAAGACGGAAAATGAATAGCCTTGCAAAATTAATGCCAAAGGACAGCTTGGTATATCCGAAGGCATACAAAAGCGCCATAATCGCCGCATGTACTGCAAGAAAAAATATTGGAAAGCATCTCCAGCAAAAAAATCTGTCGGATCAGTTGGGCAAACACTGCATCTCCGCCCGAAAATACCGAGAGAATCGGGTTGAGAAATATCGATGTAAGTAAAAATCCCAATGTTCCCCAGGCCACGTCCACCAGAAATACGCTTTTGAACACCTTCAGGGCACGGTCTTTCTTCCCGCTTCCGATATTCTGGCGGATAATGGAAGCACCGCCGTCACCGATGCTTCCTGCCGGAACCGTAGACAATGCGCTGATACTGTTGGACACTCCCAAAGCGCCTACTGTCTGGGTACCATAGTCCACTCCTACCGAGTTCACTACCACCTTGCCGGTACTGAAAGCAAATTTTTCTGCCATCACAGGGAGAGAAATACCAAACAGCTTTTTGATAAACAGACGGTCCATTCGGATATATTCCAGTGATATCCCGAATACATCCTTTGGATCCCGCAGGCTGTATATACCGATCAAAGTCACAAGCAGGTTGGAAAGCAAAGTGGAAAAAGCGATCATCACAACACCTTGGCGGAATATCAGAACGAACACTCCCGACAGAGTGAATTTTGCCGCAGCCATCAGAAGATTCACACCCAATATCCTGCCGCCGTTCCCGCGCGCCTTTTCGATCGCTACATACACATTGTTGAAGAAGACAAACACCAGGTTCACCATGATCACCCGGTAATAATTCCAGCCAATCTCCACCAGTTCTTCGGGGGTGTTAGCCAAGCGGAGCACCCATTTGCCAGACAGTATCAGCGAGATTGCCAGCAGCAACGCGCCGCCTACTGCGAGAAAAAAAGGTGGTGTTCACCGTTTTTTGACATTTTCATAATCGGCGGCGCCATAAATCCGGCAATAAGGATTCCTGCTCCGATGGAAAGGCCTGTTCCCACGGCTGTCACCGAGTTGTTTAGCTGGTTGAAAAACGAAACCGCCGCCACCGACTCCGGATTGATGCGGGCTGTAATGGCCAGGTCGAAAACTCTGAACAGTTCGTTTAACAGCTGGAACGCCGCCATGGGCACACACACCGTCAAAACCCCTTTGAGTATATTTCCTTCCAGAAACAATTCTCTTTTTTTCAGATCCTTTTCCGCAACTGTAAGCGCCATCTTTTCGCCAGACCTTTCTCAGCGTTTATCCTATCTGGTTTTGCTTCCCGGTCCAGCCGTTCATAACTATAAACTAAGTTCATAACTTTTCTAAACACAGTATACACTACCCCACAAAGGCCTGTCAATGCGATTTTTATCGTCGTTTTTT
>ENA-OQCX01000750-OQCX01000750.1-human-gut-metagenome-genome-assembly--contig:-NODE-750-length-16455-cov-2.384370_pt1 | contig 16455 bp, 18 predicted proteins | sample MGYA00242762_ERZ504587 | MGnify/ENA primary metagenome ERZ504587 (study PRJEB26092, sample SAMD00036337) | human gut metagenome | host: Homo sapiens | study: EMG produced TPA metagenomics assembly of... | reverse complement strand
ACCGGCTAGAGCGTGTTTGAAAAAGGCTTTCTGCAAGATGTTCGTCACAATTTGTGGGAGATTTCGCTCGGATGAGGGCGCCGTAGCGGGCTACGCAACCGAATTCAGGTGAAATATACCGCAAAGAGGAGCGTGCAGATTGCGGGAATGATTTTTCAAACACGCTCTAAAGTCTCTTGCTGTAAGAATATCATTTTCCCCTATATTTGACAATCCTGTTTCTTAGATTCTTTTTGGCTCCGCTGCCACGTCTTTTCTCGTTTCGTATTTTCTTAAATACAAGTTTTTTTCTTATCTTGTATTTACCAGCTCAAACGCTTATAATTTGAAAATTTAAATTTTTCAATATGTTATTTTTTATTTTTCGGGAGGTTTTATCATGAAATTTATATATCCTGCTGTTTTTTAAGAAAAACCGAAGATGGTCGTTATAAGGGAACTTTCCCAGACCTGGAAGGCTGCTTCGGAGAAGGAGACACTTTAGACGAAGCTATCGAAAGCGCTAACGCTGCTGCATTCGACTGGATTTCTGTAGAGCTCTCCGAAGAAGTTCCAGAGCTGCCTCCGATCACAGATCCAGATGATATGGAATTAGAAGATGAGGATGTGGTCAGAAATATCCAGGTGAACATCCGGTTGTATGATGGGTGGGATGAATGAAGTTTACCGTGAGTGTTTGAAATGTCCGCTTACGTTCCAGACTTCACTGACTTACCTAATAAGTCCAAAATGGGGAGGCAAAGCTCCCCATTAATTTTATCACTGTACCTGGTCAGAACCTTCTCAGTTACAAAATATTTTTGTTTTATCTTGCCTGCTTCTTCACTGCCACTGCAATGGACAGACCGGGAGCATAATATGGAATCAATGTAGCCTGCAGTGCATGATAAATATCAGACTTTCCAGGCCATACGGTCTCCAGAAGATTGTTCTCTCTGTCCAGCTGGTGGAACCAGGAACCGTTTACGTGATCCAGAACTTTCTCATCCAGATATTTCATAAACTCTGCATAATCTGCTGCGTATTTCTCATTATCTGTTACATGGAACAGAACGGAAGAGGTGTTGATTGCTTCTGCAAGAGTCCAGTGCATTCTGTCATGGACTACAGGTTTGCCGTTCCAGTCTGTTGTGTAACAGATTCCCGGTGCACCGTCTGCATTCCATGCGTCAGCAACTGCGCGGTTATACAGATTCTCTGCAGCTTCAATATAAGGTGCTGCGCCAGCCTTGTCCTCTTTATATGTAGAAAGCGCCCACTGTGTGATCAGTCTTGCCCACTCAATTCCGTGTCCCGGAGTTGCGCCGTATGGCTTAAACTGGTCGTCCGGACGGTCTTTGTTGCATTCCAAATCCGGTACCCAGTCACTGGAAAAATGCTCCGGTATACGCCAGTTATTGTCCTTTGCCCATACCAGAACATGGTCGATGATCCTGCCTGCACGTACACGATATTTCTCATCCCCGGTCACATCAGCTGCGGCAAGAAACGCCTCAACGGTATGCATATTTGCATTCAAGCTCGATAGGAATCCAGCTCTGTAAATTCTGTGTTCCAGGTATCACAGGAAAGTCCTTCTTCCTCGTTCCAGAATCTCAGATCATAAAGTGCCAAGGCATCTTTCAAAAGCTCTGCTGCCCCTTCTCTGCAGGCCAACACGCCGGAAGAAGCTGCCAGAATTACAAATGCATGGGCATAGCACTGCTTGGTTGGAACAATTTCATTGTCCTTTGTAAGACCTGCATACCAACCACCATTTTGATCATCGTGAAGCTCGCCTCTAAGCCCCTTCAACGCTGCATCAGCCAATGCCTCGCTGCCTTCATGTCCAAGCATGGAACCAATGCTGTACACATGTGTCATACGGCTTGTGATCCAGGTTTCACGGTTACGGTCTTTCCAGGGAGTGCCGTCATCTCCAAGATAATAGGAGCTTCCTCCTGGTGACGGAAACTGATGTCCGAAGCTTAATAAGCCATCTCTAACATCCTGCAGAAATTTCTGGTTTTCAGCTGTTCCAAGCTGATATTTATTCTCTGTAACTGCCATTTCTGTTTTCTCCTTTTATACTGTAATATCCTGTGAAAGTCCCGCTCTACAGCTGACTCTCATATATAGTGATGTCACAAATAAGCAACAAATCCGTTTTGTAATGATCTCCCACTTTGCAATCTTCATTTTACCTTATCTGGAAGGCCTTGAACAGAGGGGGGAACTTTGGCTTTTATGGGGATTTTTACTGTTTCACTTTTCTGACACAATTATACTCCCAGACGGGATTTCGGTCAATTTATTTAAGTTTCATCAAAACAGCCGCCATTAGTACGTTATTTGCACTAATAGCGGCTGTAAATGTTATTATTGTTATAATAATCTATATTCTGTTTTTTTCAAAAACAGTTCCAATCTAGCAGATAAGCTTTTCCAAGCTCAATTGCAGCTGCCTGAGCCTCATCATCTGGCTCTTCGTTGCAGATTACACTGTCAACAGCAAGTGCAACGCCATCGTTCTGGCATTTTTCTTCCCAGCTGCGCATCCAGTCGCCGTCTCCCCATCCGTAGGAACCGAAGAGCGCTACTTTTTTGCCTGCAAGCTTTGGCTCACATGCTTCGAATACCGGCTGGAATACGGAATCCTCAAGCTCCTCATCTCCCATTGCAGGGCATCCGAAAGCTACACCGTCAAAACTGCTGATATCTGTTCCATCAAAATCATCTGCACTGATCACTTCTACCTCAGCTCCTGCAGCTTTTGCGCCTTCCGCTACTTTATTTGCCATTTCCTCTGTATTACCAGTTCCGCTCCAATATACAACTGCTACTTTACTCATAACTTCATTTAACCTCTTTCTTTTATAATTTTATTGCCAGCCTGTGAGATCATTTATGTTTTATCCTCCACATCTGGCACTTTAATAACGAAAGTCAGCTTTTCCGTGACTCTTATCGCTTTTTGGCTGTCACCCATAGTGGACTTTCATTGTATGTCAGGCAGCCACTGTCAGCTGCAGAACACTCCTGCCTTTTGCCCATAGATTCCGATAAACCTCGCGGCATTTATGGTACTTCTGAAACATTTTCAATGCTTCACATTCATTACAATATACTTTCCAGCAGCCGGAACATTTATAATTCTGTCCGCCATTCTGGATAAAACCAATTACGTCCCCAAGTGGATAATCAAGAAAAATCCCAATCTCATGTGGAAAATCTTCTGATGCCTCAAAGCGCTTCTTCAGTAACGCCAGGCACTGTTCCGGTTCTGTATTTTCATATCCATATTTTTCCAGAAACCGGGCAACTCCAGGACGATTCAGATTCTGTGCCAGCTGTTTTTCCCGGTATACATAAACCAGAGAACGGTTACCACGACTGCGAAGTGCCAGCAGCTTCACGCCCTTTGGATTCATCAGCTGATTCCACCTGGAAATCTGAAGGTCTATATTTTCTCCCTCTTCACAACAGGCATTGAAAAGATTGGCTGCTTTTAATGAAGCAAGGGTGGGAGCACAGTGCTCAATGAGACATTTCTCAATCATGATAAACTCCTTATCTTTTTATGCATCACCGCATGCTCATCCAGCGCACACTTTAAAGCGCTTGCGCTGCTGGTATGGATGCGCGCTACCGGAATGTTGTTTTTCTTTGCTTCCTGGGATGCACTGATGACCATTTTATGGGACACTGTATTGGTAAAAAGCACCATCAGATCCGGCATCCGATTTTTTTACGGATGGCGCCGTTCTCTTTTGGAAAAACCTTCGCCTTATATCCATAGTCTTTGCAGATATCGGTATACTGACATACCATTCTCTCATTTCCGCCGATGATTACAATACTCATGTAAATTGTCCTTTCCGGGTTTCCTGAAGCTTCTGAAATGAAGAAACCTCCCTGCTTCCATGCAATGTTTTCTCCTTATTTTCGTTAGTCTGTTCTAACCCTTTGTTAAAAAAAATTAGAAGCTTTCCGTTTACTGTTTACAACCTTCCCAGTAACGCCTGCACTTCTGAAATATGTTTTAGTTGCTGCAGTCCTTTACATTTTATTTTATGTAAAATGTGCTGATTATATATTTTTATAGTTCTACGCTTCTGTTAGCTTATTCTAACTTTCATGGTGTTAGTTTACACTAATCCTTTATTTCTGTCAAGTACTAAGCAAAAAAAAGAGAGCTAATGAAAAACAGTCTCATTAACTCTCTGATTATATTCAGAAGTTCCACTATTACCGCAGAGCGTGTTTGAAAAATCATTCCCGCAATCAGAACCCGATTTTTTTACAATGTCCGCAATGCGCGACACATCCGTTCAGATTTCCTCAGTGCCCACCAGATTCTTCATACTGTTCATACCGATCAGCAATGTTGAAGTATTGTGAAGCAATGCTGAGGTAGTCGGCTGTAGGATTCCGGCAACGCCCATCAGGATCAGACCAGTGTTAAATCCTACGATCGTTTCTGTAATTATTGTGGATACGCTTCATCAGCGCGTCACTGATATGCTTCAGAACTACGATACCTTCCAGATTATCCGCACCGATAGTGATGTCTGCAATCTCTCTTGCAATCTCAGCGCCTTCGCTTACTGCAATACCTGCGTCAGCTGCAGAAAGTGCCGGGGAATCGTTAATTCCATCACCCAGCATGACAACCTTGCGTCCTTTTGCTTTCTCTTTTTCCACAAAGCTTGCTTTATCTTCTGGAAGAACCTCGGAATAATATTCATCAACGCCAACCTTGGCTGCAACAGCCCTGGCTGTACGCTCACTGTCTCCGGTCATCATAACCACCTTGCTGAATCCGGCTTTTTTCAGCGCTTTTACAACTGCAGGAGCTTCCTCACGGAGAGGATCCTCAATGCAGATAACAGCTGCAAGACTGCCTTCAATTGCAAGATACAGATGGGAATACTCATTTGGAAGATTTTTAAACTTCTCTTCCATGCCTTCCGGAATGGTACATTTCTCATCCTCGAATACAAAATGGGAGCTTCCGATGATTGCTTTTTTCCCTTCAATGGTTGTAGAAATACCATGAGCCACAATGTATTCTACTTTGGAATGCATTTCCTCATGATCCAGTTTTCTCTTCTTCGCTGCGTCTACAACAGCTTTCGCCATGGAATGGGGAAAATGTTCTTCCAGGCAGGCAGCAATTCTTAGCAGTTCATTTTCGTTCTGTCCATTAAACGGGACAACCTCAGCTACTGTAGGTTCTGCCTTGGTAAGCGTACCAGTCTTGTCAAATACGATCGTATCGGCATCCGCAACTGCCTCCAGGAATTTACCGCCTTTCACAGTGATTTTGTATTCTCCTGCCTCCCGGATAGCGGAAAGTACGGAAACCGGCATTGCCAGCTTCAGGGCACAGGAGAAGTCAACCATCAATACGGAGACAGCCTTGGTTACATTTCTGGTAAGCAGATAGGTAAGTGCTGTACGCCAAGTGTGTATGGGACCAGTCTGTCCGCCAGGTGCTCGGCCTTGCTCTCAAGACCGGATTTCAGCTTCTCAGTATCCTCAATCATGGCTGCGATCTTCTCATAACGGCTGGAACCACCAACTGCTTTTACAGTAATGACAGCCTCACCCTCTTCCACAACCGTACCTGCGTATACGGAATTTCCTTCCACTTTTCTTACAGGAACAGATTCACCAGTTAGGGAAGCCTGGTTTACCATAGCCTCGCCCTCTGCGATCAAACCGTCAAATGGAATCACATTTCCCATATGTACTACAACCATATCTCCGGCCTGGATCTTGTCTGCGTCCACCAGCACCTCTTTACCTTCACTGCGAAGCCATACCTTACCAGTGTTCAGAGACATGGTACGTGCCAGATCATCCACTGATTTCTTGTGGGTCCACTCCTCAAGCAATTCTCCGATTCCAAGCAGGAACATAACAGAACCAGCTGTGGAGAAATCGCCGCGGAAAATAGAAACACCGATTGCAGTTGCATCCAGAACCGGAACCTCGATCTTACGCTTCCAGAGTGTCTTCACCCCCAGCCAGATGTATTTCACAGACATTGCAGTGGTATAGATTGCAGACAATGGATATGGCAAAAGCAGCTTGCGTCCGTAATGGAAAATAACTTTATTTACCAGCTTCTCCTTATAAGTCTCATTTAATTCTCTTCCGGAATTCTCCAGCACCTGGGCCGGTACGCTGACACGGCTGTAACCAAATGCCTGAATTGCCTTTAACAGTTCATTCCGTTCTCCGGTGTAATAGATAAGAGCATCACTGGTACGGTTAAAGACCTGGGCCTTCTTTACTCCATCCAGATTTTCCAAGTAATACTGAAGGGTATCTGCCTGGGTAAAATTCATATATTTTTGAAAAAGATGGACTCTGATACGTCCTTTTTTCTCATGTTTAATTGTAAATTTCAACTTGTTCACCTACTTTTTCTTCAAAGCAAGAGTTACTGTTCATTACGTTTACCGTAATCGCTTCGCGCCACACTCTTCGAAATTTTAGTAAGGTTTGTTCACCAAAATATTTCGCAGAGTTTTTCAAAGGAACAGCAACGATTAAGAGGACTGTCGCAAAAACGGCAGTCCCCAATATGTTTGCAAGGTATTACACTGCCAGATTACTCAGCAGCTTCCTCTGTCTCAGCCTCTTCAGCTTCATCAGTCTCTTTAAACTCTGTCTCGCCTTCAGCTGCCTCATCCTCAAACGGCTCCTCAGCTGCTTTTCTGTCCTCGTTGATCTGCTGTGCATCTGCATAGATATCACCTGCATTTTCCTGAACAGTTGTAACCGTCTTCATTACACAGTCCTTTGCTCTTAAAACAGCTGCTGTGCACTCTGTGTAAACTTTTTTCGCATCTTTGCTGGAAAGAAGCTTGATACCTGCTGTTCCGAATAAAACACCTGCTGCAAAAAGTCCTGTCTTGTCCCATTTAAAACTTGCCATGATTAAATTCCTCCTTATAGTGAAACGCTATTGTTGTTAATTGTTTTTCAATATTTTGGTATTATATATCAGGTTTTCTGAAATTCCCAGTACTATTTTGCTTATCGAGAAATATTCTCATTATCTCCCTGTTTTAGGGCGTGTTTGAAAAAACTTTCTGCAAGATGTACGTCACAATTTGAGTGAAATATACCGCAAAGAGGAGCGTGCAGATTGCGGGAATGCTTTTTCAAACAGGCTCTAACTCTCTCCCCTGGATAACTGCTATTTTTATATGCCTTCATACTATCATGCCAGTTTTCAAGCACCGCACTTTGACATGGTCATCTCAATACTCTCAATATCCTGATCTCCAATATAGCCCATATTTTTCAATCCTTCTCTTACAACCTGTTTCCAGACTTCAGAAGGCAGCTTACAGACAGTAGCATCGCTAAGTCTTACCGTGCAGCCATTTTCCTGGCAGCATGCTGCACAGCTGGAAATCCGGTACATGTTCTTTCGGCTGATGGCGCCGATTTTTTCCAGCATATTTACCATACGGTAAATTGTGGCAGGTCCAATATTTCGGTCTTTCTCCTGCACCTTGTAATAAATCTCCTTACAGCAGGAACACTCCTCCTCCAGAATAATATCCAGTATCAGCTGGCGCTGTCTGGTGATCCTGCAGCCTTGTTCGCGTAATCGTTCAAGGATCATATCTTTCTGCATTTGTGTCCGCTGATATGCTTCCTGATTTTCATATGCTTTTTCTTCAACTGCGTTTTTCATCATTTTCATCGCCATCCTTTTTGATTTCTGTATGATTTTATATCAGGGCTGGAATTTCTATATAAGGAGAAACCATAACGGTTCACGCCTTCACTGCTGCAGAGCATCTTTTTCCAAAGTGAAAAGATATGGTGATTTCCCCTTATATAAAAATTCCAGCCTGTATCTTTTAAGGGATACAGGCTGAATTATTTTTAACAACTTTGCTTAAGCAATACTCTTTGTATTAACTTTTAAGCTGTTGCTCTCTTTATATGGTCTGAACAGCAGGTACAGGAATGCTGCAACCAGAACGAATGCAACAACTGTTCCGATTCCAAATCCGCCGCCTGTAAGCAGTGTACCAATCTGATAAATGCAAAGGGAAACTACATAAGCAAGACCGCACTGATAGCCGATTGCAAACCAGAACCATTTTGCATTGTTCATCTCTCTCTTAATAGCACCCATAGCTGCGAAACAAGGAGCACAAAGAAGGTTGAATACCAAGAATCCGTATGCTGCAATAGGAGTCATTACCTGTGCAAGATTTCCCCAGATCTCAGCTCCATCCTCTGCAACCTCAGCAAATCCGAAGAGCATACCAAATGTAGCAACAACGTTCTCTTTTGCAATAAGACCTGTTACGGCAGCAACTGCCATCTTCCAGCCTTCTCCTGCTTTTGTCCATCCAAGAGGAGCAAAAATCCAGGCGATTGCAGAACCGATCTTGGCAAGAATACTGTTGTTCAGCTCTTCTACCATTCCAAAGGAACCGCCTTCCCAGCCGAATCCCATAAGGAACCAGAGAACGATGGTGGAAAGAAGAATGATGGTACCGGCTTTCTTGATGAAGGACCAGCCTCTCTCCCACATGCTTCTCAGAATATTGCCAACGGTTGGCCAGTGATATGCCGGAAGCTCCATAACGAATGGTGCCGGCTCGCCAGCGAACATTTTTGTTTCTTAAGGATAATACCGGAGCAGATGATTGCTGCGATGCCAACAAAGTAAGAGCTTGTAGCAACCCATCCGCTGTTGTTAAAGAATGCACCTGCGATCATTGCAATGATCGGGAGCTTCGCACCACAAGGAACAAATGTTGTAGTCATGATTGTCATTTTACGGTCACGGTCGTTCTCGATTGTACGGGAAGCCATAACTCCAGGAACACCACATCCGGAACCGATCAGCATTGGAATAAAGGATTTTCCGGAAAGACCGAATTTACGGAAGATTCTGTCCATGATGAATGCAACACGAGCCATGTAACCGCAGGACTCAAGGAATGCAAGGAACAGGAACAGAACCAGCATCTGCGGTACGAAACCAAGTACAGCGCCAACACCGGCAACAATACCGTCAAGAATCAGTCCCTGCAGCCATGCAGCGCAATTTACAGCTTCCAGAGCAGACTCAACTGCCGGAGGAATAATCTCACCGAAGAGTACATCATTTGTCCAATCTGTTACAATAGTTCCAACAGTGGTTACAGACACATAATAAACAACCCACATTACAACTGCGAAGATCGGAAGCGCCAGCCATCTGTTGGTTACGATTCTGTCGATCTTATCGGAGGTTGTAAGTTTCTTTCCTGTAGAGGATTTTGTATAGCACTGTCCAATAATGGAAGAGATGTATACATAACGCTCGTTTGTGATAATACTCTCTGTATCATCATCGAATTTATCTTCCAGAGCCTTTACTTCGTAAGACACATCCGGAACACTCTTCATCTGCTCTACGATCTTGTCATCTTTCTCGATAAGCTTGATTGCAAAGAAACGTTTCTGAGCCTCTGCAACAGTTCCTGTCAGCTTATTCTCAACAGATTTGATCGCATCCTCAACATCCTGTGCAAATTCGTGAACCGGAATTGTTTTCTTTTTGCTCTGTGCTGCGCTGATTGCTTTCTCAGCAGCTTTCATGATTCCGGTTCCTTTCAGAGCGGAAATCTCAACTACTTCGCAGCCAAGCTTTTTGCTTAATTTGTCAATGTGGATCTTGTTTCCGGATTTCTGAACCAGATCCATCATGTTGATAGCCATAACTACCGGGATTCCAAGCTCCATGATCTGTGTGGACAGATACAGGTTACGCTCAAGGTTTGTACCATCTACGATGTTGATGATCGCATCTGGCATTTCATTGATCAGGTAATTTCTGGCAACCACTTCCTCAAGTGTGTATGGGGAAAGGGAATAAATACCAGGAAGGTCCATGATGGTTACATCCTTATGACCTTTCAGTTTACCTTCTTTTTTCTCTACTGTTACACCAGGCCAGTTACCAACGAACTGGTTAGAGCCGGTCAGTGCATTGAATAATGTGGTCTTGCCGCAGTTAGGGTTACCTGCAAGTGCAATCTTAATCGACATTTTCATGCCTCCTCTTTCTTTCCAGATTTTCTTTTTTTCCGGGCTTATTATATACAGCTTCTGCTGATTTTAGTTGCCCTGTGCTGCCTATTGTTTTAATCAGCTTTCGTTTGTTAGCCTTTCAACCTTATATTAGGTTTCGCTAACCAACAGGTAAAAAAAAATTGCCCATTCTATTCCAGAACATGCAATTTCATGCTGTGCTGATTTTACCACTGTTCATATGACAACATTTGTAAAATGTTTTTCAAAAATATGTGACCAGTAACTTTTCCCTTATGTACACACAGCAAAGTACTATATCCTGTACAGTACTTATTCTACCTCTATCATTTCTGCATCGACTTTTCTCAGAGACAGTTCATAATCTCTCACGGTTACCTCAATAGGATCTCCAAGCGGTGCAACTTTACGTACATAGATCTGTACCCCTTTGGTGATTCCCATATCCATGATACGTCTCTTTACTGGTCCTTCACCGTGCAGTCTCTTCACTGTGACAGTCTGACCTACGCCAACTTGCCGTAATGTTTTCATAATACATGCTCCTTTTTTCTGGATTTCAGACCATGATCCGATTCGCCATATCCTTGCCAATGGCAACTCTGGAATCTTTCACATTCACGATCATATTACCGCTGATCTCACTTACAACGGTTACTGTTAGCTCCCTGTACAAACCCAAGATTTTCAAGGAATTTACGGGTTTCTTCTTTACCGCCGACTTTTTTAATCACCTGCGGCTCTCCTTCGTTTACCATTGATAACGGCATCATATCATCCTTCCTTTTTTGTGCTTTAGAAACACCTATTTATTATTATGTTTCGCTTACGTTGATTAGTATATTCTAATTTATATAAGCTGTCAATAATTTATTTGCACTTTTTTCTCATTTTTTTCACTGCAATTTCGTAAATTTTGACCAGTGCTTTTTGAAAATGTTTCGGGATTCCAGAGTGTGTTAAAAAAAATCTCTACAAAATATACCGCAAAGTGGGGCGTACAGATTGCGAAACGTTACCAGTGAACATCAACTGCGGGAATGCTTTTTCAAACACGCTCCAGGATGAATGGTGGATTTATGAGGAATTATTGTTTATAATGTAAAAGAAGATAAAAAGTGTTGAATGAGCGTATTTTTATTCTTCATATATTGTTTTAGATAGTAAAATCTGTGAAAAAGTTACATGTATAAAAAAATCACATGCACTTTATTGAAAAGAAAGGATTACTTTTTATGAAACAGGGAAGCAAAATCGGGATTGTCTGTTGTTCCAACGGACTTAGGCCAGAACAGGCCGAAACAATAAAAATGTTGGTGCAGATTCTGGAAAAATCCGGACTAGAAGTAGATCTTAGCCCTTATCTTTATGGAGATGAAAACGGACAGGCTGGAACTGCCAGGGAACGTGCCGGGGCTCTTATGAAATTTTATGAGGATGATTCTGTCACGGATATTTTTGACGTATCTGGCGGGGATATGGCCAACGAGATTTTATCCTATCTGGATTTTCAGACCATTGCTTACGAAAAAAAGCATTTTTGGGGATATAGTGATCTGACAACAATTATAAATGCCATTTATGCCCGAACAGGGAAATCATCTGTCCTGTACCAGATACGAAATCTCACCTACGATCACAGCCAGTCCCAGATAACGGACTTTCTTAGTACTACCTTGGCGGGGGCCACTTCTCTTTATGATTTTCCTTATGAATTTGTGAGGGGGACTCATATGGAGGGAATTGTAGTAGGAGGAAATATACGGTGCCTTTTGAAGCTGGCTGGCACGCCTTACTGGCCGGATATGCGGGAGAAAATCCTGCTTCTGGAGTCCTTTGGAGGAAAACTGCCGCAGATGGTGACTTATTTAAGCCAGTTGAACCAGATGGGGGTATTTAAGAAGGTGAATGGGATTTTATTGGGGACGTTTACGAAAATGGAGGAGGATAACTGTCAACCAGATATGGCGCAGCTAGTCCTTGAATTCGCAGAAAAAAAGACACCCGTTGCGAAATCACCTTTGATCGGGCATGGAACGGATTCAAAGGCGATTCGAATCGGGCATCGTTTAAAGTTATTCTCCGCAGAAGAAAACAAACGGATATATAAAGAATTTTAGATCCTAGCCACTCCGCTCTTAATGGCAGCTTCAGCAGTAGCCTTCGCAACCGCATCTTTCACTCTTGAATCAAATGCTGCTGGCAGAATATATCAGCGCAGAGTTCTTCGTCGCTTACCAGCCTGCGATGGCGTAAGCTGCGGCAATCTTCATTCGTCGTTGATGTCAGATGCACGGACATCAAGGGCACCGCGGAAGATTCCCGGGAAGCAGAGAACATTGTTCACCTGATTCGGGTAGTCGGAACGACCTGTGGATACTACCGCTGCGCCTGCTGCCTTGGCTCATCCGGAAAAATCTCAGGAGTCGGGTTTGCGCAGGCAAAGATGATCGGATCTTTCGCCATAGTGCGAACCATATCCGGAGTAAGGGTTCCAGGTGCGGAAACACCGATAAATACGTCAGCGCCTTTGATCACTTCACTCAAGGAGCCCTTCTCATGATTGGCGTTTGTGATCTTCGCCATCTCTTCCTTAATTGGGTTCAGGCCCTCACGGCTTCGTAAATTGCACCTTTACGATCTGTCATAATAACATTCTTAAGTCCCATGGAAATAAGAAGTTTGATAATCGCGATTCCGGCAGCTCCTGCTCCGGAAGTAACGATCTTAATGTCTTCGATTTTTTTGCCAACAACCTTCAGCGCATTGATCACACCTGCAAGCGTAATAACTGCAGTACCATGCTGGTCGTCATGGAAAATCGGAATATCACAGCACTCTTTCAGCTTCTTCTCAATCTCAAAGCATCTCGGTGCGGAAATATCCTCCAGGTTTACACCGCCGAAGCTTCCAGCCAGAAGGCGAACGGTCTGCACGATCTCATCTACGTCCTTGCTTCGAACACAAAGTGGAATAGCATCTACATCACCAAACTCTTTGAACAGAACGCATTTGCCTCCATAACCGGCATACCAGCCTCTGGACCGATATCTCCAAGACCAAGAACTGCGGTACCATCTGTTACAACAGCAACGGTATTCCAACGTCTGGTGAGTTCATAACTTTTATTAATATCTTTCTGAATCTCAAGGCAAGGCTGTGCAACACCAGGGGTGTAAGCAAGGCTTAAAGCATCCTTGGAATCAACCTTTGCTCTTGAAACAACTTCAATTTTACCTTTTAACTCATAGTGCATCTTTAAGGATTCTTTTGCGTAATCCATGTTCGTATCTCCTCTTCTGAAAAAATGTGTGGGCACCTGCTCTCATTATTATACGCAGCAAGTCCCGCTCGGATACAAAATATCCACTTTGGGCTACAAGGGAAAGTATATACGAAACTTCGTCAAATCACAACATGAAAATATGAATAAATCTCTCAATAAACAAAACACCGTTCCAACCTGGCTGCTACTATTAACCCGAACCCTCAAAACGTATTGCCGAAAATAAAATGCTCAGCATAAATCAGGGCAAACTCCCGAAGAAATAGAAGTCTGCCCCAATATCCTCCAATATTCTATTTTCTTATAATTCTCTTACTCCACATTCTTCAGCGCCACATCCATTGGAATCTTCTTGATCCTTCTAAATTGCAACAAGGCTACCAGCACATACGCTCCCATTCCCATCGCAAACATCTCCGGATAAACCGCTGGTTTCAGATATAAGGTCAGCCAGCCTGAGAAGGATGACATCAGATATCCGTAAATTCCATATATCGTCCAGGTAGACAGCAGCAGGCTAAGTAAAATGGACAAGATCACCACCCACGTAGTGGATGTAAGATACAGGCTGTTGATCTCCCGGTTCTCATACCCCAGAATCTTTACCATAGAAATGGCATTGGCATTTTTCTCAATGATCAGCTTGGTAAGCAGATAGATCAGGAGGGCAAACAGCACAACTGCAAATATATTGATCAGCTGGAACATTTCTCCCATAGACACATCCAGCTGACGGCTGACCTTTGTCAGATCGTCCTCCGTAATCGTTGTTGCGATCAGATTCTCATCCAGATCTGTGATCTTTTCCCTGGAAAAATAACCGTTAAAATAATCCTCCTTTTCCCCAAAGGTTTTCCTGTAGGAGGAAATCGGCATAAATACCGTCAAAGATGCCGGATAATCGTAGATTCCCTGCACTGTAAACTCATAAGTCTCACTTCCGTAAGCTTCCTTCAGAACAATAGTATCTCCGGTCTTTATCTTATACTTTTCTGCATAACCGTCAGAAATCAGAACTCCATTTGTTGGAAGCTCCGCGCTTACATACGCACTGTCGTCCGAGATTCCATAGACCGTTATGGTCTCTCCTTCCTGATCCGGCAATACATTTTTCATGGAATTCAGGCAGAATTTTTCTGCTGACTTCTCATTTGTTTTCAAAGATGGAGTAAGAAATTTCTGCAGCATTCCCATAACCGTATATTTCTCATCTTCATCTGGCTCCTCCGGTACATTCAGCACATACTGGTACGGCGCGATCATGTTCTTCAAAATTTCTTCCTGATAATGATCCAGAAGCGGCTTCATCATCATTCCAAAAAGCAGCAGTACATTTGCAAAAAAGATTCCAATAAACAAAGTCAGATAACTGGACTTATTCTGCAGGATAATACGCAGCCGGAAACGGTTGAAAAACTTAAAGTCCGGAAGGCGCACAGCTTTTTCCGTTTGGAAGCAGATAGATCATGACGCAGGAATTTCAAAGGAGAAAGACGCAGTTTCCCTGAAATCAGAATTAAATTGATTCCCAGCATGATCACTACCGGAACCACTGTGGTCAGTATAAATGCATCTGCATTCCAGCGTGTTTCATAAGTAGGCAGGCTGTAGCTGCATAATACATGCCTGCACAAAGCTCTTTAAAGGAGGTGTAGCCCAACACGTTTCCAAGAACAGAAGCAACCACAGTTACGATCACCGGCATGGAAATATAGTGGACCAGAAGTTCTCTTCTGGAATATCCGGAAGCACGCAGAGTCCCGATCACAGAAGCTTCTTTTGTAATGGTATTATTTGTTGTAACTGCAAACACAAAAGCAATGATGACGATCAGAATATACAGCAGCACCTCCATCATAGCCTTATCACCGCCCATATCTTCACCGGTAAAAGTGATGGCCTGATTGGAATAGGCCGGGATAAAACCTGTCACATTTCCATATTTGACCAGAACCTCCAGAAAATCCTCTGACATGTTTTTCGCTTCAATATCATCCTTTGGTGCAGTCTCATACTGCCAGGAATAGCGGTACTCCAGATGGGTTGTTCCAAAAGCATCCGCACCTTTCTCGGTCATAATACCCACGCCAAATTTTACAGCATCAAACATCATATCGCTGTTATCGGAAAATAAACAACTGTAGTCAGGTAATGCCACCAGTCCGGTAACTGTCAGTTCTTCTCCTGCGATTTTCAGCTTGTCACCAACCTTCAGCTTGTTATTATCTGCATACATCCGGTCAATGGCAATCTCGTTCTTTGCAGCTGGCATTCCCCCTGACATCAGGCACACAAGATTCATATCGGTACGCTCCTGATAGATACGCATGGTTTCCTCTTCGTTTCCGTCCAGATCCGCATCTGTGGCTCATCCCGATAAAAATTTTCGCAGATTCGTACTTTTCCATTTTTTTCAATTTTCTTTAAATCGCTTTCGCTGGCTTTCGAAGAAGGGTAAAGTTGCCATGCTCAATGTTATATTTTTCGAAACCTTCGTCATAAGCAGCCAGCATACTGTCATCAGCCACAAGAAAGCCCGAGACAAAGCCTATGGTCAGTGTCATAAACAGAAAGATCACAATATATTTTCCGAAATCACTTTTCAATTCTCTTGGAAGACGTTTCCACAATGGATTCTTCATAGCGCACCGCCTTACCAGTCCAGATCGTCGGCTGCGACTTTGGACTCATTGAGATAGTTTTTGCGGATCTGACCGTCACGAAGCTTCACTACGCGGTCTGCCATATTCTTAATGGCATCGTTGTGGGTAACCATGATGATGGTATTTCCGTACTTCTGGTTGACCTGCTCGATCAGACGCAGAATTTCCTTGGATGTGTTGTAATCCAGTGCACCTGTAGGCTCGTCGCAGAGAAGAATGTCCGGATTTTTTACAATAGCACGACCAATGGCCGTTCTCTGCTGCTGACCGCCGGAAAGCTGGTTGGGCAGCTTATGTCTGTGCTCATAAAGCCCCAGTGTATGAAGCAGCTCGTCAATATCCAGTGCCTTATCGCTGAGATATGCGCCCACCTCAATATTTTCCTTTACATTTAAATTTGGGATCAGATTATACATCTGAAAAACATATCCCAGATGCTTCCGG
>ENA-OQCX01000749-OQCX01000749.1-human-gut-metagenome-genome-assembly--contig:-NODE-749-length-16460-cov-1.867814_pt1 | contig 16460 bp, 24 predicted proteins | sample MGYA00242762_ERZ504587 | MGnify/ENA primary metagenome ERZ504587 (study PRJEB26092, sample SAMD00036337) | human gut metagenome | host: Homo sapiens | study: EMG produced TPA metagenomics assembly of... | reverse complement strand
GCGAGGGCCATCCTTGCTGCATGCGCTGCACTGGCCGCAGCAGCCGGCGCCGTGATCCTCTTCGCCCGCAAGAAAAAGAGCGCGTAAGAGGAACGCCTTTGCACCTTTGCACACGTGCCCATTCTCTTTGGAGGCCCGCTGGGGGGCAGGCCTATCCACACCTAAAAGCGGCATGGCCACAGGGCAGATTTGCCCTAAGGTCATGCCGCTTCCGCTTTTCAGAGGCCTGCACTTGTTGGAACACAGTTGAGTTGATTGCATAGGGATTGCCCCAAGCCCGCCAATTCGGTTTTTACTCCCCCGCCCGGTCGATCCGCTTTTTCCGGTCACTCCCTTCTTTTAACAGCCGTTTGAGCGTCTCACGGTCTTTCATTTCCAACGCCTCCCGATACTCCAGCAGGTGCCCAACGATACAGTCGAGCTCGCCGAGCAGCGCCTCCCGGTTGCAGAGAAACAGCTCCGACCACATCTCCTCGTTCAGGCGCGCCACGCGTGTCAGATCCTTATAGCTGCCCGCGCTGTAGCATCGTGCTTTTCCGCCTCCGGGCTTTTGACATAGGCGTTGGATACCACATGTGCGAGCTGTGAGGTAAAGGCGATCATCCGGTCGTGATTTTCCGCGGTTGTAACCACAATCTTCTCAAACCCCAGAGAGAGAAAAAACGGTTTGAACGCTTCCGCCTGCTGTATGCTCCCTGCCTCGGTCGGCACGAGCAGCATGCTCGCGCCCTGAAATAGCTTGGCCTGCGCCGCTCCATAGCCGGAAAATTCCCGCCCGGCCATCGGATGCCCACCGATCAAAACGATCCCCCGCTCCGCACAAAATGGCCCTAGAAGGTTACACACATATCCCTTCACGCCGCACAGGTCGATCACGATGCAGCCTGGCCGCATTCGATCTGCCTTCGTGCGGACAAATTCCACCGTCTGCCCCGGGTAGAGGGCGATCAGCAATAGATCAAGCGTTGTGAGCAGCTGGTCGTTTCCCGCAAAATCGACCGTGCCTTCCGCTTGCGCGCGGCAAAGCGTTTCGCCGTCAATTTCATAGCCGATCACAGTATGCCCTGTATATGCCTTGATCGCCTTTGCCATAGAGCCGCCGATCAGCCCCAATCCGACGATCCCGATGCGCATCTGTTCCATCCTCCGCCGCTCCTTCTCCGCTTTAAATCGCAAAATTATAGAACTGAGTATAACACATGCTTTTTTAAAATACAAGGGCGCGGTGCATCCCTCTGCACCGCGCCCCTCGTCCAATAAGCAGGCTCATAGTTTGCTTTCATCATAGTGTGCCCGCACGCCGCCGATAAATTTTGGCCTCGTCCGTGCACAAAAGCAGGTTCGCCTCCCCCAATTTTGTTTGACTGCAATGCGGACGGGAACCGCCACCCGCTTGAGATGCATGCCAATGAGTGTGCCGCCAATATCCATCCCCGCATCCGCGTGCACCTCTTCCACTGCCACAGGCTGTGCAAACGTTGCGTATGCCGTGGTTGCAAACGAGCCGCCCGCTTTCGGCTGGGGCACAACATTGACCTCCTCGTAGCCAAATTTCTGCGCTGCTTCCCGTTCGATAATAATCGCGCGGTTAAGATGCTCGCAGCACTGTGCCGCTAAATAGATCCCCCGTTCCTTCAGCACGGTAGATGCCGGCAAAAACAGCCTGCGCCGTTTCGAGGCTTGAATTTGTTCCAATTTTACTGCCGCACACCTCGCTTGACGAGCAGCCCACAACGAACAGCCCGCCGCGCTCCAGCTTCGCCGCGTCGAGCACCTGCTCTACGCCAGCTTTGCCTGTTCCGTAAGTTCTTCCAGCATAATTCATCAGACCTCTTCTCTTATGATTGATCAGCTTATTCTATCTCATTAAGCGCCTGCCGCCGGAAGCATTGAAAGGAATTCAGGACAGTTTCAGGCGGCTTTTAAAGCGCATTTTATCTAACGCGAGCGCAATGAGCACAAACAGCACTGCGCTGCCCGCAGCCTGGATCGTATTGGCCGGGATGCCCGCCGCAGGAACAATCCAGTTGCCCGTAATGATCGCCTCCGCAATATAGTATCCCGCACAGGTGATCGGCCATGCGCCCAGCAGGGCGAGCGCATTGCGTTTATTGAGCAGCTTTTCTTTTTTAGCAGTAAAAAGCAGCGCGATGCACGCTTTGATCACAAGCGTAAACGGCGCCCAGATCGGCGCGCCGGAAACGATATCCGCAAGCCCCGCGCCCACCGCCGCAGCGATGCAGGCATATGGCGTGGGCAGCATGCTCGCCGCCAAATAAATCAGCGCATCCCCAAAGTGGAGATAGCCGCCGTTGACCCCGATCGGGATGTGGAACAAAAATGCGGTCATCACCGTAATCATTGCCGCAAAAAGCGCGCTGAGCACAAGCAAAAGCAGCTTATTGGTCTTTGATTTTACAGCAGTTTGTGTATTTGCCATAGAACAGTCCTCCTCAACGATTTCTGTTCTTACTATACACAAATCTGTCTTGATGGAAATACACAGAATTCATAATTTAAAGAAGGTCAGTTTGCTTCTTCCAGCGCCTTTTTCGGTAGGGGAAGCAGCTTTCTATAGCGAGTCAGGAAAATTACAAGCGTTGTGCAGGAGGCCACAAAATCCGCTATCGGCTCAGAGAAATAGATCCCCGTTACGCCAAAAAAGCGCGGCAGGACGAGCGCCAGCGGCACAAGCAGGATCACCTTCCTGAGCAGTGCAAGAAAGAGGGATATTTTGGCCTGCCCAAGCGCCAGGAAAGTGGACTGGCAGGCAAGCTGCGCGCCAAAGATCCAGATTCCACCCAAAAATACCGGCATCATCCGCGCCGTCAGGTCGATAAGCGCCTGGTTCGGGCTGAACAAGCGGGCCAGCGGATGGGCAAGCAGAATCGCAAGCAAGCAGGCAACTGCGGAGAAAGAGAGCGTAACCGTCAACAGCCGGTGGTAGGTTTGCCGCACGCGGGCATGATCCCCTGCGCCGTAGCAATAGCTCATGATCGGCTGTACCCCCTGCGTGAACCCATTAATCGGCATAACGATCAGTTGGAGTACACTCGTCAAAATGGTCATGCTGCCTACATACAGATCCCCTCCATAGGCTTGAAGGCCGCTGTTGAGCGTGATGGTCACAAGGCTCTCTGTCGCTGCATAATAAAGGGCGAAATACCCAGGCCCACTACTTGGCCAATGATCCTCCAGTCGAAGCGGAGGTATTTTTTTCGCACCGGGATTACCGTGCGTTTGCCCAGCAGGAAGCTGATCACCCACGCCGCGGACACCGCCTGCGAAAGAATGGTCGCCAGCGCCGCACCGCGCACGCCCATATGGAACACAAAGATAAACAGCGGGTCGAGCACAATGTTGAGCACCGCGCCGATCAAAACAGAAAGCATCGCCGTTTTTGCCTTGCCCTGCGCACTGATAAAGGTATTCAACCCCAATGCAAGCTGAACGAACAGCGTACCGAAGAGATAAATTGTGAGGTAATCCTGCGCATAGCCGATCACGTTTTCACTTGCGCCAAAGGCAAACAGAAGCGGTCGCTGAAAGGCGAAAAAAACAGCCATTAGGATGACAGAGAGGGAGAGCAGCGAAACAATACAGCTTCCCAAAATGCGCTCCGCCCCCTCATGATCCCGCGCGCCCAGCCGGATGGAGGCCAGCGGCGCGCCGCCCATGCCGACAAAGGCGCTGAAAGCGGCAATCACCATGATGACCGGCAAGGTCACGCCCACGCCGGTCAGCGCCATATCCCCTATGCCTGGAATGTTGCCGATATAGATGCGGTCTACAATATTATAGAGCACATTGATGACCTGAGCCGCCACGCCGGGCAGGCCGAGCTGAAACAGAAGCTTGCCAAGCGGCGCGCTCCCAAGCCGGGTTTCGTTTGTCTGATCCATTTTCAATTCCTTTCTGAACAGAGTAATGCATTTATCGCCGTGTGCCGTTCTCCACACAAGGAGAACGCAGGTGGCATATCAAGAGGCTTCCCCCGTGCGGAAGCCTGCCGGCCCGCTGCGCGTTTCAACGCAAGCTCATGTAATCCGTCATATACTCCGCTTTACCCGCGCGAAGGAACACCCGCGGCACGCGCTTGCTGATTCCGCAGATAATTTCATAATTGATCGTATTTGCCCGAGCGGCCAACTCATCCACGGTGATTTCCCCGCCGAATACGGTTACGGTATCCCCTTCCAACGCATCAGGAACAGCGCTCACATCCAGCATGCACTGATCCATGCAGATTCGGCCGACCACCGGCACGCGCCCCCCCCTAAGCAGCATTTCCGCATTGCCAGACAAGGCGCGCGGGTATCCGTCCGCATACCCGACCGGCACGGTCGCCAGCCGCATAGCGTGCGGGCGTCACAAAGGTGCGGCCATAGCTGACGGGCACGCCCGCCGGCACCTCTTTGATCTGGGAGATCACCGTTTTCATCTCCATCGCAGGGTGCAGGGAAAGCGGGTCGCTCAGCTCAGGCGACGGCATCATTCCATAGAACAAGATGCCGGGCCGCACTAGATCGAGGTGCATCTCTGGATAATGCACGGTGGCGGCGGAATTGGAGCAGTGGCGCAGCTCAAAACAAACCTTTCTTCTGCCGAGGCGCTCTGCTATATCCAGGAATAAATCGTATTGAATCCGCGTATATACCTCTGCGTCTCCTTCCTCATCCGCACAGGACAGGTGCGTAAAAAGCCCCTCCGGATAAAGCCCCGGCAGAGCACATACCGCTTCGATGGCATCCACGGATCCCGCATCCTCCACATTATCCCGGTAGGGGAAGCCGATCCGAGTCATCCCGGTGTCCACCTTCACATGGATGCGCACCTGCACGCCATCCCGTTGCGCACAGGCGGCCAGCTGACGGCCGTAATTTTCATCAAAAACAGCCTGGGAAATTCCATTCACCGCAAGCTGCTGCGCATATTCCGGCGGCGTATAGCAAGTATCAACAAAGGGTTATCGAGCCCGGCTCGACGCACCTGGATTGCCTCTTCCAGATTGGATACGGCAAACCAATCCACCCCAGCGCCGCTCATCTCCCGCGCCGTATATTCCACGCCGTGGCCGTAGGCGTCCGCCTTGATAACGGCCATCACCTTCGCTTCCGGAGCAACAAAGGAGCGTATTTTTTGGTAGTTTCCGCGGATGGCGTCGAGGTCAATCTCCAGCCAAGTGCGTTTCAAGAAATCATCCATATCTCAAAAATCCTTTCGGGGCGGCAGACCGCTCAAGGTTTTCGCTTGATATCCATATCAGTTTATTATAAACGCCTGTGCAATATCCGTCAATGTGCAGAGCGACGAAAAGCCGTTCCAACCGCATCAAAAGCCCTAGGCAGGCGCAGTCTGCAAAACGCGCTTCCTTTTTCTGCAATCTAACACAATGCCCAATTTTTCAGCCTTAATTTTTTGATGTTCTGCGTCTTTCCCGTTGCGATGCACTCTGTGAAGTGATAGAATAAATAAGATTAGGGAATCGTGCTCCTCGGTCAAGTGGTTCCCTTTCTGAACAATAAAATTTGGTTTATCAATAGACGACCATAAAATGTTGAAGGTGAAAAAATTGGATCAGAGAAACGACGTCCGGAATGTAGCAATTATCGCCCACGTTGACCACGGCAAAACAACGCTGGTCGATCAACTGCTGCGTCAGAGCGGTATTTTCCGGCAAAACGAGCAGGTACAGGAGCGCGTGATGGACTCAAACGACCTCGAGCGCGAGCGCGGCATCACCATCCTTTCCAAAAACACATCCGTCCATTATAAGGATACAAAAATTAATATTGTGGATACGCCTGGCCACGCTGATTTCGGCGGCGAGGTAGAGCGCATTATGATGATGGTTGACGGCGTGCTGCTGCTCGTCGACGCTTTTGAGGGCTGCATGCCACAAACACGGTTTGTGCTGCAAAAAGCGCTCAACCTGCACAAAAAAGCCATCGTCGTCGTCAATAAAGTCGACCGCCCCGGCGCGCGCCACTTGAAGTGATCGACGAGGTGCTCGACCTCTTCATTGAACTCGGCGCAGATGACGACCAGCTCGAATTCCCCGTTGTCTACGCTTCCGCAAGGGACGCTACGCCTCCCTCTCCGCAGAGGCGCGCGAAGGGGATATGCGCCCGCTGCTTGATTCAATTCTCGAAAACATTGCGCCCCCGCAGGGCGATTTAAACGGGCCGCTGCAAATCCGTTTCTCCTCCCTCGATTATGATGATTATGTAGCCGCATCGGCATCGGGCGCGTAGAACGCGGCACGGTGCAGCACGGCCAGCAGGTTGCCTGTGTAAAACGGATGGCACGGTGGAAAACGTGAAAGTTTCCCGCCTGTATCAATTTGAGGGGTTGCGCCGCGTGGAGGTGCCGGAGGCGTCGCTCGGCGATCTGGTTGCCGTATCCGGCATCACGGATTTGAATATCGCGAAACGGCCTGCGATCCGGAATGCATCGAGCCCCTGCCTTTGTGAAAATTGACGAGCCTACGATCTCCATGAACTTTATGGTAAACAACAGCCCCTTCGCAGGCAAGGAGGCAAATTCGTTACCTCCCGCAATATTCGTGACCGCCTATTCAAAGAGGTGGAAACAAACGTCAGCATGCGCGTGGAGGAAACGGAAACGACCGACTGCTTCAAAGTTTCCGGCCGCGGCGAGCTGCATCTTTCCATTCTGATTGAACCATGCGGCGCCAGGGTTATGAATTCCAGGTTTCCCGCCCGAAGGTCATCCTAAAAGAAGAAAACGGCAAAAAGCTTGAACCGATGGAATTGCTCATTGTCGAAGTACCCGAGCAGTATGTCGGCCCAGTCATGGAGAAGATCGGTTCCCGCAAGGGCGAATTAGAAAATATGGGCACGCGTGACGGCGGCTCTACCCACTTAGAATTCAAGATCCCGGCGCGCGGCTTAATCGGCTACCGTTCGGAATTCATGACGGATACCAACGGCAACGGCATTATGAACCAACTATTCGCCGGCTATGAGCCTATAAGGGCGAAATTCAAACCCGCGAGCGCGGCTCGATCATCGTGCATGAGGCGGGGGAAACCACGGGATACGGCCTGTTTAACACACAGGAGCGCGGCCGGCTGTTCGTCGGCCCGGGTGTGCCGGTATATGAGGGCATGGTCGTGGGCGAATGCGCTAAAAACGAAGATATCGTCTGTAACGTCTGCAAAAAAAAAGCAGATGACCAACACCCGTGCCGCCGGCTCGGATGACGCGCTGCGCCTCGTCCCGCCGACGACAATGAGCCTCGAGCAGTGCATGGAGTTTATCAAGGATGATGAACTGCTGGAGGTAACGCCCAGCACACTCCGGTTGCGCAAAACGATTTTGGCGAAGGATCTGCGCATGAAAAAGCAATTTGGCAAGCACTGAACCCGCACCTCCACTTTCATAGAAAAGAGCGTTATTCATGAGCCGCATCATTGATTTTCACACCCACTGTTTTCCGGAGAAAATCGCCGAAAAGGCGCTTGCAAGCCTCTCCCACTGCTCCGGTGACGCGCTCCCCTTCCACAAAGGCACAGCAGAAAGCCTTTTGAAACAAGCCCTTTCCGGCGGAGCGGACGGCGCCGTGGTTTTAAATATTGCCACGAACCCGCGCCAACAAGCAAGCGTCAACAACTTTGCGATTGAAACCAACAACCGCTTTCCCAATCTGTTTGCCTTCGGAAGCATCCATCCAGAAAGCCCGGACGCCTTGATGAGCTTGTGCGAATCCACGAGGCAGGGCTCCTGGGGGTGAAACTCCATCCGGATTATCAGCATTTTTATGTGGACGAGGAGCGGATGCTGCCGATTTACGAAAAAATTGCATCGCTCGGCTTAATCACTGTTTTCCACGCGGGCGTGGATATTGGCTACCCGGATCCGTGCACTGCACGCCGGAACGCCTTGCTATATCCTTCCTGCCTTTGGGAATGCGCCGGTCGTGGCCGCCATATGGGCGGATATTTGTGCTGGAAGGATGTGCTCCGTTTTCTCGCGGGGAAAGCGCTCTATTTTGATACCGCCTTCTCTTTCTCCCGCATGCCGCCGGATTGGGCGCGGGAAATCATCCGCACGCACGGCACAGAAAAAATTCTGCTGGGCAGCGACATGCCTGGAGCGCTACCGGCCATGAAATCCGTTTTGTGAAAAGCCTCAGCCTGCTGCCGGAGGAAACAGACGCAATTCTTGGCGGGAACGCCTGCCGCCTGCTGCATGTAACTTGAATTCGTTCCCGCATGGCAAGCCGTGCGGGATTTTTCTTTTAAAAAGAGTGTGCTGCAAAGAAAAATCATGCAAAAATATTGATACTTCTTCCTTTTTCTGCGATAATAAATCAGATTGGTATCGTGTGCTTTTTGCCGCTTCCGGTAGGAGCCGCAGCAAAAGGGCGGCGCTATTTTTACCCGCTTCTATCCGTACGGAACAGATGGTTTTTATAAGGAGGAACTTCTTTGACTGACAACGAAAGGCTCGCCGAGCTGCTTTTTCCCAACATTTCTTGGACGCCGCAACAGTATGAGGAACAATATCCCGCCCGCCAACTTCCAGAAGGGGCGCGCGTGACGCGTTTTTCTCCAAGCCCGACAGGCTATCTTCACATTGGCGGCCTGTTTGCCGCCATGACGGCCCGCCTCACCGCGAAGGCGACAAGCGGCGTATTCTTCCTGCGCATTGAAGATACGGATAAAAAGCGCGAGGTAGAGGGCGGCGTCACGGCAATCGTCACCGGCCTTGCTGCTTTCGGTATTACGCCGGATGAGGGAATCACCGGGCTCGGCACGGAGAGCGGCGTATACGGCCCCTACCAGCAAAGTAAGCGCCGGGAAATTTATCAATGCTTCGCAAAGGAGCTGGTTCGCCAGGGTCTTGCCTATCCCTGTTTCTGCACGGAGGCGGAATTGACCGCCCTGCGGGAACAACAGGAGGCACAAGCGGTCAACAAGGGCTACTATGGCGAATGGGCCGCCTGCCGCAATCTCGCTTTTTGTGAGCAAAAGCAGGCTGTCGAGGCCGGCAAGCCTTACACGCTCCGCCTGCGTTCCCCCGGAGACGAAAGCCGCCGCATCCTCATCGACGATCTCATCAAGGGCAAGATCGAAATGCCAGAAAACGCGCAGGATATCGTTTTGCTCAAAACGGACGGCATCCCAACCTACCACTTTGCCCATGCAGTGGATGATCACCTCATGCGCACCACGCATGTTGTGCGCGGCGATGAATGGATCGCCTCCCTGCCCATCCACCTCCAGCTTTTCAAATGTTGCGGCTTTAAGCCCCCAAAATACGCGCATTTTGCCCCAATCATGAAAGAGGAAAACGGCGGCAAACGCAAACTCAGCAAACGAAAAGACCCAGAAGCGGCCGTGAGCTATTATATCGAGCAGGGATATCCGAAGGAAAGTGTGATCGAATACCTGCTCACGCTCGCCAATTCCAATTTTGAGGATTGGCGCCGAGCAAATAAAACTGCACCACAGGCCGACTTCCCCTTTAACCTTAAGAAGATGAGCGCATCCGGCGCGCTGTTTGACCTGCAAAAGCTTAACGACGTGAGCAAAAACGTGATTTCCCTGATGACGGCGGATGAAGTTTACGACAGAGCCGTAAACTGGGCGCAGCAATATGATGAAGCGCTCTACCGGCTGCTCATGGCGGACGAAGCCTTTGCCAAGGGTATCTTTTGCATTGACCGCGGCGTAGCAAAGCCGCGTAAGGATCTTGCAAAATGGTCTGAAGTGAAGCACTTTGTGGCATATTTTTATGATGAGCTCTATCAGCCGGATTACGCATTGCCCGAAAACCTGACGGCTGCGGCCGCTGCGGAAATCCTGCGCGCTTATTTGGCCGTTTACCGCCACGCAGATGATAAAGACGCATGGTTTGCCAAGATCAAAGAGCTCTGCACTCCGCTCGGCTATACACCGAACGTAAAGGAATATAAAAAGACCCGCAGCCTTCAAGGGCCATGTGGGGGATGGTATCCTCTGTGATCCGCATCGCGGTGACCTCGCGGCGCAACACGCCCGATCTTCATGCAATTATGCAGCTGCTGGGCGAGGAAAAGGTGCTTGCCCGCTTGCAGGCAGCGCTGAAATACTATGAGGAGGCTTGCAGCAATGGAAGAGAATAAGATGGAGCTTGCCTCCAACTTCATCCATGATTTTATCGATGAGGATCTAGCGGCGGGCGTTACAGCCACGTGCAAACACGCTTTCCCCCGGAGCCGAACGGCTACCTGCACATCGGCCATGCCAAGGCAATCTGCATCAATTTGCACCGCATTGAAGTACGGTGGCAAGTGCAACCTGCGCCTGGACGACACAAACCCTACAAAAGAGGATACGGAGTATGTCGATGCGATCCTAGAAGATATTAAATGGCTCGGCTTTCAGTGGGAGCACCTCTACTATGCGTCGGATTATTTTGACTTTATTTATGAATGCGCCATGCGCTTGATCGAGATGGGCAAAGCTATGTGGACGACCTGACAGCAGAGGAAATTCGGGAATACCGCGGCACGCTCACCGAGCCAGGCAGAGAGAGCCCCTATCGCAACCGGCCTGTGGAAGAAAATCTTGACCTTTTCCGCCGCATGACCGCTGGTGAATTCCAAAACGGCATGCGTGTGCTGCGGGCGAAGATCGACATGGCCTCTCCAAACCTCAACATGCGCGATCCGGTCATCTACCGCATTGCGCACGTTTCCCACCACCGCACGGGCGATCAATGGTGCGTCTATCCAATGTACGATTTCGCACATCCGCTCTCTGATGCAAAGGAGGGCGTGACCCATTCGCTGTGCTCCCTAGAGTTCGAAAACCACCGCCCGCTGTATAACTGGTTTTTACAGGAGCTGGGTTTTGAAACCCCGCCGCGTCAAATTGAATTTGCCCGGCTCAACCTCAACTACTGCGTCACCAGTAAACGCAAATGCCTCGCGCTCGTCAAAGACGCCTCGTCAGCGGCTGGAACGATCCTCGTATGGTCACGCTGAGCGGCATGCGCCGCCGCGGCTACCCGGCAGCCGCCATCCGCGATTTTTGCGAGCGTATCGGCGTTTCCAAAGCCTACAGTGTGGTGGATTACGGCTTGCTGGAATCCTGCGTGCGCGATCGGCTCAATGCGGACGCCCCGCGCGCCATGGCTGTGTTGCACCCGCTGAGGGTCATTATCGATAATTACCCGGAAGGGCAAACGGAAACGATCGAAGTGGAGAATAATCCTGATAGGCCGGAGCTCGGCACCCGCCATGTTACCTTCTCGCGTGAAATTTATGTGGAGCAGGAGGACTTTATGGCAGAGCCGGTGAGAAAATATTTCCGCCTCTTCCCCGGCAACGAGGTCCGCTTAAAGGGCGCTTATTTCGTCACCTGCACAGGCTACGAAGCGGATGACGACGGCCATATCATTTGCCTGCACTGCACCTATGACCCTGCAAGCAAGGGCGGCAATTCCCCGGACGGCCGCAAGGTTAAGGGCACGCTCCATTGGGTCAGTGCAGTTGACAGCATTCAGCCGAGGTTCGGCTTTATGATCGGCTGTTCCGCACCGAAAACCCGGCGGATACCGATGCATTTGAAGAAAACGTCAACCCGGATTCCCTGATCACTCTGACTGGCTGCCGCCTGGAGGGTAGTCTTCGGGATGCAAAGGCAGGCGATACCTTTCAGTTTATGCGCCAGGGTTATTTCTGCGTTGATCCTGACAGCACGCAGGAGCATCCTGTTTTCAACCGCACGGTAGCGTTGAACTCCTCTTGGGAAAAGAAAAAATAACCCGCTGTTCCTTGATACCTTCAGATCGGAAGGATCGTGCTCCGCCATGAAATATGCCGCCCGTGTTCTCACAGCCATGGTTGCTGCCGCAGCGTTCCCTGTGTTTTTCCTGGCCCCCCTGCTGAAACTGCGTTACTCCGTGATTTTAGCAGGAGAAAGCGAGCTTGCGCTCAGCCTGAAGGAAATATTTTTTTCCGGCGATGGGCAGCTGCCGGCTGATAAGCTTTTCGCACTTGACGCAATGCAGCCATTAAAACCCGCCATCATCGCGCTGTGCATCCTGCTTGCGCTGGCGCTGGCCGTTGTGCTCATCCTCGTAATTTGTTCCCTGCTAAGCAGCCGCTATGCCGCCACAGCCGGCCTCTCTGGCATAGGTGCAATTTTCATGCTGTGTGCGCTGATCCCCATGCATAGGGTATCCACTATGCTGACAGATGGCTCCATCCCTATCGGCACGCTACTCGCTCAATTGCAGGAAACCGGCGCTGCCAACGCAGGAATCCTTTCCCTATTACAGGGTGCCCCTTCAATTGCCGATGTGGCAGTTCAAATCCAATCTGTGGGATTCGGCGCGGCTTACTATCTTTCCCTCCTCATCATGATTCTATTATTGGTGTGGGGCCTAGCCAATATGGCGATTGAAATCGGCGCAGAGAAAAGGCCGCCCCGTCGGTTGGCGCCTAAAAAGAAAAGATAAAAAAACAGCATAAAAACAAAAGCAGCTAGGCAATGCGGAGCTTTTTTCGCATTGCCTTTTCTTCGTATACCCGTGCCGAATTTTTTCGCTGTGTGACCACCTTTTTTGGGCGAAAGCCAATAAAAGCTCCTGCAAAAGCGCTTTTTATTGTTTTATTCTCAATATATTCTTCATTTTATTCATGCCATACCGCTTGACAGATAAAAAATTCTCTTTTACACTAAACCTCAGCGTCTTATCAAAGGAGGAGATTAAATGCCCGATATCATCACGATCGGAAGGAATATGGCTCCGGCGGGAGTAAAATCGCCAAAGAGCTTGCAGCTGCACTGCAAATCCCCTTTTTCGATAAAAAACTCATTGAAATCGCCGCGAAAGAAACCGGCCTTTCTGAAGAATTCATTCAAGAAGCAGAGCAACGCCGCACCTCGAGCTTCTTATATAACCTCTCCTTCAGCAGCCGGAATTTGCCGGTATCTGATCAGGTTTTTATCGCGGAAGCTGATGTGATCAAGCGCATCGCAGCCGAAGGGCCCTGCGTGATCGTGGGCAGGTGCGCCAATTATGTGCTGCGTGATCAAAAAACTGTCTGCGTGTTTTTATCCATGCGCCCATAGCTGACAGGATCCACCGCGCAAAAGAGGAGTACGGCATCCCAGCGGACGAAGTGCAGGCCTGTGTGCTCAAGCACGATAAAGCTCGCGCCGCTTACTATAACTACTTTTCCACTGGCCATTGGGGAAAATGCCAGGATTACGATCTCACACTGAACAGCAGTTCACTCGGCATCGAGGGCGCTGTAGGCGTCCTGCTGGATCTTATTCAAAACAGGAGGGCTCTCTATGAATGAAACAACAGCACAACGCCCCGCCGAAAACAAAATGGGCGTCATGCCCATCAACCGCTTGCTGATTACGATGTCCCTCCCCATGATCATTTCCATGCTGGTGCAAGCGCTTTATAATATTGTCGACAGCATGTTCGTCGCCCAGCTAAGTGAAAATGCGCTGACCGCCGTTTCTCTCGCCTTTCCCGTTCAGAGCCTCATGATCGCGGTTGGCTCCGGCACAGGCGTCGGCATCAACGCGCTACTCTCCAAAAGCTTAGGGGAAAAGAATTTTGACCTTGCCGATAAAACAGCGGAGAACGGCATCTTTCTCGCTGTGCTCAGCTATTTGCTCTTTCGCGGTTATCGGTGTTTTATTTTCTAAACCTTTTTTCCTGCTGCAAACGACCGACCCAGAAATTGTAGAAAACGGCGCTATTTACCTGATGCTCTGCTGTGTATGCTCCTTCGGCATGTTCCTGCAATTCACATTCGAGCGGCTGCTGCAATCGACTGGGCGCACATTCTATACGATGATCACCCAAGGGCTGGCGCTATCATCAACATCATCCTGGACCCGATCATGATTTTTGGCCTTTTAGGTTTTCCAAAGCTTGGCGTCGCAGGTGCTGCGCTGGCCACTGTAATCGGGCAGATTGTGGCATCTATCCTTGCACTGCTTTTCAATATCAAGAAAAATGAAGAAATTACACTCCGCTTGAAGGGCTTCCGGCCTAACGCTAAGGTGATCGGCAAAATCTATTCCGTCGGCATTCCGTCAATCATCATGGCATCCATCGGCTCTGTGATGACCTTCGGTATGAATAAAATTCTAATCTCCTTTACCTCCACCGCAACAGCTGTGTTTGGCGTTTATTTTAAACTGCAAAGCTTTGTTTTATGCCGATCTTTGGCTTGAATAACGGCATGGTACCGATCATCTCTTATAACTACGGAGCAAGGAAGCCCGATCGTATGATGAAAACCATTAAGCTGAGCATTCTCTATGCAACGTGCATCATGATCATCGGCGTTGCGATTTTTATGCTAATTCCGGACAAGCTGCTTTCTATTTTTAACGCTTCGGAAACGATGCAGCAGATCGGCGTGCCCGCGCTGCGCACCATCAGCCTCAGCTTTGTTTTTGCAGGCTTCAGCATCTGCATGCTCTCCGTGTGCCAATCCTTGGGGCACGGTATGCTCAGCCTCTCTGTCTCCGTGGTGCGTCAGCTGGTGATTTTGCTGCCTACCGCCTATCTGCTGGCCCGATTCAGCGGGCTGAACGCAGTTTGGTGGGCCTTCCCCTTTGCGGAATTGTTTTCCCTTGCCCTGTGCTTGATCTATTTCCGCTACATTTACGGTAAAGAGATCAAGCCCCTTGGAAATGCATCGTAAACTGCGGAAATGTTATCCGCCGAAAAATCCGAAAAGGAGGATTGGACTGTTAACGCGGCTGCTCACCGGCCCCTATTTGCACGGTGGCGTTTCTCCCCTGCACGCCCAGCTTCTTAAAATTCTCGAACTTTAAAAAGGGACTGTTGCAAAATGAAATAATTTTGCAACAGTCCCGCTAATTTTGCGTTTATGCATGTATGATGCAACGCGCCCATTCTTTTCATTTTAAATCCATTACTCTACTGCACGCCGGACAAAATCCACCATCGCATCAATAACCTCTTCCTCATCATCGGAAAGCATTCCTCCAAGGAAAAGCTTTTTCCGCTCCATATAATAATTCGACACAAAGGAAAATTGATACATCATCACAAGATTATCGAGCATAAAAGCAACGGCCGCGATATCGAGATCTTCGCGCACACGGCCTTTCTCCTGATCCTCTGTGAGAATTTGAGCATATAGCTCTACCGTAACCGCTTCCGCATCACGCGAAAGCTGTTCGGATAGGCTGACCAGGCTTTGGAAGAACAGTCCAGATAAATCTGTTCATCTCTGGATACTGCCGCGCCGCATCACGCGCGATCGACAGCATCTCACGGAACGTCTCCACCACGCCCTGCTCGCGGTTTACCTTTGAGAGAAGCTGATACATTCTTTGCAGACAATACTCCATCACCTGCAAAAATAAATCCTCTTTAGAGGCAAAGTAGCTATACATGGAGCCGATGCTCACACCGGCGGCGCGAGCGATAATGTTGATGTTGGCAGCGTTAAAGCCTTTTGTGGCAAATTCATGGATGGCAGCCTCAAAAATGCGTTGCCTGCGCGCAGGCGATGTTGTTTCAAAGGGGTTTTGTTTTTCTTTTCGTCTGCTGTTTTCCATTGGAACCTATCTCCGTTCCGCTGGCGGGAGGATCCTGCTCGATTACCTGCCGCTTTCTAACCAGAGGCAGGCAAAACAGATCACATTTCCCGCAATTTCATCTTTCAGTTCTTCCACTGAATTCTGAGTAGGTACTTTATAATGCCGTATCATGTGATTGTTAGATACATTGATTTCAGGAAACATTTCCGTAAGACGTTCAATAGGAGTTTCCTGATTGGACTGGCCGGAACAAAGCCAAACATCCCCTACCAGAACATCACGAATAACAAGTTCATTCACTTCCAGAAGAAAAGGACCTCCTGGTTGCTGCGGTGGCAGGAGGACCAACCAATTCCCCTTCGCATCAGCTTCAGTATTATAATGCTTTCCACGAAAACGTACGATTACTTTCTCTCCGGGAGAAGCCCAGCCCCATATTTTCAATTCCGTATCACGCTGCAACACCATTTTGTTACTTACCAAACGAGGAAGTCTGACTTTAGCCGAAAGCGGCAGCGAAGCCGTACAAACCAACAAAATAAGGCTAACAATAAAAAATATTCTTTTCATAATTTATACTAGAATTATTGACAGGTCAAATTTAAAAAATCCTTCTTATACGGATTAGTAAATATGTTACACTTTCTTCTATTGGGATTACAAGTTCGCTTCCAATGTTACCCTTTCTTTTTTCTATGTAACAATCCTATCAAAAATCATCAGATCAGTGCCTCAAGTCACAAAATATATTGTCATATAGTAACGGTAAAATTCTGCCATTTTTTTTCCAAAATTTAAAAACCTATGTTTCGATTTCAAAATAACAGCATTCTTTAAGACTGCATCCAAATGCTTCATAAAGCCTAAAAAACGACCAATAAAACATATCATAGCAAAG
>ENA-OQCX01000748-OQCX01000748.1-human-gut-metagenome-genome-assembly--contig:-NODE-748-length-16463-cov-1.472821_pt1 | contig 16463 bp, 23 predicted proteins | sample MGYA00242762_ERZ504587 | MGnify/ENA primary metagenome ERZ504587 (study PRJEB26092, sample SAMD00036337) | human gut metagenome | host: Homo sapiens | study: EMG produced TPA metagenomics assembly of... | reverse complement strand
GCCTTATGAGATAAAAGCTATTGGGAATCCTAACAATTTAGAAAGTGCGCTCAAATTGCGCGGCGGCGTTCTGGAAAACTTCAATTTTGGGGTATCCAGGCCGATTTAAGTCAGTCTGATGATATCGTTATTCCGGCTTTTAAAGGCGTAAAAGTTTTGAGTATGCCAAAATAGCAGAAGGGCAAGCTTCCGATGCAGAGAAGGAGGCGGCAGAAAAATGATTTTTTATGTTCTTGCTGGTTTGGCGGCAGGCATCTGTGCCGGATTGTATTTCCCGGTTTATATACCGCCTGAATATGGTAAAATGCTTTCTGTAGCTTTGATGGCGGCATTGGATACTGCTTTCGGCGGGATTCGTTCCAGCATGGAAGGGTCTTATGATAATACGGTCTTTATTACGGGATTTTTTACTAACGCTGTGCTGGCGGCTTTTTTGTGCTACGTTGGTATGATTCTTGGTATAGACTTGTATCTGGTTGGTATCCTGATTTTGGGATGCGCATTTTCCAAAATCTGGCGGCGATCAGACATTCTGTTTTTGAAAAAATAAAAAATTTTTATAAAAAGCAGGAAAAAAGACTATTAATGTTGAATGTAAAATGTCAATGGTTTTGATTTTTCATTTTGACCCAAATACATAAGGGGGAGCACAATACGATGTTTGAAGAATTTGAAGAGAAAAGTTTTGAAAATTTAGCCAATATAAAAGTTATCGGTGTCGGCGGCGGCGGTAACAATGCTGTCAACCGGATGATTTCAGCCGGTGTTCAGGGTGTGGAATTTATTTCCGTAAACTGTGATGCCCAGGCTTTGTTGCTTTCGAAAGCTCCCAACCGTATTCAGATCGGCGAAAAACTGACCAAAGGTCTTGGGGCCGGTGCCAATCCTGAAGTCGGTGAAAAAGCGGCCGAGGAGTCCAGAGATCAGTTGCTGGAATCTCTGCGCGGTGCTGACATGGTTTTTGTAACAGCAGGTATGGGCGGCGGTACAGGTACCGGCGCTGCGCATGTTGTGGCTGAGTGTGCCAAAGAAGTTGGCGCTTTGACAGTCGGAGTAGTTACCAAACCGTTTTCTTTTGAAGGCAAACGTCGCATGACGCAGGCTGAAAACGGTATAGTTAATTTGAAAGATAAAGTTGATACTTTGATCACCATACCTAATGATCGTTTGCTGCAGGTAATTGATCGTCGTACTTCGATGCTTGATGCTTTCCGTATTGCTGATGACGTACTGCGTCAAGGTGTGCAGGGTATTTCTGACCTGATTGGAGTTCCGGGACTTATCAATGCCGACTTTGCTGACGTGAAAACTATCATGTCTGATGCAGGGTCTGCTTTAATGGGTATCGGTACGGCCAAAGGTGAGGGCGGAGCCCGTGCAGCAGCTGAAGCTGCAATCAAGAGTCCGCTTTTGGAAGCTTCTATTGAAGGGGCACGTGGTGTACTCTTTAATATTACCGGCGGTAAAGATTTATCACTGTTCGATGTTACTGAAGCATCTAATATTATTACTGAAGCTGTTGATGCTGAAGCTAATATCATTTTTGGTGCTGTTATTAATGAAGAGTTGGAAGATGAGATCCGTGTTACGGTTATTGCTACCGGTTTTGAGCGTAGAAATCCTGCTGTCGGAGCGCGTGGCGCTTCCCGTCCAAGTTATAACAACAGCTATGCACAGCAGCACAGCAGTGAAAAACAACAGGCTGCTGCTCCTGCGCAGCCGGGGACAAGCTCCTTCGTATGGTTCTGGTGTATCAAACCGCCAACCTCCGATACTGAAATTCCGCCTTGGATTCGCGGTTAAACTTACAAATGCGAACTCCCTTTGCTTATGCAAAGGGAGTTTTTCTATATCTTGGGCATATATGATAGAAATGTGGATGAAAAACACAAGATATTGTTTGAATAACTGAAAGTTATGATATAATAAAAGCGCTGATATAAATAAAGCTGTAAAAGGAAGTGACGTTATGAAGTGCCCGTTTTGCTCTTATCGTGACAGTCGAGTTGTTGATTCCCGTGCTGTGGATGATGGCGTTTCTATTCGGCGTCGTCGAGAATGTCCTGATTGTGGACGCAGGTTCACTACTTATGAAAAATATGAGGAAACTCCTTTGATGGTAAGTAAAAAAGATGGACGTCGGGAGTTGTTCGACGCTAAAAAACTTTTGAGTGGATTGATCAAAGCTTTTGAAAAGCGGCCTATTTCTTATGAGAAAATCCAGGAAATTGCTGAGCATATCGAACGGGAACTGAGGATGCGCGGAGAAGCAGAGATCAGGAGCGAAGTTATCGGCGAAGCGGTAATGAATCATTTAGAGAAAACTGACCAGATCGCTTATGTACGGTTTGCTTCTGTTTATAGGCAGTTTGCTGACGTTAATAATTTTATGCAGGAATTACAACGTATTATGAAAACAATGAAAGTATTGATCGGAGTGATAAGGAATGATGATCCGTAAGCGTGACGGCAGGGTTGTGGAGTTTGATGAAACAAAAATCACGGATGCTATTTTTGAAGCGGCTAAATCAGTAGGCGGCGCCGACAGGCAGCTGGCAATGGAATTGACTTTGAATGTTTTAAAAGCCTTAAAAAATGAAAATAAGCAGACTGTTGATGTTGAACATATTCAAGATATTGTAGAAAAAGTACTGATTGAAAGCGGACATGCCCGTACGGCTAAATCATATATTCTGTACAGAGCTAGAAGAACTGGTATGCGCAGCTCTCGCAGTGAGCTGATGGACACTGTGCAGAGATATTAAAGGAAACTGACCGCGATAATGCTAATATTTCTAACTCTCCTTCTGCAAAAATGCTTCAGATAGCATCGGCTGCCAGTCGGGAATTTTATCTGAATCGGTTGATCCCTGAAGAAATGGCTACGGCTCACAAGCGAGGTGATATCCATATCCATGATCTTGATTTTTATGGAAAAACATTAAATTGCCTCAATATTCCATTAGGTCGGTTGCTGGCCAAAGGTTTTAATAATGGACATGGGTTTATCCGTCCTCCCAGACGTCCAGGTTCTGCGACAGCTTTAGCGGCAATTATTCTGCAAAGCTCTCAGAATGATATGTTCGGTGGACAGTCTTTTGGTTATTTTGATACTGATATAGCGCCTTTTATGGAAGGTGCTTCTGAGGAAGAAGTATTTCAGGCGATGGAAGCGCTTGTTTATAATTTGAACAGTATGCACTCCAGGGCTGGTGCGCAGGTACCGTTTTCGAGTTTAAATCTGGGTCTTGATACTTCTGAAAATGGTCGCAAGGTGACGCGTAATTTATTGAATGCATATGCTAAAGGTCTTGGACGCGGGGAGAATCCTATTTTTCCGAATGTTATTTTCCGTGTTAAACGCGGTATAAATCTGGACAAAGGTGATCCTAACTATGATTTATTCCAGCTGGCTATTTCAGTTGCAGCCAAGCGTTTTGAATCCGACTTTTAGTTTTATGGATACTAGCTTTAATAAACCTTATGGCGGGGATGTAGCTTATATGGCTGCCGTACACGTGTTATTGCTAATCGTCGCGGGCCTGAAATTACAGAAGGCCGCGGTAATTTGTCCTTCACTACAATTAATTTGCCGCGTTTGGCAATTAAGTCTGAGCGCAACATAGACACCTTTTACCGACTGTTGGATGATTTGCTGGATCTTGTACGAGATCAGCTTTATCATCGCTATCAAGTGCAGGCAAATCTTAAAGTCCGTGATCTACCGTTTTTAATGGGGCAGGGATTATATTTGGACAGTGATAAACTGGCCAGTGACGACAGGATTGAAGAGGCTATCAAGCATGGTACTTTGGGCGTTGGTTTCATTGGCTTGGCTGAGACACTGACTTCTTTGCTGGGGTGCCATCATGCACAAAGTGAGGAAGCACAAAAGCTTGGTGAAGATATCATTGGTCATATGCGTGAAAAAGTGGATGCTATGAGCGATAAATATGATTTGAATTACAGCTTTATTGCAACTCCTGCCGAAGGTTTGTCAGGGCGCTTTATTCGTATGGACCGCAAGGAATATGGTATTATTCCCGGTGTTACGGATAAAGCTTATTACACTAATTCCTTTCATGTACCGGTATCTTATCCGATCAGTGCTTTTGAGAAAATGCGCTTAGAAGGTGCATATCATAAATTTACAAACGGTGGCCATATAAGTTATGTTGAGTTTGCCTCGTCTCCTGTCCATAATCTAGGGGCAGTGGAAGATGTTCTTAGACATATGCTGGAATGTGACTGTGGTTATGTAGGTATTAATTTCCCGATTGATTATTGTGAAGAATGCGGCTACACTGGTATCATTGACAGTGATTATTGTCCTGTTTGCGAAAGGACTCTGACCCAAAAATATTGTCGGGAAACCTGTTGTACTGAATAGGAGGCGTCTATTGTGCTTAAAGTTGCCGCTATTTTAGAAGAGTCTATTGTGGATGGTCCGGGGATCAGGTCTGTGATTTTTTTTCAGGGCTGCCCGCGGCATTGCGAAGGCTGCCATAATCCTGATCTGTTACCTTTTGAGGGAGGTACGGAGTATTCTCCGCAGCAGCTGGCCGACGAAGTTTTTCCAAAGCTGACGCCGCTGCACAGAGGTATTACTTTAAGCGGCGGGGATCCGTTGGCGCAGGCGGACGACATTTTAGAGTTTCTGAAGCTGGTGCGTAGAGAAAACCCAAACTTACAATTTGGTGTTACACTGGTTATTGGTATGACGAGGTAAAGGATTCTCCTGTTTTGCAGGAAATAGATGTTTTGGTTGACGGGCCTTTTATTTTGGCGCAGCGTAATCTTGATCTGCCGTTTCGCGGGTCAGATAACCAGCGTTTAATCGACCTGACAGCGACTAGAAAGTCAGGTAGCATAGTTGAAGTTAATTTATAAGGCATATTGGAGGGGTCGAGATGCTGCTAAAGTTATTACAGGATGGTTTTGGAAGCGCTATGGATTTGAATTGTGCGGAAAAAATTCTTTATGGTGCGAATTGGGCTTATAATATGAAGCTGCCCGGTGAGGCCTTAAAACTTGCTGCCGGGTTTGGCGGTGGTATGGGGGTAGAAAGCAGCTGTGGCGTTATAACCGGCGGCGTTATGGTATTGAGCAGCCTGTATGTAAGCCGTAACGGGCATGAAAGCGGCCGTATCAAAGCGTTGGAAAAGGAATTTATTGAAACCTTTACGAAGGAAATGGGAACAATAGACTGTTCTGATCTCAAAGCGAAATATCGTAATGATGAAATAAAATGTAATCTGGTTATTTTTAAGGCCGGTGAAATTTTAGACCGTATAGTTGAACGTGAAGGCCTGAATTAAATATAAAAACTCCGCCAGCCTCTGCTGGCGGAGTTTTTACTTATTTAAAGTTTTTATTTTTAAAAGTTTGATAATATAAGGTGTCAGATCGATCTTATTTTTTTGCAGGCCTGTTGCTAAAAGAAATTCCTGCGTAGCATTCAAATCTTCGATATCAGAAGTTTTTATTTCAGGATCGAAGTCATACCATGGGGCCATGGTTACAACGTCTTCAGGGGGCAAGCCCTGTTGCCTGAGCGGTAAAATCGTATGCCTTAGCTTGCTCCTGATTCATATAGTCAATATTTTTACGATGAGCTGAAAGATAACGTTTAAGAATATCAGGATTGTTTTTTACTAAATCTCCGCGTGCGGCGATGACGATCGTGGCGTCAACAAGGCCTTCCCCGCTGATTATGATGTGGGCGCCTGCTTTTTGAGCACGCAGAACATCTGAGCCTGCTACGAGTGCGGCATCGACATTTCCGTTCAGCATAGCGTTGACAGAGGGAGGAATATCCATGGAGAGTAGTTCCACACTATCTGGCTTTAGATTGTTTTTGGCCAAAGCGGCAACAAGTATCTGGTGCAGGATTGTTCCTTTAGGACCGGCAACTTTCTTTCCTGTCAGGTCTGATACTGTTGTGATATTCGGATCTTTGGCCATGATGGTGAAGGCTTTGGGTGCGCGGCTGTAGATACCGACAATTTTTAGATCAACTCCGTTGGAAGCTGCCAAAATAGCAGAAGTGCCGCCGAGGGCACTGTAGATATCAAGACTTCCAGCTGCCAGTGCTTCAGTTTGTTTGGCACCGGAATTGATTTCAGGATAAGAAATTTTAGTATCAGTTTTTGCAAATTCTTTGCTGACAGTTTGCAGATTTTTGTCAATAATCGAAGGAATGTTCAATGGCGATTTAACATAGGTAATCTTAAGTTCTTTGGGTTCGTTGGAATTGGAAACATAAGATTTGCTGTCACTGCAGCCGGATGCAGCAAGCATAACAGCCGCCATACAACAGCAGGCTGTTATTTTTTTGATGATTTTACTGGAAAGCATTTCTATTACCACCTTATCTGATTAATTTTCTATTGCGCTCAGTATTTGCAGGCGTAGTTGCTGGAAAGAAAGAGATGCTTGCTGACGAGGATATTCCATATCAATGCGTTGGTCTATTTTTATCCTGCCCTCCTGCATGACTAAAATACGCTGCCCTAACAGTAGTGCTTCTTCAACGTCATGGGTGACGAAAATAACGCTTTTTTTCTGTTGTTGAAATAAGTTTAAAAGCATTTGCTGAAGACTACGGCGTGTAAAGTAATCTAAAGCGCTGAACGGTTCATCCATCAAAATAAGATCAGGATTTTGAAACAGAGTACGTCCTAAAGCTGTGCGCTGTGCCATACCTCCAGAAAGTTGCGCCGGAAAAGAATGTTGGAATGCTTTAAGACCCAAGAGTTCTAAAAGCTTTTCGTCTGGCGCTGCCGGCAGGCTGGGATCATTTTTAGCGGCAAAAGCTATGTTGGCATTGACAGTCAGCCAGGCATCAGCCGTGGTTCCTGAAAAACAAAAGCCTATTTTGGCAGCTTTGCCAATAATCGATGGTTCCAGAAGTGGCAGGTTCCAAGCCGGATAATAACCTCAGTAATGTTGTTTTACCGCAGCCGCTTTTTCCGACGATACAGGTGAAACTGTTTTCAGAGAAGTTAAATCAACAGTGTTAAGTGCTATAATAAGCTTTCCGGAATGGTATAGGTTTTAGTGAGTGCGGTTATATTAAGCAGCATATTTATCACCTGTTTCTGTGTTCCAGGGCAGTATTTTATTAGTCAGTGCTAAGAACAGCCAGTCGATAAGACTGCCGACGATGCCAATGGCGAATAAACCTACTAATACGATATCCGGACGTGACATTTGTTCAGCGTCTAAAATCATATAACCGATCCCGGACGAAGCAGCTATTAACTCGGCGCCGATAAGAGCCCGCCAGCTGTAACCCAGCGAAAGCTGCAAACCTACGGCAATAGCGGGAAGCGCTGCAGGCAACTGGATAAGCCTTGCCTGTTGCCAGGCAGTGAAATGCAGTGAACGGCCGACTTCCAGCAACTTACGGTCGCAGCCTTTAATACCACTGTAGGTGTTCAGAAAAAGCGGAAAGAAGGACGCCAGAAAAATAATGACTAATTTAGAGCCTTCGTCAATGCCAAACCAGAGGATTATCAGCGGTATTGCAGCCAAAGGCGGCACATGAAGCAGGAATTCCAGGATAGCCAGCAATAGGACTGAAAAGAGTTGCTGCGTCCGCACAGGATACCCAAAGGTAAAGCGACAACGACTGAACAGAGGAAGCCACCGGCTACTCTCTGCAGGCTTATCAGTAAATGCTGCCACAGCATACCGCTGCGGATCAGTTCTCCTGCTGTAATGGCTGTTGCAGCTGGACTTGGCAGCAGATAAGAGCTGAAGATCTGTAATTTACTTATAATATACCAAAGTAAAACTAATAAAAACGGTAAAAGTATTCCGTTTTTCCATGTGCGCATAAATTTCTCCTAATAAATACCTATTGTTGATTTTACTTTAAGACAAATTGACCTGCTTGTCAATATTTATGGATAGAAGGAGAGAGAGATTATAGTTCTAGCAGAGTTGAATATCAAACTGAGCTGCAAAAACGTCCAAAGTACTGTTGCGCTAAAGTTGTTATGTCTTGTGGGGGGGTACTGCTGTGCTATAATAATTGTATAAATAGAAAAAATAAGTATGTTAAGAGAGGTAGTAATATGATTTATCAAAAACTGACCACCGGTATGGGTCAATGCCTGCTGCTGATCAGAAAACATGCTGACAGGGATGGTTTTGAATTATGGCGTCGGAAGGAACGGTGCTGGTGTTATTTTAATAATGTCGGGGCTGAATATTTTAAAGAATTTTTTGATATGCGTGGAGAATTGACAGATATCAGTGAAGCTGAAGCTTTGGAATTGATAAAAGAATTACGTGAATGATAGAAAACTGGCATCAGTACCTGATGCCAGTTTTCTATTTTATTTAGTATTTTTTAATATATTGATTACGTTATCAAGGATGTTTGTTTGATAATTTTCAATATTGCCGGAATCACAGGCTGCAGCTAAATCGGGATCTATGGGAAGTTCAGCCAGAATTTTAAGTCCATAAGCATCAGCGGCGGCTTGTAAGTGACTGGGACCAAAAATATGATATTTTTTACCATTGTCTGGGCATTGGAAATAAGAATAATTTTCGATCAGTCCCAAAATAGGAATTTGCATCATGGCTGCCATTTTTACAGCTTTACCGACGATCATAGAAACTAATTCCTGAGGAGATGTAACGATGATGATAGCGTCGACGGGAAGTGACTGAAAAACAGTGAGCGGAACATCACCGGTACCTGGAGCATGTCGATGAACATATATTCTATGTCCGTCCAGATAACGTCGCTCCAGAATTGTTTAACAGTACCGGCAATAATCGGGCCGCGCCAAACGACAGGATCAGTTTCATTATTCAAGAGAAGATTAGTAGAGATGATTTCAATACCACTTGTTGTCTGCATTGGCAGCAGGCCAATTTCTGTAGCATTGGCTTTTCCGTGCAGTCCGAAGGCTTTAGGAATTGATGGGCCGGTGATATCGGCATCTAAAACAGCAGTTTTCTTACCCGCTTTCTGCATGGCTGCAGCCAAAAGCGAAGTGACGATAGATTTTCCGACACCTCCTTTACCGCTGACAATACCAATAACTTTTTTTACAGTACTCATTTCATGGAGTGGAGCGGAAAAATTTATTGCAGTATTAGCATGGTCGCAACTTTCGCAGGATGTTTTGTCACAGCCAGTATCAGAGCATTGACGGTTTTGTTCGGACATGGGATACGCCTCCGGTAGATTATTATTTGTTTTGCAAAAGTTCTCCGCGCTGCAATAGACGGCAGGAAGCGCGGACACAGTTTTGATTATGGCCGTCGCAAAGGCGGAATTCCCCGCCTTCGATCGATAATTCCTTGCCGTTAATAAGAGCATCCGCTAATTTATAACGTGCTTCTTCGTAGATTTTTTGAACAGTGGTCCTGGCTACATTCATTGCCATTGCGCAGGTTTCCTGTGTGCAGTTTTCCAGATCCATGAGCCTGATCGTTTCGTATTCATCAATAGTCATGGTTATTTTCCCCTGCGGTTTGCTGCCGGAGGGAGCAAAAGTTTTATTGAGCGGCATACAGCAGATCTTGCGCCATTTAATAGGTCTCGACATAGTAGAAGCCTCCTTTCTTCAAGGGGTTTATTATTGTGAATATCATAACGTTATTACTGTCTTATGTCAATAAAAGCAGTCGGCAAAGTGATTTTCAAAAACGTGTGTTTATGTTATAATTTACCATATCAAAGGCATGGTGAAAAATTTGGATACAAAAGAGATTTGGAAGTTTTCAAAAAGCTTTGTAAAGCGTGAAGGTATATTATTGCTGGCCTGTGTTCTGGCTGTTGCTTCTTCGCTTGCAGTTGTTCCTAAGGCAGAGTATATAGATTGGCGTGTTTTAGTTTTATTATATTGCCTGATGTTAGTTGTAGGCGGGTTTAAAAAGCGTCGCGTACTTGATAACTGTGCCGTACGGCTTTTGCAGAGATGTATTTCGCTGCGTCAGATAACTGCCGCACTGCTGCTGATAACTTTTATCAGTTCAATGCTTGTAACAAATGATGTGGCTTTAATAACTTTTGTCCCTTTGACTTTGATTATAGGCAAAGAAGCAGGAGTTGATGTTGGAAAAATAATTGTTTGGCAGACATTGGCAGCTAATCTTGGCAGTATGCTGACACCGATGGGAAATCCGCAAAATTTGTTTTTATATGCCCGTTATAATTTTGATATTATTGCTTTTTTCAAGGTCACATGGATACCGACATGTTTAGCAGTGGCTTTGCTGGCAGTATTTTTAATGCGCCAGCAGGACAGGCAGTTAAAAGTAAGCTTGACCTCTGTGAATGTAGAACGTGGCTGGGGGCTGATAGTTTTAAATTTACTGTTTTTGCTGTGTGTGGTGACGGTCTTTCACTGGTTTGATCATTGGTTGCTGCTGATGATAACGGTAACGGTAATGCTGGTGCTTGATCGTGGCTTATTCAGGCAAATTGATTATTCTCTTTTGTTCACGTTTGCCGGTTTTTTATCTTTATTGGTAATTTAACACAATTTGATTTTTTAAATATTATCCGAGACAGTTTTTTTGGAAGTGCGACCGGTACATATTTTTCTGCAATTGCTGTCAGCCAGTTTATCAGCAATGTCCCTGCTGCAATGCTGCTGGCTGCGTTTTCTCAGCAGCGTGAAGCTTTGCTGCTTGGGTCAATGTCGGCGGACTGGGAACTCTGATCGCTTCGATGGCGAGTGTGATATCTTACAAGCTGTTTGCAGAGGCGTACCCTGCGCAGGTAAGACATTATTTGCTGATGTTTCTGTACTATAATGTGATAGGTCTGTTTTTATTAGTGCCGGCGGTATACTTTTTAATGCTGTATTGAGAGGGTTGTTTATGCAGAGATGGATCATGCATGTGGATATGGATGCGTTTTTTGCATCCGTCGAACAATTTGATAATCCTGATCTGATGGGACTGCCGGTAATTGTCGGGGGACAGTCTGATCGTGGCGTTGTATCTACTTGCTCTTATGAAGCACGTGTGTATGGTGTACACTCGGCAATGCCTATGATAGAAGCCAGGCGTTTATGCCTCAGGCAGTCTTTTTGCCGGGAAGAATGAAGCGGTATCAGGAAGTATCACGGCAGATAATGAATATTTTTGACAGCTTTTCTCCTTTGGTTGAACAGCTTTCGGTGGACGAAGCGTTTTTGGATATTTCAGGAATGGAGCTATTGGCTGGTTCTGAACGTGATATCGGTTTTAAAGTAAAAAGATCGATAAAAGAAAAAACTGGTTTAACTGCTTCAGTTGGTATCGCTCCCAATAAATTTTTGGCCAAACTGGCTTCGGATATGCAGAAGCCGGATGGTTTGGTTGTGATAAGGGCAGAAGAGGCTGAAGGCATGTTAAAGCCAATGTCGGTGCGGCGTATTTTTGGAATTGGGCGCAGTGCTGAAAAAAGTCTGCTGCAGTTTGGCATAGCGACTATTGGGCAAATTGCAGATGCTGATTTGGGTATTTTGCATAAAGCTCTGGGGAATAATGCTGCTGTGGTAAAACAACTGGCACATGGTTTGGATGACAGACCTGTTGTTAATGATTATGCTGCTAAATCTATTGGGAAAGAATGTACTTTTGAAAAAGATCTTCATACGGAAGATGAGCGGCGTCATGCCGTTCTTGATCTATGCGGACGTGTTGGTTGGCGGCTGCGGCGCAGTGGCGTTGTTGGCTATACTGTAACTTTAAAGGTGAAGTTTGCGTCGTTCAAAATCATTACCCGCAGTATTACAGCTGAAGGTCCTGTTGCTTATGATGAAGAAATTTTTGCGTTGGCGCAGAAGCTGATGCAGTCTGTAAAATGGATCGAAGGCGTAAGGTTATTAGGCGTCAGCGTAGCGCATTTAGAACCTGCCGATGCGGTGCCTGTACTAAATTTTGCCGAAGATGAGCGATTGGGTAAACGTAATCAGGCGGTCGATATATTAAAAGCTAAATTTGGTGAAGATATTATAAAACGCGGTTTTTAAACCGCGTTTTATAATATGATGATAAACGGCATATGTTTTAAAATACAAAATATATTGTTAAATAAATTAGAAAACAACAAAATGTAGTAGATGTTACATAAAAGTTTATTGACATATGCCGAAAATCTACTATAATCATATATAAAAGAGCCGACGACAATCAACTGCCGGCAATAAAAAACAATAAAGGAAGTGTAAATGATGCAAGAAAATTTATTGAAAGAATATGGTTTATATATTAATGGCGAATGGCGGCCGGCTTCAGATGGAGCTACGTTTAGTTCTACAGATCCTGCGACTGGCGAACATTTGGCGGTATGTGCTGAAGCAACTAAGGTGGATGTAGATAATGCAGTAAAAGCGGCGCAGAAAGCTTTTGAAACATGGAAAGATACCACTGCACAGCAAAGAGCTGAGATTTTAAATAAAATAGCTGATATTATTGACGCAAATGCCGTACACTTGGCAAAGGTTGAATCTATGGATAACGGTAAACCTTTCCGTGAGACTTCTGGAATCGATATTCCAATGTCTGCTGATCATTTCCGTTATTTTGCCGCTGCGATCAGAACGCAGGAAGGTACTGCGACCATGCTGGATAATAATACGATGAGTTTGGTGCTGCACGAGCCTCTGGGAGTTGTGGGACAAATTATTCCCTGGAATTTCCCCTTTTTGATGGCCGCGTGGAAATTAGCTCCGGCGTTGGCTGCAGGCGATACTATTGTCATTAAACCTTCCAGCCAGACATCGCTTAGTATTCTTGAACTGGCAAGATTGCTTGAAGGCGTACTGCCGAAAGGGGTTCTGAATATTATTACCGGTAAAGGATCAAAATCTGGTAACGACATTCTTGAACATCCTGGTTTTGCTAAGCTGGCAATTTACCGGTTTCTACTGAAGTCGGGCGTCTGTTGCCGAGGCTGCCGCTGAGAAATTGATTCCTGCTACTTTGGAACTGGGTGGCAAATCAGCTAATATTTTCTTCCCCGACTGCAACTGGAACCTGGCTATGGAAGGTTTACTGCTGGGGATTCTTTTCAATCAGGGACAGGTTTGCTGTGCTGGATCACGCGTTTTTGTACATGAAGCTATCTACGATAAATTTGTAGAAGAAGCTGTTAAACGTTTTGAAAAAGTAAAAGTAGGTCTGCCTCTTGATAAAGGCGTACAAATGGGTGCACAAATTGATGCAAATCAGGTCAAAAAGATTTTGAGCTACATTGATATTGCCAAACAGGAAGGTGCTACTATAGCCTGCGGTGGCTATAAATTGACTGATAATGGGTTAGAGAAGGGTAATTTTGTTGCTCCGACTCTGATTACTAATGTTACTAATAATATGCGTGTTGCTCAGGAGGAAATTTTTGGACCTGTTGCCGTAGTGATTAAATTTAAGGACGAAGCGGATGTTATCCGTATGGCAAACGAGAGTGTCTATGGTCTGGGCGGTGCTGTCTGGACTCAGGATATCATCGTGCTATGCGCGTGGCTAAGCTGTACAGACCGGTAGAATTGGGTCAATACCTATAATGCTATTCCGGCAGGGGCGCCTTTTGGAGGATATAAACAATCTGGTATAGGGCGAGAAACTCATAAGGTGATGCTGGATCATTACAGCCAGACCAAAAATATTATGATTAATCTTTCAGAAAATACTTTAGGTTTATATGAATAAAGCGTTATAAAAAAACGACTGCATAGCAGTCGTTTTTATTTGGTTTTAAGATTTTAAAAAGCTGATGTAACAAAACTTTCCATATCACCGGCACTTAATGCGCCGATATGGCTGTCAACGACATTGCTATCAGCATCAATGATATAACTTGTTGGTATGGCCTGAACGGCATAGGCTGAAGCAGCTGAACCGTTCGTATCAAGTGCAACGGGGAAACTGAAAGCATGGTTTTCCATAAATGCAGTTACATCAGGTTTTGTGCCGTCTATGTTGACGATAACAAAATGAACTTTATCTCCATATTTAGCATACATTCTTTGGATATCAGGCATTTCTCCAACACAGGGAGGGCACCAAGTAGCCCAAAAATTAAGAAAAACAGGCTTACCTTTTAGAGAAGCAAGGGAAACAGTCTGTCCATTCATATCTGTTACAGTAAAAGGCGGAGCTGCGTTAGTTTCTGCTTTGGCAATATGCGGGAGGTCGAAAAAATGTACGCCACTTACAGCGACGGCAGTAAGTAAGATTACGCCTAAGAGAACTTTTTTGAGTGTGCTCATAACAGTACCTCGCTTTGTAAAATTTTAGAATATCATAATAAACTTTATTTTAGTATAACAAAGTTTATACTTGTAACGTTTGTTATACTAATTTTATAAATGGTTACAAAAGTTAATTATTTGTTGCTTCGGCAACATTAGTATCTGCTTTTTTCACTTTAGATCCAAGCGAGATTGCGTTTACAGGACAAGTATCGATGCACTCGCCGCAGTTAATACATTCACGATCTCCCACCTTTGCGCAGTCCATTTTACATTTGCGTATACAGCATCGCAGCCAATGCATTTGACATTATCTACCTGGATCCCAAAATAAGAAAGTTTATTAAATAAACTATAAAAGGCTCCTAAAGCAGATAAAGCGGCAGAAAGGTCGATAGATGACGATGCTGGCAATAACAGTGACGAGCAGTAGAAATAATTTCCAGTTAAAAAGCATACCAAGATTTTGTTTGAGGAAGGGATTGGTGCTTAAAAGCGGTAATGCTGCTTCCAAAGTACCGGCAGGACAAATATATTTACAAAAGGCTGGTGCGCCAACACCAACGACATAGAAAAAAATTACTGGCAAAATAATAACGAAAAGCAAACCAATAATGTATTTAAGCTTTGTCAAAGTCCGCGTTGCTTTATTTTTAGTAAACTTTGGCGACGGAATTTTATAAAGTAGTTCCTGTATGAATCCAAATGGACAGAGCCAGCCGCAGACAGTCCGCCCAAACAGTAGCCCAAAGAGAAGCATAAGTCCTAAAACATAGAACGGAAAGCGTAGGAGCACTCCTGATAAAGAGCTTTGTAACGCTCCTAAAGGGCAGGCTCCTAAAGCACCTGGGCAAGAATAACAGTTAAGCCCGGGGACGCAAATACTTTTACTTGGACCCTGCCAGATTCGACCATTAAGGAATCCCGGCAGATTGCCATTATAAAGAAATGCGGTAAGGATTTGAATGAGGGTTCGTTTAGCCAATGCCGATACACTCCAGACAGATCATAGCTGCTTTACGAAGCACGCTAAGATATTGTTGTTGCCAAATGCCGATGCTTAAAAAAATCAGAGCTATCAGCCATAGATATTTTTTCATAAGCAGTACCAGACTTTCTTCAATATGTACAAAAGATATTATATTTAATATGATAGCAGAAAGAAAGCTTGAAAACAAATGAAAAAAAAAATATGTCGTAGACAAAAAGCTTTTTATAGTTACAATTAAAAGGTAGTGATCTTAAAATTGGAGGATGGTAGTATGGTAAGTGTAAAGAAAATTGTAATGGTGACCCTTGTAGCTGTAACGATGCTTGGACTTGGCGGTTTGTTCCCCCATGCAGAGGCTTCAAACTGGACGAAGTTCAAAGTAGGGGCTGTCTTTTGGTTGGAACTACAGGCGATTATAAACCGATGAGTTATTTAAATCGGGAGACAGGAAGATATGAAGGCTTTGATACAGAAGCAAGCGAACTTCTGGCACAATCGCTTGGGGTACAGGTGAAGTTTATACCAACTACCTGGAGCACGTTGACTGCCGATACTTTAGCTGGTAAATTTGATATTGCAATGTGCGGTATCACCCGCACTTTGGCAAGAGAACAAAAAATGGCGCAAAGCAATGGTTATCTGGTATTTGGTAAAACTATTCTGTGTCGTAAGGACGATGCTAAAAAATTTAAAACACTGGCGGATATGAATAAAAAAGATGTGCGTGTAATGGTTAATCCGGGAGGTACTAATGAAAAATTTGCCCTTGCTAATCTGCCTGACTGTACATTGATCGTACATCAGCAAAATGCAGAGATCCCAGGTTTGATTGCGGAAGGAAAAGCAGATATTATGATTACAGAGACGATGGAAGCACGCCGTTATGTGCGTGATAATGCAAAACTTGCGGCTCCTTTGATCGAGGAACCATTTACAAAAAAACAACTTTGGCATACTGATGCAGCAAGGTGATCAGATTTTTCTTAACTATGTGAATATGTGGATGGAAGAAATGGAGTTGAATGGAACATTTGCCCGTTTAGACGCTAAGTATATAAAATAATAAATGTAAAAAAGCCTGCCTTAACAGGCAGGCTTTTTACATTTATTTCAATTTTACAGATTTGTATTCCCAGAAACTTTAGCATATAATAAAACGTAAGAATTAAGAAGGAGGAACTGCAATGCTGATACAAAGGTTTGCAGCTGTTGCGCTGGGCATTATGATGGGGACGAGCTTGCTTTTGCAGACAGGAACTGTA
>ENA-OQCX01000747-OQCX01000747.1-human-gut-metagenome-genome-assembly--contig:-NODE-747-length-16463-cov-5.082395_pt1 | contig 16463 bp, 22 predicted proteins | sample MGYA00242762_ERZ504587 | MGnify/ENA primary metagenome ERZ504587 (study PRJEB26092, sample SAMD00036337) | human gut metagenome | host: Homo sapiens | study: EMG produced TPA metagenomics assembly of... | reverse complement strand
CCGCCCCAACCAGCTTTCCGGCGGTCAGCAGCAGCGCGTGTCCATTGCGCGGGCACTGGTGCGCAACCCGCCGGTCATTCTGGCGGACGAGCCACCGGCGCACTGGACTCCCATACCGGCCGCGAGGTGCTGGGGCTTTTGCAGCAGCTGCACAAGCAGGGACACACCGTAGTGCTGATCACCCACGACAATTCCATTGCCGTGCAGGCCGACCGCATCATCCGGCTGGAGGACGGTCAGGTGGTGTATGACGGCGACTCCCACGCACCGGAGGCCATGGTGCAGCCACCCTGCTGCCCGAAACGCCGGAAAAGGAGGAACAGGCATGATCTTTGAAACCTTCCGGCAGGCTATCCAGAACGTGTGGAGCAACAAGCTGCGCACCTTTCTGACTATGCTGGGCATCATCATCGGCGTGATGGCGGTCATCGTCATCGTGGGTCTGGGCAACGGCATGACCAAGAGCATGCGGGACAGCTTTTCCGCACTGGGCACCAACACCCTCAGCATTCAGGTGTGGGGCTACGGCTCCCGTACCGTGCCGGTGGAGGAAATGTACGATATCTGCCAGCGGCATTCCGACCTGATCAAGGCGGTGTCGCCGCAGGTCAACTTCAGCGGCAAAGCCAGCGGTACGCTGAAGATCGGTACCACCAGCTACCGCTGGTCCAACATGAGCGGTGTGGACGAAAACTTTACCGAAATGAAGAATTACCAGATCGTTCAGGGGCGCGGCCTGCAGTACATGGATATGCAGGACAACAAGCAGGTCTGCGTCATCGGCGATTACCTCAACCGCGTAGCCTTTGGCGGCAACGGTGTGGGGCAGACGCTCAAATCGGTGCCAACAAGTTCCGCGTCGTAGGTGTGCTGTCTGCCAAAGTCAGCGACCCCACTATGCAGCAGGGCAGCGATGACGACTGCGTTTACCTGCCCTACACCACCGTGATGCGGCTCTCCAGCCAAAGCATGGTGGACTGCTACACCGCTATGATGGCCGACGAAAGCCTTGCCAACGAGGCCAAGGCCACCATGGAAGAGGAATTGATGTCGATCCTCAAGACCGAAAACGGCTACTATGTGTACAGCGCCAGCGAGTGGCTGGAGGAAATGAACAAGATGATCAACATGGTCATCGTGATACTTACCGGCATTGCCAGTATCTCGCTGCTGGTGGGCGGCATCGGCATTATGAACATCATGCTGGTGTCTGTGACCGAGCGCACCCGTGAGATCGGCATCCGCAAGGCGCTGGGAGCAAAGGAGCGCACCATTCTGGCGCAGTTTGTGGTGGAAGCAGCCACCACCTCCGCGCTGGGCGGCGTTTTAGGCATTGCGCTGGGCTATGCGGTGTCCATGGCGGCAAACAAGGTGCTGCCCATGTTCATGACCGATACCACCGTTACGGTAAGCCCCTCCTTCAACTCCATTGTGGTGGCCTTTGGCATCTCGGTGGGCATCGGCGTGCTGTTCGGCTACCTGCCGGCACGGCGCGCAGCCCGGCTGAACCCCATTGAAGCATTGCGCTACGATTGATCGCGGCGGCGTGATAAACAAAGAACAAGAGGTACGACCAATGAAAAAACGGATTCTCGCATTTCTGCTGGCGGTCAGCATTGCGGTGTCGGTGCTGGTGCTGCCGGTCTCGGCGGCCAGCATCAACAACACGGCCCTGCAGACGGCTATTACTCTGGGCGCTGTGCCCACCGGTCAGGAACTGAGCGCTAACATTACCCGCGGTGCCTTTGCCAAAATGCTGGTGTCCTTTTCCACTTACCGGGAGAGCGTAGGCGCACAGGCACGGTGGGCACTTTGTACCGGGATGTGCCCGGCAGCTCCCAGTGGGCACCCTACATCCGCATTGCGGTGCAGCAGGCTGGATGAACGGTTACACCGACGGCTCCTTCCGCCCGGACAACACCGTTACGCTGGAAGAGGCCTGTGCGGCGGTGCTGAAGCTGCTGAGCTATAAGACCACCGACCTGACCGGCTCCTTCCCGCAGGCACAGCTGAACAAGGCACAGCAGATCGGTCTGCGCGATCAGCTGACCTGCACGCAGGGACAGGCCATGACCTACGAGCAGAGCACCCTGCTGCTGTACAACGCCTGCGCGCCAACACCGCCAGCGGCAGCGCCTACGGCAGCTCGCTGGGCTTTACGGTGTCCAACGGTCAGGTGGATACTTCTTCGGTGCTGCTCAAGAGCCGCAAGGCCCCTTTGTGGCCGCAGAGGGCACACAGCTGCCCTTTACGCCGGTGAGCGTCTACCGCAACGATAAGGCTCTGCTTCGGCAGAGCTGAACAGGTACGACGTGTACTATTACAGCGAGAGCCTGCAGACGGTGTGGATCTACACCCGCCGCGCCGCAGGCCGCATCACGCAGTACTCGCCCAGCGCCAGCGCGCCTACCGCGCTGACCGTGGCGGGCAGCAATTACACGCTGGGCAGCTCTGCGTGGCGTCCAAGATCTCCTCCCTGAACGGCGGCGGCGTGGGCGAAGTGGTCACCCTGCTGCTGGGCATGGACAACGAGGTAGCCGATGTGATCACCGGCGAGGAAGCCGACAGCGTGTTCTATGGCGTGGTGCAGACCGCTACCCGCAGCCTTGTAGAGGATAACGGCGCAGACGTGCTGCAAAAGATCTCGGTGATGTGCACCGACGGCATTACCCGCACTGTGAATATCGACAAAAGCCTGAACTACCCCACCGGCTGGCTGGTGGAGATCAGCGTGACCCCCGAAGGGGAACAGGTGACCGCCATCGAGTCCAAATCGGTCAGCGGCACCATCAACGACACCGCCACCGCGCTGGGGGACTATACTCTGGCCGATGACGTACAAATTCTGGATACGACATCGGAGGGGTTGGCTGGGACGGTTCGTCCCAGCCGAATAGCGGGGACAAAGCTGAACGCACTGGCCGTGCGCTACTATACGCTGAATGAGCAGGGACAGATCGACCGCCTGATCCTGAACGATGTCACCGGCGATCTGTGGAAATACGGCGTGCTGGACGATGTGAAGAATCTGGCATTCAACGCCAGTTCCATTCTGGGCACCCTGACCGGCAGTGGCTCCTCCGGCTCGGGGGATAGCTCTTCCGGGAACGGTTCTTCCGGCTCCGGCAGTGGTTCCACCGGGGACGGCTCCTCCGGTTCCGGCTCTACCGGCGGCACCACCAACACCACCACCGTGGTGGACGATCTGCGCAGTGTGCTGGTGCCCACCACCAGCGAGATCCTGTGGAGCGTGATCGACGGCTCGCTGCTGAGCACGGTCTGGAACCGCATCACCAGCAGTTCCGGCTCGCTGCTGAGCATCGGTCTCAAGCAGCTGGCCAACATTACCGGCCAGCCTATGAGCACCATCCTCAATTTTGTGGGCGGCGGCGCTACCTACATCTGCTACGTCAACGGCAGTCAGGCCAGCTTTTCCACCTCCATCAAGTATCCGGTGCTGGCGGGCGGTTTGGCAGTGCGGCAAAACGTGAACGGCACTGTAAAGGCCATGATCCAGCTGATGCCCATGAAGATCGATCAGGTGGGTGCAGCCTCGGTGATGAGCAACGGCACCCGCTACGAGACGGCTGACGATATGCAGGTGTACCTATGGTACAAGGGGCAGTATTACGCCACCAAGCTCTCTGAGGTGAACTCTGAGGGCTACTACTTGACCGGCTGGTACGATAACTTTGGCTGCGCAGCAGGCAAGCGCGTGCGGGTGATCGTGGCGGTCAAAAAGGACTGATGGACTACTATGACCCCCGGCGCAGGCGCTGCGGGCGGTACGGCAGCTGCTCTACCCGCGCGAGTGCCCCTTCTGCGGCCGGGTGCTGGGGGATGTACGAGATTGCCCGGACTGTGCAGTGCAGCTGGAAACGCTGCGTCGCAAGCCGGGCATCCGGCTGGACCCGGCGCAGCACTATATCAGCAATCTGGCCGGTGCGGCTGCGCCCTACCGTTACAGCGGCTGTGTGCGGCGCGGCATCCTGAACGCAAAGTATCAGGGCAAGCCGTGGCGGGCTGTGGAGATGGGCAACCGTCTGGTACAGCTGGCCTTTGGCGGTGAACTGACCGTGCAGTACGGCGAGCTGCTCCCGCAGCCGGTGCCGTGGGCGCCATCGGGTACGACCTGATCGTACCGGTGCCGGCCTCCGGTAAAAGGCGCGGCTACAATGTGCCGGAACTGATGGCGCTGCCGCTGGCCAAGGCTATGGAGTGCCGCTGGCACCGCAGGCACTGGAGCGCACCCGCGCCAAAACGGCATCAGGCCGGTCTGCCGCTGGAGCAGCGCATAGCCAACGTGGCAGGTGCTTTCCGGGCGGCACAGCCGCAGCAGCTGGAGGCAAGCGCATCCTGCTGGTGGATGACGTCATCACCACCGGCACAACGGCTGCTGCCTGCGCGCAGGCACTGCTTCACGCCGGGGCAGACAGCGTATTCGCGCTGGCCTTTGCACGGTGGAGTTTGGCGCACCGCCGGACGACACCACCCCCATCCATGAGGACGATGAGGAAGATGTGTATCGCGATTTTTGAAAATAACGCTCTTTCGCGCATCCTTTTGGCGGGCAAAAGCCGGGACAGTAAAAATGTAAAAACTGCATCAGAAATTTGGAAAAAGCGCTTGACAAAACGGGAAAAGTCGGGTATACTAATCAAGCTGTGAGCGGCAAACGCAAACAGATATCCGGGTGTAGCGCAGTTTTGGTAGCGCGCTTGAATGGGGTTCAAGAGGCCGTGAGTTCGATTCTCTCACTCGGACCATAAATCAACGATTTCACGTTAGAAATCGTTGGATTTTTTTGTTTATAGGCTGGCCTCATTTGGTTTTGACCACAATTTTGACCACAATGCCAAAGATTTTATCTGGTCTAATTAGTGCCGTTCCGTCCAATTTTCAGGCCGAAAACGCCTCGCTGAACAACTGGATCGCACTCTGCCGAATGGATTCCTGAACATGGAGATAATGCTCAGTCATTTCGGTGTCGGCGTGGCCTACGATGCTCTGGATGGTCTGAATATCCACGCCTAACGCCTGCATCAGCACCTTTTCTTCGGTCAGTTGTTCCGCAATCGCCGTCACGCCCATACCTTGACAGGCAAGACGGAACACCTTTCTGACGATTTCAGCAGCCGGTTCATCCACAACAAGGGTCTGCTTATCTCCGTTGATACGCTTGTAGCCATAGGGGATAGCACCGCTGCACCTTAGTCCCTCTTTCATTCTGGACTTAAAGACAGCCTTGATTTTGTTGCTGGTGTCTTTGGCGTACCACTCGTTCATGATATTCAAAAACGGTGTGAAGTCATTTTCGGTTGGATTGGCACTATCCACATTGTTGTTGATAGCGATAAAGCGAACACCCTTTTTCGGGAATACAATCTCTGTGTAATAGCCGACTTGCAGGTAATTTCTGCCAAACCTTGAAAGGTCTTTTACTACCAGAGTGTCCACCCGTCCGGCTTCGATTTCTTCCAGCAGGGCGGTAAAGCCGGGGCGGTTGAATAATGAGGTGTGATAGCGATAGCGGCAAAAAGCTAATAAAATCAATGGTTTTGCGGACAGCGGATAGACAGGGAATGTGTTAAAAACTGAATACGCACACAAACGCGTTACCTTAACCCTTTGGGGGAGAAAGTAACGCCGTTTTTTTATGCCCGCAGGAAAGGAGGTGCAGCCGGAATGTATTTCACAAAGGGCAAGCAGCGGGCGTTTGAATTGCTCATGCAGCAGAAGCCGGGATTTGACCGCTATCAATCCGGTTGTGCCGGAGATGATGAAGATTGCGGCACTTGCCGTTTCTACCGCCCCGGGTGGAAATATGAGTTTTGCGTTTTCAAAGAGTGTCCCTATTGCCCCGGCAAAAGGACGCGGAAAACGCACGCCAGCATGGACAAATAGACGGGCAAAAGCCTTGTGCCATGCGGCTTTGCAGACGCGAAAACGGCAAAGGGCATATTGCAATACCAAAACAGCCGAAAACGGCTTTCTAATTGTCCACGCATACCAAGAGAGGAAGTGAGGAAATATGGCAGTTTTCAGAGTGGAGCGAAATACGGGATATACCGTTATGAGCAACCACCACTTGCGAAACAAGGAATTGTCCTTAAAGGCAAAGGGCTTGTTGTCGCAAATGCTTTCGCTGCCCGAAGATTGGGATTATACCCTTGCGGCTTATCCCATATCAACCGGGAGAAGATCGACGCAATCCGCGAAGCGGTAAAGGAACTCGAAAAAGCCGGATATATCGTGCGCAGCCGGGAGCGCGACGAAAAGGGACGCTTGCGGGGCGCAGATTACGTCATATACGAGCAGCCGCAGCCGCGAGAGCCGGAAGCAGCTACCAGCGGCGGACAGCCGCCTATATTGGATTTACCTACATTGGAAAATCAACATTGGATAATCCAACGTTGGAAAAACCTACGCAGGAAAAACCTACGTTGGAAAATCCAACGCAATTAAATAAAGATATATTAAGTAAAGAACAATCAATTACTGATTTATCAAGTACCGATTCCATTCCTTTCCATTCCCTAAACCCCTTGCCCTTTGCGCATGGCGAAGCGGCTACGCCGCCGGAAAGGAAAAGAACGGAAGCGAAAAGCAATAGCGCAGTAGAGATTTACAGGGAGATTATCAAGGACAATATCGAATACGACCATCTCATTCAAAACTGCAAAATTGACAAAGACCGTTTGGACGAGATTGTTGACCTTATGCTGGAAACCGTCTGCACAGCCCGAAAGACAATCCGTATTGCCGGGGACGACTACCCCGCCGAATTGGTGAAATCCAAGTTTTTGAAGCTGAACAGCAGCCATATTGAGTTTGTTTTGGATTGCATGAGGGAGAACACAACCAAAGTGCGCAACATCAAGCAGTATCTAAAAGCGGTGCTGTTCAACGCGCCGAGTACCATTGACAGCTACTATACCGCCCTTGTCAATCACGACTTATACGGCGGCGAATGAGCATAGCCGCACTTTACCGGGAAAGGAGTTGATACCTTGCAGGAGGAAGTAACCCAAAAAACGATTGCCCTATACGTCAAAGTGGGAAAAGGCGCGGCGCGGCTTACCGAACAGGCGTTACAGAAAGCAATCCAAAAGTTTTTGGAGCAGAAAAGCAAACCCGCGCATGGGAAACAGACCATGCGGCAGCTTATGAAGCAGAACGCGGGTGTTTCCAACATCGAGATCACCGACAGCAATATTAAAGCCTTTGAGAGTACGGCGAAGAAATACAACATAGATTTTTCGCTAAAAAAGGTTAAGGGCGAGCAGACCCGTTACCTTGTGTTTTTCAAAGGCCGGGACGCGGACGTTATGACCGCAGCGTTTCAAGAGTTTTCCGCAAAGAAGCTGAACCGGGAGAAAAAGCCCTCTATCCGCAAAGCCCTTGCCGCTGCAAAGGACAAGGCGAAGCAGCTTAACGCCGCCCGCGACAAGGTAAAGAAAATGGACAGGGGGCGCGAGATATGAAGCAGATCAACTACAAAAAGCTGATACTTCCGAATATCCCCTATGTGTTCTTTGTCTATCTCTTTGATAAAGTCGGACAGGCGGTGCGGCTTGCCCCCGGCGCGGATATTTCTGCAAAGATACTGAATATCACACAAGGATTTTCCGCAGCCTTTGAAAACGCCTTGCCGAGCGTTTACCCGTTGGATTTGCTTGTCGGCATTGTCGGTGCGGTGATTATCCGCTTGATAGTCTATGTCAAAGGGAAAAACGCGAAGAAATACCGCAAGGGCGCGGAGTACGGCTCTGCCCGATGGGGAAACGCCGAAGATATAAAGCCCTACATAGACCCGGATTTCCAAAACAACATCATTTTGACGCAGACGGAACGGCTTACCATGAACAGCCGCCCGAAGCAGCCGAAGTACGCGAGAAATAAGAACGTCGTCGTGATCGGCGGCAGCGGCAGCGGAAAAACAAGATTTTTTGTCAAACCTAATCTAATGCAGCTTCATTCCTCTTACGTCTTAACCGACCCGAAAGGTACGGTTTTGATTGAGTGCGGGAAGCTGCTGCAACGGGCGGGCTACCGCATTAAGGTACTGAATACGATTAACTTCAAAAAATCTATGCACTACAACCCCTTTGTGTATATCCGCAGCGAGAAAGATATTTTGAAGCTGGTAAATACGTTGATAGCGAATACCAAAGGTGAGGGAGAAAAAAGCGCGGAGGATTTTTGGGTAAAGGCAGAACGGCTTTTGTATTGCGCGTTGGTGGCTACATCTGGTACGAAGCCCCCGCCGAGGAAATGAACTTTATTACCCTGTTGGAACTTATCAACGCCAGCGAAGCCCGCGAGGACGACGAGGAATATCAAAGCCCCGTCGATTTGCTGTTTGCCGACTTGGAAGAACGCGACCCCGACCATTTCGCGGTGAAGCAGTACCGAAAATATAAATTGGCGGCGGGCAAAACCGCAAAATCAATCCTCATTTCTTGCGGTGCGAGGCTCGCTCCTTTTGATATAAAGGAATTGCGCGATCTTATGTCCTACGACGAATTAGACTTGACACGTTAGGCGACAGAAAAACAGCTTTGTTTTTGATTATGAGCGATACGGACAGCACGTTTAATTTTGTTATCGCTATGCTGCAATCGCAGTTATTTAATCTCTTGTGCGACAAGGCCGACGACGAATACGGCGGCAAGCTGCCGGTTCATGTTCGCTGCCTGTTAGACGAGTTTGCAAACATTGGACAAATCCCGCAGTTTGAAAAATTGATTGCCACAATCCGCAGCCGGGAAATCTCGGCTTCTATCATTCTGCAATCGCAGAGCCAGCTAAAAGCCATTTACAAGGACGCGGCAGAAATCATACTTGACAATGCCGACAGCACCTTGTTTTTGGGAGGGCGCGGGAAAAATGCAAAGGATATTTCGGAGAACTTGGGACGTGAAACAATCGACAGTTTCAACACTTCCGAAAATCGCGGCACGCAGGTTTCTCATGGCCTCAATTATCAGAAATTGGGAAAGGAGTTGATGACACAGGACGAAATCGCAGTTATGGACGGAGGAAAATGTATTTTGCAGTTGCGCGGCGTGCGCCCCTTTTTCAGCGATAAGTACGATATAACGCAGCACCCGAACTACAAATACCTTTCCGACTTCGACAAGAAAAACGCTTTTGACGTTGAACGGTATATGTCCACCCGTCCGGCAATCGTAAAGCCCGACGAACCCTTTGACATATACGAAATAGATTTGTCCGACGAGGACGCAGCCGCCGAATAAAAACGGCGGCATTTTTATTTCCAACAACATTTTTTGAGCCGTTTTAGCGGCAGAAAGCGAGGTTTATATGGATTTTTTCAACAGCGCAGTTGACGTATTGCAGACTTTGGTAATCGCGCTTGGCGCAGGACTTGGCATTTGGGGCGGCATTAACCTCATGGAGGGTACGGCAACGATAACCCCGGCGCGAAGTCGCAGGGCATGAAACAGTTGATGGCGGGCGGCGGCGTTGCCTTATCGGCCTTACCCTTGTCCCGCTGCTCTCCGGCCTGTTTGGATAATGCCACAAACTAACACTACCCGCCGCGCTCTCCCGCTTCACGCGGGAGGGCGCGGGAAAGGAGGGATTAGCTTTTGATATGGCAGATGATTGAAGATTGGTTTCGCGGCATTTTGACAGACGGAATACTCTCTAATCTCTCCGGGCTGTTCGACAGCGTAAATACAGAGGTTGGAGAAATCGCAACGCAAGTCGGCACAACCCCCGCCGGGTGGAACGCGGCATATTCAATATGATACGCAGCCTATCGGAAAACGTCATTGTGCCGATTGCGGGCGTTATCATTACCTTTGTCATGTGCTACGAACTAATCCAGCTTGTAATTGAGAAAAACAATCTGCACGATCTCGACACTTGGATTTTCTTCAAGTGGATTTTCAAAACCTTTGTTGCGGTGCTGCTGGTAACAAATACTTGGAACATCGTCATGGGCGTATTTGACATTACACAGAGCGTCGTCAACGACAGCGCGGGCGTTATCATATCCGACACAAGCATAGATATTGCAACCGTTATCACCGATATAGAAGCAAAGCTGGACGCTATGAGCGTCGGCGGGCTTTTGGGGCTATGGTTTCAATCACTCTTTGTGGGGCTTACCATGAAAGCGTTGTCTATCTGTATCATGCTGGTGGTGTACGGGCGCATGATTGAAATATACCTTGTAACGAGTATCGCCCCTATCCCCGTTGCGACAATGGTAAATCGTGAATGGGGCGGCATGGGACAGAACTACTTAAAATCCTTGCTTGCCCTCGGTTTTCAGGCTTTTCTAATTCTTGTGTGCGTCGGTATTTATGCGGTTTTGATACAGACAATCGCAGCAACCGATGACATATCCGGCGCGATCTGGTCTTGCATGGGCTATACCGTCCTCTTGTGTTTTACGCTTTTCAAAACGGGAAGCCTTGCAAAATCCGTATTCAGCGCGCATTAAGGGGGTGCAGATGAAGAAATACAAAATCATTTACGCCGATCCCCCTTGGAGATACGCGAGAAGCAAGGTACAGGGCGCAGCGGAAAAGCACTATCCCACTATGAGTATTGAGGAACTTTGCGCTTTACCCGTCAAAGAAATTGCGGATAAGGACTGTATTTTATTCCTATGGGCGACGTTCCCGCAGCTTAAAGAAGCGTTGCAGTTAATCAAGCTTGGGGATTTACCTATAAATCCGTTGCCTTTGTATGGTTAAAGCAAAATCGGAAATCGCCCACTTGGTTTTATGGCTTGGGCTTTTGGACGCGAGGAAATGCGGAAATCTGCTTGCTTGCTACCAAAGGACACCCGAAGCGACAATCAAACAAGGTACATCAATTTATTATTTCCCCTGTTGAGCAGCACAGCAAAAAGCCGGATATAACGCGGGAAAAGATACTTGCCCTTATGGGCGACCTACCGCGTATTGAACTGTTTGCAAGGCAGCATACCCCTGGTTGGGACGTATGGGGAAATGAAATCAAAAGCGACATACGGTTTGCCGGAAAGGAGGTTTGAAATGGCGTATGTAACCGTCCCAAAGGATTTAACCAAAATCAAGAGCAAGGTAATGTTCAACCTTACCAAAAGACAATTACTCTGTTTCGGCGCGGCGGTGGCTATCGGGCTACCGCTATTCTTTTTGACAAAGGACAGCGCGGGAACGACAACGGCGGCTTTGTGCATGGTGCTTGCCATGCTGCCCATGTTCCTACTCGCTATGTACGAGAAGAACGGGCAACCGCTGGAAGTGATTATACGGCAATTTGTGGAAGTGAAGTTTCTTCGCCCCAAAGAGCGACCTTATCAGACCAACAATTTTTATACCGCCCTTGCGCGGCAGGAGCGATTAGATAAGGAGGTACGGGCGATTGTCAAAGGAAAAGGGAAAGACCCAAAACAAAAAGCGTAAACTTACGCGGCAGGAAAAGAAACAGATCGACGCGCTTATCCGGCAGTCAAAGGGCGACGGGAAGCCCCATACGGCGCAGGACAGCATACCGTTTGAACGAATGTATAAGGACGGGATTTGCCGCCTTGCAAACGGGCGGTATTCCAAGTGCATTGAGTTTGAAGATATTAACTATCAGCTTGCGCAGCCGGACGACAAGACCGCCATTTTTGAAGCCCTTTGCGATATGTATAACTCTTTTGACGCTTCTATCAGTGTGCAGCTTTCCTTAATCAGCCGCCATGCGAACAAGGAGGATTTCAAGAGCAGTATCACGATTGCCCCACAGAATGACGACTTTGACAGTATCAGAGCCGAATACACCGAAATGCTGCAAACACAGCTTGAACGCGGCAACAACGGGCTTATCAAGACAAAGTTTCTCACCTTTACCATTGAAGCAAAAGATATTAAATCGGCGCGGGCGCGGCTTGCCCGTATCGAAACGGACACCCTCAACCATTTTAAGGTGATCGGCGCGGCGGCGCGGGTATTGGACGGGAAGCAGCGGCTTGAAGTGCTGCATGGGCTTTTCCACCCGGACGGGGAACGCTTCAACTTTGCGTGGGAATGGCTACCCGTAAGCGGCCTTTCCGTCAAAGACTTTATTGCCCCGTCCTCTTTCCGTTTTGGCGACGGGCGAATGTTTCAAATGGGCGGGAAGTTTGGCGCGGTTTCCTTTTTGCAGATTGCCGCGCCGGAACTTTCAGACCGTATGCTTGCCGACTTCATGGAAGCGGAAAACGGGATTGTCGTCAATCTGCACATTCAGAGTATCGACCACAACGAAGCGATCAAGACGATCAAGCGGAAAATCACCGACCTTGACCGTATGAAAATCGAGGAACAGAAAAAGGCAATCCGCAGCGGCTACGATATGGATATAATTCCGTCCGACCTTGCCACCTACGGCGGCGAAGCGAAAAACCTTTTGCGGGATTTGCAGAGCCGGAACGAGCGAATGTTTTTGCTTACGCTGTTAGTTTTGAATGTGGCAGACACAAAGCAGAAATTGGACAACGACGTATTTCAGGCCGCAAGTATCGCACAGAAATACAACTGTATGCTCACCCGCCTTGACTACCGGCAGGAACAGGGGCTTATGTCCTCTATCCCATTGGGCGAAAACCTAATCCAAATCCAGCGGGGCTTGACGACTTCCAGCACCGCCATTTTCGTCCCCTTTACGGTACAAGAGCTGTTCCAAAGCGGCGAAGCGTTGTATTACGGCTTAAACGCATTATCGAATAACATGATTTTGTGCGACAGGAAAAGGCTGAAGAACCCTAACGGCTTGATACTCGGCACACCCGGCAGCGGCAAGAGTTTTTCGGCAAAGCGCGAGATCACCAACGCTTTTCTCATTACCGCAGACGATATTATCATTTGCGACCCGGAAGCGGAATATTACCCCCTTGTGGAACGGCTGAAAGCAGGTTATCAAGGTTTCGCAGAACAGCACGCAGTACATTAACCCGATGGATATAAACCTCAATTACAGCGAGGGCGACACGCCCATAGCCTTAAAGAGCGATTTTATCCTTTCCTTTTGCGAGTTGATTATGGGCGGCAAAAACGGGCTGGAAGCGGTTGAAAAGACTTTGATTGACCGCGCCGTTATCAGCGTGTACCGCAGCTACCTTGCAGACCCGAAGCCGGAGAATATGCCGATTTTGGGCGACCTCTACAATGAAATCAAGAAGCAGCCGGAAAAGGAAGCGCAGCGTATCGCGTCGGCATTGGAACTCTATGTAAATGGCAGTTTGAACGTGTTTAACCACCAAACAAACGTTGACATTCACAACCGCCTTGTCTGCTTTGATATTAAAGAACTCGGCACCCAGCTACGAAAACTCGGTATGCTCATTGTCCAAGATCAAGTTTGGAACAGAGTTACCATAAACCGCAGCGAAGGCAAGGCGACGCGGTACTATATCGACGAGTTTCATTTGCTGCTCAAAGAGGAACAGACCGCAGCGTACAGCGTTGAGATTTGGAAGCGTTTTAGAAAATGGGGCGGTATTCCGACAGGTATCACCCAAAACGTGAAAGTGCGCCCAGATAGGGCGCTGTGCAAAGCAGTCTAAGGTACTGCCGCACACGGCAGTGTGCGAAACAATCTGCCTTACCGACTAAGGAGAAATCCTTTACGGGAACAGCGCATGGCAGAAAAAGGAATAGTCACCAAAGGACTTAGGTGCGACTGTTTCCTAATGTTAAGAAGATATGAGGATAAGATTGGGTTTATCGAATGTAAGGTTCCAGTTCCTGTTTTTTGCAGGTGTGGGAAAAGTCCTGAAACCCATGTCATAACGCTGTCACGTCATCTTTCACGGCGGGACAACTGCCAACACGTTATGAAACAGGCGTGAGAACACGTCACAACGAACCGAAAGCATATCCGACAATCTTCACTAACCTATGCACAGTGCTAACTGGGGATTGCCTAAGTCCGGCTCAGTTGCCGGATATGGTAACGGAGGCTCCATAGTAGTCCGAGAGGGATAATGACCCTTACATGGCGAAGGGAGCCAGTTAGTAACATCTAAAATGTAAGAATGAAAGGGAGGAGAAACCTCAATGAAACCAACATCTGAAATTTTAGAGCGTATTGAAAAGTGTTCCAGCGAACACAAAGACGGCGTATTCACAAGACTTTACAGATACTTACTTCGTGAAGATATTTACTACGCCGCCTATCAGAAACTTTATGCAAACAAAGGTGCAACAACACAGGGTATCGACGACGATACCGCAGACGGTTTCAGTGACTTCTATGTAAAAGAGTTAATCCAGTCACTAAAGGACGGAACCTACAAGGCTAATCCTGTAAGGCGTGAGTATATTCCAAAGAAAAACGGAAAGCTCCGTCCGCTAGGTATCCCGTCTTTCCGTGACAAGCTCCTGCAAGAAGTTGTCAGAATGATTTTAGAAGCTATCTATGAACCTGTCTTTGACAGCCACTCCCACGGTTTCAGACCGGGCAAAAGCTGTCATACCGCACTCCGTCAGATTTCTTCTGACTTCACAGGCGTGGTCTGGTTTATCGAGGGCGATATACAAGGTTGTTTTGATAACATCAATCACGAAAAATTGATTGAGATTTTGAGAAGGAAAATCAAGGACAGTCGTTTTCTGAACATCATTCGCCAGTTTTTGAAAGCTGGGTATATCGAGAATTGGAAGTACAACGCCACTTACAGCGGTTCCCCGCAGGGTGGTATCTGTTCTCCGATACTTGCAAATATCTATCTGAATGAGCTGGACAAGAAGTTTCGGGAAATCGCAGAACGCTTTGATAAGCCGAGGTCTGCATATCAGACACCGGAATATCATGCGGCAAGCAAAGAATTAAAAAGACTGTCTTATTGGATTGACCATACCGCTGATGAAGCGGCAAGACAAGAACTGATTGACCAGCATAGGGCACAGAAGAAAGCTATGAGAAATCTGCCCTGCAAACCTGCCGACAACAAGAAGTTCACTTTTGTCCGTTATGCGGACGATTGGCTGGCAGGCGTGTGCGGCACAAAAGCGGAATGTGAGGACTTGAAAGCCGAAATCGCTGAATTTCTAAGCACAGAGCTGAAATTAACTCTAAGCGAGGAAAAGACGCTGATAACGCACAGCTCCGAAAAAGTCCGTTTCATTGGCTATGATATTTGCGTCCGCAGAAATCAGGAAGTCAAAGGTCACAGAATGAAAAACGGAACGTGGAGAAAATCCCGTACCCTGCACATGAAAGTTGCCCTGTCTGTTCCCCATACGGAAAAGATTGAGAAATTCATGTTTGCAAAGAAAGTCATTCGCCAAAAGGAAAACGGGGAGTTTCAGCCGATACACCGAGCCGGACTTCTCAACCTTGCGGATTATGAGATTGTGGAACAGTACAATGCCGAAGCAAGAGGATTATGCAACTATTACAATCTGGCTTGTGATTATCACACGCTGGACTACTTCTGCTATCTCATGGAGTACAGTTGCTTAAAGACGATTGCCAACAAGCATAAAACCAGTATCCGCAAAATCATTCGCCAGTATAAAGACGGTAAAACATGGTCTGTTCCTTATGAAACTAAAGCAGGGACAAAACGTGTTCGCCCTGTTAAAATCGCAGACTGTAAGCGTGGCGAAGCGAGTGACATCATTTATCAAAGAAAGAAATATAGCTGGAAAACCACTATCAGACAACGGCTCAATGCCAGAGTTTGTGAATTATGTGGGTGTAAAGAAGCCGATTTGTATGAGGTTCACGTTATACGGAACTTAAACGAATTGGGCAATTCTGATTGGGAAACCGTGATGAAAAAGAAGCGGAGAAAAACGCTTGTTGTTTGCAGCAAGTGCCATGAAAGAATACACAGACACTAATCAATACGTTAATTACTAATGGGGAGCCGGATACTTCGAGAGGAGTAAGTCCGGTTCGAGGGAGGGTGTAGGAAACCTAACGCCAGCGGCGGCAAGCGCCTTTACCCTACCCTACGATTTGTTATCGTCCCGCGAGGTGGAGAACATTTTTGAAAACAGCGATTTTGTGTATATGCTCAACCAAGCCCAGGGCGACAGGGAAATCCTTGCAAAGCAGCTTAACATTTCGCAGCAGCAAATGACCTATGTAACCCATTCCGACGCGGGCGAGGGGCTTATCTTCTATGGCAACGTGATTTTGCCCTTTATTGACCGTTTCCCGCAAGATACGGAACTCTATCGTGTAATGACGACCAAACCCGGCGAGGTGTCGGCATGAGGATAGAAATGGACAAAATCTATTGCGGCGACAGCTTGCAGGTGCTTCAAACCTTGCCGGAAAATGCAGTTGATTGTTGCGTAACGTCCCCACTACTATGCCTTGCGGGACTACGGCGCAGACGGCAGATCGGACGGGAAGCAACGCCGGAGGAATATGTTTCCCGTATTACGGCGGTATTCCATGAGGTAAAGCGGGTGCTTACGCCGGAGGGTACTTGTTGGCTGAATATCGCGGACACTTAT
>ENA-OQCX01000746-OQCX01000746.1-human-gut-metagenome-genome-assembly--contig:-NODE-746-length-16473-cov-2.233085_pt1 | contig 16473 bp, 19 predicted proteins | sample MGYA00242762_ERZ504587 | MGnify/ENA primary metagenome ERZ504587 (study PRJEB26092, sample SAMD00036337) | human gut metagenome | host: Homo sapiens | study: EMG produced TPA metagenomics assembly of... | reverse complement strand
GGTCGCCGTAGCCACCGCTACGCCTCCTTCCTCCGCCTTGCATATGAAGAAATCATCCTGCGTCAATATAGCAGAAACTTAATTTTCGATGTACTAGAATGTGTTTGAAACAGGCTCTGGCTGCAATATCCTTTGATATGCAAAAAACTGCCTTGTATCAGCATTCCCATTCCTGGTAAATTCATGCTGTACAAAGCAGTTTCTCTTTCATAGTTTCTTATGAACCGCACTATCTTATTTTAGAGCGTATTTATAAAATCATTCTCGCAATCTGCACGCCCCGCTTTGCGACATATTTTGCCCAAATTCGTAGAGCGTGTTTGTGAAATCATTTCTGAAAATTATGACGTGCCTCTTATGAAAGCTATTTCAATTTGCATACAAATAAGAACTGTATGTAGGATCATCAATGTTTGAGGAATCAATCCATGCCGGGTCGATACGCACATTCCGCTTGATTTCCACACTCTTCTTTGGTGCTGTAGTCAAAAGTGCTGTCCAGATGGTCTGATATCCCATCGCGTAAGGCTGCTGGGAAACCACACCGACCTCTTTACCATTCCGGATAGCCTCCTGTTGTTTCGCTGTGGCATCCACACCAACCATCACAATGGAATCCTTTGTCTCATCCTTTTTCATGTCCAGATACAGATCGGCAATATCTGCATTATCGCAGAAAACACCGTCCAGCTGCGGATATTTGTCAAGAACCTCCTGCATGGCAGCTGTCATATCATCTACCTGATCCTGATAAACAATCTCCACAACTTCAATATCCGGATAATTGGTGATATAATTGGTAAAACCGCTTACACGTTCCTGAATGCTCTGCGTCTTTTCCTGCGCAGAAAAGACTGCAACCTTACCCATTTTTCCGATGGCTGTGGCTAATCTATACGCAGCAATTTCTCCCACCCTGGTATTATCCGTACCACGAAATGCACGGACCATCTTGCTGTCTGTAACACCAGAGTCAAATGCCACAACCGGGATTCCATTCTCCTTGGCAGCTTCCAGCTGCGCCTGAAGGGAATCCATATCGCTGGCAGAAACACAAAGTACATCCGGATTCTCTGCAATTACCGCATCTATGGTATTTACCTGGCTCTCCACATCTTTCTCATCACTGGCGCCTTCAAAGGTCATGGTCACCTGATCTTCTTTCTTGAAGCCATATGCCTCGTTTACATCGGCAATTGCCTGCTCCATTCCTTTCTTAACCAGTCCCCAGAACTCTCCACTTGTACTCTTGCTTACAACTGCCACCCGGGATCCTGCCTGGAGTTCTACAGATGTATCATTTCAGGAATAAGAGGATCCTTTTCTTCCTGGGCTTCTTCTGTGGATTCCGTAGTCTGCCCGTCAGAAACCAGTGGCGCGATCACTTTCTCCACTTCTTCTTTCTTACAGCCTGTGAAGGTGCATAATGCAGCCAGAACAACAGCAGGTATCACTGCTACTTTTTTCATTTTATTCACTCCTCATCTGAATGTTTAAAGTTTTTCATAGAAACTTTTTATAACTATTTTTCGCAGTCTTCATCTTTGTTTAATCTTGCTTTTACATTATACACAATTTCGGTTCCACGTCTATAGTTTTTATGGTTTTTTCACATTTGCGGGATAGAAATCCCCTTAAACTCAGTCCCTTCCGGCTTTGTCACGAATTTCATCACCTTTCCGGTTACCGGATGGAAAAAGGTGAGGCTTGCGGCGCACAGAGCCAAGCTGCCTGCCCCGATGGTCACATTCGTTCCGGCACCATATTTCCGGTCACCAGCCAAAGGCATTCCTGCATGAGCCATCTGAACCCGGATCTGGTGATGACGGCCTGTATCCAGATGAATTCGAAGCAGCCATTTTTTCTTTCCGGAAATTGCATCCACAGCCTCACCGAGAACCTCATAGGAAAGTCTGGCCTTCTTCGCACCAGGAGTGTGCGCATTTACCACGGAAGAAGTATTGGATTTTCCATCTTTTTTCAGATAATCCTCCAGAACTTTTTTCTTTTTTCCCAGCCTCGGCCTGCTTTCCATATGTTACTGCCAGATAAATTTTTTCCATCTTTCCAGCTGTAATCTGTGCACTTAACGATTTCGCGGCCTCAGGTGTCTTCCCAAATACAAGAATACCTTCTACCGGCTGATCCAGCCTGTGGATTACTGCCAGATATGGAATCCTTCTCCCACACCGTCTTGCATTGCCAGATAATTTTTCAGGCTGCTCTCCAGATCCATGGCACCGATTCTTGCATTCTGTACCGCAATTCCCGCTGGCTTACGGCAAACTATAATTTCTTTATCTTCGAAAAGAATGTAGTCCTCTATTTTCCCACTAAACATCGTCTGCTTCCCTCATAGTTTCCAATTTTCTCTGCTCATTATAGCGGATTAAAGCCTGATTTACAAGCTCACACTTTCTATTCCGGTATGCTTTATGCTGCATATCGGTTCCTGTTCACTTCGTATCCAATACATCATCCCGCTTTTTTGTCTCTCACAGCATGGAAAAGGACGGTCATCATTTTACTTATATTTCAAATGATGACCGTCCTAAAATTCTTCAGTATTCAATGGTCTTTTCCTCGTTTTTCAAATTGATTTACAATTTAATATTTACGTGGTCTTTATTCAGTTGTTCTATATTCAGTTTTAAGTTTTTATTTAAAATATCTTATCTTATTTCCTGCTCATAAACGATATGATGTTTATCATTCGGTTTATTTAGAAGTTTGATAGATTGAAATTATAATTCACGTTTTATAATTTCTTCTGCAGAAATATCGGATATACTTCTCAGGCTCTGAATCATTATCATAAACAATTTCAAACTTAATTCGGTTAAATCCAAAACCACTTACTGGTTCATATGCTCTCTTATATGTATTATACAAAAAAGTTTGAGCGGAAGTTCCTGATCTATTTCTGACTGGAATATCAATTATGATATTCTTCTAATGCAAAGTTTCGATTCATATTCTAAAGGTTCAATAGGAATCTCAAGATATCCTGCTTATCTGTGATAAGGGGTTATATCCTCTGGAGAAATGTTTCTTTACACAAGTTCCAGATCTTTGTATTAGTGGTGGACAGTTATTCAATATAAGTAATCGCTTCTATTTACCTTGGATACGTTTATAAGTATCAGCTGAATCAAGTGATACTTTATTTTCTATTTACACGGTTCTCGTATCAGGTCTTCTTGCAGGAAATGCGATTCCTGTCTCTCTTATATTGATTAGAAAGATTTTATGTTCCCATTGGAATCACTAAGCTCCTTTCTTTATGAAGTTGTTTTTCTTTTCTTTTGATGAGCTTATATTACCATCTCTGATCTTATTTGTCAATACTTTTTCGTGTATTTTTTGTTTTATTTCTGTTTTATTTTGGCGTTTCACGTTGTATTTCTGTGTTTTTTACTAATTATTATAATTATTCAGAATATTTGTTTATATAACAAGAAAGGCTCCTTTTTGCAAAAGTCTAAATAGGTGTTTAAAAAAGGCTTTCTGCAAGATATACGTCATGATTTGTGGGAGATTTTGTCCGGTTGAGGGTATCATAGCGGGCTACGACAACCGAATTCGGGAAAAATATACCGCAAAGTGGGACGTGCAGATTGCGGAAATGCTTTTTTAAACACGTTCTACCTATGTAGAAACACATTGAGCGATATTTGCCTTTTCGTTGCAGTGTGATCATACCATGTAGAACTTTTTATGTAACAGGGAATTCTGATAAAAAGGCAGGTCGCTCTCAAAAAGAATGACCTGCCTCATAACATTTTATTTTCTATTGTAATTGATCAGACAGCCTTTCAGGATGATTTCCCGCTCATCATCTGTCAGCTCTCCAAGTGTTACGGTAAACGGAACCAGTCCGCTCTCTTTTACCACATAACCGGTAATGCTGTCGGCTTTCTCTTCCACTGCCTTGCGGATTTCCGGGAAGAACAGGTAATCACCGTTTACAAACGGAAGATCACCGGCCGGGATCAGGAATGGAAGCATTCCCCAGTTAATCAGGTTGGAACGGTAACGTTTGGTAGCGTATTCGTTGGCAATGTTTGCCCACCCGCCAAGTACTTTCTGACAGGAAGCAGCCTGCTCACGGGCAGAACCATCTCCGGCTTCACTGCGAAAATAGTACTTCCAACGCCAAGATTGCCTTTGCCAGCTTCCGGATACTCTTTGTTCACCGCTTCCATAACCGGCTTCAGCTCTGGCAGTGCATCCAGCGGACATTCGCCGTTCTCAATGGCATGCTCTGCTTTCTGAACCTCTTTTGCCCGTCCAACATAAGCCGGATCCTTTCTGGAAAGAGTAAACTCAGCCAGTCCAAGAGGATTGGAACGGTAGGAGGAAGTCTCACCGGACGGGATCAGCTCGTCGGTAGTAGTTACCGGATCGTGAATTTCGGAAACAACCTTCAGAACCAGATTCTCTGCAAGTGCCGGCATCTTCGGCCAGTCTTTGATGTTCGGTCCAAACTGAATCTCAACAGACGGATCAGCCACGCCTTTGCTGTCAAATACACGGTTATCGTAAATCGTTTTATCAAAGAAATATTTCTGTCCTCTGTACTCTCCTGTGAAATTCTCAGCAGAGGTAAGGAATCCCTTGTTTGCAGCTGTAGCAGCGATAGAACGGGCATCCATAAGTGCAACAGAAGAAATCTGACCATTCTGGATCTTGGAGCCTTCACGGTTCGGGAAGTTTCTGGTGGTATGGCGGATACTGAAAGCATTGTTTGCCGGAGTATCTCCAGCGCCGAAGCATGGACCGCAGAATGCCGTTTTCACAACAGCACCTGTCTCAAGAAGATCTGCCAGAACTCCATTCTTAGCCAGCTCCATATAAATCGGAGTACTTGCCGGATATACGCTTAAAGTAAAGGCATCTGCACCGATGCTGGTTCCGCGGAGAATATCCGCTGCAGCACAGATATTCTCAAATCCACCGCCTGCACATCCTGCAATAATTCCCTGGTCAACATAAAGCTTTCCGTCTACAACCTTATTACGGAGAGTATAAGGAACCTTGCCGTCCAGACTTACCAGAGCTTTTTTCTCAACATCGGCAAGGATGTCATCCAGATTTGCATTCAGTTCATCAATTGTATAAGTATTGCTTGGATGGAACGGCATAGCGATCATTGGCTTGATCTCGCCAAGGTCAATCTCCACACAGCCGTCATAGTAAGCCACATCTCCCGGTTTCAGCTCTTTATAGCTCTGGGCTCTTCCATGGATCTCGTAAAACTCCTGAATCTTCTCATCTGTCTGCCAGATAGAGGAAAGGCAGGTAGTCTCAGTAGTCATAACATCGATTCCAATACGGAAATCAGCACTTAAATTAGCTACGCCAGGACCTACGAACTCCATTACTTTATTCTTCACATAACCATTTGCAAATACTTTACCAATGATAGCAAGAGCAACGTCCTGCGGTCCTACGCCCGGACGTGGGCTTCCTTTCAGATAAATAGCAACAACTCCTGGCATATTGATATCATAAGTCTGGGAAAGAAGCTGCTTCACAAGCTCCGGTCCCCCCTCTCCCATAGCCATAGTTCCAAGAGCGCCATAACGGGTATGGCTGTCTGAGCCAAGGATCATCTTGCCGCACTCAGCAAGCATTTCGCGGGCAAACTGATGGATAACTGCCTGATGTGGCGGAACATAGACACCGCCGTATTTTTTCGCACAGGTAAGACCAAACATATGGTCATCCTCATTAATAGTACCGCCAACTGCACAGAGGGAGTTGTGACAGTTGGTCAGAACATACGGTACCGGAAAACGCTCCAGTCCGGAAGCACGTGCAGTCTGGATAATTCCTACAAAAGTAATATCATGGGATGTCAGTTTATCAAATTTAATCTGAAGCTTGTCCATATTACCGGAAGTATTATGGGCTTTTAAAATAGAATAGGCAATGGTATTTCTTGCTGCATCTTCTCTGGAAACAGGAAGCTGGCTTCAGCTGCCGGAATGATTTCCTTTCCATTCTGCAGATACACGCCAGTATCATATAATTTCATAATAAAGCTCCTCCTCATCTTGAGAGATTTATAAGTAACAAATATTATGCAGCTGTTCACCAGCAACATTCTGAAAGGTATTTTTTGTGAACAGCAGCAACATTATCGTTAATTATAGTAGATTTCTCCGAAAGGGTCAAGCAAAAACACTTTAGCGTGCTAAAAAGCTTTTTCTGCAAAAAATGGTCTGTAATTTTGCTCCACATTTCTGTTGCAACTTTTTCAAATCAGTGATAAGGTAGAATCTACCAACACTGAAATAATGGGAGGTGTTCTAAGATGTTTCGCCTTTGGGGACGAATCTGGAAAGATAACCATATGCTGAAGGATACCGTGATCTGTGATGACCGCCAAGAGACCAGGACGCACAAGGTTTTTCACTGTCTGGAGCAGATCTGTTATGAGCTGGATCTGGGAAATCCGATCTGGCTGGATACTACGGTACGGGATTTTAAGAAGCACAGTAAAACACGTTTTTATCAGGATAATTTTATTGAACAGATTGACTTTGATTACCTGGAAATACAGGTAATAGAGGAAGATGGAGGAGAATGATGAAAAAGACAAAAATGTTTATGCTGGTTCTCACCAGCGCAGTACTTGCCCTTACTCCGGTAACTGCAAACGCAGCTGAAGCTGCACCTTCTCAGGTAACGGAAACTGTTATTGCCACCCCTACTCCGACACCCAAAAAGCCACAGAAAAAAGGCTGGGTGAAGACCAAATCCGGAATCAGAAGATACTATCGAAAAGGAAAACGCCTCACCGGTTTCCAGAAGATTGGCAAGAATTATTTCTATTTCAGTGCCAAGGGAACCCTATTAAAAAATACTACTGTTAATAAAGGTTACAGGGGATTTACTTACTACATCGACAATAAAAGTCATGTAATCGGCAGAAAAAAGGGTTCTACCTACTATACTGCCAGCGGAAAGAGAATGACTCAGGTTCAGATTGCCAACCTCCGCTCCAAGCAGATTGCAGCAGAGATCACCAATTCCAGCATGTCCAAATCCCAGAAGCTTCAGACATGCTTCAACTGGGTGATCAAGGGCTATTATAATATCTGGCGTGATTTTGACCAGGGCGGCAAGGACTGGCCGGCTACTTTTGCAAATGACCATTTTCTCCATCACAACGGGGACTGCGTTTCTGACGCTGGCGCATTTGCTTACCTCGCCAAGCAATCGGATACAAGAATGTTTATGTATGTGCCGACGCTGTGCAGAGCAACAACAATGCCCACGCATGGTGCGAGATCAACGGGTATGTTTATGACCCGCTTTTCGCAGAGGCAAAGAGTTACAGCAAGTATTACGGTGCTACTTACGGCTCTTATGGACTTTACCCGGTTTTGAAATATAAGATCTCATAAATAGTTAATATTCGCTGTACTGGCTGCAGTAACTAAGTTCAGACAAAATATATGCGGCGCACAGATTACAAAAGCTCCCGGATCCGCTACAGGATTCCGAGAGCTTTTTTGGCAAGCTGGTCAGCCATATCGTTGTATTTGTCGTTGGAGTGTCCTTTTACTTTTACAAAATGGACTTTTACTTTCTTCATGCTTCCCGGTAAAAGGCCTGATACGCAATTGTTCCGGGTTTGGTAGCTTTCCAGGCACCGGTGCACCATTTGGCAATGCCTTCATAATCATGGTAAATGGTGATTTCCGGAATATTATGATCCACAGCATACTGCATTGCCGCTTCGGAGCCTTTGATTTCTCCTGCTACATTATGCATCAGTGCCAGCTCTTTGTCTGTCATTTTTTTGCAGAATGTGTGCTCTTCTCCATCCTTCAGGATGACCATTCCGTAGGAAAATTCGCCGGTGTCAGAGCGGTAACTGCCATCTACGTAGCAATCACCTGGTCTGACGCAGGTTTTTCTGCCCTGGAAAGTGTATCCGGGATGCCCTCTGCACTCACACCGGCAAATGCCTGTGCCTCTTCCATAGTGGAAAAGCTCTTAAATTCTGCTCCCGAAAATCCCGTGACCTGTTTCTGGCACTCTGCCCAGGTCATAAATACACCTGTTTTTCTGCCTGTTCTTACTGCATAGTATTTCTTTGCCATGTAGCCTCCTTCTGTATCAGACATTCTCAAACACTTTTTCTTTAATTATAACGAAACTGTTTCTTATCTTCAATAATAGATTAGAGCATGTCCACAACACACTCTAATCTATCCCTGGCCCGAAACTTTAATATACCCTGTTTGTCCTGTCGTCACGTTGGAACCGCTGAATGTTTTTCACCACTTCATCCACTACGCGGAATCTGGTCTCTTTCGCAGCCCATGCAATATGCGGAGTAATGATCAGTTTATTGCTGTCCTGGATCTTAAGAAGCGGATTCTCCGGATCCATTGGCTCTTTGCAAAGAACATCAAGGCCTGCACCTGCAATGGAGCCTTCGGTAAGAGCTGTATACAAATCTGGCTCATTTACAATGGCGCCTCGCGAAGATTCAGGAAATAGCGGATTCTTCAATCTTGCGGAATTTTTCCAGTGTCATCAGATTCTCCGTGTACCCGTTCAGCGGTGCATGGACGGAAAGAATATCAGAGCGGGAAAGAAGCTCATCCAGGCTTACCTGTTCATATTCTGTATTGTATTTCTTCCCGGAAGCGGAATAGCAGATAATATGGCAGCCAAATGCTTGGCAATCTGCGCCACCCTGTTTCCAATTGCGCCAAGACCGATAATTCCCCAGGTTTTTCCATCCAGCTCGAAGAAATTCTGTCCGAAATGGGAGAAACAGGTTCCTCTTGCATATTCTCCGGATTTTACGTAATTGTCGTAATAATTCAGTTTTTCCAGAATATAGAAAAGAAGAGCGAAGGTATGCTGTGCCACTCCGTTTGTAGAGTATCCGGCAACATTGTAAGCTGCAATTCCCCTCTTTTTCAGATAGTCTCCATCCAGGTTGTTAAAGCCTGTTGCGGTCAGGCAGACCAGCTTTAGGTTCTGTGCTTTTCCAATGGTAGACTCGCAGATTGGAACCTTGTTGGCCACGATCACATCTGCGTCTTTTGTCTTTTCTTCCATTTCATCTGCTGTTGTACTTCGATATATTACTACTTCGCCCAGTGCCTCAAATGGAGTAAATACCATATCCTGTCCCAGGCTGTCTGCTTCCAGAATTACAATTTTCATAATGTGCTCCTCGCTTTCTTCTGTGCTCACTTATATAGTCGTGCGTTTCCTCATCTGTTTTATAAAATACCGTTTTCTCCGGGAAAATGCAATCCCAAACTATAAAATGTACAATAAGTGTTACTATCCTGTTATTATTCACTGGTGATGTTCTGCGAGGTGTTTTTTGTGAACAAAGTTCACAGAACCCCCGAGAATTAAGTTTGCGCAGCGTGTTGCTGTAAATGGGGAAAACAATAATCCCAAAAATACAAGAGCGCAAGGCTGATAGTGCCTGCGCCCTCATCTACCATTCTGTAATTGTCAAGCCATAAATTCCCGGATAATTTCCCTCATAATCTTCTCTTCCTCAGGAGTCAGCATCTTACTGAAATGACTTCCGGAAGCAGCTGTCTGCTTGATGCTACTGGTAATCTTATCCACGATTTCTTCCTGTAAAACAGGGTCAGCTTTTTTTCGCGGCTGGAATCTCTTCTGTCCAGCTTCTCATCTGCTCCACATAATCTGCCAACGTATCCATCACCAGCTCTTCTTTGTAAGAAAAATCCAACGCCTGACGTAAGAGCAATAACACCACCGGTACAGTGGCGCCCACATACAGATAAGTCAGAGGAAGTCCCTCTTCTATCCTTAACGTCTTGGAAAAATAGATGGCACAGCAAGAATCACAGTGGACAAAAGTGCCGGATACCACACCAGCCGATTCATTCTGTGAAGAAGCCTGTCCCGTGTTTTCCAAAGTCTCAGCCATTTTTCCTTCAAGCTGATCCGCTGACTGCTGCCTGCTCCTTGGGTGTTTTTCGTGCCTGTGTTTTTGCTTCCGGTACTTTTCAGCATTCTTCTGTAGGTGAGGTTTGTCGTCAGCATTCCAATTGCTCCAAGGGTCCCAAGAGCCGCCATACTGTAGAGCAATATCTGCAGATCCATAATTTTCTCCAGCATAATGTCCTCCCATGCTTTCTTTCAAATTGGGAAACTGTTCAATATCTTTGCACCGCAGTTCTCTTTTTTTGTATGAACCTGATTTCAAAAAATACCTGGCGGAACATTGCCAATAAACAGTAACCTTTTACGAACATTATACCGCTGTCCTGTTCTGTATGAAACATAAATCGTTCGTCAAATTCTCGGTGAATCCCGCTTATCCTGTGGTTTCTCTGCATATTTTCCTATTTTATGATCACTTATATAAAGACTTTCCGCAATATATCAATTAGTTTTTGATTTATTGCGGAATAAGTATGATATATTGCGGAATAGCATTGATTTTTCGCGCTATAAGTCAAATATATCGCGGAAATAAATGTAAATGCCCCTTAAACAGATTCTGATTATATCTACAGAGTCTGCTTAAAGGGCAATACATTATCTTCCCTACATTTCCTGCAATGCAGCTACCACTTTCTCAAATTGCATAAAGTGAGACGCCTTTACCAAAATGGTATCACCGGTCTGCACATAATCAGACAGATGGGACAAAAGGCTGTCACGGTCCGGTTCTTCTATAACGATAAGCTCCGGGTTCTTTCTCGCCATCTTCGCAATGTTTGCGGAAAGAGGGCCGGTGCAGATGCAAACGTCAATTCCACACTGGCTGCATGCTCGCCTACCTCTGCGTGAAGCTGAACTTCATTCTCTCCAAGCTCTCCCATGTCGCCTAAGATTGCCACTCTTCTGCCAGCACCATCTTTCAGCACATCCAGTGATGCTTTCATGGACATTGGGTTGGCATTATAACAATCGTCTACGATAAGGAAACGGTCTGTCTCGATCATGTGGAATCTGCGCTGATGGCTTCCAGGGTCTCAATTCCATGACGGATCTGCTCCAGCGTCAGTCCGTAAATACGACCAACTGCAGTTGCTGCCAGGGCATTGTATACCATATGACGGCCAGGCATTGGGATGTCCGTTGTAAAAGACTCCTCACCTACGTGAATGCGGCAGGTCATGCCTTTCAAACCTCTGCTCACGATCTCATCCGCATAAATATCCTTATCTGACTCCATACCGAAGAATACAGGCTTAATTCCTTCATATTCTTTCACAGTGCAAAGCTTATCATCGTCACCGTTTAATACAATATGTCCATCTTTTTTCAGATATTTAAAAATTTCGGTTTTCGCTTTCAACACACCGTCTCTATCACCCAGGTTCTCCAGATGGCAGGTGCCAATATTCGTGATCACACAGGTATCGGGTCTTGCAATCTTCGCAAGTCGGGTCATCTCACCAAAATCGCTGATTCCCATTTCCAGAACTGCGATCTCATCCTCGTCACGAAGGCGGAATACGGTGAGTGGAAGACCTAACTCATTGTTAAAGTTTCCCTGTGTTTTCAGGGTACGGTATTTCTCTTTCAGGACAGAGGCAATTACCTCTTTTGTACTTGTTTTTCCCACACTTCCGGTAATTCCAACAACCGGAATCTGAAGCTGCTGCAGGTAAAATTCTGCAATGTCCTTTACAGCCTGAAGGGAAGATTCTACCTTGATATATGGGAAATCAGCATTCTCCAGGATTCTCTCAGATAAGGTAGCAAGCGCACCTGCCTCCATCACCTGGGGAATAAATTTATGGGCATCTACACGTTCGCCTACGATGGGAACAAATAAGGTTCCGGCTTCTGCTTTCCGGCTGTCTGTTGTAATAGAGGAAACCTCCTGCTCCAGCTTGTCAGACGGTCCGGAATAAACACCGCCGCAGACCTTGGTCAGGTTTTCCAGGGTAAGATTTTTCATTTTATTTAATCCTTTTTATATTTAATATAAACATTCGGTATATTATTCGTACTTCTTTAAAGAAATCCGGATCAGTTCCTCGCAAAGCGTCGGATAATCCATTCCCAGTACCTTCGCCTCCTGAGGAATCAGACTGGTAGGAGTCATTCCCGGAAGGGTATTTGCTTCCAGACAGTACATATCTCCGTTCTCTTTCATCATGAAATCCAGACGGCTGTAGCCAGTAAGTCCCAGTGCTTTCGCTGCCTTCACTGCATTCTCCTGCATTTTTGCTGTGAGCTCCGGAGAAATCTCAGCCGGGCAGGTCTCTACAGTAGAGCCAGCCTGATATTTGTTCTTGTAGTCATAGAATCCCTGGATCGGAGCAATCTCGATGATCGGATACGCCTTGTCATCCACAACTGCAACAGAAAATTCACGGCCTTTGATATACTCCTCCACAACAATATCCGCGCCATACTGGCATGCATCTGTAAGAGCCTCTTCGTATTCTTTCTGATCATTTACAATATAAACACCTACGCTGGAACCGCCGCAGCTTGTTTTTCAACTACCGGGAATTCCAGTCCATGCTTAGCAATGTCTTTCTCCAGATTGTCTCTTGTCATGGTAAATCCGCCTGGGGTAGGAACATGGTTCATCAGGAAAACTTCCTTGGTGATACGCTTATCCATTGCCATGGCGCTGCTGAGATAACCGGTTCCTGTATAACGGATTCCCATCAAGTCAAATGCAGCCTGCACCTTGCCATCCTCACCATTTGCGCCGTGAAGTCCAAGGAACACAATGTCACATTTTTCACAAAGTTCCAGAACATTTGGTCCGAAAAAGCTTCTGCGTTTTTTCTCCATCTCCTTGATCTGCGGATTGAAGCTGCTCATATACTCTGCTGCTTTTTCCACATCATATTCAGCCGGGAAAGGATTCTCCCAGTCTACATTCTCAACTCCACAGAAAATATCTACAAGTATTGCCTCATGACCTTTCTGGCGCAGTGCACCGCAGATTCCGGTACCGGATACAATGGAAATCTCTCTCTCCGTACTGGTTCCTCCAGCCAAAACTACTATCTTCATAATCTTATATCTCCTTTTTTGTTCGTAAACGTAACTGTTCAGTTCCTTCACAGTTACACGCTTTGCCATGCACAGGAATCATGCATTCGCATGATTTCGCGCTGAATTTCCGTGGGGCGTGCAGATTGCGGAAATGATTTTTCAAACAGACTCTAGTTTTCCCAAAACACCTCGCAGAATATTCTCTATTGAATAGTTACTCATACACAACCACCGGCATGCCAACCTCAATATTTGCATAAATCTCGGCCGCCTTGTCATATGGAACATTTACACATCCATGGGAGCTTCCCACAGATAAAGATTTCCTCCAAACTCAGACCGCCAGGAAGCGTCGTGAATTCCCACATTTCCTGCAAAAGGCATCCAATAGGTCACATTTGCCTCATAATCCTCTCCTGTAAGCACAGCCGGAGATTCCTTGGCATCCAGTGCATAACAGCCTGTAGGAGTGCCACAGCCTTCAATATCCGGATTTCCGCTTACAATAGGTGTGTCCACGATCGGAGTTCCCTTCTGGTAAAAAACAAGACGCTGGTTTGTCAGATCTATCTCTAAGTAGGTGGAACCAATATCATTGGTTCCGCGACTATAGCCTGAATACAGATAAACAGGCTCACGAACCTGGGTAACACCGCTTTCGATAGCAGCGATCAGCGCTTTTACTTCTTCGTCCTGATCGATCACCCAGCCGTAATCGCCGCCTTTAATTTCCACCTGGCGATTATCGTAAGTCAGAAATGTCCTGGTCTGTCCCATAGTATCATATTTCAGCCCAAGGTCTGCCACATACTGCCGCACCAGATTTTCATCCAGTATCACATTGCCATCCTCATCATAACCGAACCAGTTCTTGATCAAGGTACGGTCCACAGTCTCAGTACGATCAGCAAAGTCATAAGTTATGATCACCTTGACAAGCTGGTTCATTTTTTCACAATTGGCTTTCAGCTGTTCATCTGTGCTGTATACCGAAGGCTTCCGGTAGCAGCTCTCGTTCTCCAGATTTACAGAAGTTTTTCCCCGGAGCATGGCTGCGGAAATCACTTCCTCCGTCTTAGTGCGATCCAGAGCATTTCCCATTACTTCCGGAATGATTTCAAAAGTATCTCCGGTATCCTGGATCTGGGCATCCACAGGCTGGACTACATTCTCTGGCTGCATGCATTTCAGATTATCAACAGCCTGCCCCATGAGCTCCACATTATAGCTGAGGGATTCTGAAATATCATAATTCTTATCCTGGTTAAAAGCAAGAAACCAGGTAAAACGGTCCTGATCTTTGATCAACTGCTTCACAATTCCAGTAGACACATAGGAAAGCCCCACATCCTGGGCAGAAATTGCTTCCTGACCGTTTTTCATGGTCTCCACAGCAAGAACATAAGCGCCTACACGCTGGTTCAGAAGGTCCTCGGTATCTTCTGAAGCCATATAGGAACAATTAAAGCCATTTACCATAGATCCTGGAAGAAAATGACTGGAAAAGTAGTACACGCCATATCCATAGGCTCCTGCTGTAAGAAGCAGCAGCAAAACCACAAGTAAAATAACAATCGTTCTTCCTGCGCCTGCTTTTTCCTTATTTTTTGCCATAAATTCCTCCCTGCTTATGATGAATTCTTATTGCCTTTACACGACCACATCTTCTGTTTAACCTTATGTAGGAAATAAACTCCATAGTCGGCATTTATTTCTATCTTCCAAATGCAGACGGGTAAAGACAATAAAAAGCAGATGATTACTGTTCACAGATAACAGTAGATTACTCTGCCTCTTTTATATGCCAGATCAGGTACTTTTCCTGATCTGGCATGGTTACATTCTATGCGCAAATTTCCGATTTCAGAGCCTGTTTGAAAATAGCGGCTCACCTTTTACGGAAAGGTTACCGTTCACAGCAACACGCTTTTAGCCGAGAAGTTTTTCTACACTGACAAGTTTCACACAAAGTACGAATACCTGTGCTGCTTTGCCAAGATCCTCAAGTGTAGGGAAGGATGGTGCAATACGGATGTTGGAGTCTTTCGGATCCTTGCCGTATGGATAAGTAGCACCTGCGCCAGTAAGGATAACACCAGCCTCTTTTGCTCTGGCTACAATTGCCTTTGCACAGCCATCCAGGGAATCAAAAGAGATGAAATATCCGCCGTGTGGCTTTGTCCACTCACCGATTCCAAGTCCGGAAAGTTCTTTGTCAAGCGTATCCAGAACCAGCTCGAATTTCGGGCGGAGGATATCTGCGTGTTTTCTCATGTGGGCGTGAAGTCCGTCAAGATCCTTGAAAAATCTTACGTGACGGAGCTGGTTCAGTTTATCATGACCGATGGTCTGAACCTGCATATATTTGCGGAAATCATCCAGGTTTGCCTTGGAAGCTGCAACGGCAGCGATTCCGGAGCCTGGGAAGCTTACCTTGGAAGTGGATGTAAATTTATAAACAAGATCAGGGTTACCAGCTTTTGCACACTCACCAAGAATTTCAACCAGGAAATCCTGATTATCATCATAGAGATGATGAATGCTGTATGCATTATCCCAGTAAATACGGAAGTCCGGTGCTGCCGGTTTCAGTCTTGCAAAACGCTCTACGGTTTCTTTGGAGTAAGTGTAACCCTGTGGGTTGGAGTATTTCGGAACACACCAGATTCCTTTGATTGCTGCATCTTCACTTACCAGTTTCTCTACCATGTCCATATCCGGTCCCTGTGGAGTCATCGGAACATTGATCATCTCGATTCCGAAAAATTCGGTGATCTTGAAGTGACGGTCATAACCTGGTACCGGACAGAGGAATTTCACCTTGTCAAGCTTGCACCATGGAGTATTTCCCATTACACCCTGAGTCATGGAACGTGCGATACTGTCGAACATAACGTTCAGGCTTGAATTTCCATATATGATAATGTGTTCCGGATCTACCTCAGACATTTCTCCAAGAAGACGCTTGGCTTCCGGAATACCGTCGATCACACCGTAGTTACGGCAATCTACTCCAGTCTCGCATTTCAGATCTGAATCGCCCTTCAGAACGTCCATCATTTCCATAGAAAGTTCCAGCTGTGCATTGCTTGGCTTTCCTCTTGACATATCAAGGGCAAGTCCCTGTGCCTTGATCTCTTCAAATTCTTTGTCCAGCTCTTTTTTCAGTGCCAGAAGCTCTTCATGATTCATTTCGGTATATTTTTTCATAAATTCCTCCTTCGGCAATTGCCTGTTTGGTGTATCCTCCTCGTATATCTTTTCCATTTTAGTATGCTAAATTGTCGGTTGTCAAGTGTTTGGCTCTATTTTATATAAAATCCCTCTTAAACCGGTTACTGTTCACTTCGTTCACAGTAACACGCTTCGCGATGCACAGAAATCATGCTTTGCATGATTTCGCGCCGCAACTCTCGGGTTCTGTGAACTTTGTTCACAAAAAACACTTCGCGGAATGTTACCAGTGAACAGTAACTT
>ENA-OQCX01000745-OQCX01000745.1-human-gut-metagenome-genome-assembly--contig:-NODE-745-length-16478-cov-2.021222_pt1 | contig 16478 bp, 23 predicted proteins | sample MGYA00242762_ERZ504587 | MGnify/ENA primary metagenome ERZ504587 (study PRJEB26092, sample SAMD00036337) | human gut metagenome | host: Homo sapiens | study: EMG produced TPA metagenomics assembly of... | reverse complement strand
CAAAAGCAACTGTTGCCAGCTCCACATTCCCCATATTTTCCATTTTATGCATGATTGTTCCAGCCTCTCCCGGCAGATCTACACCTGTCTTCTTCAAAAGTCCAAACTCCTTGAAATAATGATAATAGTTTTCCACCCCAAGTCTCAGACCCACTTCAATAAAAACCGGATTGCAGGAATTCTGGGCACCTTCCACAAAGCTCTGGGAACCGTGTCCTGTTCTCCTTGCACAGTGAATCCGCCTGTCATCCACCAGCTTATACCCCGGACAGAAAAATCTGTCATTTACGGAAACCACGCCAGCCTCCAGACCTGCAGACATGGTAATGATCTTAAAGGTAGAACCGGGCTCATATGTATCGTTCAGGCAGGGATTTCTCCACATCTGGTTCAGAAGATCCTGTTTTTCCTGTTCATTCAGTCCTGAAGTGTCCACGTCCGTATTCAATATAAAAGGATCGTTCAGATCAAATTCCGGCACATTAACACATACATAAATTTCTCCGTTCTGCGGATTCATAAGAAGTATGGAAACACGCGCAGCCTGTTTTTCTTCCATTACTTTCAGGGCCGCCTGCTGAGCATACTGCTGCAGATCCACATCCAGACTGATTTTCAGGTTTTCCCCTGCCACCGGATCTTCCCTGCTTTCTCCGATCTGGTCGATTTCCACGCCTCTGGCATCTGTTGTGGTCAGGATTTTTCCCGCCTGTCCCTTTAAAATTTCCTCATATTTCACTTCCAGGCCAATTATCCCCTGATTGTCACCGCCTGTAAATCCCAGAACCTTGGAAGCCAGAGATCCGTAAGGATAATACCGCTTATAATCCTCATCCACTTTCACACCATCCAGTTCATACCCACGTATCACATCTCCCACAGATTTTTCCACATTTGTCTTAATTCGTTCAATTGAAGATATTTTTTCAACTTTTTTACGCACTGTGTCAGTATCTATTTCCAACTCTTTTGACAAGACCTCAATAACCTTCTGTGGGTCCTTAATCTGACTGTGAATAACGGAAATAGTACATACAGTTTTATTATCTGCCAGAATCCTCCCTTTTGCATCCAGTATCTGTCCTCTTGCAGCCTTAATGACTCGTTCTCTTTCATGAAGTTCTTCTGCTTTCTGGTAATAGTAATCCGACCGAATCCCCATCACGGTAAAACAAGCCTTCCCACAAGTCCCAGAAGCATAAGTGCACAATACAAGAAAAACCATTCCATATTTTTTTCCTGTGAAAGGTCATAGTTTTTTTCATAAAAAAATCCCCATCTGAAATCATCATAACTAATATATGATAATTTCAGATGGAGGTATGTGTTGTATTATGGTGAACAGTCTGTTTTTTTATTTCCTGCCAATACTATGCCACCTATGGACAGTATTTCTAATCCAGTCCGGCTTCCTCGTTAGTCAGGCCTTCACTCTCCATATTGTTATCCTCAATGGGATCCGTGTTATCTTCGGAGGTCCCGGAACATTGGTATCAGAAACAGCCTCCGGCAGAGTTTCCCTGGCTGAACCAGTGTAGGAATCGCTGATTCCATCAAGGTTAGCAGATTTTATATACTCTCCGTTTGCATTGATCTGATAACTTCCGTCACTATTCAGCAGGTAACCATTTTCGTCAATCCGATTGCCATCCCAGTCAATGAGGTTGCCCTCTTCATCCACCAGATTTCCATTTTCATCAATCTGACTGTCAGATATAGTATTTACATGACCATTAAATTTCTCCCAAAGCTCTGTCTCCGGAACAGTTCCGTCTGTAGACTGATCGGGCTGAATATTCATGTATGGCAGAAGCTCGGAAAGAATTGCCTGTGCCACATACTGTGGATAAATACTGCTGGCTGATCCTCTACATTTGGCTCGTCAATTACCACATAGATCAGAACCTGCGGGTCATCAACCGGGGCAAATCCGATAAAGGAAACCACGTATTTACCGTTTCCACGGGGGAATTTCTCCGCAGTTCCTGTTTTACCGCCTGAGCTGTAACCCTGTACCTTTGACGTCATACTGGTACCCTGCTCTACACTGGCCTGCATATAGCTTCTGATATCAGCGGAAATGCTGGAAGAAATAGTCTGCTTCTGAAGAAGCGGGCTGATTGTCTTCACAGTTGCACCGCTGGCGTCTTTGACTTTTGTCACAAGATGTGGCTGATAATAGTAGCCGCCATTGATAACCGAACACATTGCATTGATTTCCTGGATCATAGTACAGCTGAATCCCTGACCAAATGCAGAACACGCAAGCTCTGTCTCATGCATGGTATCAACAGTATGCATAATACCATATCCCTCATTTGGAAGATCGATTCCTGTCCTGCTTCCGAAATTGAAAGTACTCTGTGCTTTCAGGAAATTCTCAACGCCCATCTTTGCACCAATCTGCATCATGGCATCGTTACAGGAGTTTGCGATTACTTCCGCAAGGGTTTCCATTCCGTGTCCGTAAATATTTGCACATTTGATGGTGGTCATATTTCCTGGCACACCAAAATTCTGGTAACCATCACAATAGAAGGTATCACTGGTGGATATTTTTTCCCTGTTCCAGAGCAGCTGCCATAACAATGGGCTTCACAACGGAACCAGGTTCGTAAATGTCGGTTACACAAAAGTTATTCCACATGGCGCTTAGAGCATCCATGGTCTCACTGTCGTTCATAGCAGCAATCTCATCTGCTGAATATAAGGAAGACAGATTACGTGGATCATTAAGATCATATCGGTCGCCCCCATCCATGGCAAGGATTTCACCACTTGAAGGGTCTTCCACGATCACTCCTATATTTTTGGCGCCAGTAGATTCCTTAAAGGCATTTACCCATTTTTCCACAATCTGCTGTGTTCCAAGATCAAGGCTAAGCTCCAGACTGTTTCCGTCAGAAGCTTCGATAATGGTTTGCTCCACATTAGAATCATCACTGAAATATCCGTACTGTCGGCCATCAATTCCTGTCAGGCTGCTATTGTAGTAGCCTCAATTCCATAGTCCGCAGTATCTCGGGAAAAAGTAAATCCCAACGTATCACAGGCCAGCTCATTATATGGATAGACTCTCAGGTAATCTTCTTCAAACCATACACCCTGGATATTGTTTTTCTCCTGAATTTCTTCCCTGGTCATTTCCGTATCATCTGGTATGCTGCAGTAATCCTCGAATGCTTTCTTATCATCCATGGAGACCTGCTTTTTCACGATCTGATACTGACTCTCCCTGGTCTTATCAGAAGTAAGCCTGGTACGGAGTTCTCCTTCATCAAGGCCAAATATGGTAACCAGAGCATTCACCGTAGGATCCAGATAATCCTCATCTGAATTTACAGCTTTACAGTCCAGTACAACATTATACACCTTGTTGCTCGTTGCCAGAATGTTGCCATTTCGATCATAGATTGTCCCTCGTTTCGCTGGCATTGTGCGATTCTGGTATTTTTGCTGAGCCTGACTCAGCACCTGTTTCTTATACTTGTCACCACTTTGAAAATTAATATAAGTGATAACTCCCAATAAAACGATTAAAGCTCCCAATACGCAAAAGAGCAGTATTGACAGCTTTTTTTCATACTGTGATTTATTTTTTTTATAGGTTTTCTTTTTGTTTTTCTTCTCAGAGTAGTCAATCAAACACCTGCCTTCATTCCCATTACTTCCCGGTCACGTCCTGATACTGTCTTACGTAGCTGCCGCCTTCAGTCGCATAGGTTTCTGTCTGCTGGTTGCTTGGATATTTCATGCCCAGACGTCCGATGGCGATTTTCCGGATTCTTTCAAGGTCAACACTTGAAGTCACCTGGCTCTCATATGCATCGTTGTCTTCTTTCAGCTCGGCCAGTTGGGATTCAAGAGTGGCCAGCTGGCTTCTTTTACTGGTGCATTCTGTTTTCAGTTTCAGATAATTAATACTGCAAAACACAATAAGGATACCAAGTGCAGCCAGAAATATGGCAAAATTACGGTTCATATTATTGGCTTTCGCACGGTTTCTCCTGGCTGCCTTACTAAGCGGCTTGTTCCCCCGGACCTGCTGCTCTGGTGTGGTCAGCTCTGGTTTTGCCTTATTTTTACGAACAGAATGCTCTGGCTGACGGTACTCTCTCCGCTCAGGAACTTCCTGGACTTTTCGGACAGTGTTGCCATCAACATACACATTTTGTGGACGTCTTTTACCTGACACAGTATTCGTATGTCTGCCTGTCTCCGCCATTTTTTACCCTTCTTTTAAACTTTTTTTTCAAAAATTCTAAGCTTAGCACTCTTAGAACGCGGGTTTTCTTCCATTTCTTCATCACTTGGAAGAATTGGCTTCCTTGTGATAACTCTCCCTTGGATTTCTTTCCGCACACACATACCGGAAAATCCGGTGGACAGGTACACGGGTTCTCATTTTTCGAAAAATTGTTTTTACAATTCTGTCTTCCAGTGAATGGAACGTAATAATGCAAAGCCTTCCGCCATCATCCAGAAGATCGATCATCCCATCAAGTGAATCACGAAGAACATCCAGTTCCTTATTCAGCTCAATTCTGATTGCCTGGAACGTACGCTTAGCCGGATGACCTCCTGCTGCCTGTATCTTCATAGGTATGGATTCCCGGATGATCTGTGTAAGCTGACCCGTTGTCATAATGGGGCTCTGCTGTCTTGCTGCTACTATATGTTTCGCGATATTTTTCGCAAATTTATCTTCACCGTAATCGCGGATAATGCGATACAGTTCTCTTTCTTCATAACCGTTAACAATGTCACTGGCAGTCTGTGTCTGTCTCTGATCCATGCGCATGTCAAGAGGTGCATCTACCCGATAAGTAAATCCACGTTCCTCATTGTCCAGCTGATAGGAGGATACTCCCAAATCCAGAACAATACCATCAACCTTGTGAATTCCCCTTGCGGCAAGCTCCTGTACCATGTAACAATAATTGCTGCGAATGATTGTCACCTGGTCAAAGGCGGCAAGCCGTTCACTCGCAGCAATTATCGCATCCTGGTCTTGATCTATACCAATAAATCTCCCCTTGGCAGAAAGTTTCCTGCATACCTCAATGGCATGTCCTGCGCCGCCCAAAGTGCCATCCACATAGATTCCATCCGGCTTAATATTCAGCCGCCAACGGTCTCGTCCAGTAATACAGATTTGTGTTTAAATTCCATTTCCGTCTCCTGTTGGATTTCTCGCTTATTTTATGCTCAGATGACGATTCCCATGTTCTCCATGTCGGCAGCAATGCTGTCCATATCGTCATAATTGCAATTCTCGCTCCATTTCTCCTTGCTCCAGACTTTCTACTCTGCTTAAGTTTCCAGCCAGAATAACATCTTTCTCCAGACCAGCGAACTCACGTAACGTCTGTGGTACGAGAATTCTCCCCTGCTTGTCCAGTTCACATGTTGTTGCACCTGCAACAAAGAAGCGCGAAAAGGCTCTAGCGTCTTTATTTGTAAGTGGTAATGCACGGAGTTTCTCTTCAAAGGCTTCCCATTCATCCATAGGATAAATATAAAGACAACCATCAAGTCCTCTGGTAAGAACAAATTCCTCACCTAAAGGTTCCCGAAATTTCGCCGGGATGATCAAACGCCCCTTCGCGTCGATTGTGTGATTGTACTCGCCCATGAACATAAAAACTCACCTACTCTCGTGAAATACGAGTCTCCCCCTCGTATCTCATGACGGGAAACAAATGGAAGTTCTGCCACTTCGTCCCCATTTGTCACCACTTTTCTCCACTTCCTACCACTTATGCGTTTATTCTAACCCATTTGCTTCTAAATTACAAGTGGCAAATTATGAAATCTATTACATAATTCTGTTACAAAGTCCTTACAAACAGTGAAAATGCAGTCAAAAAATTTTTTATACAAATAAATCCTGCCCTGCAGGACTTTTTATATCACCGGAAATTCCAGCGGAATTTCGGTTACACACAAAAAAACGCCACTTCAGTGGGATTCGCCCCCACCAAAATGACGTTTTGTTCAGACCAGATTCAGATATCTGACAATCATATGATCAATCTTCCTGCTCATGGGCAGTTTTTTCGCAAATCTGCGCGGCTGGCTATACAACCATTCATCTTCTTCTGAAGCTGTCGGACCCTTCGCAGCAACATTTTCTTCTTCAGAAATCCTGGCATTTTCTTCCACATGATTTTCTGTACTGTAAGCTTCTGGAAAGGCTTCCTCCTCAGAAACTTCTTCTGTATCTTTCTCTGAGTCCTCCTCATAGAAATCCTCAGCAACTGAATTTTCCTCTTCCACGATTTTCTCTGTGTTCTCTTCATCCCGAGAATTTTCTTCCGGATGCTCTTCTTCCACAGACGAAGTTTCTTCTGATTCTTCGGAATCATGTTCATAAGCAGATGCTGTTCCGTTATAGACTTCCCGAACACCTGCGGCATCTCCATCTGCAAAAGCTCTCTCCAGTCTGAGCCGGTCTCTGTACTCTTCTGCTTCAGCTTCTCTGGCTGCTCTTTCCTGCGCTTCATAGTCCTGTTCTCTCCTGCGTCTGCGCCTTGCCGCCCTCTTTTTCGCCATGGTTTCTTCCACAACTGCGATCATAGCACAGATTACAAACATTGCTGCTGAGATCAGCTGGGGAAATTCCAACAGAAGTTCCCGGAATCATAAGCTTGTCTGTTCGAAGAAGTTCTATGCAAAATCGTCCGAGACCATATCCTGCCAGATATTTCAGAAATACTTCTCCGTGGAAATGTTTTTTGCGCTTCCACACAAGCATCAGGAGAAACAAAAGCAGACACCAAAGACTCTCGTATAAGAAAACCGGATGTACTTGAATATAAGAAGTTCCACCTATTGTCTCCAGGTTTTCCCTCATTGCAGATGTCACTTCGCTGGAACGCACAGCAGATAAAGGGAGCTGCATTGCAAATATGCTGTTGGTATACTCACCGAAAGATTCCCTGTTAAAGAAATCTCCCCACCTTCCTATTATCTGCGCAATAACGATTCCCATGCTGCAGTATCTGCCATCTGCATAAAAGATTTTCTGCGCACGCCGCAGTAAATGGCTGCTCCCAGCATTCCTCCAAACAGACCGCCGTAGAATGTAAGTCCGCCATTTCTCACATTAAAGATCTCAATAATATTGCCCTTATAAAGATTCCAGGAACATAAAACATAAAGCATTCTGGATCCGACCACACCCAGAAGCAGGGACATGATCATCATTTCCAGATAATCGTCTTTATTCTCGCCGCAGCGCTTCGCTTCCAGAATCACAAATCCCATTCCCAGAAGCATTCCCAGAGCTATTACAAGGCCAAAAAATGTAATCTCAAATCCAAATATTTGAATGGATTTCCCCACATAACCCAGGTTTATTCCTAGATTCGGAAACTGAATTGACATTTATGCTATCCCTCTGTTTCTATTACTTATCAGACATTGAAACGGAATAAGATCACATCGCCATCCTGTACTACGTAATCCTTACCTTCCATTCTTACAAGACCTTTTTTCTCTTGCGCCTGCATAGGAGCCACAGTCAAGAAGATCCTGATAGTTTACCACCTCAGCCTTAATGAATCCACGCTCAAAATCAGAATGAATCTTACCTGCTGCCTGCGGAGCCTTGGTTCCAATCTTGATGGTCCATGCTCTGGTCTCATCTTCTCCGGAGGTCAGGAAGCTCATAAGTCCAAGGAGATGATAACTTGCCTTAACCAGCTTCTCAAGTCCTGATTCCTTGAGTCCAAGATCCTCCAGGAACATTTTTCTCTCATCCTCATCCAGTTCGGAAATCTCTTCCTCGATCTGAGCACAGATTACGAAAATCTCACTGTTCTGCTCTGCAGCATATTTTCTTACAGCCTGTACATGCGCATTGTCAGCACCATCATTTGCAAGATCGTCTTCTGCAACATTTGCAGCGTAAATAACCGGTTTCTGAGTGAGCAGATTGTATGTTCCCATCCATGCTTCCTCATCCTCATTCTCCAGTTCCATAGTGATGGCCATTTTGCCGTCTTCCAACCATTTCTTGATCTTCTGAAGGAAATCAAGCTCTTTTGCAGCTTCTTTGTCCATACGGGCAGTCTTGGTAACCTTTGCAATTCTTCTCTCCAGGATCTCAAGATCAGAGAAAATGAGCTCCAGGTTGATAGTCTCAATATCACGGATCGGGTCGATGCTTCCATCTACGTGAATTACATTGGTATCCTCAAAACAGCGTACTACATGAACGATTGCATCAACTTCACGGATGTTTGCAAGGAACTGGTTTCCAAGACCTTCTCCCTTAGAAGCGCCCTTTACAAGTCCTGCAATGTCAACAAATTCTATAACGGCCGGTGTCACTTTCTTGGAATGATAAAAATCACCAAGCAGTGCAAGTCTTTCATCCGGCACAGTAACAACTCCCACATTCGGTCAATGGTACAGAAGGGATAGTTCGCAGATTCTGCACCAGCCTTTGTCAGGGAATTAAAAAGTGTACTTTTTCCTACATTTGGAAGTCCAACGATACCTAATTTCATTTTATCCTATTTCTCCTTATTTTTAGAGGCGTTTGACATTTCTTTACGCCATTCTTTTGCTATTATACCACAAACAATAAAAATATGATATATTTCCGGCCCCATATTGTCTTCTCTATACATTTTTTTTATTTTAGCATACCCAACTCTTTCCATCAAGACAAAAGCTCTGGACAATCTGATAAATTTGAAAAAACACCTCATATTTCCAATTGAATATGAAGTGTTTCTCTTTTGTAATACATCATTTATTTCAAATCTCTGGACATGATCATAAGAAGACTGCCTTTTTCGTAGAGTACCTTGGCCTTTTCTTCCTGGATCTCGTTGCTAACGGTGCGGCCACAGTTATCTGTAGTAAGGCGGTAATGATCCAATGGGTATTTAAACCCCTTCAAAGTAAGACCTTCAACCGTTTCACCGGCTGCGAAAAAAGAAATATATTTTCCGAACTGACTGTCTTTTCGAATAATATAGCCATTTTCCACAAGACAGATGTAATTCTGAGCATCTGCCAGGATCACATTGACACCCTTTTGTCTGCCATATCCCAAAAGTCCCATGTTTCCAATAAAATGATCCAGTCTTCCACCAGTTGCGCCAAGAATAAGAATATTCTTTGCCCCTCTTCTTATTGCCAGATTTAAAGTAGACTGGGTATCTGTATCATCCTTTTCAGGATTCAGTCTGACAATTTCTGTATGGTCAAGACTCTCCAGATATGCCTTTCCAGCACCTGATAAACTGTCAAAATCACCGTCCACAATATCCGGGACAAGACCTGTTTCCAGAAAGAAATCCAGTCCTCTGTCAGCCGCCAGCAAAAGCAGCTTCTTTCCTTTTCGCTCTTCTTCTATTTTTCTTTATAAAATCGAGGGCAAAATCTTTCTGGATCATGCCCCCGCTTACGATTACTGTATCTATCATTCTATCTCTCACTCAATCCTGTCACCAATCTTTTCGATCTGTTTCTGAATATGGCGGACATTCTGGGCAATATCACCGCCGAATACCCAGGATCCGGCAACAAAGATATTGGCACCAGCTTTCATAACAGTCTCTATGGTACCTTCATTGATTCCACCGTCAACCTCAATATCCACATTCAGATTCTCTTTGTCGATCAGTTCTCTCAGTTCCTGAATCTTCTCTGTACACTCGTCCATATATTTCTGTCCGCCAAAGCCAGGCTGAACAGTCATTACCAAAACCATATCCACATCCTCAAGCATATGGCTGATATCATTTACCGGAGTTGCAGGCTTGATGGAAACACCAACTTTCACTCCTGCATCCTTGATACGCTCTATAGTACGTTCCAGATCTTCACATGCCTCAGCATGAACGGTGATGGAATCCGCACCACAATTTACAAAATCCTGAATGTATCTTTCCGGCTCTGTCACCATAAGATGAACATCAAAAAACATCTTGGATTCTTTACGGATGGATTTGATCACCGGCATACCAAAGGAAATGCTCGGTACAAAATCTCCATCCATAACATCAATATGGAGCCATTCAACTCCTTCGTTTTCAAGAATTTTAATCTGTTCGCCCAGACGGTTAAAATCCGCTGATAAAATGGAAGGGCATAGCTGATACATAGTTTTAGTATCTCCTTTTCTCTTTTAATTCCTCATATAAAGCCAGATAGTTGTCATACCGCTGCTGACTAATTTTACCTTCAGACAGAGCTTTCTTCACTGCACAGCCCGGTTCATGAATGTGCATACACCCCTGAAACCGGCATTGCGGCTCATACATTACAAATTCCGGGAAGTAATCCCGAAGCTCCTCTTCCTTCATATCGGTAAGATACAAAGAAGAAAATCCCGGAGTATCCACCAGGAAAGTATTCTTCTCCACCGGGATTACCTGGGAATGTCTGGTGGTATGCTTGCCGCGCTTCAGTTTTTTGCTGATCTCACCAGTCTCCATCTGCACTTCACCCTGCATACAGTTGGTAATGGAAGATTTCCCCACACCGGAAGGTCCTGCAACTACTGTTGTTTTTCCCTTCAGTATCTCATGGATCTCGTCCATTCCCTCTCCCTCATAGGTACTGGAAAGCACTACACGATATCCACATCCAGTGTAGATTTCGTAAAGCTTTTCCATTTCTTCCTTCTCTCCCACATCTTTCTTATTGAAGCAGATAACTGCAGGAATTTCCTGCTGCTTCATCATAATCAGAAAGCGGTCCAGAAGAAGAAAGTTAGGCTTTGGATTCTCCATGGCAAAAATCAAAAATGCCTGATCTACGTTGGCAACAGCAGGACGGATAAGTGAATTGCGGCGGGGAAGAATGGAAGTTACACTGCCTTCCTTCTCCTCCTCATTCAAAACGGTAATCTCCACATTATCACCTACCAGAGGCTTGAAATTATCCTTTCGAAAAATTCCTTTTGCTTTACATTCGTAAACATTGCCGTCTTCCGCATAGATATAATAGAAGCCTGCAATTCCTTTAATGATCTTTCCCTGCATGGATTACTCAACCTTCTCAAAAGTAAGAGGATAATGGCCAAGTTCCTGATAGCTTCCATCAGATTGCTGCTCAGACAGATATAAAGTACCCTCAGCAACTCCTGGTGCACCTGTAATATCCAGCTGATATGGGAAAGTAAGCTGCTGTCCTTCTACCACAGAGCTTGCTTTTGGAGCGCCGCCTACATTCTGAACAAGCTCCAGTCTGATCAGCCTCCATTATATCCGGTAGGCGTATTCAGTTTCTGTGTACATTTCCATACTTCGCCATTTGCTGCTGCAGTAGTATCAGAGGAACTCTGATCCTCAGTATTCTGTGAAGAAGTATCCTGACTTCCACTGCTTACAGTAAGAGTGATCGTATCGTTATCCGGATCTGCATATACCGGGTTGTCATCTGTATATCCTACTGGATCCTGAGAGATAACAGTTCCCTCTGCAACGTCTGTGCTCATCTGCATTTCCACATTAATATTAATGAATTTGCCAAGCTTGGCAATCGCATCATTCTTCGCCATTCCGGTTACATCTGGCACCTGTACACTGTCACCATAATTAATACCACGGCTGATGGTAAGAGTAACTGTATCGCCTGCCTTGACAGTAGTTCCTGCTGCAGGCTCAGTATCAAGGACACATCCAATGTCTACCATAGAAGACTGACTTCATCCGGGTAAATCTTATTGATCTGAACCGTTAAGCCCTGGCTTTCCAGAGTTTCCTGCGCCAAAGCGCCATTCTGACCGAACATATCTGTAAGGGTAACGGACTCAGAACCTTTACTTAAATAATAGTTAACAGTTGAATTTTTAGCTACCTTTGTTCCCTGTACAGGATCCTGTGAAGAAATCTTGCCTTTTTCCTGTGTGGAAGCCTCTTCACCTTTGTAGGTCATTCCGATATTTACAGAAGCGCAAAGTTCCTGTGCCTCAGCCTCTGTCTTACCGATAAGATCAGGTACTGGTACCATACCATCATCTTCGTCAGCAGCCTGGGTAACCTGTGCTGCTGATTCTGCTGATCCAAAGAAGAATCCTTGCTGTCTCCGATCAGACCTGCTGCCTTTCCCACAACAAGAATTACCGCGATCAGAACTGCGGCACCTATGATCAGAGCAATAATACTTCCAGCTACACTGACGCCTCTTTTCTGCTTTTTGATACGTCTTTCTCTCTCTTCCCGCTCTCTGCTTCGTTCACGATCCCGGTTCTTTCTGGAGCCTTTCGAGCTCTCTTCCTTATTATCATACTCGAAATCGTCATCATCATCGTAGTTTGTCTCATTCAGTTCTTTTTCCAGAGTTTCTATATCCGGCTTAAGAGTCTGCTTCGGAGTATGCTTGATCTCTCCAAGCTCTTCATCAGAAATTACAACCGTCTTAGCATCTGTATCTACAGATGTAAGCTTCACAAAATCTCCCTGCGGTCAATAAGAGAATGCTTCAGATCCTCGATCACGTCCTCCATCTTATTATATCTGCGATCCACACTCTTCTGGGTACATTTCATAATGATCTGTTCCAGACTGTACGGCAGATCCGGGGAATAAACACTTGGCGGTACCATCTCTTCCTGAAGATGTTTGATTGCAATGGCAACTGTAGTATCTCCGTCAAAAGGAACACGTCCTGTTACCATCTCATATAAAGTGATACCAAGTGAGTAGATATCACTCTTCTCATCGCTGTAGCCGCCTCGTACCTGCTCTGGTGAGCTGTAATGTACAGACCCCATAACATTAGAGCTGATGGTATTGGAAGAAGCAGCTCTTGCAATTCCAAAGTCTGTTACCTTTACTTTGCCGTCTGTGGAAATAATAATATTCTGAGGCTTCACATCACGATGTACAATGCCGTGGCTGTGTGCTGCCTCAAGTCCCATAGATACCTGAATGGCAATACTGGTAGCTTCCTTTACCGAAAGCTTGCCTTTCTTGGAAATATACTCCTTAAGAGTGATTCCCTCGATCAGCTCCATTACGATATAATAAACACCCTCATCATCGCCTACATCAAATACATTTACTATGTTTGGATGGGTAAGACCTGCTGCTGCCTGCGCTTCACTTCTGAATTTCTTTACAAAAGTTGCATCTTCCCTGAATTCCGGCTTCAGAACCTTAACTGCCACAAAACGGTTTAGTTTATGGTCCATTGCCTTATATACGTCCGCCATTCCGCCGGTACCGATTTTACTTACAATTTCATAGCGTTCTGCTATAATCATACCTGTCTTTAACATGTTTCCACCTCATTCGTGAATGGTTCTATCAATATGATTGCAATGTTATCCTTGCCGCCGTTGTTGTTGGCTTCCTGGATAAGAGTATTTCCCTTCCAGGTGATATCCTCATCAGAATTCAATATGATTTCTTCCATTTTTTTGTCTTCCACCATATTGCTGAGACCATCGGAACACATCAGGATCGTACTTCCCGGTTCCAGACGCATATCAAAGAAATCCACGTCTACAGTTTTTTCTGCTCCCAGAGCTCTGGTGATAATGTTTTTATCCGGATGATTTCTTGCCTCCTCAGCAGTGATTTCACCCATTCTTACCATTTCCTGAACCAGTGAATGATCCTGGTAATCTGCCTCAGCTGTTTATCCACCACATATAGTCTGCTGTCTCCCACATTGGCAACATAAGCATACTGACCTACAATGGTGGCTACTACCATAGTAGTTCCCATTCCACGAAGCTTCTCATCCTTCTGCGCCTGTTCTATAATTTCTGTGTTCGCAGTCTCAATGGCATGACGGATTATCTTTACAGGATTATAATCCGTATCCTCCTGATTTCATCTACCAGTATCCTGACCGCGTGAGAGGACGCATAATCACCTGCATTGTGTCCTCCCATTCCATCAGCAACAGCAAAGAGGTTCGGGAGATTTCCAACTGTGTCCTGGGAAGCGAACACATAATCCTGGTTCATCTTCCGCTTCATTCCTATATTCGTAGCTGAATATACCCTCATGTCACTTCTCGCTTTCTGTCCTTTTCGTACTGTTGTTCAACATAGAAACACCAGTTTTTCGTTACTGCGGATCGTAACTTTTTTCTATATAACTTTTTCGTAATTGTCCACGGGCACCGTCTATGTCACTGCCCATTTCCCTTCTAATAGTAACATTAATTCCGCATTTTTCAAGTTTTATTTTAAAATTCTCTACAGCCTGATGCGTAGAACGCCTGTAAGAACGCTCCTTAATAGGGTTTACCGGGATTAGATTTACATGACAATTAATATCATGGATTCTGCTGCTCAACTCTCTTGCATCTTCGTCACTGTCATTAACACCAGCCACAAGACTGTATTCAAAAGTAATTCTCCTTCCAGTCTCCTGAAAATAATTGCGGCATGCATCCAGACTTCGTCCATACTGTACCGCTGTGCAATAGGCATAAGTTCCTGTCTTTTTTCATCATTTGGTGCATGCAGAGACAAGGCAAGGGTAATCTGCAGTTTTTCCTTTGCAAGCTCATAAATTTTCGGAACAATTCCGCAGGTCGATACGGTGATATTCCTCTGGCTGATGTTAAGACCATCTTCATCGGAAAGCAGATGTACAAAGCGTACAATATGATCATAATTATCCATAGGTTCGCCGGTTCCCATTACTACTACATTAGATACCCGCTCTCCCGTTATGCTCTGGATCCTGTAAATCTGATCCAGCATTTCCGAAGGAAGAAGGTTTCTTGTCCAGCCTCCAATAGTGGAAGCACAAAAACGACACCCCATTTTACAGCCTACCTGTGACGAAATACATACGGAATTTCCATGCTTATAACGCATAAGAACACTCTCGATCACATTTCCATCAGAAAGGCGGAACAGATATTTTCTTGTGCCGTCAATGGCAGAAACCTGTTCATCCACCATTTCCAATGCCGCTATGGGATAGTCTTTCAGTTTTTCTTTTAATTTTCCTGGTATGTTTCCCATCTCATCATAAGAGGTTACCAGATGTTCATGTAACCAGCTGTAGATCTGCTTTGCCCGAAAGGGTTTCTCTCCCAGTTCGGTCATCAGATTTTTCAGTTCGTCTTTCGTCATCGACTTAATGTCTGTCATATTTATATTCCTATTTTCTTCTGAATTTCGCAATAAAGAAGCCGTCTGTCTTATGTACTCCAGGAAGCAGCTGCAGATATCCAAGTGCAGTTGTCTCTGAGTGCAGCTCCTCTGGAAGATAAGGATCCAGGCTCTCCAGCTTAAATGGATAATTATTCAAAAACCACATCATGTTCTCTTCGTTTTCTTCTTTTGCAATGGTACAGGTACTGAAGATCAGCTCTCCTCTTGGCTTCACATAGTTTGCTGCGCGATCCAGAATGGTTCTCTGCAGAATCACTATTTCATCCTGTTTCTGTGGCGTAACACGGTATTTGATTTCCGGCTTCTTGCCGATCACTCCATACCCGGAACAAGGTACATCTGCAATTACAACATCTGCAAGCAGTTCTGAATCCTGATCAAAAATAGTAGCATCCTGCACTCTTGCCTGTACATTAATAGATTGGTACGTTGGATATTTTCTTCGATCAGATTGACTTTATACTGGCTTACATCTCTTGCATCTACCGTTCCATATCCCTCCATCTTGTCTCCCATATGAAGACTCTTTCCACCTGGCGCAGCACACACGTCAATAACGTAATCGCCCTTCTTCGGATCTGCAACCTCCGCAACCAGCATGGAACTTACATCCTGCACGACGATTTTACCCTTGATAAAAGCATCCAGTGCAAGAATATGGTTAAATTCAGAAATGCTGTATGCATAAGGCAGATATGGAGCAGGCGCTACATGAACGCCCTGACTTTCCAGGCTTTTTATAACCTCTTCCTTGGAATTCAGATAAGTCCGGCATCTGATGGTAAGAGGATGTTCCGTAAGAAAATCCGCCAGTATCTTCTCTGTTGTTTCTTCTCCATAGGCTTCCAGCCACCTGGTTACCAGCACCTCTGGCATGGAATACTTTACAGAAAGATATTTCAACAGATCATCTTCTTTTGAGGAACCGGACCTGATCCATTTCCCGGGCTATGGTACGAAGAACACCATTTACAAAAGGCTTCAGATTATAAAAACCTTTTCTTTGCGCCAGCTTCACAGCCTCATTGCACACTGCGCTGTCTGGCACACTATCCATGTATTTCAGCTGATATACTGCACTTCTTAAAATTTCCCGGATTGCAGGCTTCATCTTATCAACTGTCACCTTGGAAAAAGAATTGATAATGTAATCAATCTGGATCCGGTATTCCAGCGTTCCTTCACAGACACGGGTGATAAATGCCCGGTCCTGTTTGGGAAGGAACTGATATTTGGAAAGGGCATTCCGAATTGCCACGTGGCTGTGCTCGCCCTCTTCGATTTCAAGTAAAATTTCCAGGATCATCTCCCTGGAATTGATTCCGTTAATCATCCCGTCTTCTACCTCCGGAAAGTATGATCAGTCTCA
>ENA-OQCX01000744-OQCX01000744.1-human-gut-metagenome-genome-assembly--contig:-NODE-744-length-16485-cov-12.477075_pt1 | contig 16485 bp, 16 predicted proteins | sample MGYA00242762_ERZ504587 | MGnify/ENA primary metagenome ERZ504587 (study PRJEB26092, sample SAMD00036337) | human gut metagenome | host: Homo sapiens | study: EMG produced TPA metagenomics assembly of... | reverse complement strand
GCACAAGTCCCTGCATGTCTGTCCGCTGAATCGGAATTCCCGGATCCGTTCAGACCAGAGTCCGGCTTTTTCGTCTTTGTTCATAAAATACAATACCTCCAATGTTTTGATGGTATTGTACCAAAGGAAATCGGGGAATAACAGATACGGATGATTACCTACTTACGTCGTAACGCGCGTCCATGACGCGATTCTCCTTGAGCTCCCATCCGTGGCAAGGAGAAACCGCGCCATGGACGGCGCGTTTCGACGGTTTCGTCAAGCATAGAAACCCTAAAAAGCATAATTTGTACAGTATCTTAGCTGCGTAGCGTTAGCTCGTCGGGAGCACCTCTGCGGGGGGGCAAATTCCCCGTGCGCCGGTCGTCTTCACGTATTATGAAATATGAAGCAATCCACATCTACTGTGCTGCATCAGGAGCTACATACGAGTATGCATTTGACATCTTTGCAGCATTGTTTGTCAGAGTGACAGCCTCTCTATAGTAGGCAACAACAGGAGTGCCCTTATCCACAGCGTTGAACAGCTGCTCTGCAAAAGCAGGCGGCACATTGATACATCCGTGTGAGCCGGAGGTTTTGTAAATTGTTCCTCCGAAGGTATCACGCCAGCTGGCATCATGGATACCTATATTGTAGGCAAACGGCATGAAATAGCTGACAGGAGAAGAGTAACCCTCACCGACAAGAGTAGCATTTCTCTGCTTGTAAACAATCTTGTATACACCATCTACGGAACCATTCTGACGGGCGAGATTACCTGATACGAAATCAGACTCCATCTGGAGAGCACCATCCTTGTAATACCACATGTGCTGCTTTGTGTAGTCAATCTCTATGTATGTATTACCTATGTCGTCAGCGCCTCGGTAGAGTGCTGTCTGCTCGTAAACAGGCTCTCTTTCTACAGGCTTGCCTCCCTCTAAATCGGAAAGAAGTTTGGCCTTCTCATTTTTCTTGCTGACTACCCATCCGTAGTCTCCACCACCTATTTCAATAGTGTCACCGGACGATGTCTTGAATGAGCGTTTGCGGCCGAAGGTATTGTACTTGGAAGCAAGCTGCTGGACATATTTAGTGACCTTGGCATCATCTATGCTCACGCTGCCGTCATCTGAGATGCTTAGCATATCAAGGATTTTGGCTGAGTCAAGCTTCTCGTCGGCACCTTCAATTTTGTAAGTGACGGTTGAAGCAGTGTATTTGTCGAGGGCTTCTTTTTCGTTTTTGATTGTATCACTGTTTTTTGTGATTTTTGGAGCTTCATAACAGTCATCACTTAAGCTAAGCTTTGGAAGCTCGTTGTCAAGGGCATCCTTTACCTCGGCAAGGATGCTGTCATATATCGGTTTGCAGCCATTTTTCTCTTCAATCACATCGTATTTGCCGTCTTTTATCTCGATGTGGGCATCCTCCGGATTTTCAATATAGTCATCACTGAAAATATCAAGAGCCTTGAGCTTTTCCGCCAAAGCGGCATCGTCATATTTGGACGAACCCTTTAGAGTATAGTTTTGAGCTTTGAAGAGACTGACAGGCCATGTAAAAGCATTCTGGCTTTTTAGGATTTGCTCCTCGTCACCGTTTGAGACATATTCATAGGAAAAATCAGGTCCCTTAAGTGAAAAGCTGTTGCCTTTTCTATCAGTGATTGTGAGCAGGTAGTCGCGGCTTAGGGCTGTATTTTTTTCTATTGCCTCTTTTGCGGTTTTCCCTGCGTATTTTACAGAGTTAATCTTTGTGTTGAACAGATAGTGGCTGCTAAAATAAAAGGCAAAGCCAAGATAAACAGCCAAAATCACACCAAGCACAACGGCGCAGGTTATAAGTACTTTTTTCTTCATGTAAATCGACCTCCTTGGAGATATGTTGTTGCTGCCCACACCGGGGTGTAGGCGGCAGCTAAAATCAGTTACATTTGTGAAGATGTGACACATCCATATAGTCAGGCAGACCATTCTTGTAGGCTACAGCGGTTTCTCCCTGAATAAGTGGCTTTAAGTATTCGATAAGCTCAGGCTTCACATCATTGCCGGCATCATTGATCCACTCTCTTGGCACAGACTTGGCCTCGTTTGCGATATCCTTGATAGCAGAATATGTGTATTCTACCTGATAAGGATTATTTGAGATGCGCTTTAAGCATACCATTGATGCGGTCACACCCTCTGCTGCAATAGTGACACCCTTTTTACCCTGAGCAAAAGATTCCTCGATATCGGTTAATGATGCAAGATGTGAGGCACAGCGCTGGAGCACGTTTACCTCTACTGAGCGAACCTTGACACCGATGTTTTCTTTCACAATGAACTCAAGAGCCTTTCCGGCACCACTTAGCTGCTGGTGTCCGAACTGGTCGCATGAGGCATTTGATGATGTAATGTATGAGCCGTCTGCGTCATGTATTCCTTCGGATACGGCAACTATTACATTGTTAGTGTGCGCAAGGGCTTCTTTTATATCGGCAACAAATTTGTCCTTGTCGAAATCCACCTCAGGCAGATAGATGAACTGAGGCGCTGTATTGTACTCATTACGTGCGAGAGCGGAAGCGGCAGTTAGCCATCCTGCGTCACGTCCCATGATTTCAACGATTGTCACACTCTTAACAGCATAGATAAAGGTATCATGGGCTATCTCAAGCATGCTTGATGCGATATATTTGGCGGCAGAGCCAAATCCGGAGTGTGGTCTGTCATGCACAGATCATTGTCGATGGTCTTTGGAATCCCTATAATTTTCACATCACTGTTGATTTTTTTTGCATAATCGGATAACTTTAATACGGTATCCATCGAATCATTCCACCGATGTAAAAGAAAGCCTTTACGGAGAGCTTATCAAACTGGTGGAAGATGTATACATATGGTGAATCATCATCTTGTAATCAGGGAGCTTGTGACGGCATGAGCCAAGATACATGGCAGGTGTGGTCTTAAGCTTTTCAAGATTAGCATCATCTGCAAAAATATCTGACAGATTGAGATAATTCTCATTTAATATGCCGAGTATTCCGTTTACGGCGCCATAGCAGATATCGTATTTATCAGAGCTTTTTACTCCTGCGATGACTCCTGCAAGGCTTGCGTTGATTGCAACAGTTGGACCGCCTGACTGGGCGACGATACAGTTTGACTGATTCATTGTAATCTCCTTATTGTGTATTTTAACTATTTTCTTCTGTAAGAATAGTTATGATATAATTTTAAATGATTATTAAAGGCGCATGACATATGCTGCGCATAATCATATAGATTGTAGTATCAAACATTATTTTTAGCAAGGGTTAAAATAAAAAATATGAATAAATACGAAAATTGCTTATTGTGTCCCAGAAAATGTGGCACAAACAGAAGAACCGGACAAACAGGCGTATGTGGCGTTTCATCTGAAATAAAGGTGGCGCGAGCAGCACTTCATTATTGGGAGGAGCCATGCATATCAGGAAAAAGAGGAAGTGGGGCAGTTTTTTTTCTCAGGTTGCAGCCTGCACTGCGTGTTCTGCCAGAACAGGGAGATTTCTGACGGAAAAGAGGGAAAGGTAATCAGTAAAGAGAGGCTGAGTGATATCTTTATGGAACTGGCGGGCAAAGGCGCAAATAATATCAATCTGGTCACACCGGGGCAGTATATCCCTGATATAGTGTGGGCGGTAAACGATGCAAAAGCCGCGGCATGAAGCTTCCTATTATATACAATACGAGCGGATATGAAAATGTGACAGAGCTAAAGCTGCTTGAGGGCATAGTGGATGTGTATCTTCCGGATTTTAAATATATGGACAGTACGCTTTCGGCAAGGTATTCAAGGGCAAAAGATTATCCGTCTGTCGCAAAGCAGGCGCTTTCAGAGATGGTCAGGCAGCAGCCGGATGTCGTGATTGACGATGCGACAGGATTCATACAAAAGGGAGTTATTGTGCGACAGCTTCTACTGCCGGGACATGTGAATGATGCAAAGGCTGTACTTAAGTACCTGTATGATACATATCATGATCACGTATATATAAGCATGATGAGCCAGTTTACGCCGATTGCACTAAAGGATTATCCTGAGATAAACCGCACAGTGACAAGGAGAGAGTATGAAAGGCTTGTTGACTATGCCCTCGAAATAGGAATCACGAATGCATTTATACAGGAGGGTGACGTGGCAAAGGACAGCTTCATTCCGGCATTTGACTGTGAGGGAGTATAATATTTACCGTTTTTCTTAATAAAATAGTAAGAATTGGCAGGCAAAAATGACTGGATTTTGTGACGCCGGTGTAGTACTATGGTTATGTGATATTTTTTAACTGTGAAGGTACTGAACAGTTACGATATTTTGTTATTACTCACATCCCGGTGTGACAGACGATAATATTTTTAATCACACAGGATACATTATTCAATAGAGGATACAGTGATGAAAAATATAGAAGAACAGCAGATAATAATTGAATGTCCGAATACTATCTTTCATCTATACATTGACAGTGAGGATGAGCTTTCAAAGGTTAAGGTGTTTATGAACAATATGAAGAATGTTGATTCGATAAGTCTGCATGATATATACAACTGGTGCAACAGACAGCATGTGCAGTACACGACGACATTTAATTATGACAGTAAAATGACCTTGACAGAAATGATAAAATCCTACATATTTTACTTCAGACAGAAGCTTAGATATGTAAATAATAGTGATAGGATGATAGAAACATGAGATACCCTGAATTTCTAAAGGATAGAGGAACAATAGGCTTTGTGGCGCCTTCGATGGGCTGTACAACAGAGCCGTACAGGAGTGCCTTTGACAATGCCATTAAAAGGTTTCACAGCATGGGTTATAAGACGATAGAGGGACCTAACTGCAGGTGCGACAGTGGCATAGGTATCAGCAATACACCTAAGAAGTGCGCAGAAGAGCTGAACGAGAGCTATGCTTCTGTTGACAGTGATGTGCTTATATCCTGTGGTGGTGGCGAGCTGATGTGCGAGGTAGTGCCTTATATTGATTTTGAGCGCGTGAAGCAGTCAAAGCCGAAATGGTACATGGGCTATTCCGACAACACGAATTTCACATTTTTGGAGGCTACTATTGCAGATACAGCAGGTATTTACGGGCCGTGTGCGGGCAGCTTTGGCATGGAGGTGTGGCATGAGTCACTTACCGATGCATTTAATCTGCTTTGTGGAAGGAAGCTTTCATTTACCAATTACCCTATGTGGAGAAGGAATCGATAAAGGATGAGAATGCTCCGTTTGTGGGCTACAACCTGACTGAAAAGTCGTGCATCAGCTCTATTCCTGCGGTGGCAAAGGGAAGCAGGCTTACCATGAGAGGCAGGCTGCTTGGTGGTTGCATGGATTGTCTTATCAATCTGCTTGGTACATCGTTTGACCATGTAAGGGAATTTAATGAGCGCTACAGTGATGATGGTATCATATGGTTCCTTGAGGCTTGTGACCTTAATGTGATGGGCATGAGAAGGGCTATGTGGCAGATGAAAAATGCAGGATGGTTTTCAAATGTAAAGGCTTTCTTATCGGACGCCCGGCGCACTTCGGAGAGGAAATGTTTGGCATAGACCACAGACAGGCGCTTTCATCACTGCTTAGAGAGTTTAATGTGCCAATCATCATGGATCTGGATATAGGTCATATGTCGCCGATGATGCCTGTGGTATGCGGAAGCATGGCAGATGTCAGCTTCGACGGAAGTAACTTTACAATTTCGTATGATATAGAGCAGTAGATTGGAGGAAAAATGATTAGATTAATAAAGAAAAAAGCAAAGAGTATTGTATGTAGCGTGCTTGCTGCGGTGACACTGTTTACGATGAATCCGGCTGTATTTGCAACAGAGACAGCTACGCAGACTGATACAGTTTCAAGCGTTGATGTATCAGGCAGTGACAGCAGTGACGCAGCTGATAAGAGTAACACAGACAGTACTGCAGACAGCACAACGACAGCTGGCAGTGAGGCAAACGACAAGGTGACCATCAGCAATAATGATAAGCCATACTTAAGTCTTGGAGCAGACCTCACACCGGAGCAGAGAGCGACAGTGCTTGGATTTATGGGAATCGAGCTCACTGATCTGGACAAATACGATGTGGTCTATGTAAATAATGATGAGGAGCACAAGTACCTCGATTCATACATCAGCAAGAGCGAGATTGGCACAAGGTCACTTTCCTCAGTACTCATTACAGAGGATAAAAAGGGTGCGGGTCTTAGTGTTTCCACGCACAATATCAATTACTGTACGGTAGGAATGTACAAGAATGCGCTTGCCACAGCAGGCATAGCTGATGCTAAAATCATAGTCGCAGGACCGTTCCCTATTTCCGGAACGGCAGCACTTGTAGGCACACTAAAGGCATACGAGGAGATGACAGGCAAGAAGCTTGACGACAAGGTGACAGACGCAGCGATGGATGAGCTTGTCACAACAGGAGAGCTCAACAAGAGCATTGACGGCGATTCGCAGGATATCGAGGCAATGATTGCTGACCTAAAGAAGCAGCTTGCCGATGGAAGGCTCAAGGATGAGAGCCAGATAAAGGATGCGATAAAGGAGGCTGCAAAGGATTACGACCTGAAGCTTTCTGATGATGATATTGCAAAGCTGACATCGCTTCTTATGAAGCTTAAGGATGCCAATATCGACTGGGATTCAGTCATCAACCAGGCACAGGATTGGGCATCAAAGCTTGGCGACAAGATAAATGACCCGGGATTTTGGGAAAAGATTGGTAACTTTTTCATGGATTTATGGGATAAGATAAAATCCCTGTTCAGCTAGAAAAAGCGACAGAAGACAGTAAGAATAAGCAGAATATGAATCAGACAACTCCCTGAAACGTAAGCATGAGCTGCAAGTTGAAGGGAGTTTTTTTATATTATTAATAAAAAAATAATAAATTTCTGCCGAATACATTGATACAAAGGCCATATTCTATTATAATTAAATGGATAATGGATTAATGTAAACAATGCACATAAGAAAGATGGGATTCGATGATAAAGATAAATAAATTTCTGGCAGTTTCTGTAGTTACATTGTCATTAGCCGCATGTGACCTGGCATCATACAGCAGCATAGCAGTCTATGCGGATCAGGCGGCTAAGGTTGTGTGTGATGAGAGATACTGGGTAGCGGCGAGAAGCGGACCGGGCACAGAGTATGAGCTGGAGCACAAGCTTTCAAACGGCAAGGATATTACTATTCTTGAGCAGACCACAGGTGCAGACGGCAAGGTGTGGTACAAGGCAAAGTACAATCTGGCAGCAAATAACGAGGAGTGTGTCAGCTATATCAGGTCTGATTTTGTATCAGCAGGTACCGGCACAGCTGCATCAGACAATGCGCAGACAGGGGATGCTTCGGCAGACACCGGCAATGCGGATGCCATACAGCAGAATAATGAGGAACAGCTTGCCCTTGCAACCGCATCGGGAGCATATGCTACAGGTACGATTACAGGTAAAAATGTGTATGTCCGCAATGCAGCAGGCACATCCGGCACTACAAAGGTTGTCTCACTCAACTGGAACCATCAGGTTGACATAATAGGAGAGACCAAGGTAAACGGTTGGGTATGTACAATGTCAAGGGTACTTTAAACGGCAAGGCATTTACGGCTGGACTATCAGCAAATACATAAAGGTGACATACAATAATAGCGGAGACAATACTGATTTTGTCACGGCTATGAAGAATGCAGGCTTTCCTGACAGCTATATTCCAAACCTTACAGCTCTTCACAATAAGTATCCAAGCTGGACATTTGAAGCTGTAAATACAGGTTTGAATTGGGATACGGTGATTGAAAATGAGAGTGTAAACGGACTTAATCTGGTATCCAAATCAGCAGACAATGCCAAGAAATCCACAGCTTCCGGAGCATATAACTGGTCAACAAATACGTGGGTTGAGTACGAACCGGGATGGGTGTCAGCAAGCAGTGCCTATATTGCTTATCTCATGGATCCAAGGAATTTTCTTGATGAGACCAATATTTTTCAGTTTCAGAGTCTGGCATACAGTCCGAATGAGGCACTTGAAGGTGTCAAGTCCATAGTAAAAGGCACATTTATGGAGGGAACAAAGACCTATTCCAACAATGGCGAGAAAATCAATTATGCAAGCACATTCATGGATGTGGCAAAGAGCAGTGGAGTAAGTGCATACCATATAGCATCGCGTATAAAGCAGGAGCAGGGACAAAAGGGAACGAGCCTCTTATTTCGGGTACATATTCCGGATACGAAGGATATTATAATTATTTTAATTTTAGTGCAACCGGAAGCACGAAGGCTCAGATTTACAAAAATGGTCTGTCTTTTGCCAAGAAGCAGGGCTGGAATACAAGAGTAAAGTCCATAAGCGGCGGAGCTGTAAAGGTGGGCAGCAATTATATAAATAAGGGTCAAAATACACTGTATTTTGAGAAGTTTAATGTAGTAAATACAAGCTCGCTGTATTTCCATCAGTACATGGGCAATGCCACAGCGGCTCTTACTGAGGGACAGAGTCTGGCTAAAGGATATTCAGACAAGAATCAGGCTTTTGTATTTAAAATACCTGTATACAATAATATGCCATCGTCAGCAGTGGGCTTCGATAAAGCTGGCGATACCAATAACTATCTGCAGTCGCTTGCGATAAGCGGTGTAACACTCACACCGGCCTTCAATGGAGCGACAACAAGCTATTCAGCAGTTGTTTCAAATGCTATAAGCTCAGTGACTGTTTCGGCAGATGCAGTTTCAGGAAACAGTGGCGTTTCAGGCACAGGAAGCTATTCTCTTGCTGTCGGAAATAATACAATTAGGGTAAATTGCAAGTCGCAAAGCGGTGATACAAGAACATACACTATCAATATAAACAGGCAGGCGGCATCTGCAAATAATGCAGGTGGCAATAATAACCAAAATAATACAGATGTAAATATTACATCAGGTAAATACAGTATAGGCACTTATATTACAGGCATTGAGCTGGAACCGGTGCGGCTGATTTTGTGAAGAATATAGCAGTATCAGCATCAGGTACTGTAAAGCTTCTGACAAGCTCGGGCTCAGAAAACAGCGGGAAGGTTGCAACAGGCAATAAGGTGGCTGTTTATGACGCTTCAGGTAATCTGAAAAAGACATACGATATTGTTATATATGGAGATATCAATGGTGATGGTGCTGTAAATGCTCTTGATATGATTAAGCTCAACAGACATATTTTAGGAAAGGGAACACTCACAGGTGCTTATCTGGAGGCATCTGATGCTAACAGAAAGCGTGATGGTGGAAATGCTCTTGATATGATAATCATGAACAGACACATACTGGGCAAATCAAAGATATCGCAGAATTAGAAATGTGAGGAAAAATATGAAGAAATTATTTGGATGTATATTATCACTTGTTATGGCGGTGATGCTTGTTTTCGCACCTGCCGAGCATGTATATGCGCAGGGACTTGGATTAAGTGTCAGCTCAAGCTCTGTAGCTGTTGGAAAAACAGTCAAGGTGACTGTTTCTATGCCGTCAGGATATTTTGGCACTGTAGTTATCTCAAGCTCTGACGAGGGAGTACTGAGTAACGGAGGGGATGGTGTGGCCAATATTGGTGACGCCGCAGGATATCCCACATCGCAGTCATTTTCATTTACGGCGAAGGCTGCAGGAAGCTGCACTATAAAGGCATATTGTACAGTTGTAGGAGATGCAGAGGCAACGATGCCGGAGGTACAATTACCGGTGCCAGCACGAAGGTGACAGTAACAAGTGCTTCATCAAACAACGATTCAAACAGCAACAAGGATAACAAGGACAATTCCGGCAGCAATACCGGCAATGACAACAATTCGAATAAAGATAATGAAAACAAAGAGGAAAAGAAATCCTCAAACGCATCTCTTGGTTCGCTTGTTATCTCAGCAGGTACGCTTTCCCCTGAGTTTTCTGCTGCGACAAAGGATTACACAGCTACAGTAGATTACAGCTGTTCAAGCCTTGCGGTTACAGCAAATCCGGCTGATTCCAAGGCGAGTGTGACATCCGTCACAGGCAATGATTCACTTGAGGTTGGAGAGAATACGGTCAGCGTTGTTGTGACAGCAGAGGATGGCAGCACAAGCACATACAATATAGTTGTTACCAGAAGAGCCGAGGATGATCCGGAGAATGCAGATAAGCAGGATAACTGGAAGAAGTTTGATATAAATGGCACAGAGTGGACTATGGTCAATGACATTCCGGAGGATGTTGTCCCTGAAGGCTTTGAACACTCAAAGACAGTGATTGACGGACTTGAATACAATACCCTTCATGGCACCTTTGGCGATATCACGCTTGTGTATTTACAGTCGGAAAGCGGCAATGGGCTTTTTGTATATGATGCAGCACAGAATGCAGCATATGAGTTTGTCCGTATCAATTCAGAGTCGCATTTTATAGTGGTTTTACTGCCTAAGGTGGATGATGTGCCTGAGGGATACAATGAGGTATCACTCTCCATAGAGGCAAGGGTGTGGCAACAGCCTACCAGACCAAAGCCGAAAAAACCGATGATCGGACAAAGGATTTTTACCTCGTATATGCCATAAATGACAATGGTGAGAGTGGCTGGTATACATATGATAGCGTAGATGGCACATATATGAGAACCGAGCTCAGTACACCTACAGTGGCACAGGAGGAAAACGATACAACAAAGAGCGAGCTTGTCCCGGGAATTGCCAATAAATATCTTGTTTTAGCTGCAATACTGGTTCTTGTTATCGTTATTCTGTTACTGTTGCTTATTGTATCAGCTGTGAAAAACAGAAAATATAAGGCAAGGGACTATCATGATGACGATGATGATGTAGATGATGCAGCAGAAGATGTATCAAATGAAGCTTTGGAAGAAACAACTGATGAAACTGCGGACGAGATAGCAGATGAGCTGGAAGAAGAGGTTACAGAAGAGCCGTTAGATGAAGTGGCAGAAGAAGTTGCAGAAGAGTCGGTGGATGAAGTGGCAGGAGAAGCTGCAGAAGAGTCGGCAGGTGAAGCCGCAGAAGAAACAGCGGAAGGTGCTGCGGATGAGCAAAAGATGGCTACGGATGAAAATATATCAAATGCATCATATGTCGGAAGAACCGTAGAAATCACATCCGATTTAAAGAAAGCTGCTGAGAATAAAAAATCAGATTTTGATTCAAAAGAAGAATCAAAAGAGGCTTCAAATCAGGAGAATGCTGCAGATGATGATACCTTGAAGAATCAGGTTCAAATGGCACTTGATGGCTTTGTCAATGAGGGAAATAAGCCGTCTGAGACTATAGACAGCAGTGCAAGGGATGACAATGAAGATGACAGCGAAGATGATGATTTGCAGTTCATCGACTTAAATTAGTGGATATGACTGGAGGATATGACTTGAAACCATATACAAGTAAGGCTAAAAAAGCAATAGATTTGGCTGCACGTATATCAAAGAAAATGAATTACAGCTATGTTGGAACAGAGCACATACTGGCTGGCCTTATAAAAGAGGGCACCGGTGTGGCAGCTGAGGTTCTAACAGCCTGCAATGTGGAATATGATAAGCTTATTTCGATGATTGAAGACCTGATTTCACCGGGGGATAACATCGAAGTGATGGACAGGGATGGCTATTCACCAAGGACACAGAGAGTATTGGAGCGTGCATCGGAGGAAGCCGATAGATTTGAGTGCAATGAGATAGGTACAGAACATTTGCTGATGGCTATAGTACTGCAGGGAGACTGTGCAGCTGCAAGACTTTTAAACACCATGGGTGTTAACAGTCAGAAGATGTTTATAGATATTCTTGGTGCGATGGGTGAGGATCCGTCTGCATACAGGGATCTGATGAAAAGCTACAATACATCATACAATTCTGCGACTCCTGTATTAGATCAGTATTCCAGAGATTTGACAGATATGGCAGAGGCAGGGCTTCTTGACCCTGTTATAGGCAGAAAAAAGGAGATGGAGCGCGTTATCCAGATACTTTGCCGCCGTGGCAAAAACAATCCATGTCTGATTGGAGAGCCGGGAGTGGGCAAGACCGCTATAGTAGAAGGACTTGCACAGGATATAGTCAGTGGCAATGTTCCGGATATTCTTTTGGGAAAGAGACTGGTTTCTCTAGATATGTCCGGGCTTGTAGCCAAATCAAAGTATCGTGGTGAGTTTGAGGAGCGTATCAAGAAGGTGATAAGCGAGGTTTCAAATGCCAAAAATGTACTGCTTTTCATTGATGAGCTTCACACTATAATAGGTGCAGGAGGAGCAGAAGGCTCGTTAGATGCATCTAACATATTAAAGCCTGCGCTTGCCAGAGGCGAGGTACAGGTAATCGGCGCCACAACCATAGAAGAGTACCGCAAATACGTGGAAAAAGATGCTGCGCTTGAGCGCCGTTTCCAGCCGGTGATGGTTGAGGAGCCTGGTGTGGATGAGACAATAGAGATACTCACAGGATTAAAGGGACTCTATGAAAAGCATCATGGTGTCATCATCACAGATGAGGGTGTGAAAGCAGCAGTAAACCTTTCTGCACGATATATAAACGACAGATTTTTACCTGATAAGGCGATAGACCTGATGGATGAAGCGGCAGCTAGGATAAGGCTTAAGAATTTGACATCATCTGACGAGCTGCTTGCTCTGAAAAAAGAGATAATAGATAAGCAGGACCGGGTGGAAGATGCTTTGTCGAAGGGAGATATCGCAGCTGCCGGCGCGCTTATGTCAGAAAAGGAAGTGCTTGAAAATAAACAGCAGAAGCTTATCAGGAAGAATCACCGCACAGGAGCCAAAAACCAGCCTGTAGTCGGCGAAAATGAGATAGCGGATGTAGTATCGGGATGGACCAAAATACCTGTAAATAAGCTTACAGAGTCAGAGGCAGGACGACTTGCAAAGCTTGAACAGATACTTCACAAGCGTGTAATAGGACAACAGGAGGCTGTTTCTGCTGTCGCAAAGGCAGTCAGACGAGGCCGCGTTGGTTTAAAGGATCCTAAGAAGCCGATTGGCTCATTCCTGTTTTTGGGACCGACAGGAGTAGGTAAGACGGAGGTGTCAAAGGCGCTTGCTGAGGCTGTCTTTGGCAAGGAAGATGCCATGATACGTGTTGACATGTCAGAGTACATGGAAAAGCATAGTGTTTCAAAGATGATTGGTTCACCACCGGGATATGTGGGCCATGAGGAGGGCGGACAGCTCTCAGAGAAGGTCAGACGCAATCCTTTTTCTGTTATACTGTTTGATGAGATAGAAAAAGCACATCCTGATGTGTTCAATATACTCTTACAGGTGCTTGATGATGGTAGAATCACTGATTCACAGGGGCGCACGGTTGATTTCAAGAATACAATAATCATCATGACATCAAATGCAGGAGCTTCTTCTATTATAGAACCAAAACGCCTTGGCTTTGGCGCTGGTGAGGATGAAAAGCAGGATCACGAGCGTATGAAGAACAGTGTCATGGAGGAGGTCCGCCGTATATTCAAGCCTGAGTTTTTGAACCGAATCGACGAGACTATTGTATTTAGAGCTCTCAACAAGGATGACATGAAGCATATAGTGACACTTCTTGTAAAGGAACTTAAGAAACGCTGTAAAGAACAGCTTGATATAGAGCTCACAGTGCGCGACAGTGCAAAATCCTTTATCGTGGACAAAGCCTATGACAGAAAATATGGCGCAAGACTCTTAAACGAAAGCTTCAGGAGGAGATTGAAGACCGTATGTCAGAGGATATTATTACCGGCAAAATCAAGCGAGGTGATAAGGTAATAATTTCTACGAAAAACAAACAAATTTCATTGACTGTTGAGTAGAATTGGATTTATAATTAATATATCAATATAGCTACGGGAGGATAAAAATGGCTGTAATAAGTGAATTAATCCGTACTGAGGAAAACGGAAAGCTCAGCTTCGGAGATTATACATTGGCTGCAAAGGCAAAGCTTGACAATTTTGAGAAGGATGGAGATATCTACAAGGTAAAGACCTTTAAGGAGATTACAAAGCTCGAAAGAAACGGACTCTTTGTATACGAGTCTGTTCCGGGAACAGCGGTTATGGATTTCGAGGAGACTGCTGATACAGTGACATTTACTGTGGAGGGGCCTGAGGATGCTCAGATTACTCTTGGCCTTGAAGAGGAGACAGAGTACGAAATTGATATAGCTGGAGCTGTTGCAGGTACTATGAAGACAAATCTCGGCGGCAAGCTCAGCTTAAGCGTAGAGCTTGAGGGTGTTGATTCGGTCGATATCAAAGTATCAAGAAAATAGAGCATAATTTAAGCCCGGTGAAAGCCGGGCTTTTTGTATTTTATAAAGGAGAACAATATGGCAAAAGGAAAGACCTCTGTATTTTTCTGCCAGGAATGTGGTTATGAATCGGCAAAATGGATGGGACAGTGCCCGGCCTGTAAGGAATGGAATACATTTGTAGAGGAAACCATAGATAAAAAGTCGATAAGCTCATCGGGAAAAGTGAAAAAAGGATCAAAGGAGGCACAGGTTCTGCCTCTTTCGGCAGTAAAAAGCGAGAAAGAGGAGCGTATAGTGACAGGAATAGCCGAGTTTGACAGAGTGCTCGGTGGAGGAATAGTGAGGGGCTCACTTGTGCTTGTGGGAGGAGATCCGGGTATAGGAAAATCTACGCTTCTGCTTCAGGTATGCAGGGAGCTTTCGCAAAAAAAGGTGCCATTACTTTATGTGTCAGGTGAGGAATCCCTGCATCAGATAAAGATGCGTGCCGACAGACTTGGCGATTTTACGGATTCGCTGGAGCTTTTATGTGAGACAAGTCTTGATATAGCAAAGGACGTGATTCAACGAAAAAAACCGGAGGTTGTTGTGATAGATTCCATTCAGACCATGTATAACGAAGAGATATCATCTGCACCGGGCAGTGTCTCACAGGTCAGGGAGACAACCGGAGTGCTTATGCAGCTTGCAAAGACTCTGGGTATTTCTGTTTTTATAGTAGGACATGTGACAAAGGATGGTGCGGTTGCAGGACCGAGGACGTTAGAGCATATGGTTGACACTGTGCTTTATTTTGAGGGTGACAGATATGAGTCGTACAGGATACTTAGAGGCGTTAAGAACAGATTTGGTTCGACCAATGAGATAGGTGTATTTGAAATGAAGGCGGAGGGACTGGTTGAGGTAGAAAATCCGTCTGAGTATATGCTTAGCGGTAAGCCAGAGGGAGCATCAGGATCAATTGTCACATGTTCCATAGAGGGAAGCCGCCCGATACTTCTCGAGATACAGGCTCTTGTCTGTCACAGTTTTTTTAATAATCCAAGGCGTACAGCAAATGGTACAGATTATAATAAAGTAAACCTGCTAATGGCGGTCCTTGAAAAAAGAGCCAACCTGTCGCTGTCAGACTGTGACGCTTATGTGAATATAGCAGGCGGTATAAGGATGAACGAACCGGCGATAGACCTTGGGATAGTGCTTGCAATCGCATCAAGCAAAAAGGATATTATAGTGCGTGAGGATACCATATGCTTTGGAGAGGTGGGCTTAAGCGGAGAGGTACGCGGAGTTACCATGTCCGAGCAGCGTGTGGCTGAGGCAAAGAAGCTTGGCTTTAAAAAGTGTATTGTTCCCAAAGTGTGTCTTGCAGGAGTGTCGCATATTAGTGGAATTGAGATTGTCGGTGTGGCAAATATCAAGGAAGCGATAGAGGCTGTCAGATAGTAATTGCGAGAATTGTATATAATAAACAGACAATTTAGAAAATTTATGTTTTTTAAGATAGTTTTACTACTTTAATTAATTGCAGTAAATCCGTTGACATATGTGTGCCGGGATGATATTATATCAAAGCTGACTCGCGGGACACATTGAGTTGTAGAGCTTGTGAGTTACATTTTACAGACATGACTTTGTAATATTGCTTTGAAATAAGCTGATTAAATAAGTTATGAAAAAAGTTCTTGACAAATGAAAAACATTTTGATAGAATAAATAAGCTGTCGCAAGACAGAAAACTTAAAACAGAGTTCAAAAAATAAAAAAGTAGCTTGACAAACGAACAAGCGATTTGATAGAATAATCAAGCTGTCGCAAGAGAGCAAAACAAAGAACATTGATAACTGAACAGTGAGAAACCTTGAAAGATTTTGAGAATCAATCAGAACGCTTCAATGAAAATTGAAGACCTTTAAAACAGTAAATTCAGATTCTATCTGAATGAACGAATTAGCCAAGTTTAACTTGACAAGGATACTTCCTTTTACTAAGCTCGAGAAAACCTCACTAAGTAAAACGAAGTTGGTTTTTACTAAGCAGCAAAGCTGCAAAGAAAAAACTCAAACATGAGAGTTTGATCCTGGCTCAGGATGAACGCTGGCGGCGTGCTTAACACATGCAAGTCGAACGAAGCACTTTATTTGATTTCCTTCGGGACTGATTATTTTGTGACTGAGTGGCGGACGGGTG
>ENA-OQCX01000743-OQCX01000743.1-human-gut-metagenome-genome-assembly--contig:-NODE-743-length-16551-cov-2.930407_pt1 | contig 16551 bp, 25 predicted proteins | sample MGYA00242762_ERZ504587 | MGnify/ENA primary metagenome ERZ504587 (study PRJEB26092, sample SAMD00036337) | human gut metagenome | host: Homo sapiens | study: EMG produced TPA metagenomics assembly of... | reverse complement strand
AACGAGCAGGAGGCAAACCAAAAAGCGCTGGACGATCATAATGATCGGCTAACGGCGCTTGAACACCGCCCGTCCATGTGGTGGGATAAGCTGCTGTCGGTGGGATCTCCGCAGGTGTGGCGGCGTTAATCAGTCTGATCGCATCCGTGATTGTGAGGTGATAGGATGCTGGTATTAATCCCGATCATGATTATCACAGCAGTCACTTGGTTTCTGTCCAAGCTGATCTAAAACGCAAAAGCCTCCGTCGAGTGGCGGAGGGCAGAAATTAAAAATTGGAGGAATACATATGCTGAAAAATATTAACTGGAAAGTACGCTTGAAGAACCCCACGTTTTGGATACAGCTCGTAATTGCCCTGGTCAGCCCGATCCTAGTGGGCCTGGGTGTGCAGTGGCAGGACATGACGACCTGGGCGGCGCTGTGGGATGCCCTATGCAATGCGGTGAGCAACCCTGTGATCGTGGTGTCGGTCATTGGATCTGTCTGGGCGTGTATTACTGATCCCACGACGAAGGGGACGGCAGACAGCAGGCTGGCCTTGAGTTATACTACGCCGAAGGAGGATCGCCCGGCCGATTGAGCAGTTCATAGTTTCTCATCTATAAAAATAAGAACCCCGCAGCCACACGATCAACGTAGCTGCGGGGTTTTGTGGTGGACGTTAACTTCACACAAGACTGGTGATCGGCAGGGCTATATCCTAATTAAGTGTCTGTTTAAAGTTGTTCCAAATTGCTAAGTGCAGCATATAATTTCTCTTTCAAATCTTCGTAATCTTTATATAAAATAATACGATTGTTGCTTATATCAAAAGGAATAGGTGAATCTCTATGCGCAAGCAAAATTACTGTTTTAGAAAAAGCTTGAGCTATTCCCAGTTCATAAAACACATTTGGATTTTTCCCATTTAAATCAGCAATTATTAACCTCGAATGAATAATGTATCTAATAATTTCAGAAAAGATGTCGCCTGGTATATACTTCTCATCCCCTCTAAAGGCACGATAGCTTTTAGAGGAGCATACTTCTCGAACAACTTTAAAAACTTCAAGCCCGTCTAAACTGAACGGCGTTAAACAAAAGATAGCATGTTTGTCTATAAATAAATCCTCTTTTGTAATTCCATAGCTTTGCAAAAAACTATTTAATTGTATGGAGTCATTTATTATGTTTTGCTGTTTGTTTATAACAGATAGTGGAATATGATAAGCTTCTTTCCATGATTCGTCGGTGGAGGATATTTTTAATTGTATCTCGGAAATTTTATCTTCCAAATATGAACGCATGTCGTCATAGGTTATATTTCTGTTATTAATTTGTTTCCTTCCATTTCTAATAACTAAGAAAGTTAAAACTAATAAGAAAAATAAAAAGGTAATGAGCAAAGCCAAAACGAAGAATATAAAAGTTTCTTCGATAGTGTATTTGCCTTGAATGATGGTAAGCATAAATATCACTACAATACAAAACAATAAAAATAGTGCGCCTATGCTTATAACGGTAGAATTAATTCCTTTTAAATTGCTATCTTTTAGCTTTTGCAGCCACTTATTTTTTTTCATAGTGTAAGCACCCCTTTTCCAAAAGCATAAATTGATATTACGTAAGCCCCCAAAGCAAATGCGTAGGATAGTGTGGCGCAGAATCCATACCAGAAAGCAGAAATTTTTTTAGATTCAAACGAGCGAACTGTATATCTACATAATGCAAAAATAATAAATGCAACCACAATATATACCATAAATAAGAAAAATCCTATAACTACTTGGAAGCTTACGCTATCCAAATCAGAAATATTAGCGAACGAGCTATCCAACCCATAAAGTATATATGATACAATAAAACTTATAGCCAAAAAAATGATTTCAGTTGGTAGTTCAAGTAATAATATTTGCAAAACTATTTTATTAATATTTCGATTAACAGTCAATTTAAACATAATCGCAAGTACAATTAAGAGTGTTGGAATTATTATGTATATTGCTGCAAATTTAATATCCATCTTTCCACTCTCTTTCCAATATTGTATCAACAAAATTTTACAAAAAATAAGGAATAACAATCAATATAAATAATATACAAATTTTTAGTCAAATTAGTATAATAAAATGATGTTTTGTTAATAATTTGTATTAATTCACAATTTTAAGTTGAAAGTTAAGAAAAGCCCATTCATAAAAATAAAGTGGACCGCATTTTCACTTAGCGCACCAGAGATTCTTAATAAGCAACATCAAATAACAACGCACTTTATTAAAACCAATTGATAATTGCGGCTTTAAATATTTTTATACGCTAATGGTGAGCAGTGATATATCAGATAGTTCAGGTTGATTGACTTATATTTTTTCGAAACGATCTAGGCTTTTACGCTGCAAATTGCAATTATATAAAAATAAAATGCGTAGCCAAGCGATGAACCTCGTATCTATGTGGCTTTCATTATTCCTTTTAAAGAGCGCAATAGGGGATTAATTTTCTTATCTGTTCCCGAGTCATTCTGTATACCAATATTTCATGGTTCGGGGTTGAACCTCCAGTAATATCATAATCATCGATGCACTAATCAGATTTTGTACACACTTTGTACACACACGATAATAAAAACAGGTGGACAAGGGTGCATGACAGGAGAAATAGGAATATAAAAATCCTTATAACTACGTTGTTTAGCGAATGAGAGCGTACAGCGGAAAACAGCTTTAATCCCACTGGCAGTGTAGAGGTCAGCGGTTCGCTCCCGCTATGCTCTGCCAAAGCAGGATGATCCGAAACATTTTTATTTGAGTGGTGTTTTTGGAATCATAAGCACCAAATAAACACCAAACTCAATTTTTATAATAAAACAAGAGAGTCTCAAACCTATCATCTACTAGGTTTGAGACTCTCTTACAATGCAAAGGACGGTTAAAATCGATATTTTTGTTTTTGGTGCAGAAGGCGCCGCAGCTTATAAAACAGGGCCGGTCTGCTCAATGCCAGCTTCCTGCACAGGGGTAATATCCATCTCAGGCAGATCGTTCAGATAGCGTTCCACATTCCGGTACTGCACTCCATTTTCCAGTGCGGCATCCTCACCCCGATACAGGACATAGCGTCCCCGGATCGGGCCAAATCGCCGCTCAGTTTTATCGCATTTTTCCTGATCGGCCAAATGCCGGTATTGTGCGGGAACCTGTTTGTCACTGTGTTTGATCTCGAAAATCTCGCAGCAGTTTTCCTTCTCGTCATAGATCACCATGTCAAACTCGCCGACCGCAAACTGCAGCTTGAACACCCGGTGTTCTCTGTCAGCCGACTTCATGGTTTCCAGCAGGACAATATCCTCCAGCATCCGTCCCCGTACTTCTTCGAGGATCCTGCCCGCAGCCTGGGTCTTCTCCAATTCGCTGAGAGCTGAAAAGGTCTCGTCCTTCATCAGCGAGTGGACAAGAGCCTGTGCCTGACAGTATCGCATCCCCGGCTGGGTAAACAGGATGTGTTCCACAGACTTTGCTCCTGGGTCAGCGGTTTCAATGGGACAGTTTACGATCAGTTCCAATGCGGAGAGATACTCTTTGATCTCCCGGATATGGGTATCTGTGATACCGATGGACTGTTCCTCTTTGTTGCGGATATCCAGCAGCTCCATCAGGCGCTGGGTGACCGATTCCGTATCGATATGATCCAATATCTCGGTACGCTTTTCGGGGTCACGCTCTTTCCGAAGATTCGAGCGGTCAGCCGTAGATCGTGAGATTGGAAGTCATCGGTCAGAACCGAGAGCAGGAACCGGTGGTTCATGTCCTCGATAATCCGGTTGATGGCGCTGGTCAGCTCACCGGCCTCATACAGAGAGTACAGGTGGCGGAAATGTCCGCCTGCCTCATAGCAGGCCAGGGAATGCTGAATGTTTTTGCAGATCGCTGTATCGATGTACCGCCGTGTGGACTCATCATCCCGGAAGGAGGCGTCCTGGGCGTTGACATCTTCATCATCAAAAGCAAGCTCACCGGCCCGCAGCGTCCCGCCATAGCGGATATATTCATCAATGCTGTCGATCCCCAGCAGGCGGCTGTATTCCCGGTATGGATGAAGGTGGTGTGGATGGGCTTTGCCCGGTCGTAGAGCTCCTGATCCATCGCCAGCCAAAAACCGAGGGAGTCCGTACCGGAGAGGATGATCTTCATTCCCATCGCCGCAAACACATCGGAGAAGAGAGCCGCAGAATCGATGAAATCCCGCATCAGGGTGACCTCATCAATGAATACATAGCGGAAGCCCGCATCGAACAGTTTTTTCAGATCCCGGTTCATCATGGCCATGGTATCGCTTCTGCGGGCTTTGATATAGGCCGTGCGGCTGAGATCCTCTTTGCTCATTCGGGCGATGGCCTGCCGGAGCATGGTAGTCTTTCCGGTCCTGCGTAGGCCAAAAACCAGGCAGACCCTGTCGCTTTCATTGCTGTAGAGATAATCCTCCAATTGCCCGAAGCAGTCACGGAGGCCCCAGCCCTTTACGCCCTGCGACATGGCGGCCAATCCTTTACCAACAATTACACTGGTTTCAAAGTCCAACTTTGGCTGGCGCACTTTGGCATCTTGGCTTGCAGCTCTTTCAGCTGTGCCTGCAATACTTTGCGCTGCTCTATTTGCTCCTGCAGCGGCTCCAGTTCGCCATCCCGCAGATATTGGCTGTGCTTCTTCCCATTTTCTGTCCACTGATGATAGTAGCGCGTCTTTCCGTTGATCGTCTTCTTGGAAATATAGCCGATGGGAAGGGCGGCGATCTGCCGCTCCAGTTCCTGAATCTTTTCTTTCATACCGCACCTCCATTCTGCTAAATTTATTATACCCCATTCCTCTTATATATTCAAGGGGTTATAAGGGGTTATATTGTTGTAAGCAGTACCGCACAGAGCAATTTCTGTGCGGCACTGTTATGATTTTCTCGTTTACTCAAATTTCTAATCCGGAAATCTGCTCCCACTGGAGGATATATCTGTCATTGATGATCCGGTTGTCGTGGTAATGCCCGAAGAACCAGTATGTAAACTGGCACCGCTGATTGACCGTTTCCAGAAAATCGGTGAGCTGGTCACTTCCATAGGAGGGGTCGATTTTCCGCACGACACTGCTGGGACCGCAGTGGGACAGGATGCAGTCTACCTTCCAGTTTACCTGCTCCAGATTTTTCAGTGCCTCTACATATTCACGGGCATTTGGCATTTCTTCCGCCCACCAGGAGCGTCCTTTGACCCGGAACATTCCCCGCATTCGGCGCAGCAGCCAATACTTTTGTTCGAAGTCGGGGTCCTCCGGATCAAGGACGCCATCCTGAATGTCGTGGGAGGAGGCTCCTCCCATCGTGAACCATGTGAGACCGCTGAAGGTGAATATCTGGCCTCTCATCAGGTGGAGGATATTTTCCCTCACCTCATGTACTCTGCCGCCGTGCCATTCTTTTTCCGGCAGGGCGTTCATCAGATCAAAGTTTTCATGGTTTCCATCCACAAACAAGGTGGTGAAGGGTTTCTCAGCCAGCCAGTCCAGCCAATGCTGGTCTTTCTGGCCGCCGTCCCACAGCCCTCCAAAATCACCACAGATGATCATGTAGTCATTTCGGCCCATCTGCGTTTGCTGGGGGAAGTATTTGCTTCCGAACCGCTGGAAGCGCCGTGGGTGTCACCGGTGATATAGATCATGCGGCCTGCCTCCTTTGCATGGCCTGAGTGATCTCTGTTCCGTCCTTGAAGCAGATGAGCAGGCTATCCTTGTCCAACACCTTGATGTTGCTGACCAGCTGACGGACGGTGAGTTCATCAAAATCCGTAAGGGTACCGCTGGCCTGCTCCAATGCCATGTCAAGTTCTGCCAGCCTGCTCTCGAAGGCCGCTGCGCCTCGCTGTTCCTTTTCCAGCTCCGCTTTTGGGCCATGAGCCTCGTCTTGGCTATGTTGACCTGTTGAAGCTCCTCATCATAGTCGGTACAGTCAGCGCGGCACTGACGATCAGCTGGAACAGCTCCAGCTGTCGTTCCTGCAGGTTCCGGATCTGAAGCTCCACGGCAGGCAGGCTCATCGTCTGTTCTTCTCCGGCAAGGACGGCCGCAATACCGGCTTTCACCGCGTCCTTGGCGGCCTGCATCCGGAACAGCTCGTTCATAGCGGAGATGACGGCGTCGTGGATGTCGCCCTCATCCAGAGTGGGAGACTGCTTACAGATCTTCCTGCCATGCTCCAGCCGGTTCTGGCACCGCCAGACGACCCGTTTGACCCCTTTCTGCGTCCAGATCACCCGGCGATAAGGCTGCCGCACTCCCCGCAGACCAGCAGCTCGCTGAGCACATACTTCCGCAGTATTTCCCGAGCTGCGTCTTCGCTTTGGAGGATGTTTTCTTCAAGCTGGACCGGCGGGCCAGCTCCTCCTGTACCTTTTGGAAGGTCTCCCCGGTCAATGATGGCCGGGTGGCAGTCATGGACATAGTATTTGGGAAGCTCGCCGTTGTTCACCCGCTTCTCTCTGGTGAACAGGTCAGCAATGTAGGTCTTCTGGAGAATGGCGTCACCAATATATTTTTCATTGCAAAGCATCTTCTGGACCACGCTGTCATGCCACACTGTTTTCCCTGTGGCTGTTTTGATCCCATCCGCCATCAGGTCGGTGGTGATCTGCCGGACGCTGTGTCCCAGCAGAAACCGGGAGAAGATGCGCCGGACAATGGCTGCCTGCTCCGGTCGATCTCCGGCTGTCCGTCCGCACCCCAGCGGTAGCCGAGGAAGGTCTTGCAGTGGTAATAGACCTTTCCATCCTTGAAGTTCTTCCGGTGGCCCCACCTCACATTGCCGCTGAGGGATTCGCTTTCCGCCTGGGCCTGGCTCATCATGAAGGTGAGTATCATCTCGTTGTCCATGAAGAGGGTGTTCACATTCTCTTTCTCAAAGTAGACTCCCACGCCGTGCCGTTTCAGGCGGCGGACATAGTTCAGGCATCCAGTGTGTTTCGGCAGAACCGGGACACCGATTTGGTGATGACCAAGTCGATTTTTCCACGCTCACAGTCCCGGATCATTTGGAGGAAATCTTTGCGCTTTTTGGCCGAGGTGCCGGTGATGCCTCATCCGCATAGAGGCGGACCATTGTCCAATCCGGATTGCGTCGATTTTTTCCGTGTAGTATTCGATCTGTGCCTCGTAGCTGGAGAGCTGCTCCTCCTTGTCAGTGGATACCCGGCAGTAAGGCGCAACTCGCAGGTGCTTTTTTCGAAGATCCCGTTCTGTCATCTGAGGGTCAGCCGGAATCATAGTGACCAGTTTGGGGGTGGGGGCGGTTTTCTGTATGTTCATGAGGCACACTCCTTTTGATCTTTTTGGGATAGGCTGATCTCTCCGCCTTTGCCGATGCACACATGGGTTACTGCCGACTCAAAAAGTTCCCACAGGGTTTCTTCGTTCTCCGGCTCCAGCTCCAGCTTCTGCCGCAGCAGTGCCCGCCTGTGGGCCGGCGTTGGATCGTTCAGGCCGGCATACCGCTCGGCAGCGGCGGCCATGATCAGTGTTTTCATATATTCCGGGTTGATATCGGCCCGGTTAAAGCAGAGGGCCAGTTCATTTTCGATGCGAAGGGCATCTGTTGAGGCAGGGGCGGCTTTAGGAAGCCGGATACACTCAGGAGAATGAGCCAGCACTTTGAGCTTCTGCACCACTCGTTCCAAAATGATGCTGTCATCAAGATATACACTGCCGCCGCACTCTGGATTTTTACACCGCCAGCGTGGGCGCCACGGGATTTGGTATCCCGCGCCATCTTTTCTCCACAGAGGGCGCAGACCGCCTTGTCCCGTATAGGGATGATCTCGCTTGGGCATGGAGCGTAGGTGTTCTGTTCTCCCCGCCGCAGGCGGACAGCGAGAAATTCCTCATCTGTCACCAGCTGGGGATAGCCATCCATCCCGAGATACCGTTCATTCTCCAAAATCCGCTTGACCATGTGTTTGTTCCACTGGGCAGTATGTTGATGATAGCGCACACCTTGCCGGGCCATCTCGTCAGCAATCTGACTGTAGGAGCCGCCCAGCAGATAGCGGGAGAAGATAGCCTTACAAGCTCTGCTTCCTCCGGATGGCAGTTGATCCTGCCGTTCTGGACCTGATAGCCGAAAGGAATTTTTCTTTGCCACGCCATTTATCGCACCGTCCTCTCTATGTTTTCTGCCAGTTCCATCCCATTCAGCAGGCGGAACTTCAGCCGTTCCGGGCTGATAATGATGATCCGCTCAATCAGTTCCCCAAACAGTTCCGCGGGAACCTCATCCAGCCATTCCGGACCATCCTCCAGATACTCCATCATTCGCTCTGTGTCATGGATCTGCCGGTCTTCACCGGCTGCCTCCAGAAGACGGCGTCGCAGCTTCCTGAGCTCCCGCAGCTTACGGTCGATTTCATCCATCTGGGATAAATAGAGAGCAGAATCCACATACCCTTTCAACTTCAGCCGAACAAGGACGAGATTCTGCTCTGAGATACGGGCTATTTCATTGTCAATATCACTGATCTTGCGATTGGAGCGGAGTTCCCGTTCCCTAAGCTCCTGCAGTTGGCTGAGGACAGGCCGCAGGACGGTTTCCTGACCAAGTTTCAGCTTGTGGTAGAGCCGCAGGACAGCCGCCGCAATTTCTGGTTCTGGAATCTGCGGGGTAGGGCAGTCTGCTTTGTTTCCATCGTGGCGGCGGCAGACCCAGTAGTCTTTCCCCCTGTGATTTTTTTGCGACAGAGAGAGCCGCATCCCCCGCAGTAGATGTGTTTATCATAGCGGCTGCCCTTACTTATACGGTGCGTCCCATGGAACTGCCCCTTGCGGGAGGACATCAGTTCCTGTACCCTCTGAAAATCCGCACAGCTTACGATGGCCGGGTGGCTGTGCTCCACAAAGTAGCGGGGCTTCTGGCCAAGGTTTCGAACCTGCCGGAATGGAATCGTATCTGTGGCGCAGCTTTTTTGCCAGATCATATCTCCGGTGTAGGAGATATTGGTCAGGATGTAGGCCACCGTACTGGGATGCCACTTCTCGCGGTTTCGGCCTCGATCCACCCCGAGCTGGTTCAGCTCCCTGGCGATATCATCCTTTCCCTGGCCGCTCAGATAAGCGGAGAAGATGCGGCGGACCACCTCAGCCTCCTCCGGTATGATCTCCAGATCCCGCCCTGCCAGCCGGTAGCCATAGGGGACGGAAGATGGGACAAACAACCCCTTTTCCATCCTCATACGGACACTGAAGCGCATATTACTGGAGTGGTTGGTCGATTCCATCTGGGCGAAAGCCCATAGATTTGGGCAACCTGTTCCGAGGTCATCTTCCCTGTATCGATGTTCTCCTTTTCAAAGTGGATCGAAATACCCAGCCGGAGTAGTTCCCGCACGAACTGGATGTATTCCTGTGTGTTGCGTGCAAAGCGTGAGATCGATTTGCAGAGGACCCGGTCGATCTTTCCCTCCCTGCAATCGGCCATCATTCGGTTGAAATCATCCCGATTCCTGCTTCCAGCCAGAGATACCTTCATCGGCATAGATATCTACCATCTCCCAGTCCTCTTTGCCAGCGATGTGCTTGGTATAAAAGTCTACCTGGGCGATATAGGAGTTGACCTGGTCTTCGGAGTCACTGCTGACTCGGGCGTAGGCTGCCACCCTCAGTTTTGCTTTTTCGGGGATTCTTGGGTCGATCACCGTGACCTGCGGAACTCTTGCGATGCTTATGTTTGTTTCCGTCATATCTTTTTTGACCTCCTCTCAGCAACACACACTACCACAGTCCTTCCGCAATAGCCATTACCAACATCAACGAAAAAGAAGCGGGAAAACTGGGCAATCAGCTATTCTCATATAGAGCCTGTTCAGGCGAACAGCAGAGTGGGCCGGAGCTTCCGCTCCAGCTCAATGCGGGACTTCTCCGCTTCATCCACTGTCAGTAGGCCCTTTTCGGTGAGCTGCTCCAGCAGCTTCAGCGCGGAAAGAAATACAAGGTTATCTTGAAGTTCTATCTTAGTCATAAAACACCCTCCTGTTATGGAGGCCGCCCACCGGAGCCGATGAACGGCCCCGATCGTTCCTGGTCTATTTTTAAATGGCGGTATCCTGAGTGCGGGTAAAATCAGATGGTATTATAGATTGGGAGAAGCCCAACGCTGACTTCCAGCGCATGGTCAAGCTTGCACATTTGGTCTTCTCCAAGAGAACCAAGCTTATCCCTCAATCTGCTTTTATCGATGGTGCGAAGCTGTTCCAGCAGGATGATAGAGTCGCGGTAAAGACCTGGGACTGGAGCATCCAGGTTCACATGAGTAGGAAGTTTATGCTTACCTTTCCGGCTGGTGATCGCGGCTGCGATCACTGTGGGACTGTGCCGGTTGCCCACATTGTTCTGGAGAATGACCACAGGACGGATTCCGCCCTGCTCGGAGCCAACTACCGGCCGCAGGTCTGCATAGTAGATATCACCCCGGCGGATGTCCTCTTTGCGGTATGTTTCCATCATTTGCACCCCCTGTTTTTCTGGCTTAATACCACAAAAATAGGGATCGCTTCTCTGATAACCAGATCCCTTGCAGGATTGGAATGGTGACTCATACAGCAGTCATTCCGGTCAGTGAAAGGCTGGCATAGAGCAGAAGCGATCCCCATTGCTTCTGATATTAAGACTTCACATTCGTGTTGTCTTTCTTTGGCGCTCGTATTCGACACTACTTCCCCAAGCGCAGGAGACTGTGCCACTGGCATCAGCTCCATAGGGCGACCATCTGAACCGCGGCTGGCTTCACCGCGTCATGGGACTCTCACCCCCGGCAGGATCTCTGTCGGCCGCCCTCATTGCTTGATCCCCATTTCGGTGGGGGCTGTGACTGGACGGAAGTATCATTGTCCCTGACGGAATCGTTGCGATACAGCTTGCCACAGGCTGTTTTGTGGACGGATGGACCCGCTTGGCACCTTATTTGGCCGTCGTTGATAGATGGTGATCAGCTGATTGACAAAACCGAACAAAAATGTATAGGTGTCTTCGTTTTCAACCCATGCCGCTCATCTACAGGTGGTCTTGGCGCATCCTCCAGCGTCGCTTGCTTTTTTCAAAAGCCCCGCCAGGAAAGTATTCAGACAATCGGATATTTGGTTTTCAAGGAACAAGTGAGAAGCAGTTCCTTCTCGCTTGTATAGGGGAAGATGTCGGCATTTTAATAACCCTCCAATTTCAATTTTCCAAAAGTTTTTTCAATTGTTTGAGGATGCGGACTTTCCGCTTATGGACCGCAGGCTGAGAGATGCCAAGTTCCCCTGCGTAATCCAGTTCGCTTTGGCCCTCAAAAAACAAACCCTGCACCAAAGCTTGATCCGCAGCAGACAACGCTGAAATCGCTTGGTACAGGGCCTCTTTCTTCATTTGTTCAAGGACGATATGTTCCGGGGTGTTGATGGCGTCAATAAACTCCCGGAAATTTTCATAGGCGCCATCCTGACCGCCGATCATCCGCTTATCTGGATCTCATGGTCAAAAAAACTCTGATCATTGTCCTTGATATTCCACCGGGTTCTGCAGTAAGTGCGATAGACCTCCTCAGTCACCATGACTTCTTCATATTCCCGAGTGCAGGTGTTAAAAACAATAAGGGTAAACTTCCCGTTGGATTCCATGTGCCTTTCCTCCAAATTTCAAAATTTTGATGGCGAATCAAAATCTTGAGATCAGGGGTACTTGGCAACATAAGCCTCCCAGCCCATGCTGGCCCTCCCAATGCCGGGCAGAAAAATAGCCGGGGACGCATTTCTGCATCCCCGGCTGATCCCTGCCGCCATATTGCGGCAGGAATACAGCGGGCCGAGACACTTTACAGCGTCCCGGCCCTTCTCAGCTGGTCCTATTCATTTTTTCGCATACCTGCCACTGTACTGAGTATAGCAGAGGCAAAGTCGGAAGGGAGTAGGGATTTCGTCGGTTTTTCATCGGGAATCAATCGGGATAAAGTCGGGGCATCTCCAATTCTTCCTGAAGTTCCGGCACAGCATAACCAAAAAGGCAGAGGGACAATAAGAAGATTGCCTCACGCTTCCGGTCATAGAATACGCTTCGCTCCATATTCAGCTCATCCAGCAGTTCCTTTTCTGTGCTGTTGAAACGGTGGATAAATTGTTTGGTCAGGATCTCATAGTAAAGTTCCCCCCGGTCAGTATCGTTTCAAGCGGAGAAGGGCACGGTCGATCACATCCACCAGCATCCGGTTTTCCATCACGCAGCAGACCCGTTCCTCAAACTCCTGCAGATCCATATCCGGGGCGAAGCTCTGTAGATAGATAAGCCCGGTATCAGCGTCCTGAGCGCCCAGCTCCCAGGCATACTCATGCAGTTCCTCCACCCGCTCACTGAGGACCCACACCACATCCCGGTAGATTTTCAAAATCAGCTTTACCCGGTGATAGGCCAGCTGGCTGTCAAATCCAAGGGTCGCCATCTGTCTTTTGCATTTCTGCACAGTGGCGCTTTCTTTCCTCATGCCATTCTCCTCCTTCCTTGTTCGCTAAGCTGCGAACAAAATGCATACAACAAAGCCTGCGAACAGCGGAGCGCTGCGCCCCTCTCTCAGGAGGAGGGGCCTTGCCGTACCAAACTTATATGAGATTGCGTGTTTCCAACCGAATACGCATGGCCTGCTTGGAGACTTGGAAGGTCCGAGCCATTTCCGCAACCAGATGTTCATGGCTTCTGCCTGCGCGCAAACGGTAAAAACTCCTTTTTATTTGCGGCAAGGGCATGAGGAGAGCAGTAGCCAAGGCGTCAGCCTGCCATTCGACCAGACCATAGCTTTCATCCAAAGATGTTTTTCCTTCATAGGCAGCCACATCGCCTGTGCCGGAGTACAGCTTCTGGTGCAGGACCCAGTGCCCCAATTCGTGAGCACAGGTGAACCGCAGCCTGCCGAGGAGCCTGTCCACACAAAGCCGCTCCTCCACCAGGATCGTTCCGGCCTTGACTGCAATCAAGCGGTAGCGTTTTTCATCTTGGTCATATAAAATGGCCGCTCCTTCATCAAAAATCGTTTCCCCAAGGATGCTCCCGTTTTTGCGTAGGCAATGATATTCCAGAGTTAGATCAAATTTGGTCTCTATGATAGTTTCAATGGGGACTGCCTGGGGAGGCCCGTCCAACAAAACGGGATCATACTCTTGCAGGATCTTCCGTCCAATGGTTTCAATTGCGTCCAATCGATACTTTGGTACAGACAAGAAAATCCCCCCTTAGTTCTGGCGGTTCTGCAGCATTTCCATAAATGCTTTCCATTCCTCATCGGTAGCATCTACTTCCTTTGCCACTCTCAATGCTGCACGGACGATGTCATGCTGGCGGATATAGTCAGGCAGATCGGCCGGAACTGTCTGCCTGGAATCTGCGGCCAGATCCAGCAGCATTTCATGCTCCTGCTTATCCAATTCCAGAAAAGAAGAGATCCGCTCTACAAACGCTCCCTCTGGCGCCGGCCGGCGTCCCTGCTCAATATCACACAGGTACCCATTGGAGATACCGAGGTGTTTCGCGGTATCCCGGAGGTTTAATTTGGCCTCTTTGCGCCGTGTGCTGATGAAAGCTCCAAAGGTCACTGGTATCCCTCCTTCATAGAGTTTCGCTGGTTTGCGAACATCTTGTTTATATTATAGCCAGTACATCTGTTCGATACAAGGATAAAAAAGGAAACGGAGGTCAGGTGTTAAAATTTCATAACACCTGACCTCCGTTTTAGAGAAAACTGCGGGCGATCCGCTTCATTTCTTCCACACACTTCTGGGGTGCTATGATCTGAATACCGCCCATAAATTTGAAGACCCAGCCGTAAAAGGTGCTGCTTGGATCGACTTCGATTTTTGCAGCAAAGTGTTCCTCGTCATATGGACGAGTGGGTACAGATTCTCCATAATGGTCTATGATGGTTTTCATCAGTTTGTTCTCGCAGAGCAGTTCAACAGAAATCGTGCGGTCAGCAGCAAACATATCAACGATCTTGTTGGTGTAGCCCGCCACATCAAAGCCTTCATCGGGTGTAAAGCCGGCGGGAAGTATCTTGATCCCCGACAGGCGGTCTACTCGGAAATGGGCCATCCGCTGGTGCTTGTAAGAAAAGCCAATCAGGTAATAGTGGTCATTCTTCCATTCCAAAGCATAAGGCTCCAGTTTATAGAGGTAACCGCCATGCTTGAGAACTCGTTTTTTCTCGGGCGTATATTCATAATACTGGAACTGTACCTGCCGCTTTTCCAAAATCGCCGTTTGGATGGCATCAATGATGTAATAGACTTGCTCATTGTCCGGTTTCACCCGACTGGATAAGCTGGCGAGCTGCCGAAGCTGCTCTGCCTGATATGTGCCGGCTAAACGGCATAATTTCTGCACCAGCTCCTCGGATTTCTTGGCAGAATGATCTTCGAGGATGCTACTGCATCTGTCAGCATTTTCAGTTCTGGATACTCAAACAGGCGACTTCCCATAAAATATTGGTTTTGGGTACTCTTAACCACCACAATATCAATCCCCGCATCGATCAGCGCATTGGTATCTGCGTAAACAGTCTGCCGCACTGCCTGAATTCCTTTTCCATTCAGATGGGCAATGATGTCAGATACTGTGGCGGGATGGTTTTCATCGGTCCGCTCATAGAGAAACCGGAGTAATTCCAGTATCCGCATATTTGTTGAATTCTGCATACTTCACCTCCTCGATTCTTAAAATGGCCTATTTTGTATGGTGTCCAGCCCCAAAGACCAGAAGCAGGGCGACAGCACAGAGAAGCAGGCCGATCCAATTTCGATCTATAATCAGCTTGATCACCGCCACAAGCAGAAGTCCGCCTACCAGGAGCACAACGCCATTCATTCAGCGTCCTCCCGAAGCATAGTTTCCCATGTTGATGTCCAGCACCCCTCTGGGCGGCTGGATCAAGGCATCTTCATATTGGCACTTCCACTGGATCTCCCGGCACATCTGGCCATCCGCCACGCCGTCTATGGTTTCCCCATCCTCAATGGGGTTATCATGCTCCAGAATATAGGACGCTGCATTATAGGCGTGGTTTACCACCCAGTTGGGGTCCATGCCGTGGAAGTGGTACTGGAGATCCGGCAAAAACAGGGTGCTCATGCCCACCGTGTCGATGAGCATATCCTCCGTGCCCTCGATGTTGAAGAAACGGACATTGACGCCAAAGCGGATGAACCGATCCGGCCCCTCAATCTGATGGGAGCGCACATCCTCTGCCAGAAACAGCTTGCCGCAGTTCTGGAAATAGAACGCCTCACAGGTGGGGTACAGCTCTGCCAGAGCCTCCAGAAAGTCGGCATCCAGGTTGGCACGCTCCAGCGCTGGAAGCGCCGCAGTCAGCATATCGGTGGCCACCACCTGATATTTGCACTCCCGGAAGATCCGGTCACGGTCCTCCTGGCAGTCCCACATCTGGCTCATCAGAAAGGCATCAAAGCCTTTGCCCTTGAACTTGTCGCATTTCATCACCATCAGCTGTACCGGGCACTTGCCGTCCTGAAATTCCGCGACATGATCCAGGGCGGCAAAGCCGGCCATTTTCTTATCATAACAGAAGCACTCTGTTGATCCGATGTGCTTCTCCATTATGGCAGTCATTTTTTCTTTATCCGGCATTTCTACCGGCTCTTTGAACAGCATCTGAATGAGATAGGGACCTCCGGGCTGGGGGCCTTTTTTGTCGTCCAGATTTTGCTGGAAAGCTTTATTGCTCATTTGGGTTCCTCCTTCTTTTCTGGGAACAGTTTCCACCGAAACTCCAGCTCTTTCTGGACAAACTCTTTCGGCAGGCCGCGGGGGTTGGCGATGAGATACCATACCCGAAAGGTGCGCTTCTTCGGATCTGTTTCCTGCCGGTAGAGCTGATAGCCCGCCTCATCCTCCTGTGTCCACTGTCCTGTCTGCCGCTTGGCCTGCACAAAGGTTCCACCACCTGGTCCAGTTCCTCTCTGGTGCGGCTTGAGGCCCAGGCTTGATCCACATCATTGGCGTGGGAGAGGTGGAACAACATCGAACCCATCCAGTTCTTTGCCTTGTGTCCAGGCGTTCCGCGCAATTCCGCCTGACGGCGGTACTCCTCCATCTGCTCCGCCGTTCCGTACCGTTCCACCATCTGCTCCCGCACATAGATGAACCAGCTGTAGTCCTCCGCCTCGGTGAAGGGGGCGCAGACCGGCTGTAATGCCTCCACGGGGTCTGCCTCGAAGCGGTCGATGAAGTCGAGGTAGTTGGCTTTGACCAGGGGCAGAAAGGTGTCCAGCAGCCCGGTGTTCAGCCGCAGGTCCTCTGTCAGCATCCGAAAGAATGAACCGCCTGTTGTGGGTTCAATTCTGAAAGAGTAGAGGTAGTCATCTCCCTGCTTTATGATACAGCTGAAGCCCACCTCCACATTCCCATGGCCGATTTCGTAGTCTATGTAGTTGTAGCGGCTCCGGTCAAACCAGATCTGATAGGTCAGCCCGTTTTTCATTTTCTTTTTGAAGTCGCCCTTTTTCAGACG
>ENA-OQCX01000742-OQCX01000742.1-human-gut-metagenome-genome-assembly--contig:-NODE-742-length-16572-cov-3.508361_pt1 | contig 16572 bp, 23 predicted proteins | sample MGYA00242762_ERZ504587 | MGnify/ENA primary metagenome ERZ504587 (study PRJEB26092, sample SAMD00036337) | human gut metagenome | host: Homo sapiens | study: EMG produced TPA metagenomics assembly of... | reverse complement strand
ACAACCGGGGTTACCTATACAATAACTTATAAACTACCATTCTAAGAGATAATGACAGGATTAGAAATCTGGTTGCTTGCCATAGGGCTTGCTATGGACTGTTTCGCTGTATCCATAGCCAGCGGCATTATATTAAAACGTGTTCAATTGCGCCCGATGCTGATAATGGCATTGGCTTTCGGCTTTTTTCAGGCACTCATGCCATTGCTTGGCTGGATAGGCGCCAGTTTTTTCAGCCATCTCATTGAAAGTATAGACCATTGGATAGCTTTTGCCATTTTAGCTTTTCTGGGTGGACGTATGATTATGGAATCTTTCAAGGATGAAGATTGCCGGCACGAGTTCGATCCTACCAAGCTGAAAGTAGTAGCGGCATTGGCGGTAGCCACCAGCATCGATGCCTTGGCGGTAGGTGTTTCGTTCGCTTTTCTGGGAGTTTGCAACTTTGCATCCATTCTGCCCCCTATCGGCATCATAGGATTTGTGTCGTTTGCCTTATCACTGGCAGGATTGATGTTCGGCATCCGGTGCGGATGCGGCATCGCCCGCAAGCTGCGTTCCGAACTGTGGGGCGGCATTATCCTCATCGTTATCGGAACGAAGATATTGATAGAGCACTTGTTCTTTTAAATAAAGAGTGAAAAACGAAGAAACGGCAGGCTGTCCGATAAAAGGCAGTCTGATAGAAGGATAAAAAAAGAAGATCGCTTAATTTATTTATACAGCATCATACATTATGGAGAAGAAAGCACAACGTAATTTTTTATGGGTTGCCCTGCTTGCCCTCGGCACTATCGGAATACTTGCACGCCACAACCGCGCTGTTCCTTATCAAACTGTCAGCGGACTGATATTCGGAACGGTCTATAACATAACCTATCAGTACGACAGCAATTTGAAAGCCGAGATAGAAGCTGAGCTTAAACGGTTTGACGGATCTCTATCTCCGTTTAACGATACGGCAACGATTACGCGCATCAACCGGAACGAAGAAATCATTCCCGATACTTTCTTCACCAACGTATTCCGCCGCAGCATGGAAATCTCCCGGGAGACCCAAGGTGCTTTTGACATTACGGTAGCCCCGCTTGCCAACGCATGGGGATTCGGATTTAAGAAAGGCGCATTTCCCGACTCTGCTATGATAGACAGCTTGCTGGACATCACAGGCTATCCGAAAGTATCGTTATCCGCCGACGGAAAAGTTATCAAACAGGATTCCCGCATCATGCTTTCGTGCAGCGCCGTAGCCAAAGGCTATGCAGTAGATGTCATTGCGCAATTGCTGGAAAAGAAAGGCATCGGCAATTCATGGTAGATATAGGCGGCGAAGTGGTGGTGCGCGGAGAAAACCCGAAAAAAAGTTTATGGCGCATCGGAATCAACAGCGATAGAGACTCGCTCGCCGTAAACCAGGAATTGCAGACCATACTGCAAGTTACCGATGTGGGCATAGCCACTTCGGGAAATTACCGAAACTATTACTACAAAGACGGCAAAAAATATGCCCATACTATAGACCCGCGCACAGGCTATCCGGTGCAGCACAGTATCCTGTCAGCCACAGTGATTGCCCGCGACTGCATGAGTGCAGATGCCTATGCCACCGCTTTCATGGTCATGGGCCTGGAAGAAGCCGAACGCTTTGCCGATTCACACCCCGACCTCGACGCATGCTTCATATATGCGGACGAAAAAGGGGAACTCCGGATGTCTACACGAAAGGAATGGATAAATATATGACGGTAAAATAGCGATTCGTCCCGGTTTTCATCCTCCGCGAAGTTTTATTTTGAAAAACATCTGTCACGCTATCACAAAAATAAGATAATAAGCTATCATACAATAGACTATAGCGTGACAGATAAGTATGACAGATAAAAATCCCTACAAGTAGCTGTCACACGTTGTGTCGTCCTGTATCGTCCAGATTTCGGCTGAGCAGTTCAACAGCTCCGAAATGAGAGAAAGTACACCTACTTGTTTATTCAACAGCCAAACAATAGCCAACGCATTAGTTATCAGCATAAAACTTTTAGTTCAAGCGGCAAAAACAAAAAGTTCCCCCTGATAAAACTGCCGGTTCCAACCGTTAGACATCACATTCATCCTATTTATAAAAGACAAAATATACCGCCAGTACCAGACAAACGAAAGCTGCAAAATGATTCCAATGCAGAGATTCTCCTTTAAACAGTACGGTAGTGAATATTGTAAAGATGATAAGCGTCACTACTTCCTGGATAACCTTAAGCTGCATCAACGAAAAAGGACCGCCATTGCCTATGAACCCGATGCGATTGGCAGGAATCTGAAATGAATACTCCGCCAACGCTATCATCCACGAGAACAAAATAACGGCATAGAGAGGCCAGTTGGAGATAACTTTCATCTCCTGCAACTTCAAATGCCCGTACCAGGCAAACGTCATGAAGACATTGGATACAATTAAAAGTAAAATGGTGTAAAAAGCTTTCATATAATGATTAGTGATTAGAAATTGCTTGTCAGCGGCTTGTCCCGCCTTCATTCTTCCGGGGCAGCAACTCTTCCTGCACATTGCTCATGCTCCCCCACAAACTGTACCGGGCTTCGGGATTCATCTCTTCCAGACGATGCAGGATACCTTTCATCACGCTCCGGCTCGACTGCGACTCGTAAGGACAATTCTTCACCTGCTTCCGATAGTTTCTTATCGCCGCCAATTCCGCCAAATCTGATTCGTGCACAAGACACATCGGCGGATAATCGTCATGTCGAACTTCTTCATTACCAGCCGCGGCGGCATCGAACCGAACGCCCCCTGATACGTAATATTCATCAGCAACGTTTCCAGAATATCATCCATGTGATGCCCCAAGGCTATTTTGTTACACCCCTGTTCCTTTGCCACAGTGAACAAAGCCTTGCGCCGGTTCCACGAACACAGGAAACAAGGAGACTTGCGAGTATCCGTACTCGCATCGAACTCCGTTTCGTACAGCACGAAAGGCACTCCCTGCGACTCCGCATAGCTTCTGAGGTAATCCGTATCGCTCTGATAAGGGATGTTTCTCATTACCACATGGGCAGCAACCACCGAAAACCGTGGCTTCAGAATCCGGGAACGGCGCGCCAACAGTTCCACCAACGCCAAAGAGTCCTTGCCGCCGGAAAGTCCGATAAGGATTTTATCGCCCTCTTCTATCAGTCCGTACTCCACCACTCCTTTGGCAAAGCGTTTCTCTATACGCCGTAATGTCTTCTCTTCCTCTGTAAATAGTGCCATAAAAATCAGTTGAAAATTGGCTGCAAAAGTAACTGAAAAGAATCATTTAAAGAAGAATTAACATAATAGAATTACGGAAAAGAGCTTTATTCCGGATTAATTCGTATTTTTGAACTCATTAAAAAAGATTTTTTAGTATGAAGAATAAATATATACTGCTTTTCTTGTTTGGCTTCTTTGGAATACATGCTTCAGCACAAACCCTTGCCCAAGCAAAAATACTCTATGAAAAAGGACAATACGAACAGGCAAAGCCCGTTTTTAAGAAATTTGTAAAATCACAACCTAATAACGGGAATTATAATTTGTGGTATGGCGTATGTTGTCTGAATACGGGAGAAGCGGAAGAAGCTATAAAGTATCTGGAAACAGCCGTAAAACGCCGGGTCACCAGCGGACAACTCTATTTGGCACAGGCTTATAATGCCGTTTACCGATTTGAAGATGCCGTCGGCACTTACGAAGACTATATTGCAGAACTGACAAAAAGAAGACGTTCGACCGCTGAAGCCGAAAAACTTCTGGAAAAGAGCAAAGCCAACCTCCGTCTGCTGAAAGGCGTAGAAGAAGTGTGCTTCATCGACAGTTTTGTCGTAGACAAGAAAGATTTTCTCGAAGCGTACAAAATCAGTCCTGAATCCGGGAAATTGTTCATGTACGATACCTACTTTGAAAATTCCAATAGCGAAGGCGGCACTGTATATGAAACGGAGTTAGGGAATAAAATCTATTATAGCGAGTTACAGAAAGACAGTACGCTCAACATCTTATCGCGCAATAAAATGATGGACGAATGGGGCAAAGGCAATATGCTCCCCGGCAGTATCAACGAGTCCATGAATGCCAGTTATCCATACGTATTGGCTGATGGCATCACTATCTATTATGCAGCAGACGGTCCTGCATCAATGGGTGGATACGATATTTTCGTAACACGCTACAATACAAACACAGACACTTATCTGACCCCGGAAAATGTAGGCATGCCTTTCAATTCGCCTTATAATGATTATATGTACGTTATAGACGAATTCAAACAACCTCGGCTGGTTTGCATCAGATCGTTATCAGCCGGAAGGCAAAGTATGTGTATATGTATTCATTCCCGCCTCATCCAAACAAGTATACAACTATGAAAGCATGGATAAAAACAAACTGATAAAGCTTGCCCAACTCCATTCCATCAGAGATACCTGGACGAATGAAAGCCTGGTAGCCGATGCAAGGAAACGCCTGCAGGAAACGATGCAGGAAAAAATGAAAATAAAGAAACGGCACGAATTTGAGTTTGTAATTGATGACAGGAATATCTATCATTATGCTGCCGATTTCCGCTCTCCGCAAGCAAAAGCGCAATTCAGGAACTATCTCCAACTGAAAGAAAGCTATAACCAGCAACAAAATAAACTGGAAAATATACGCATCCAATATTCGCGTGCCAACCAGAACGAAAGAAACAAAATGGCTCCGGCTATACTCGATTTGGAAAACGAGTGCTACAGTTGGCAAACGAAGTAGACCGTACTGCTATCCAAGTGCGGAAATTAGAAAAGCAAACCATTAAATAGAACAGTTATGGACATATTCATCATCGCAATTTTAATCGTTGCAGCAGTTATACTGTTCCTCGTAGAGCTATTCATCATACCAGGCATCAGCATTGCCGGACTTTTGGCAGGCAGTTGCATCATTTATGCCAACTACTACGCTTTTGCCAATTTAGGAGCAACAGCCGGATTCATCACACTTGCCATATCCATCATCACCTGCGTTGGTTCATTAGTGTGGTTCATGCGTTCCAAAACCCTGGATAAGATAGCTTTGAAGAAAAACATCACTTCAAAAGTAGACCGTAGTGCCGAAGAGAAAGTAAAAATTGGCGATACCGGCATTACCACTACCCGTCTTGCCCTCATTGGGTATGCCGAAATAAATGGTGATATCGTAGAAGTAAAATCCACAGACGGTTTTCTGAATGAGAAAACTCCCATTATAGTAAACCGCATTACAGACGGAGTGATACTTGTGGAGAAAAACAAACCGTAAATTGCAAATCATTAAATAAGTAATCATTAATAACTAAAATCATGGATCCAAGCACGATGTATCTCACTGCCTTCACTATCATAGGCGGTATCATTTTCCTGGTACTGTTTTTCCACTATGTACCGTTTTTCCTATGGCTGTCTGCCAAAGTTTCAGGAGTCAACATATCACTGGTTCAACTATTTCTGATGCGTATTCGTAATGTGCCGCCCTATATTATTGTGCCTGGCCTGATTGAAGCACATAAAGCCGGCTTGAGCAACATCACCCGCGATGAACTGGAGGCACACTATCTGGCGGGCGGACACGTTGAGAAAGTAGTGCATGCTTTGGTATCCGCTTCGAAAGCCAACATCGAATTGCCTTTTCAAATGGCCACCGCCATTGACCTTGCCGGACGCGATGTATTTGAGGCAGTCCAAATGTCAGTAAACCCAAAGGTGATTGATACCCCGCCCGTCACAGCCGTGGCAAAAGACGGTATCCAGTTGATTGCCAAAGCCCGTGTAACCGTACGTGCCAATATCCGTCAGTTGGTAGGTGGTGCTGGAGAAGATACAATCCTTGCCCGTGTAGGCGAAGGTATCGTATCGTCTATCGGTTCTTCCGAAAACCATAAATCGGTTTTGGAAAATCCCGACTCCATTTCCAAATTAGTGCTTCGCAAAGGATTGGATGCCGGTACGGCTTTTGAGATCCTGTCTATTGATATTGCCGACATCGACATAGGCAAGAACATCGGTGCAGCTTTACAGATAGACCAAGCAAATGCGGACAAAAATATCGCTCAAGCAAAAGCCGAAGAGCGCCGTGCCATGGCCGTTGCCAGCGAGCAGGAAATGAAAGCCAAAGCACAGGAAGCACGCGCTAAAGTTATCGAAGCCGAAGCTGAAGTGCCTAAGGCTATGGCAGAAGCTTTCCGCAGCGGCAATCTGGCATAATGGATTATTACCGGATGAAAAACATCGAGGCCGACACTTCGATGCGCGAGAACATTGCCAAACCGGTAACCGGTACATCCAACCAGCCATTGAGCAAATAAACCGGTAAAGTTACCTATATAAACGTCGGAACCGGTGAACAGAAACCAGTTGCCGACGTTATCTCTTTATAAACGAACTTATAATACCTCGTAACATGAAAAAGTATTTTGCATCTTCCGAACTTATTATTAACGAAGACGGTTCCGTGTTCCATTTACACGTAAAGCCTGAATGGCTGGCAGATAAAGTAATCCTCGTAGGTGACCCCGGCCGGGTAGCATTGGTTGCTTCACATTTCGAGAATAAAGAATGTGAAGTGGAGAGCCGCGAATTCAAGACAATTACAGGTACTTATAAAGGTAAACGAATCACCGTTGTTTCCACTGGTATCGGTTGCGATAACATTGATATTGTTATGAACGAATTGGACGCACTCGCTAACATCGACTTCCAGACGAGAGAGGAAAAGCCCCAACTGCGTCAATTGGAACTGGTCCGTATCGGTACGTGTGGCGGTTTGCAACCTTACACGCCCGTAGGAACTTTTATATGTTCTGCCAAATCCATTGGTTTCGACGGCTTGCTGAACTTCTATGCCGGACGTAATGCAGTTTGCGACCTGCCCTTTGAACGCGCTTTCCTCAACCACATGGGATGGTCGGGAAACATGTGTGCTCCCGCCCCTTACGTAATTGATGCCAATGCCGAATTGATAGACCGTATAGCGGGAGATGATATGGTACGAGGCGTCACCATCGCCGCCGGCGGTTTCTTCGGTCCGCAAGGACGTGAACTGCGTGTTCCCCTGGCAGACCCGCATCAGAACGAAAAAATCGAGCAATTCGAATACAACGGTTATAAGATTACCAATTTCGAAATGGAAGTTCCGCACTGGCCGGCTCAGTCGTTTGATGGGGCATAAAGCCATGACTGTCTGCATGGTAATTGCCAACCGATTAATTAAAGAAGCCAACACCGGATATAAAAATACAATTGACCATCTTATTCTTAAAGTACTCGAACGTATTTAAATATCTTATCGGATATAAAATCAGGAGAAAGCACTATCTTTGCGTCATAAAACAAGCTGTAAATAATGAACCAAGATACTATCTGTGCCATAGCTACCGCCCAGGGCGGGGCTATTGGATGTATTCGCGTTTCCGGACCGGAAGCTATCGAAATCACATCTTGTATTTTTACTCCTGCCGCTACTAATAGAGAGTTAGGGGACAGCAAGCCTTACACACTTACTTTTGGACGGATTTATGACGGCTCTGAAGTTATAGATGAAGTACTCGTTAGTCTGTTTCGTGCTCCTCACTCCTATACTGGTGAGAACAGTACGGAAATCACTTGCCACGGTTCTGCTATATTCTTCAGAAAGTATTACAACTACTCATCAAGAATGGTTGTCGCATGGCTGCCCCGGGCGAATATACCCAGCGTGCATTTCTAAATGGGAAAATGGACCTGAGTCAAGCAGAAGCAGTTGCCGATCTGATTGCCTCATCGTCTGCAGCGACCCACCGTCTTGCCATGAGCCAAATGCGAGGCGGTTTCAGTAAGGAACTTGCTACCTTACGTGACCAATTACTCCATTTCACCTCACTCATCGAATTGGAATTGGATTTCAGCGATCACGAGGAACTGGAATTTGCCGACCGCTCCGAACTTTGCCAACTAGCGAACAACATAGAGAAAGTCATAGCTCGTTTGGTTAATTCATTCAACGTAGGTAACGCCATCAAAAACGGCGTTCCTGTAGCCATTATCGGTGAAACGAATGCAGGAAAGTCTACATTGCTCAATGTCTTACTTAATGAAGACAAAGCTATTGTTAGCGACATTCATGGCACTACACGGGATATAATAGAAGATACTGTTAATATAGGTGGCATTACTTTCAGATTCATCGACACAGCAGGTATTCGTGAAACTAGCGATACAATTGAAAGCCTCGGTATCGAACGCACTTTCCAAAAGTTGGATCAAGCAGAAATTGTCCTTTGGATGATTGATGCTACGAATGCCCAAGCTCAAATAACACAGTTGGCCGGTCAACTCCTTCCCCGTTGTGAAAGAAAGCAGCTTATCCTTGTTTATAACAAAGCCGATTTAGTGGATAATATACAGAATAGTATTCCTGACAATTTTCCTGATAATGTACAGTCAATCACCCTATCCGCAAAAAAAAGAGAACATATCGAAGAACTTCAACGAATGCTGATAACATCTGCCCATCTTCCTACAATTACGCAAAATGATGTTATAGTTACTAATGTACGCCATTATGAGGCATTAAACAATGCATTAGAAGCTATCCATCGAGTGCAAGAGGGTCTGACTAATAATATTTCCGGTGATTTCATATCACAAGATATTCGGGAATGTATTTTCCACTTGAGCGATATTGCGGGAGAAGTGACAAATGATATGGTATTACAGAATATATTTCAGCACTTTTGCATCGGGAAATGATACATCGCAATTAACCGCAACGAATTAGAATCAACTATAATGAAGTCGCTGAATTTCAGCGGCTTTTTTATTTATCCAAAATCCAGTTCATAGCGATTGGATAGTGTTGTTCACCATATTTTTCTACCGTATTTCTACCGCGAAACAAATTGGGGTTTGTCCCCGATGTCACAGTGACACATTTGGCGACATGGGTGAACAATGGTTTACGTAGAGAGACAAAAAGGGAAATTAAATCTTTATGGTTTCACTAAAAATATGGAGAAAACAACATGGAAGTAAAAAGAATTTGTCAATGGTGTGGTAAACCTTTTATAGCTCAGAAAACCACCACCAATTATTGTAGTCCTCAATGTTCTAAACGAGGCTACAAACATCGAATGAAAGAGCGAAGAATGGAGCTCATTCAGAGTCAAGAATTGTTGGAGGTAAAGAAGATGCTGGAAAATCAAGAGTACTTTACCTTTTCACAAGCAGCTAAATTGATGGGAGTTTCTCGTCAATACATCTACAAATTAGTCAAAGAGGATAAGTTGAGAGCAAGTCGGATTAGTTCACGAATGTCTTTTATTCGAAGAGCTGATATAGAACTTTTGCTTAAATCTAAACCTTATGAACGTGTGATGTCAAAAGTCGAATTTGATATTGCTGAATATTACACTGCTGAAGAAATTGCCCAAAAATACAAGGTCAACACCAAATGGGTATGGACTTATACACGGGAGTATAATGTGCCAAAAGTAAAAATCCGCCAGTTCAACTATTACAGCAAAAAGCATATTGATGTTGCTTTTGCCAAGTACAAGACAGATAATGATCTGACCGAATGGTACACTCCCGAAGAGATAGAACAAAAGTATGGGATGAGTCGGGTTGCCATCCGCTCCCATGTCTATCGCAACAACATCCCGTCCAAGAAAGAACACGGTCAGATATTCTACTCGAAGCTACATTTTGACCTATCCAAGCAGACTGCCGAAGACAATGCTTCGGAGTACTACACCGTGCAGGAAGTCATGAAGAAATACAATCTCACAAGGGATTCTGTCTATGGCATTCTGCAGTTCCACGAAATCAAACGTGAGAAGAAAGGTCGTTTCGTGAGATTCCTGAAAGTGGAATTTGATCATGTAATGGGTGTCAGAAAATAAGCCTAAGTCTGAATTTAGCAGACCAGAAAATGATTCTAAAAATGAGCATTGTCTGTGTCAAGCCATTACGGACATTTGCAGCAAATCAAGTATAAACTAATAATAATTGTAACTATGTTAGAATGTAAAACAGTAACATTGAGAACACGTCCCTTGAAACATGGGATGCTTTCTTTCTATTTAGATTATTATCCGGGGTATCGTGACCAAGAAACAATGAAAACCATCCGTCACGAAGGATTGAACATTTATATTTATGCCAATCCTAAGAATGAACGTGAACGCAACTTCAATGCAACTATGTCGGAAAAGGCGGAAGCATCCGATGCCGACGCTTTGAATCTATCGTTAATGACAGGTATGATTTCTTTGACAGGCACAAACTCAAAGCGGATTTTCTGGAATACTACCGCAAGCAGCTTCGCAAGCATGACCAAAAGTGGGAATTTGTGTACCACCATTTCTACAACTTCGTTCATGGCAAATGTACTTTTGAAGAAATTGATATTGACCTTTGTAATAAGTTCCGGGAGTATCTGCTAAATGCCAAGCAACTCAGGCGTGACGACCGCATTTCAAAGAACTCTGCTTCCGGCTATTGGTCAACATTCAGGGGACTTTTGAAGATTCTTTATCGCAATCGGCTAATCAAAACCAATATCAATGACTTTTTGGATAAAATCGAAACGGAAGATACTCCAAAAGACTATCTAAGTGTGGAAGAACTTTACAAATTGGCTGAGACACCTTGCAAAAAGCCGATTCTGAAGACAGCAGCATTGTTTTCATGTTTGACCAGTCTCAGAATCAGCGATATACTATCGTTACAATGGCATGAAATCGTTGACTTTGCAGCCGGAGGGAAATGTGTCCATACAATTACCCAAAAGACCAAAACAGAGGACATCATTCCAATCAGCGACGAAGCCCTGCAATTAATCGGCTATTCTCCGGAAAAAACCGGATTAGTATTTAAAGGATTGAAACGAAGTTGGACACAGCATCCCATGAAAGAGTGGATTCGCGAAGCTGGTATAACCAAGAATATCACTTTCCACTCCTACCGAAGAACATACGCAACACTTCAAGGAGCAGCCGGCACAGACATACGTACCATTCAAAGTAATATGGCACATAGAAGTATCACCACGACACAACGGTACATGAAAGTTGTGGACAGCAACAAGCGTGAAGCCAGCAACAGAATCTCTTTAATCCGCAAGTAAGAATTAAGGTTCAAATAATCCCATTTTATAGCTCAGAGTATGATATTTTGCATCAAATCATACTCTGAGCATATTTTTTCTTAAATTCTGAACGATTATCTATTACAAACAGCAACTATTTGGAAATCTGCATATACATTTGTTTTATTGTAGAACTCAAACAGTATCAGTTTATGACGAATAGTATTAAAATTACTCCTCAAAGAACCAGTTTCATACTTTCAGTAAGTGTCATCCTTTATTGGACAACAGACTCCTATTTATATCTTAATTGCCATATCGACATGATGGAGTATTCCACTCCAGTTATTTTATATATCACGGCAATGATACTTGCCTGTGGAGTACTTCAGCGTTTCTTTTTCTGATTCATTACAAAGAATGAATTGAGTTTGTCTTTTGGCAAGCAAGTAAGACCTCTACCCGAACAAATTAAGGAGATTGATCCGGAGTGTCCAAAGGACAAGGATATAAATCGGCAATTTTAGTTGCAGAAAGTGTTGCAAAACAAGATTATATGGATAATTATGAAGTACGTGTAGCTGAAATTGAACGTAAAAAAGCCGAAAGGCAGGCAGACATTAAGCGTGTCATTCATGAATATACCACATTTGTAATGACGGAATTTCTCTCAAAAGAAGATCTTGAAATTCTGCATGAAAACATAGAGTATTTTGCGTACGGACAATCTGATTTATACAAGCCAATCCGTTCAAAAGTAGATAATTCTCTCCGTTCTATCGACCTGATGCATTTCGTATGGAACATCGGGGAGAGATTGGGCATTTCTCTTATAGATAGAGCAACATTCATACATACTATATTCCCACATGAATTAAAAGACGCTTCGATTAAATATCTGGCTAAAAATCTCCGAACATGCGGAGTTTGCAAAATAGCCCTTGATATTCCTAAAACCGGAGATTATCACTTCAAATGTATGAAAGAAGCCCAAGAATAAAAAGAAAATTCAACCGATTAGGGTTATTCAACACAGACTGAAATATTATTGCCTTCTGATAGTTGTCAGCATTACATCATTGTGTTGGTTTGCAGCATGTTTAACAAAAACAATGTTATATATGCAAAAAGACAAACTGACCTTTAATGACCTGCCTGAAGTAGTAGAAGAACTTTGCGAGAGAATCGCAAGTATGGAAACGTTGCTGGCAGAAAAACTTCATCAGCAGCATAACGAGGCAAAAAAGGATACCCATGTCCCAATGACCGTTGATGAAGTCTGCGAATACTTAGGTATCTCGAAATCATCCTTTTATTACAAAGCCAAACATGGTGGTATTCCAATCATCAAACAAGGAAAACACTTGTTTGTCTATCGTGATGAATTGGACAAATGGTTGGAAAGCGGAAGAAAAGGAGAAACGCCTATAAGCATAGAGGAAGAACACGCCCGAATGCTTGCAACTACACGTCGCAAAGCCAATCCTAAAAGCTGGTGAGTATGGAAACGGTAGCACCCATTGAAGATCTTGCTCAGGTCGCTACAAGATGGCAAGATACCATGCTCAGTTTGGAAAAGGAGTACGAACAGGAGCCGGAAGTTCTGAAAATAGGCGGAGTACCTATCGGGACATTGGGAAATTTCAGTGCATCCATAGGCAAGGCTAAAAGCAAAAAGACTTTCAATGTTTCCGCTATGGTGGCAGCAGCTTTGTCAGGGAAGGAAATTCTTAACTACACAACGGACTTCCCTGAAGGAAAGAACCGCATCCTTTACATCGACACAGAACAAAGTCAAAACCATTGTATGATTGTGATGCATCGTATCATGAAACTGGCAGAGTTGCCGGCTAATGAGGATTGCGACCGTTTCTATTTTCTCGCTCTACGCAAGTTCAATCCGAAGGAGCGTTTGGCTATCATAGATGATGCCATCAATCAGATTGAGGGTCTCGGTTTCGTGGTGATTGACGGAATCCGCGACTTGGTTTATGACATTAATTCTCCGAGCGAAGCCACGTGCGTAATCTCCAAACTCATGCAGTGGACTGACGAATACCAGATTCATCTTCACACCATCCTTCACCAGAACAAAAGCGATGAAAATGCCCGTGGGCACATCGGCACGGAAATCAACAACAAAGCGGAAACGGTCATTCAAATTGAAAAAGACAAAGATGACAGCAACATCAGCAAAGTGGAAAGTGTGCACACCCGTTCCAAAGACTTTCTGCCATTCGCTTTCTGCATCAATGACCAATCACTTCCCGAACTTCTGCCGGACTATGTGCCGACAAAAAAGAGCGTAGGTCGTCCCAAGCAGGAACCGTTCTCCCCTTATAAAGACATCCACGAAGCCATCCATCGCAAGGCCTCGAATTGGCTTTTGACGGAAAAGAGATGATTTCGGGATATAAGGCTTTGGAAGAAGAACTGACCACTGCCTACGAACTGGCAGGAACGAAATTTAATCACAACAAGATTGTGAAGATAATTAAGTTTCTCACGAACAAACGGATGGTGGTTCAGGAAAGCCGTGGCATTTATCGGTTCATGCCGGATTACCATTATTGACTCTCCACTTGACTTTATTCTAAAAGTGTCCATTCGTATATAAGTCAAAGTCTAAGTGCAACGACTGGTTTCATAATAATCCACGGAATCGGTCGTTGCCATTGATTGGGCTTGCCCGTTGTACAGACATTATCTTGTATGGGGAGCCTAATACCCCAAGCGACCAATAGGTCGTTTGAGAGTGCCAAATCTCTCAGCAAGCTGATTGGTGATAAAAAGGCGTTATTTGAGCTTTTATCTTTTCGCCAGCCATCGCAAAAACGAAATTTGTATACTTAATTGCTCACAGGGCTTGCCCATTATACAAATCTTATTGAGTTAGGGTAACTCAATACCCCAAGCAATAAATCGCTCGTGAGACTTTGCCAATCCTCTGCAAGCTAGATTTGGCATTATTGCGGTTTTGGAGTGTATTTCAGTAGTGCTTTTACGAACTCTTTTATGAACCTACTGGTTCTTTTATGAACTCTTATGTGAACTCTTTTCTTGCTTTTAAGTGGTATACTGGAGTAACGTCGGTCACCATAAATGCAGATACTAAATGATGAAAACAGAACTATTGTCCGAACACTTGACAATTTAACGACATGAATCTGCCATATCCCAAAGGCGATTTTGCCAACCTCAAAATGACATTATAATTATTCAATATCTAATGCAGGAAGACTATTATCTTCAAATCTATCAAAGTCAGATTGAAAAAGACGGTCTTGAATGATCCTATACTTTTCAAACTCTGATTCAGCAAACTCTTTGGCATATTCGGCAGAAACCTTTCCGCTATCCTGTAATATCGGGCTCTCAAATAAATTAATGAATTTGTCTATTCGCTTTGCCCAATCTTCCATTGTCATAGGTATATGACGCATAGCCATACTTTCTGCCATATCAAGGGACGCATTGACTATCCTACCCATTTCTTCTAATTCTTTTTCTCGCAAATAGTTCTTTGCTACAGACACATCTGTTTTGACAATTTTTCCATTCGGAGCGTTTTCCCAAGTGGTCAATCCCATGTGTTCCTTATTCGCATCAGCTCGTTCGACTATCAACTCCGCAGCAGTATGCCCATGCACAGCATAGTGCATTTTGTTCTGTACCTTTTTGAAGAAAAGACGAGTTGTCGGAGCATCTTTGTTATAGTCTATAGCCGTAGCATAAATATCGGTCAGTTTCTGATAAAAACGACGCTCACTCAGCTTATCTCCCTTATTTCGGCAAGCAAATGTTCAAAGTAATCTACACCTAAGAAAGCCCCGTTCTCCATTCGCTTATGATCAAGTACATATCCACGGATGGCAAACTGACGGAGTACAAACGTACACCACTGACGGAACTGTGTGGCACGAACAGAATTGACGCGATACCCGACACTGATAATGGCATCAAGATTATAGAACATTGTTTGATAATTTTTCCCGTCTGCGGCAGTTGCCGAGTTTTTCTCGGTAACTGAATCTTTGACAAGTTCTCCGGATGCGAATATGTTTTTTAAGTGCAGACTAATATTGTCAGTGGAGCAATCAAAAAGCTGCGCCATCGCCTTTTGTGTTGCCCAAATGGTCTCATCTTTATACATCACTTGAATCCCATCCTCTTTGCCTTCAAACATGAAGATAAGAAACTCAGCTGTACTATTTCGTATTTCTATATTCTTTGCCATAATTTAAATTATCACCTTCGCAATTATTCATTTCGATTTGCCATAACTTTCAATGGGTTCTGCCACCATGCTATATTCTTCTTCAGTTGTCTCATATGATTTGATTCTTCTATCCTCAAGATAAATATGGTAAAGCGTGTATTCTAAAGCCTCTAAAGTCTGTTGGCGGACTTTCGGTTTCAACTGACATTCCCAAATGGTAATACAATGCCACCCCATCGAAGTTAGCAGTTGCCGTTCCTCTATATCTCTACTCCGATTACGCTCAATTTTATTCTTCCAAAACTCAACATTTGTCTTTGGTAGAACGTAGTATTTGCATCCTTCGTGACCGTGCCAAAAGCAGCCATTTACGAAAATAACAGTTCTGTATTTACGTAAAACCAATCGGGATGTCCTGGAAGCCGTGGGTGATTCAGCCTATACCGAAAGCCACGGCCGAACAAGAACTTTCTCACCAATAATTCCGGTTTCGTGTTCTTGCCCTTTATCGCAGACATGCAACGATGACGCTGTTCCTTGGTCAATTTATCCATTTATTAACATATTACTGACAGTTATCTATTATTCTACAAATCTATCTATACATCCCTTTACTTTTTGTGGAAGATTCGAGAATTCTTGCGTTACTATTATTCCTCGTTCATCAATTGATTCAATATAGTCTTCTAACAATTCAATATCTTCAAAGGACATCCCGTACCTTAACATCCATATATGTTTCGTATTGTAAGTACCATATTTTGTCAAATTAGCCATTTTTTCGGCTTGTTCATCCGGACAACGTTCATTGTATTTGACGAATGCTACTTGAAAGATATTGCACAAAATAATGTCCCTAATTTATGCAACGTTTATTGATGATTTTCATTTTACTTTTTTATTATTTCATCGATTGGTAGCATATATATATAATCTTCCGGATTCGAATAGGATTCAGTATTATACTGATTTGCTAAAGCGTAACAAATTTGCACATCAGGATATTTCTGGGCAATAGCCGCTATAGAAAGAGTTGATAGTTTATTGTTCATTGGACTGATTACTATATTATAATCTTTCCTATTCTCGTCAACAATCTTACCAATTTCTTTGATATTTTGCTCCAGATTTTTACATGAGAATTGAAAATTTTGAAGCTCGAGAATTTTTTTCAAGTAATTTTTCGAAATTCGAACTGATTAATTTCGCTTAGAGATTCATTATGACTTTCTGTTGG
>ENA-OQCX01000741-OQCX01000741.1-human-gut-metagenome-genome-assembly--contig:-NODE-741-length-16578-cov-4.448119_pt1 | contig 16578 bp, 31 predicted proteins | sample MGYA00242762_ERZ504587 | MGnify/ENA primary metagenome ERZ504587 (study PRJEB26092, sample SAMD00036337) | human gut metagenome | host: Homo sapiens | study: EMG produced TPA metagenomics assembly of... | reverse complement strand
ACGGGTGCGGCAGGGTGCTGGCTGCGGCCTGCTCCTGAGAAGAAGCGCTCTCTTCCGGCTGGGTGCTCTCGGCCTTTGCCTCGCTCCGGTCACTCTTATGATCGAATTTGGGCAGGGTGACCCTGCCTCAGTCTGCAGGGCGGCGGGTTCGACCGTCAGACCCGCAGGCTGGGATGCCAGCAGGAAAGTGTGCCCGCACCGCCAATGGTGATGGCTGCCGCCATCACAAGGCACGCAACAGCCTGGCCGATGCTGCGGCCGGTGCCGTTCTTGCTTGATTTTTTGAAAGATGTTGGTTTCATGCCGCTTGCTCTGCCTCCAAGCTGGACCGGGCAGGATACACGAACTGCACCGGCCCGCCAATATAGTCTCGCATCATTGCGGATAAAGCTATTTTTACTCTCCCAGTATACACCCAAACCCGGGTCGCCGTCAATCAGTTCGCTGTGCTCCGGCATCGCGTCAGGCGGAAAAAGCGGAAAGAAAAACACGCTCCACAGTAAAAACGAGCAGGAAAGCAGAATCATTGCATCCAAAGCTGTGAAATTTGTCGCTTTGGACGAAAAACGCAGTCTCCTCTTGCTGTCTTGACAGGTGTATGGTATGATACTTGACACGGAAAGCTCCCGCGCAATGGGCCGGGAGAGAAAGGTTAGGAAGAGTCTATGTCAAGTGTAAAGGACTTTTTGAAGCGGAAGGATATCGTCATCACTCCGCAGCGTTATCTCATCGAGGCTCTGGGTGCCATGGCACAGGGCCTGTTCGCCAGCCTGCTGATCGGCACCATCATCAAAACGCTGGGCCAGCAGACCGGGCTGGAGGTACTGGTGGATCTGGGCGGCTATGCCTCGGCCATGAGCGGTCCGGCCATGGCCTGCGCCATCGGCTGGGCACTGCACTGCCCCCCGCTGGTGCTGTTCAGCCTGATCACCGTGGCTACTCGGCCAATGCGCTGGGCGGCGCAGGCGGCCCGCTGGCTGTTCTGATCATTGCCATTGCGGCCGCTGAGATGGGCAAGGCCGTGAGCAAGGAGACCAAGGTCGATATCCTTGTCACCCCGCTGGTGACCATTTTTGTGGGCGTGGGCCTTTCCATGCTCATTGCGGCTCCCATCGGTGCTGCCGCCAGCCAGGTGGGCACCCTGATCATGTGGGCCACTGAGCAGGCCCCGCTGGTCATGGGCATTCTGGTGTCTGTCATCGTGGGTGTGGCACTGACCCTGCCCATCTCCTCTGCCGCCATCTGCGCGGCTCTGGGCCTGACCGGTCTGGCGGGCGGCGCTGCTGTGGCAGGCTGCTGCGCCCAGATGGTCGCTTTGCCGTGATGAGCTATAAGGAGAACGGTGTGGGCGGCCTGGTCAGCCAGGGCCTGGGCACCAGTATGCTCCAAATGGGCAATATCATCAAGAACCCCCGCATCTGGATCGCCCCCACGCTGGCCTCGGCCATCACCGGCCCGCTGGCGACCTGCCTGTTCCACTTTGAGATGAACGGCGCGGCGGTCTCCTCCGGCATGGGCACCTGCGGTCTGGTGGGCCAGATCGGCGTGTACACCGGCTGGGTGAACGATATCGCCGCCGGCACCAAGCCGCCATCACCCCCATGGACTGGGCTGCCATGGTCCTCATCTGCTTTGTTCTGCCGCAGTCCTGAGCGTTCTCTTCTGCGAGATCGAGCGCAAGCTGGGCTGGATCAAAGAGGGCGATCTGAAGCTGAACTAAACTCCCTCCGTCATCGCTTGTGCGATGCCACCTCCCTCAATGAGGGAGGCTAAAAGGCTCCCTCTCCGAGGGAGCTGGCACGGCAAAGCCGTGACTGAGGGAGTTATAAAGGTTTCCCGTCCAACACGGCTTCAGCCAGCGTATCATCTTCATATCGGAGTTTGAGCGAGAAAAAGGGTCTGTCCTCCTTGAGCAGGCGGAAGAAGATCTTGTCACCCTCCCAGATAGGCAGCTGCTCCACCTGCTCCTTGGGCACCCATTCCAGGATGCCCTCGTTCCGGGCGGCATCCTTTACCAGTGTGCCTGTCCAGGCATCGGCGGTGTAAAGGAACATGTATTCGGTCAGCTCACCCAGAAGAAAGGTCACTACGCCCCGGCAGCGGTAGGAGGTCAGGGTGAGGCCGGTCTCCTCCTGCACTTCCCGCAGCAGGCAGTCCTCCGGGCTTTCAAACGGCTCAAACTTGCCGCCCACGCCGATCCATTTGTCGTGGTTCAGATCGTTCTTCTTGGTCACGCGGTGGAGCATCAGGTAGGCATCATCCTGTTCCAGATAGCACAGGGTGGTGTTGCGCATGGGAAATTTGGGATCCATCAGCAATTCTCCGTTTCTGTCAGCATTACAAAAAGCGTCCCACAGGGAGCCCCCTGTGGGACGCTTTTATCGTTTCTTATTTCCGTGCGGCCCGGCCTTTTCCGGCGTTGTTCAGCTTCCGCACCAGATCATTCTGGTGCTTGCGCTGGGAGGGCGTGGGCTCTGGGTCCCGCTTTTCCTCAGCACGGGCGTTGGTCTGCGCGGTGTCGGGGTCAACGCGCACCAGGTTCCATTCCTGATTGCCGCCCGAGACGTAATTCCAGATCTGGGCCTGTGCACCGTTGGAGGTGTTCATGCCCACAAGGTCGATGTACTTGTCGGCCAGCACATTGCGGATGCGGGTGCGGCCGTTCCGGGTGGACTCCAGCTCCCAGCACTGGCTCAGCCCGCTGGTGCGGCCCCACTGGTGCAGCCAGGTGCCCTCGACCACGCCGCCCAGGGCCAGATCGATGAACTTGCCTGTAAAGCGGTTCCTGATCCGCCAGCGTCCCTCGCCGGCATCCACGAACTGCCACTGCTGCCACGGATGCCCGGCGTAGTCCCACAGACGGATGGCCGCGCCGTTCTCCGTGTTGAAGTTCTTGATCTCCAACACCTTCCCATTGGGTGCCTTGATGAGGTAAAACTCATTTTCCAGTAAAACGACTTGAGATGCTTTTGCCATACGTCCGTGTCTCCTTTCCGGTAAAATCTGGTTTGACGCTTCTATTATAGCGGATTTCCCGGTGCGCAACAAGATTGATTCTTGACGAATTTTTTTCTTTTTATTGTGCATTTTGCACTTTCCGCAGCTTTCGACAGAGCCACGGCCCGGTGTACCACAGCACCAGACAGACAAGCCCGATCAGCCGGATCTGTGTGTTGGTGCAGTGGGTGTTCAATTCCAGCCCGATGCCGAAGGAAAGGAGATTGGCGGTCAGCGCATAGAGGATGGGATGAGGCTTTTTGCCTCCGGCCAGGCAGATACCGGTTGTAGACAAAGGCCTCCACGGAGAACACCAGCACCTCCAGTGCAAAATAAAGGAAATTGCCCAACATCGGCCCGAGATAGAGCGTGCCATAGCACAGCCCGAGGTTCAGGATGATCTGCGTGGCAAGGTTGACCTTGCCGATGAGAGCGCGCTGGGCGGGGCCACGCAGCCCGAAAAGCAGGATACCCCACGTCAGCTCTAAAATCAGGGTGATGAGCACCCGGGCGGCAAAGGAGGAAAGGATGTCGGAATCGTTGCGGTTGTGGTAGACCCGCAGGCCGTCCTGGGAATCGAGAAGCACCTGCCACTCGCTGGAAAAGGCATAGCGCTCCACCGGCTCCTCGCTGCGGTAGAATGTACCGGTCTCTATATTATAGAGCAAAACGTAGAACTTGTTGGGCGGGTAGTAGCCCCAGACGAACTCTGCATCGGCATCGCGGGGTATTCCTGGAAGTAGTCGAGGAAGTAGTAGCCCTCCGGAGCGGGGTAGTTTCGGAACGCCTCCCAGGTTTCCCGGGAGCCCATCCGCTCCCGGTACTGGTCTGCAGAGCCCCACGGCCCGCTGACCCTGGTATTGCCCAGCAGGGTGACCGCATAGCGCTGGCCCGGTGTGTAATAGAGCTTGAGCGTGACCGAAGGCTTGGGGCCCATGTCCGCAAAAACGGGCAGGGAAAGGGCCAGCACCAGCAGGGCTGAGAGGAAAAAAGCAAAAATTTTTTTTGCGAAAAATTTTCTTCATGGCGGTGTCCTCACTTCAAAAAACAAAAAATTCCGACACGTCTTTCCTTAACCTGTAAACGTATGAAAAACAGCTGTTATTGCAGGGCGTTCTGCACAAAATTGCAGATGGAGCTCTGTGCACCATTTCCTGTTTTTTCTGCAAGGACAAAACGCCTGTTTTCGGCCTCTTTCAGGGCAGAATAGGAACAATTTGTTTCCGGCTCACGGCCAATTCAGGACACTGACTTCACATTTATAAAGCAAAGCAAACTTCACTGCTTTATTTACATGAACAAAACAGCTTTCAAAAGAAACTTTAATTTGTTTCACGTTTTTGGATATTGACTTTACATCAAAATTGTGGTATAGTAAGGGTGCGGAGAGCGGAAAGCGCCCCGCCGATACATGAGCTTCAGGCGTAAGCCTGTGAGAAAAATATAGGAGGTTTGACTTATGTACTATTACATTCTGGGTTGCGGCATTGCTTGTCTGGTTCTGTTCGGCATCAACAGCATGGATACGGTGGATGTCAAGCCGGCCGAGATCCTGGGTAAGGTCATTCTGTGGCCCGTTGCCCTGATGGAAGCAGTTGTTCGTTACAGCTCCACGCATCACAACATCAAGACCGCGCTGTAAAACATCTCGTTCCAAACCAACGAAGAGCAATCAGGCGGCTGCGCTTTCAAAAAGGAAGGCGCAGCCGCCTTTTTGTTTTGCACTTTACGGCGTGGTATGGTACAATAACACCAGAACTTTTAGGGAGGGAAATTGCTATGACCAATGAGACCTTACATACCCTTGAGACCCGCCGCAGCTGCCGCGCCTACAAGCCGGAGCAGATCACGAAAGAGGAGCTGGAATCCGTTCTGCGCGCAGGCACCTTTGCCCCCAGCGCTATGAACCGCCAGAGCGCAAAGATCGTGGTGGTGCAGGATGCCAAGACCCGCGCCCAGCTCACCCGGATGAATGCCGCCGTGATGGGCAACACGGGCGACCCCATGTACGGTGCCCCCACCATTCTGGTGGTGCTGGCGGATGCCAATGCCCGCTGTGGCGTGCAGGACGGCAGCCTTGTGATGGGCAACCTGATGAACGCAGCTGCCGCCATCGGGCTGGGCAGCTGCTGGATCAACCGCGCAAAGGAAGAGTTCGAGACCGAAGAGGGCAAGGCCCTGCTGAAGAAGTGGGGCATTGAAGGGGACTATATCGGTGTGGGCCACTGCATTCTGGGCTACCCGGCAGAGGAACCCCGGCCCGCCGCCCCCCGCAAGCCGGATTATATCGTATACGCATAAGGAGCACTATGAAACCCGATTACAAGCTGGTCGCAAAGGCCAAATACATTCACGCCAACGCTGATCTTGCCAGTGAGATCTGGCACGAGGTCTACAAGCGCTATTACCCTGCAAAGCAGCTGGACACGCTGGTGGAAACGCTGCAGAGCGCCGATGCCATTGAGGCGGATATCGACAACGATGTGAACTATTTCCTCGTGGTGCTGGGCGGCAAGACCATCGGCTACTTTGCCTGGAAGATGGAGAACACGGCCCTGCACCTGCTCCACCTCTACCTCAAGCCCGAGTACCGGGGCAAGGCACTGGGCCGGGATATCCTGGCCACCTGCGAGCGCCTGGCCCGGGGTGAGGCCGGGGCCGCCTGTACTGCGAGGTGCACACCAAGTGCCTGCCGGTGCTGCAGTTCTTTAAGACCAAGGGCTACCGCGTGCTGGGCCCCGCCGAGGCAGAAGCTGCGGGCATTCCCATGCAGCTGACCACGCTGGAAAAAATGCTGTAAATTTCCCGTTGATTTTTTGCCGCGTTTGCACTACAATAAAGTAGTGTATTGAAGTGCCCCGCGCGGGCCAGACCCAACCTGAACGATAGGGGAGGAACAAGCCATGGCAAAAGATCATCCCACCGGAGAGTCCGGTCTGTATTCTGCATTGCTGGAGCTGAAAACGCCTGAGGAGTGCTACCGCTTTTTGCAGGATGTGTGCAGCTACGCCGAGCTCAGTGCAATGGAGCAGCGGTATAACATTGCGGAAAAGCTGGTCAACAAGCAGAGCTATACCAGCATCATGGGCAACATTGGTGCGTCCAGCGCCATCATCAGCCGGGTGAGCCGGGTCATCAGCAAGGATGACAGTGTGCTGCGCCGCCTGCTGGAAGAAAAGGCGGAACAGCCCGCCGAAGAATAACACGGACCGCGCGCCGCGGGGCAGGGGAGCACCCGCCCTGCGGTGCGCTTTTTTAGAAGGGAGTCTGTAAAGATGAGTAAGGCAGTTGTATTTTTTGCCGATGGCACCGAGGAGTGCGAAGCTCTGCTGGTGGTAGACCTGCTGCGCCGCGCCAAGGTGGAGGTCATCGTGGTCTCTGCCATGGGCCGCAGGGAGCTGGTGAGCAGCCATAAGATCCACCTGACCGCCGATGCGCTGGCCGAGGAAGTGGATTATTCCGATGTGGACATGGTCGTTCTGCCCGGCGGGATCCCGGGCACGCCCAACCTTGCCGCCAACAAGACGGTTACCGGGACCTGCGCCGCCTTTGCCAAGGCGGGCCGGAAGGTGGCCGCCATCTGTGCCGCCCCCAGCATCCTGGCCTCTCTGGGCCTGCTGGAGGGCAGGAACGCCACCGCCCACGCTGGCTTCCAGGATCAGCTGGCCGGTGCCGTCGTCCACGATGAAGAGGTCGTGGTGGATGGCAACATCACCACCAGCTATGGGTTGGGCGGTGCCATCCCCTTTGCACTGGAACTGGTGCGCCAGCTGGCCGGTCAGGCAGAGGCGGAGCGTATCCGGAACGCCATTGCGTATCGGCACTGAGAAAGGGGATACGGTATGCGCTTTATTACCTGCCGTTTGCCGGACGGCGTGGAAGACCCGGCGATCTTATCGGAGGATGGGCGGCAGGTCTGGCCGCTGAGCTGGCTGGGCCTGAGCTATGAGACCCTGAGCGAGGCCATCCCGTTTCTGACCCCGCAGGTGCGGTATGGGCTGTCGCTGGCCATTGCGGGCATTCCCGCTCTGCCTGTGGAGGCCGTCACGCTGGAAAGCCCCATCCCGGCCCCGGCGCAGGATGTCATCTGCCTAGGCATCAATTATATGGCCCACTCCGATGAGGCGGAGAAATACTCTGCCGCTGCCTTTGCCACCAAGCACGAGGATGCCATCTACTTTTCCAAGCGTGTGACCCGCGCCGTGCCGGACGGCGGCCCCATCGAGGCCCACACCGATCTGGTGAAAAAGCTGGATTATGAGTGTGAGCTGGCTGTGGTGCTGGGCAGGGATGCCAGGGATGTGCCCGCCGGTCAGACCCGGGACTACATCTTCGGCTATACCATCCTGAACGATGTCTCGGCCCGGGATGTGCAGACGGCGCACAAACAGTGTACTTTGGCAAGAGTCTGGACGGCTTTACCCCCATCGCCCTGCATCGTCACGGCAGATGCCTTTGCCGACTACCCGCCCAGGCTGGGCATCCGCAGCTTTGTCAACGGCGAGAAGCGGCAGGATTCCAATACCGCCCTGCAGATCTTTGACATCGACCATGTCATTGCCGAGCTTTCGCAGGGCATGACCCTGAAAGCGGGCACCATCATTGCCACCGGCACCCCGGCGGGTGTGGGCATGGGCATGGACCGCCGCAGTTCCTCAAGCCCGGAGATGTGGTGCGGTGCGAGATCGAGGGTATTGGTACGCTGACCAATCCGGTCAAATAATTCCAAGGCGTAATATTTTTGACAGAGTATATGAATTGTTATATAAATGAACATGAAATTGCTCTTGTTCATATACTGTTCGAAATAAGTTCATTTGAAGTTCACACACTTCCGGTATACATAGGGCAACAAAGGCGCACACCGCGCCGCATCCCCTGTGCAGTAACAGCACGGCAGGCCGCAAAGGATGCCTGTTGTGTGAGAGGAAAGGAATTGGAACGCTATGAAAATTGGTTTTACAGAGCTGATCCTGGTGGCCATCGTGGCCTTCGTGGTCATCGGCCCCGATAAGCTGCCCGAGTACGCCCGCAAGCTCGGCAAGATGCTGCGGGAGCTGAAAAAGTACACCGGTGCCGCTTCCGAGGAGATCCAGAAGAATGTGGTGGAGCCCCTGAACGAGATCCAGGCCCCCATCAAGGAAGCTGTTGCTCCCCTGACCGACATCAAGAAGGACATCGACGACAGCATGAAGGATGTCACCAAGAGCTTTACCAACATTGGTAAGACCAGCAAGGAAGAAGCCAAGAAGGCCGAAGAGGTCGAGGAAGTGGCCGAGCTGGAGGATACCGTGGAGGAGCTGCCCGAAGAGCCTGTCAAGCTGAGGAGCCTGCCGCTGAGCCTGTGAAGGCAGAGGAAAAGGCAGAAGAGCCTGCTGCAGAGGAAAAGCCCGAGGAGGCCCCTGCTGCAAAGGAAGCCCCTGCCGAGCTGCTCCCGCTGAGGAGGCTGCCCCTGCCGAGGAGGCAAAGGTCTAAGTACATGGATACACCCGCGCCCGCGGTTGTAGGATAAAAACTGGAATCCAGCCCGCCAGAGCGGCGCGGCAAGAGGAAAAAGGAGATTATTATTATGAGAATCGGACCTCAGGAGCTTATCATTGTTCTGATCATCGTTCTGGTCATCTTTGGACCCAAGAACCTGCCGAAGCTGGGCAAGATGTTCGGCAAGACCATGAAGAACTTTAAGGAAGGCATGGACGACGTGGATGAGAACGGCGATGCCAAGCCTGCCGAGACCAAGACCGAGGAAAAGGCTGAGAAGAAGGACGAGGAGTAATTTGTGGCTACCAACGTGAAGCGCAAAAAGAAAGCCGAAGTCATGTCGGACGACGGCAGCATGACGCTGACCGGACATCTGAAAGAGCTGCGGAACCGGCTGATCATCTGCGCGGCGGTGTTTGTAGTGGGCGTGATCGGCTTCCTGGCAATTTCGGATAAGCTGATCGACCTGCTGACGGCCATGGCAATGAATGCGAACTACACCTTCGTGTTCCTGGCCCCGCAGGAAAAGCTGATGCAGTATTTCCGGGTGTCCTGATCGCTGCGGTGATCGTGACCATTCCGGTGGCGCTGTATCAGGTCTACGCCTTTGCAAAACCCGGCCTGAAACGGAGCGAGAGCTTCTTCTTCCGGCTGGTGCTGCTGTTCGGTCTGGCTCTGTTCTGCGTGGGTGTGCTGTTTGCCTACAAGGTCACCCTGCCGTTCATGCTGAACTTCCTCGTTACGCTGGAGGGTACCGATTACATCACGGCATCCATCAGCATCGAGAGCTACATCAACCTCTGCCTGACCATGTTCATCATCTTCGGCTGTGTGTTTGAAATGCCTCTGGTCACCATCATTCTGGCCAAGATGGGCATTGCAAACCCCGAGATCATGAAGAAGGGCCGCGGCGTTGCCATTGTCCTGATCTTCCTGGTCGCAGCCATCATCACCCCGCCCGATATCGTGTCGCAGTGCTTCGTGGCTGTGCCCATGTGCCTGCTGTACTTTATCAGCATCTTCCTCAGCGGCATTTTCTATAAGCCCAAGACGGATGATGACGACGAGGATGAGGATGACGAAGAGGAATCCTCTGATGAGGAGTAAGTTCTCCCAAGGCTTTCCGGCCCTCCCACTGCGGGAGGCCTTTTGCTTTGCCAAAAATCGAAACGGATTTTCGGCTTTTTGCATAAATCCTGTTTCAGCCTCTGTCTTTTGCAAATGGATATGTTATAATGATAACGATGAAAAAATCGGCGGCCTGACCGCCGCAAAGAAGGGGTAAATGAATATGAAAGAGTACGCATTCGGCATCGACCTGGGCGGCACCACGGCCAAGGTGGGCCTGTTCACCACGGCGGGCGCTCTGCTGGAAAAGTGGGAGGTGCCCACCGACACCTCCAATGCAGGTGAACACATCCTTGGAAACCTGGCCAAGGCCGTGAAGGACAAGATGCAGGAAAACGGCATCACTGCCGAGCAGGTGGAGGGCGTGGGTGTCGGTGTGCCCGGCCCTGTGCTGGACAGCCGCATCGTGCCCATTGTCTGCGCCAACCTCGGCGGCTGGGGTGAGCGGAACGTCTCCATCCAGCTGTCCGGCCTGCTGGACGGCATCAAGGTGCTGGTGGGCAACGATGCCAATGTGGCCGCGCTGGGCGAGATCTGGATGGGCTGTGCCAAGGGCTGCCGCAGCGCGGTGATGGTCACGCTGGGCACCGGTGTCGGCGGCGGTGTCATCGTCAACGGCAGGATCACCGAGGGTGCACACGGTGCAGGCGGCGAGATCGGCCACATCACCGTCAACCCCCACGAGACGGCGGTCTGCGGCTGCGGCAAGCACGGCTGTCTGGAGCAGTATTCCAGCGCCACCGGCGTGGTCCGCTGCATGAAGAAGCTGCTGGACGAGAACCCGGACACCCCCTGCACCCTGCGCGGCACCGACTTTGCCGCCAAGGATGTCTTTGATGCTGCCCGTGCAGGCGATGCACTGGCCGCCCGTGAGGTGGACGAGATGACCGACACCCTGGGCATGGCGCTGGCCTCTATTGCCTCCACCACCGACCCGAGATGTTCATGGTGGGCGGCGGTGTCGCCCGTGCCGGAGATGTCCTCTTCAACCCCCTGCGGGAGCATTTCAAGACCTATGCCTTCAGTTCCTGCCGCGAGACCCCCATCGTTGCAGCTACCCTCGGCAATGATGCCGGCATCTATGGTGCTGTGCGGCTCATCGTGGGAGAATAAGATGAAGCTGAATCTGCAAGTTACCCGGTTGCAGGATGGTGCAAAAGTGCCAGTACATGTTGTGGCGGCGGGAAAGCTGGATTTTCAGCAGACTGCAGCATGGATGGCAGACGAATTGGAAAACGATGGACACTGCATATTTCCCGAATCGTGTTGCACTGAAAACAGAAGAACAGGAATTGCTGGGTTTGATGTCTTACTTCTGCGATGATCGGTTTCTGGCAGTAGAACTTGTCTATCTGGAAAGTCAGCCGGAAAGCAATGCAAATCTTCTGCATCAGAATGGAAAGGAAAAGAAGTATCAGGGAATTGCAAAGGCATTATTTGCATATGCAGTACAGGAATCTATCAATCATGGCTATGATGGCGTGGTACTGTTCAAAGCAAAAACGGATACTCTTCTGGAATACTATCTTCACGAATTTGGAGCACGTCCGGTAGGGAGATATGACCCATTCCGGTTAGTACTCTGGGAAGATGCTGCACAAAGATTGATTGCAGAATACGAGGTGAATGCAGATGAATGAACCGATGGAAAGAAGCTGGGTCACACCGCTGAATGAGGAAGATCGGGAATATTTTTCCTATTTCCGCACAGTTTGTAAGAGGTACAATATCAATCCATCCAGAGCGACCCGTCTGGAATACGACTTTGTGACCCGTGTGGCAGAAAGTGAGTTTTACTTGCAGAAAGCTGCGACCTGATAAAATGGTTGAGCCCCATGCCTGCACTCTGAATGTGTGGGTATGGGGCTTTTTATAAGAAGGAGCTGAATCAATGAATTATACCCCTATTACAGAGGATAATATTGAAAAAGCAGCAATGCTTTACATGAACCACTACAACCAGCATTCTGGCGGGTGCTGGACCTATGAAAAGGCATATAAGCGAATCCGTCAGATGGTAACGATGGAGGATTCCCTCTGCCTGATGCAAGAAGATGACAACGATATTCCAACAGGGCTTGTCATCGGTTTTTTGGAAAGCTACGATGATTTTACATTCTATTATCTCGACGAGATCCTGATTTTCGGGGAGTATCAGAACAAGGGGTATGCAGATTACTTCTCCAAGAAGTGGAACAGCGTGTGCGGGAACGTGGTGCACAGATGATTGAACTGGTCTGTCCGGATGATGCGCACCACATGCACTTTTACGGCGGCTTCGGGATGGCGGAAGCAACGAACCTGAAGCTGATGAAAAAACAATTGTAAATCTGCCGTGGTTATTTTTGAGGCAAAAACGGAAGAACTGGAACAGCACTATCTCCGGGATTTTGGAGCGCGTCCGGTTGCATCCTTACATCCAGGAGGGTCGGGAACGTTTTTCTGAAATCATTGCAAAGCCCCGTGCCGGTGCGATATGCCGGACACGGGGCTTTTTCTATTTTTGAAATATAAAATACAAGACAAAAAGTAAATTATACTTGACATAATGTCTGGTGAGTGCTATTCTGTATCCAGAGGGAATGAGCTTACCCTCACAGGAAAGAGACGAGGTGACAGGATGCCGAAGAATCTGAAACTGAAAGCTGCCCGCGCGGAAAAAGATATGACGCAGGGGGCATTGGCAGAAGCGGCTGGGGTCTCGCGCCAGACCATCAACGCGATCGAAAAGGGCGAGTACAACCCCACCATCAATCTCTGCCGCAGCATCTGCAAAATTCTGGGAAAAACACTGGATGAACTGTTCTGGGAGGAATGAGAAATGAAATTTTCACTGTACAGCAAGAAAAATGTTCTGGATGAGATGCAGGAGCAAACTCTGCGCAAAATTGAGGGGCGTGGCTTCTGGTTGATGTGGGGCGGCCTTCTGGCGGCGTGGATCGTGCAGACGATGTTCGGGGCTGCGGACAAGGCCGCCGGAGAGTGGGTTGTATTTATGATCGGCTGCATCTATATGTGTGTTGCGTGTCTGCGCAATGGTTTGTGGGATCGTCACCTTTTGGATACGGCCCCGGCCAATGCCGTGTATTCTCTGGTTGCTGTGGTGGCGGTTACGCTGATCAGCGGTTTTTCCTATGGATACTGGGTCGGTGCTGTCATTGCCGGTGTTTTTACCGGTATCCTGTGTTTTGCATTGCTGCAGCTGTGCGCCGCACTGACACGCAGACAACGCAAGCATCTGGACAACCCGAAGGATGAGGAATAATATTATACATACGAAGAGGGAACAGCCCTTTATTTTTCCACAACAAAAAGCGGAACCGTTGAAAAGTACAGCGGTTCCGCTTTTGTCATCTCTGAATTTTGGAGTTACAGGGTGTCCTCACCGGGCAGCTGGTTCCACAGGCGGTAGTACACGCCCTGCTTTGCCAGCAGCTCTTCGTGAGTGCCGGATTCCACAATGCCCTCGGAGCCAAGCACCAGGATGCGGTCGTAGTTCTTGATGGTGGTTAGCCGGTGGGCAATGGTCAGGGTGGTGCGGCCATGGGCCAGCTTTTCCAGGCTCTGCCCCACAAGGATCTCGCTCTCGTTGTCCAGTGCACTGGTGGCCTCGTCCAGGATCAGGATGGGCGGGTTCTTCAGGAACACCCGGGCAATGGCGATGCGCTGCTTCTGACCGCCCGAGAGCTTGACACCGCGCTCGCGACATAGGTGTTGAAGCCGTCCTTCAGGTCCATGATAAAGCGCTCTGCACCGGCCAGACGGGCAGCTTCGATGATCTCCTCCCGGGTGGCATCGGGCTTGCCGTAGGCGATGTTATCCGCCACAGAGCCGCTGAACAGGTACACGTCCTGCTGGACGATGCCGATGTCCTCGCGCAGGCTCTTGAGGGTGACCTGCTGGATGTCCTGCCCGTCAATGTAGATGTGGCCGCTGGTCACATCGTAGAAGCGGGGGATGAGGTTGCACAAAGTGGTCTTGCCGCCGCCGGATGGGCCGACCAGAGCCAGCCGCTCGCCTGCCTTGATGTCCAGACTGACATGATGGAGCACCTTGTTGTGGTCGTCCGGGTACTCAAAGCTGACATCGTCAAAGCGGATGGCACCGGGGCCGGGCTGCAGGGGCTTTGCATCTGGGGCATCGTGGATGGGCACGGGGGTGTCCATGATCTCGGCAAAGCGCTCGATGCCGGTCATGCCGCGCTGGAACTGCTCGGCAAACTCGACGATGCGGCGGATGGTGGCGATCAGGGTGGTGACATAGAGCATGTAGGCCACCAGGTCACCGGCGGTGATCTTGCCGTTGACCAGCGACAGGCCGCCCGCCAGAATGACCACCAGATACATCAGGCCGTCGAACAGGCGGGTGGAGGTGTTAAAAGCCGCCATGGCGTAGTAGCCCAGCGTCTTGATGTGCTCAAAGTCCTTGTTGCCCTGCTCGAACTTGGCGCGCTCCTGCTCCTCGGCGGCAAAGGCTTTTACCACGCCCTGACCCAGCAGGCTGTCCTCGATGGTGGCGTTCAGCTCACCGATCTGGATGCGCTGCTGCCGGAACCGGGCACGCAGACGGCCATTCAGATAAACGGATACCACGCCCATCAGGGGCACGCAGGCGAACACCGCCAGCGTCAGCGGGATGCTGGCCTGGCACAGGATGATGAAGGAGGCCAGGATCTTGATGAAGGCGATGAAAAATTCCTCGGGGCAGTGGTGGGCAAACTCGGTCACATCGAACAGATCGTTGGTGATGCGGCCCATGATGGTGCCGACCTTGGTGTTGTTATAGTAGGTGTGGTCGAGCAGCAGCAGATGGTCAAAGGCATCCCGGCGCATGTCGGTCTCGATGTGCACGCCCATGATGTGGCCGATGCCGGACATGAAATACTGGGCCGCGCCGTCGATGATGCGGAGCACAAAGTAGATGCCCGCCAGCTTGAGCACGATGCCGGTGGTCAGGGTGATGCCCACGCCCATGGCCGAGTTGGTGATGGTGCTCATGATCTTGGGCAGGAAGATGTCACACAGTGTGTCAGCGCGGCACAGAACAGGTCGAGAAAGAGCACTGCCTTGTATTTTGCCAGATAGGGTAAAAAGCGGCGGATGAGCGCGCCGCTGCTGTTGTGATGCGCACCGGGGTCTTTGATGTTTTGTTTTGCCATGGTTCCTCCTTGATTTCAACTTCTCAGTCTGCGCGTCAGCGATGACGGAGAGGTTTATTTCTTGCTGTAATCCCGTTCGCCGTAGATCGCGGTGCCGATACGCACCAGCGTTGCGCCTTCGCGGATGGCGTTCTCGTAATCGCCGCTCATGCCCATGGAGAGGGTCTGCATCTCCACATTGGAATAGCCGCGCTCCCCGGCCTTTACGAACAGGTCGTGGACGGCGGCGAGATACCGGCGGTTCTGTGCATCGTCATCATTGACCGGGGGAATGGCCATCAGGCCTTTGACCCGGATGTGCTCCTGTGCGGCAGCGGCATCCAGCAGGGGCCAGAGCGCCTCCGGCGAAACGCCGCTCTTGCTCTCCTCCCCGCCGATGTTCACCTCCAGCAGGACGTTCTGCACGATGCCCGCCTTGGCGGCTTCCTTCTCGATGGCGGTCAGAAGGTGTTCACTGCCCACGCTTTGGATCAGGCTGGCCCGGCCCAGGACTTTTTTGATCTTGTTGGTCTGCAGGTGTCCGATGAAATGGCTGGGCTTGCCGCAGTAAGCGCCTGCGTCAAAGTTTGCGCAGAGCTCCTGCACATGGTTTTCGCCAAACACGTCAATGGGCAGGGCGGCACTTGCGGCCACGGTTTCAGCGGTGCGGGTCTTACAGGCGGCGCACAGCTGGACCTCGGCAGGGCCGCGGCCCGCCTCCCGGGCAGCGGCGGCCATCTTTTCACGGATGGCCAGCACGGCCTCCCGCATCTCTTCCGGTGTTTTTTCTGCCATAAGGCATCAGCCTCCTCGGTATATTTTGCGCGCTCTCCGCCGATGAGCTTCGGACGGGTGCGGGCGCAGAGAATGTTTGCTTCACCGATCCGGTTCAGGCTCAGCCGCACCGGCACGGCCACCCGGCGCAGGTGCATCCCGATCAGGGTGCCGCCAATGTCGATACCGGCGTGGGCGCGGATCTCCTCCACGGCAATGGGATCTTTGAACTGCTTCCAGCAGGTGGTGGCCCAGCTGCCGCCCGCATGGGGCCGGGGCACGACACACACTTCCTCCCAGCCGTATTGTTCGGCGGCTTCCCGCTCCATGATAATGGCCCGGTTCAGGTGCTCACAGCACTGTGCCGCCAGCCAGATGCCGCGCTGGGCCAGCACCGGCGCAATGCCTGCGTAGACGGCCTGTGCGGCCTCCAGACTGCTGTCCTTGCCGATGTGCCCGCCCACGATCTCGCTGGACGAGCAGCCCACCACGAACACGTCGCCCTTTTTCAGCTTTGCCTGTTCCAGCAGCTCTTCCACTGCCTGCCGGGCTTCCGCCTGGATCTGCTGTTTGAATGCGTCTGTCATATCAATTACCTCGTATCGATCGGTTGCCGCGATGACCCGATGTTCTGTGTTCGATTGGGCCTGAGCGTTTACAACAATTTTTCCGGGATGCCAGGGGCTCCCCTGGCAGGGGAGCTGGCACGCGAAGCGTGACGGAGCGGTTCAGACCCGTACAGAATAAAGCGCTTTTTCTCCCACAATGCCAAAATACACCCGGTTTTCCACCGGGCAGAGGGCAGAGCTGCTGCCCTGAGGCTTGCCGGAAAAGCTCCACAGCCAGCTTCCGCTGGCGGTGGAAACGGCCTCGGCGCGGATGCCGTCGGCGGGCAGGGAGAACAGGTTCTCCTGCATCGATTCGCTCAGCCGCAGGGCCACACCGCGCAGGAAGGTGCTGCCTGCATGGCGCTCCAGCAGCTGGAGCTGGCCCAGCGGTAGCTGATGTAGAGGGTGCTGTCCTCATCCAGCGCCAGCGCGCCGGGATAGCCCGGCAGCCGC
>ENA-OQCX01000740-OQCX01000740.1-human-gut-metagenome-genome-assembly--contig:-NODE-740-length-16580-cov-1.866590_pt1 | contig 16580 bp, 21 predicted proteins | sample MGYA00242762_ERZ504587 | MGnify/ENA primary metagenome ERZ504587 (study PRJEB26092, sample SAMD00036337) | human gut metagenome | host: Homo sapiens | study: EMG produced TPA metagenomics assembly of... | reverse complement strand
TGAATTTGATAAAGAAAAACTGCAGGAGAGACTTGCAAAACTGGCAGGAGCGTAGCAGTGATCCGTGTCGGTGCAGCTACCGAGACAGAGATGAAAGAAGCAAAACTGCGTATGGAAGATGCACTGAACGCAACAAGGGCAGCCGTAGAAGAAGGTATTGTAGCAGGTGGTGGTTCTGCATACATCCATGCATCCAAAGAAGTTGCAAAACTGGTTGACACACTGGAGGGTGATGAAAAGACAGGTGCATCTGTGATCCTCAAAGCACTGGAAGCTCCGCTTCATCAGATCGCCGCAAACGCAGGTCTGGAAGGAGCTGTTATCATCAACAAAGTAAGAGAATCCGAAGCTGGTATCGGATTTGACGCATACAATGAGAAATATGTCAACATGGTAGAAGAAGGAATCCTGGACCCTGCAAAAGTAACAAGAAGTGCTCTGCAGAATGCAACCAGCGTTGCATCCACCTTCCTGACAACGGAATCCTGTGTTGCAAACATCAAAGAAGAAACACCTGCAATGCCGGCCGGCGGAGCAGCAGGCATGGGCGGCATGATGTAACACATTACAATTTTCAATAAAAGAAAGCATCTGCAGATGCATCATCAAAAAGGCAGTTACAGAAAACAGATCTGTAGCTGTTTTTTTGATGAAAAATCCTTTTACAATGAAGATATTTCGTGTATAATGAAAAGCAAAGAACATATATCTGTCCCCGATTTCGAAAAACAGGAGGAAATACATGAAAGATTGGTATACGGAAAAACGTATTCCGGCATCCATTCCAAAGTCCGGTATCGAATATGAATATCTGTATGTGAACGGCGAACTGGATATTGACTGCATTATCCTGAAAAAGAAAAGAGAACATATTGGTACTTATAAGATTCAGGATGTTGTGTCCCTGGCTCCGTTAGATCAAAAGCGGCTCAGAGGATATCGCAGAGACCGGAACACAAAGATCCGGGATTGCTCCGGCGGGCGGAAAAATCTCCGCTATGGATGATGATTTCCCAAAATGATCAAAGAGAACTGATTATTTTTGAACCAAATCAGGAGATGCTCACAGATATGCAAAGACGTTCACCGGAAAAGGTACGATTTGTCTGAAAACGGAGGTTGACAGTTTTCGACAAATTTGATAAACTTGACAATTAGCAACAGAAGTTGGAATATCAGGAAAGAAAGAGAGGATAATAAAATGGGTACGATTATAGGCGAAGGTATTACTTTTGATGATGTACTCCTTGTACCGGCCTATTCGGAAGTGATTCCGAACCAGGTTGATTTGTCTACTTATCTGACAAAATCCATCAAGCTCAACATTCCGATGATGAGTGCAGGCATGGACACAGTTACAGAACACAGGATGGCGATTGCATGTCACGGCAGGGCGGTATCGGTATCATTCATAAAAATATGTCCATTCAGCAGCAGGCTGAGGAAGTTGATAAGGTAAAGCGTTCTGAAAATGGTGTTATTACGGATCCATTTTATTTAGCCCCTGACAATACACTGGCAGAAGCAAATGATCTGATGGCAAAATTCCGTATTTCCGGTGTGCCGATCACAGAAAACGGAAAACTGGTTGGTATCATCACAAACCGTGACCTGAAGTTTGAAGAGGACTTCAGCAAGAAGATCAGAGAGTCCATGACATCTGAAAATCTGATCACGGCAAAAGAAGGTATCACACTGGATGAGGCAAAGAAGATTCTTGCAAAAGCAAGAAAAGAAAAACTGCCGATCGTAGACGATAACTTCAATCTCAAAGGCTGATCACCATTAAGGATATTGAAAAACAGATCAAGTATCCGCTCTCATCCAAGGATTCCAAGGGTCGCCTGCTTTGTGGTGCAGCACTTGGTATTACGGCAAATGTTCTGGAACGTGCCCAGGAACTGGTAAATGCACATGTAGATGTTGTGGTACTGGATTCCGCACATGGTCATTCTGCAAACGTTCTGCGCTGCGTAAGCATGATCAAAGAGAAGTTCCCAAAGCTGCAGGTGATCGCCGGAAACGTGGCAACAGCAGCAGCTACGAAAGCACTGATTGAAGCAGGTGCTGACGCAGTCAAAGTTGGTATCGGACCTGGTTCTATCTGTACAACCCGTGTGGTGGCCGGTATTGGTGTACCGCAGATCACAGCCGTTATGGACTGCTACAGCATAGCAAAAGAATATGGTATTCCGATCATTGCAGATGGCGGTATCAAGTATTCCGGAGACATGACAAAAGCAATCGCAGCAGGTGCGAATGTCTGCATGATGGGAAGTATGTTTGCCGGATGTGACGAAAGCCCGGGAACATTTGAACTGTATCAGGGAAGAAAATACAAAGTATACCGTGGCATGGGATCGATCGCAGCGATGGAGAACGGAAGCAAAGACCGTTACTTCCAGTCCGATGCCAAGAAACTGGTGCCGGAAGGTGTAGAAGGACGTGTAGCTTATAAGGGAAGCGTTGAAGATACCGTATTCCAGCTTATGGGCGGTCTTCGTTCCGGTATGGGTTACTGCGGAGCAGGCAACATCGAATATCTGAAAGAAAACGGAAGATTTGTCAAGATTTCAGCAGCATCCCTGAAGGAATCACATCCACATGATATTCATATTACAAAAGAAGCGCCAAACTACAGCGTGGATGAATAAAAAAACGAAACAGGCGGATTTTCCGAAAGGAGTCCGCCTTTTCTTTACGTTCTAAGAAAATGAGGTATGGAGGTTTTATATGTGGGAGGATGAAAGAATACGTTCTCGGAAAGAGCAGCGAAGGAAACAGCTCCACAGGCGCATAGCAGGCTCAGCATTTCTGATGACAGCCATTCTTCTGGTCCTGTTTGTTGCTTTCTTCCATGGAAAAGCACAGCCAAGCAGTCTGACATTTGAAAGAGCAGGGCAAAAAACAGCCGCTGATGAGTGGGAAAAATACGACATCGGAGATCCGGTAAAACAGGCAGCACAGCCGGAGCTGGATGTACAGCTTCTGACCATCAATGAAAATTCCAGGCCGGGCATTGCTACTGATGGAGTGCGCTCGGTTGTGGTTCACTATACAGCCAATCCGGGCAGCACTGCGCAGAATAACCGTGATTATTTTGAAAGCCTGAAGGATACCGGGGAAAATCAGGTCAGCAGTAATTTTGTGATTGGCCTGGATGGTGAGATCATACAATGTATTCCGACGAATGAGATTGCCTATGCATCGAACAGCCGGAACAATGATTCGGTGTCGATAGAGTGCTGTCATCCGGACGAGAGCGGCAAATTTAACGAAGCTACCTATGATTCTCTGGTAGAACTGGTAGCGTTTTTATGTGGAAAATTTAATCTGACCATGGATGATGTGATCCGCCATTACGATGTGACCGGCAAAGACTGTCCAAAGTATTTTGTGGAGCACGAAGATGCCTGGAATTCATTCAAAGCAGATGTAGCAAAATATATAGAAGAAAATGGAGTATAGAAAGAAAAGATATGGTTAAGGATATTTATGAAAATATTTGCAGGGGAGAAGAAGTAAGGGCAAATCTGATCCAACTGAAACAGCAGCTTCAGGATCCGCGGGAAAAAAGTGCATTTGCCTATATGCTCGCCGGAGATTTCCGGAAACTGGCAGTTCTTTTAAAGAATGAAGATGCAAAAGTGAGGAAAAATGCTGCACTGATCCTGGGAGAACTGGAGTCAGAAGATGTACTTCCGTGGATTTATGAAGCATACGAAAAAGAAAAACAGCTATTTGTAAGAGAATCTTACTTAAAAGCGATGGAAAAGCTGGATTTTTCCAGTCTGCTTCCAAAACTAAAAAAGAGACAGAAGATGCTTCAGGAAGAACTTTTAACTGTGACAGAAGAAGGAAGAAAACATCTGGCAAAAGAGTCTGCGGTACTTTCCCGTATGCTTCTTCGTTATGAAAAGCCGCGGCATCATACGTTTATCGGAATGGAAAACGCAGATGTGATCCTGCTGTGTAACCGCTGTCAGCGTGGCATTACAGCAGAGCAGATCAGCACCGGGGAAGTATCTCTGCTGGCTGGCGGTGTTCGTGTTCAGGATGCCAGCTGGAAGAAATCCTAAAGATCCGTACCTGGAATGAACTGTTATTTCCGCTTCATGGAATGATCATACGCGAGCAGACACCACAGGCAGCTGCTGAGACGGTCTTTCATACCCAGCTTATGGAAATACTGGAAAACTGCCATGAAGAAAAAGGCAGCTTCCGTTTCCGCGTGGAGTATAAAGGGACAATGGACGAGCGTAAGAAAGGGGATTTTATCAAACAGACAGCACTGCTTCTGGAAGAAAAAAGTGACCGGAGACTGCTTAATTCCATTTCGGATTATGAATTGGAAATCCGCCTTGTGGAGAGCAAAAAAGGAGGATTTCTGCCGTTTCTGCGGCTTTGTACGATCAAGACCGCCGTTTTGCATACCGCAGGGAAAGCATTGCAAACGCGATCTCTCCGGTCAATGCGGCACTGATCATGCAGATTGCAGGGGCATATCTTCAGGAAAATGCACAGGTATTAGACCCATTCTGCGGTGTTGGTACGATGTTGATCGAGCGCAAATATTTCCGGGCGGCAGATCCGCTTTATGGTGTGGACCTGTATGCGGAAGGTATTCAGAAAGCAAGAGCAAATACCGAAAGAGCCGGTATGCCGATCCACTATGTTACAAGGGACTTTTTTACATTTGAACATGAATATCTGTTTGATGAACTGATCACGGATATGCCTCCGGCTGCAGATGAAAAATTTTATCTTGCATTTTTCAAAAAAGCAGAATCCCTTCTGAAAAGAGGTGCGGTCCTGGTGCTTTATAACCGTCAGGGAACACTGCTGGAACAGATGAGCCGTCGGTGTGAAAAACTTGAGATTTTAAAAACAGCAGTGCTGAATGAGCGTCAGAACAGTAAAGTAGTAGTTGCCAGACTGAAGTAAAGAAAGAGGTAGCAAAGAGATGGAAGATGTAAAGAAAAGAAAAGAGATCCCGCAGGAATCAACCTGGGCACTGGAAGATCTGTACGAAGATTTATCAAAATGGCAGGGAGATTTAGAGAAAGTACGGAAAGAAACACAGAAAATCCAGACTTATAAAGGAACACTGAAGGAGAGTGCAGAGCGTCTGCTGGAAGTGCTTGGACTTTACAGTGATATGAACCTTACCTTCGAAAAAGCCTATGTTTATGCAAACCAGCTCCTGCATCAGGACATGGCAGATGCGTCGAGCCAGAAATGTTCCGGAGAGGTGCAGGTTCTGATGAATCAGGTCAATGCTTCGGCAGCATTTCTGGAACCGGAAATCTTAAGAATTCCGGACGAAAAATGGAAAGAATATTTGCAGGATCCAAGATTTGGAGCATATAAGCGTTTCCTGAAGGAAATCCTCCGTACCAGAGAACACAGTCTGAGCGAAGAAAAAGAAGAACTTCTGGCGCGTGTCGGTGAACTTGGCAGAGCACCTTCCAATATTTATGGGATGTTTAACAATGCAGATATCACGTTCGGCCGGTAGTGGATGAAAAAGGAGAAGAACATCCGCTGACGCAGGAGCGCTATGTACATTATCTGGAAAATCCGGACCGTCAGATCCGGAAACAGGCATTTGAGCATTATATGACGGATATAAAGGATTTGTAAATACGATCGCAGCGATTTTTGATGCAAATGTACGCCAGGCAGCCTTTTTTGCAAAAGAGCGCAGATACACTTCTTCTCTGGAAGCAGCACTGGATGGCGGAAATATTCCGGTCAGTGTATATACGAACCTCGTTCGTACAGTGGAAGAACATTTGCAGCCGATGTATCGTTATCTGAAGCTGCGTAAGCGTCTGCTGGGCGTGGACGAACTGCATATGTATGACGTCTATGTACCGATGGTCGAGGAAGTTTGCATGAAGTTTTCCTTTGAAGAAGCAAAAACGATGGTAAAAGAAGGGCTTTCGGTTCTGGGAGAAGAATACACCGGACTGCTGGAAAAAGGATTTCAGGAAAGATGGATCGATATTTATGAAAACGAAGGCAAACGTTCCGGCGCATATTCCTGGGGAGCCTATGGCACACATCCTTATGTCCTGCTGAACTATCAGGGAAATTTAAATCATGTGTTCACGCTGGCGCATGAGATGGGGCATGCCTTCATTCCTGGTATTCAGACCATAATCAGAATTATTTAAATGCAGGATACCGTATCTTTGTCGCAGAAGTGGCATCCACCTGCAACGAAGCACTCCTGATCCATGATCTGATGAAAAAAACAACCGACAAAAAGGAAAAAGCTTACCTGATCAACTATTTTCTGGAGCAGTTCCGCACAACCCTGTACCGCCAGACCATGTTTGCACATTTTGAACAGGAGATGCATCAGAAAGTAGAGGAGGGCGGGACTCTGACAGCAGAAACGCTGTGCAATGCCTACTACGGACTGAATCAGAAATATTATGGCGAAGAAATGATATCAGATGAGCAGATCCGCTATGAATGGGCACGCATCCCGCACTTTTATACACCATTTTATGTATATCAGTACGCAACCGGATTTTCCGCAGCAATCGCGATCAGCAGCAAGATCCTCGCAGGGGAAGAAGGCATCGTGGAAAAATACAAATCATTTTTAAGCGGCGGCTGTTCCATGGACCCGATCGATCTGCTGAAACTGTGCGGCGTGGATATGACAAGCCAGAAGCCGGTAGAAGAAGCCCTGAACGTATTTGAACAGTATGTAGAAGAACTGGAGAACGTGATTTATCAATATGTTCCCACTTGTAATTAAAGCGATGCAAATGGGAGGAACACTGGTGGTAGACGAATTTGATGCATCGATTCATCCGATGGCATTGATGAGTATTATTAATGTATTTCATAATGATGATATAAATATCCATCATGCACAGCTTATATTTAATACGCATAATCCGATATTTCTGAATTCAAATCTTTTCGAAGAGACGAAATAAAGTTTGTTGAGCGTGACGATGATACGCATGACAGTGTATTGTATGCATTATCTGATTTTGGCACAACAGGTGATAAGGGTGTCCGTAAGCATGAAGATTATATGAGCAAGTATTTCATCAGCCAGTATGGAGCAATAAAGGATATTGATTTTACACCAATCTTTGGAGAAATCTTATATGATGAAAAAGGGAGATAGAGATGTCTCAGGAAAATGGATTTGTCCTATGTAATTGCGGCTGTTGATCGGGCAAAGAAAATTATGAAGATAATCCTCGGTGCTTGCACCGGGGACTTTTTTGGCAGAAAATGTCTTGTAAAAGGACAAAATGAATGATATACTAATGAAAAATAGAAATGTGTAAGTCCTAAAATTTTGCACAACAAGTTAAGCAAAGTTATGTAATGAACTGGAGGTAATACATTTTGAATCGGACTATGTTAGAAATGTCGCAAATGTTCGAGTTTCACCCTGTTTTGAAGGAAGAAAATACATCTAAGACAAAGTATCTTAACGTTCTGGAGTATTTTGTTCGAAAATATTCTGCAAAAGATTCCTGGTCTGTTCAAACGTTTCATCTTTATATTAAGAGGTTTCTTGGAGATGAGACGTACTATAGTTATGGCAGCTCGAATTTATATGAAAAGTTTGTGTCAGCATCAAAATTTCTTTTTTTCTATCGCGATTGTTTAATGATCGACAGTATTTTTATTTGTGCATATGAAAATAAGTATAAAAGAGAAAAAATTTTTGAAGAATTAGCGTCCATGTATCCCTATCCCAAACAATACCAGCAGAAAATGAGACAGGTTTTCGATGCTTTGTATGATTCTGATGCTTTTATCGAAAAAACGGAACAGATACAATATTTGAAAATTTGTCTTGGGAAAAAAATCGGGGAAATATATAAAACAAAAAACCTGTAAAAATTGGCATTACTGCGAATATGAGTGCAGGAAAATCGACACTTCTGAATGCACTTATCGGTAAAAAAGTAAATAGAACGCAGAATGATGCCTGCACTGCAAAAATACATTATATTGTAAATAAACCTTTTGAAGATGGGTTTTGCTATAAAATGGATGAATTTTTGGAATTAGATGCTGATTACAATGCGTTAATGAGGGATAACGTGAACAGCAGCAGGTTCTGAAATTACAGTGGGAACCCGTTTCAGAACCATCAAAGAGATATCACAAAGGATCTGGCTGCTTGATACTCCGGGAGTGAATTCATCAAGGCATAAGGAACATAAATTATTGACGGAGGAAACCATTCGTAATGTTCCATTGAATCTGCTGGTGTATTTATTAAATGGAGAGAATATTGGCAGCGATGATGACAGGAAACATCTGCTGTTTGTTTTAAAACACTATCATGGAAAGATTCTGTTTGTGGTCAATAAACTGGATCGTTACAGAAAAAATGAGGATTCTGTTGAGCAGACGCTGAAAATTGTGAAAGAAGATTTGCGGAATATAGGTTTTAAAAATCCGGATGTTGTCCCTGTATCTGCTTATGCAGCGTATCTTGCCAAGAAAAAACTGTTTTCAGAAGCATTTAGTGAAGATGAACAGGATGAATATGAGTTGTTGCGAAGAAAGATGAAGAGTCCGGAATATCAACTGGATACTTACTATCCAAAAGAAATAAAAACCTCCGTTCAATCAAGCTGTGATATTGAAAAACACCAGTTTCTGCTTCATTCTGGTTTGCTGTGTCTGGAAAACATGATTTATGGCATGGATCAGGAGGATCCCTGGTATTTCCATATGAAAAAATATTTGGAAGAACTTATATATAATATGAGGTGAATGTACATGAGAGAGATAAAAATAAAGTATAATCCGTATCGACTGGAAACAACGATTCTGATTGATGGGGTACCGCCAAAGCAAAACAGCCGTCTGAATGTTGCTGACCGTCGCCTTCAGGAATGGATCGAGGATTTACCGGAGATTCTCAGAGAGGAATGCAGCAGCGTGATTTTAAGGTTATATTCCACGGAACCATTCTTGATTTTGAAGATGTAGAAGCGATGGCGTGGGAAGCCAAAAAGAAAAATATAAATATGAAACTGGAACATATTCCTGCCAAAGAGATTTCAGAAAAGGAATCTGCAATTGACGAAATTTTTAAAGAGATTCAGGAAGGACCTTTTGATGAACTCAAACAGCCGGATGTTATCAGATCGTTCAATCTGGCAAAAAGCAAAGATTTTGAAGTAAACGTTGTTGCGACAATGAGCGCTGGAAAATCCACGCTGATCAATGCACTTCTGGGACAAAAGCTTATGCCTTCAAAACAGGAAGCCTGCACGGCGACGATTACGGAGGTTAAGGACAATGATGCGGATCACTTTACGGCAAAAGTTTATGATTCCAATGGTAAACTCGTTCAGACGCATCAAAACCTTTCGCTGGAAGTTATGAAGTCTTTAAACGATAACAAGGAAGTATCAAGGATTCATATAGAAGGAAATATTCCGTTTGTAACTTCTGAAGATGTTGCACTGGTTCTGGTAGATACGCCTGGCCCGAATAACTCCAGAGATCCGGAACATAAAGCTGCAACGTACCGTATGCTGTCCGAATCTTCGAAGACCGTTGTGCTATATGTTTTAAATGCGACTCAGCTTGGTGTAAACGATGATTATAATTTATTAAAGTATGTTGCTGACAGCATGAAAGTGGGCGGTAAACAGTCGCGTGACCGCTTTATTTTTGTTGTTAATAAATTGGATGATTTTAAAAAAGATGATGATAGCATTGAAGCTGCAATCAAAAAAACACGGGAGTATTTACATGACAATGGAATAGAGGATGCCAATATTTATCCTGCTTCTGCACTTACAGCGCTTAATATTCGAACGATTTTATCAGAAAGTGACGATGATGATGACGATGAAGTATACGAAGCAAAGGGAAAAGTAAAAAAAATTCAACAAAAATCCAGAAATGCACTTTGAGAACCTTGCACCATTGCCGCCTTCTGCCCGTGACGAAATCCAAAACCGCCTTGCAAGAGCAAGAGAGAAAGGAGATGTCAACGAAGAAGCGTTGATTCACTGTGGAATTATTCCGATTGAGATGGCGGTTAAAACGTATGTTCAGAAATATGCGAAAACGGCAAAGATTAAAAATATTGTAGATACCTTTTCAAAGCGTCTGGAAAGTGCCCAATCGTTTGAAATCATAAAGAAGGAAATTGCAGAGAATCAGGATAAGCGGTGCGACATTCTTGATACAATTGGAAGTATTAAGCAGAAGATCAACAGTGCAGAAGATGCAAAACGTTTCAGAGAAAGAGTTGAGCGGATCAATTATGACAGTAAGATTCGAAAAGCAGTAAATAATATGCTTATGACTGTTCAAAATAATATTACTGCTCAGATCAGCGAAGATAACAGAAGTGATATTACGCCGGGAGAAGCAGAAGAACGTTGCAAAGAACTTGCAAAAGTAGCAAATAATATTCAGACGGATGTACAGGTTAAACTTGAAGATCTGATTGAAAATTATATTTATAAAAATATAAAAGATCTGTTTGAGGAATATCGCAAAAAAATCTCCGGACTTGCACAGGAGGTAAATGCGGGTGGTATTTTTATTGATCCGTTTGCTCTGATGATGGGAGACATTTCACTGGATGTTTCCACGATGCGCAGTGAGCTGACGGAAAGTAAACGTGTGGAAGTTGATAAAAAATGGGTGAAAAACGAAAAAAAGAAATGGTATAAACCGCTGACCTGGCTTCAGAAAAAAGGTCATTGGAAGGCATTTATGAGAATCGGGAATATATTGACAGTACGAAACTTACACAGCGTTTTTTTGCTCCTGTTCAGGAACAGCTTCATGAAAACAGCAACAATGCTATTGCATATGCCAAGGAACAGAAAGAAGTAATCAAGCAGGAATTTTACAAAAGATTTGCAGAGCTTGACGGCATTTTGAAAAACAAACTGGAAGAACTTGAGAAGTGTTCCAAAGATAAAAACAATGTAGAACGAGAGATTCGTGAGGCTCATGATAAGCTGAAATGGCTGGAGAAAATTCAGGAGAAAACAAAAGAAATTCTTGATATTTAGCTCAGACAGGAAAGTAAAAATATACAGAAAGTGATAAGCAGGAGGGGTATTATGGCGATAACCAAAGAATTTATGGAAGCGGTACAGGCTGGAAACAAAATGCGTGTGCGTATCATGCTGAAAGATAGTCTGTTGATTGATCCTACAATAATGCAGTTTGAAGAAATGGAGCATTACGCTGCTCAGAAAATGGGGAATCTTTACACGGAGCATGATGGAGAAGAACTGAATTTTGATACTTCCACCTGGAATGAGGATTATCTTAACCGGCAAATGGTTGTTGTGGTCAACTGTTTTTCAAAAGAGAGGATTGACCTTTTGAAAAAAATGGTTGGGTTTCTTTATAAAGAAAAAGTAGACAAAATCCGTAATGAGGAGAAACGTATCGAGAAGCAGCATAAGACACAAAAACAGGTTGGTGCAGGCATGGCGGCAGCAGGTGTAGTTCTGACGGCAGCAGGTATCTCTACCTCTCGCATAGGACTCACAATTGGCGGTGTTGCGGTTGCAGTTACTGGTATCGTGTTGATCGTAAAGGACAAGGAGGGTGCCTGATGGAAGAATTGATGGATATCAAGGATGGATATCAAGCAGCATTAAAGGTTGTTGATGATGTGATTTTGAAAAATTATATCACGGATCTTTCCTCTATGGAAGTTGTTCCATTAAGCAGGAACATGCTGAAGTATAATATTCGGGAAAACGTCCGTTTTTTCAAGATTACAGAAATGGTTTATGAAAAAGATGAACTGGCGACTTATAAATTTGCGAGCGTATTTAATGCCCTTTCGATTGCTGACAGTTCGGTATTTATTATTATTGACAGCGATGGTGTCAAAACAGATTTTTATATGGGTGTACGTTCCTTAGATGAGTACAGAACCATCAGTCTCTGAAAATACTGTGGAAAATGCACTCAAAGGTCAGTTTCCCGGCATAAAAACTTTTGATCAGTATATGATTGAAGATATGGAAGAAATTCTTGATAAAATAAATGCAAAGAGTGTTTCAGCAGTTTCCTGCGTGGCAAATAATAAAGCACATGAAAACGCATCGAATCAAGTCCTTTGTACAGGGATTGGAAAAACTGGTCCTGTCCATGCAGGGCGAAAAATATACGGGTATTATTATTGCAAATGGTACTTCTCAGGCACAATTAAGGGAACTGCGGAAAGGCTATGAAACGGTATATACACAACTGTCAGCTTTTGCATCAACGCAGGTAAATTGTACAAGCAATCAATCTTTCCAGTATTCTGTTGCAGCAACCAGAGGAAACAGTTATACTGAAACAAGGAACTATTCGGCAACAACAAGTGAAACAGAAGCAAATGTTTTGTCTCTTTCTCATTCAGAATCAAGAGAGAGCGTTGCCGGAAAGACGATCAGAGGTGTGGAATCTGCGGCATCTTTACTTGGCGCGGCTCTTGTACCTATAACGGATGGTAAAAGTTTAGTGACCGGCGGTGTTATTTCCGGTGGTTTTGGCATGCTGAGTTCGATGCTGGAAGGGGTTCGGATTCAGAGTCATACAGTAGATCGGTCAGTCAGGGATTTTCAAGGACTGCGGGTTCCAGCAACGGAACGACTGCTAATTATGGGGTTTCAGAGACACAGGGAGATACGAAAGGGATGTCTCAGGGAATGTCCTTTACACTTCATGATAAAACCATTGAAAATATGCTGGAAAGGATCAACAAGCAATTAAAACGGATAGACGAATTTGAGAGCCTTGGGATGTATGAATGTGCAGCCTATTTCCTTTCGGATGATCAATATGCGGCTGAAGTAGCGGCATCCACGTACAAAGCTCTTATGCGGGGAGAAAACTCAGGCGTTGAAATTGCGGCAATCAATTCCTGGGGACAATTCCAGAATGAAAAAACAGAGAGAAATTGTCGAATATGTTAAAAACTTTATGCACCCTGTTTTCAAATATAACGGACCGTCAGGAAATATTGAAGTAACGCCGTGTTCGCTTGTCAGCGGGAATGAACTCGCTATTCATATGGGATTGCCAAGACGTTCGGTGTGCGGTCTGCCAGTCATTGAACATGCTGATTTTGGCAAAGAAATTATTACATATGATGGAACGAAACGTTCTGTAGGTGTAAACCTTGGCAGAATTTTCAATATGGGAAGTGTTGGAAACAGTAAAGTTTCTTTGAATATAAACAGTCTGGCTATGCATACTTTTGTTACGGGTTCCACGGGCTCAGGAAAAAGTAATACGGTCTATGAAATGATACGCCAGCTTGATAATCTTGGCATGAATTATCTGGTTATTGAACCGGCAAAAGGCGAATACAAAAATGTATTTGGTATGCATTCCGATGTTCAGGTATATGGCACGAATCCACAATATACAGATCTTCTTCGGATTAACCCGTTTCGGTTTTCAAAAGGAATCCATGTTCTGGAACATATCGATCGCTTAATCGAGATATTTAATGTTTGCTGGCCTATGTATGCAGCGATGCCGGCAGTTCTGAAAGATGCAGTTTTGCAGGCCTATGAGTCCTGTGGATGGGATTTGGCGGAATCGAAAAATCAGTATAGCGAGGATCTTTTTCCGACGTTTGCAGATTTGTTGAATGAACTGGTGATCGTTGTTGAAAACTCAGCTTATTCCGAAGAGGTCAAAAGCAATTATATGGGTTCTCTGGTAACAAGGATCAAATCTCTTACCAATGGTTTAAATGGACAGATTTTTTCTGCAAAGGAAATCAAACAGTCACGATCTTTTTGATAAAAAAGTGATTGTCGATATTAGTCGTATTGGCTCTAACGAGACGAAATCTCTCATTATGGGTATATTGATCATGAGACTGAGTGAGCATAGGATGTCTACTTCAGAAGAAATGAATATTCCTTTGCATCATGTAACGGTACTGGAAGAAGCACATAATATTTTAAGGAGGACATCTGTTGAACAAAATCCGGAAGGTTCCAATGTGGCTGGCAAGTCTGTAGAGATGATTTCTAATGCGATTGCAGAAATGAGAACTTATGGGGAAGGATTTATTATTGCGGATCAATCTCCAAGTGCCGTTGATCTTTCCGCAATCCGGAATACAAACACAAAAATCATCATGCGCCTGCCGGACGAGCAGGACCGCAGGCAGGCTGGAAAATCAGCGGGCCTTAAAGATGACCAGTTGGATGAGATTGCAAAACTTCCAAAAGGTGTTGCTGTAGTATATCAAAATGACTGGCTGGAACCGGTTCTTTGTAAAATTGAAAAATTTAAAGGAGAAGAGCGGCCTTACAGAAAATCTGTATCCGGCAGTTTTTTATACTATGGGGAACAAAAGAAGATGCTTATATGCAATCTTTTGAAAAAACATACTGGAGAAGTGCTTGACAGGAGTATTGGTGAATTGACAGACATGCTGATTGAAATGGATATTCCTGTTCATTCTAAGATAAAGGCATTAAAAGCACTGCACACCAATGGAACTTGTTCACTTGATGGTATCAGCTCTGTTCTTTATGAATTGCTCTGTGATCCATTAACAAAAAAGGAAGCAGAAAATGTTGATTCTATCGAGGAGTGGAAAGACGTATTTCTTTATGCACAGGATTCTCTTCTTGCAGATTTTGACTCTTTTCATCAAAATAAAGCGATTGAATGTATCCTGAGGGAAGAAATCGAAAGAAATCATAAACCAGAGGAATATCTTGATATCTGGAACGAGTTTCTCAAGAAGGAGGTAGAGTAATGAATCCTTTTGGAATAAATGAAGTGCAGAAAGTTTTTAAAGTTGTAAATGGTGTCAAAGAAGCAACAAGAGCTTTTGAAAATATAAAAAGTGGAGTTGAAGTCCTCAGACATATCCCTACGATTAACGAAAAGTTTGAAGGACGTATCTATCCGGGTACAAATGTGGAATATAGAAAGCAGACCTTTAATCTTTGATGGAGAAAAAGCAGAAGGTGTCTTTCCTAAATTTCCCAGTAAATTTGATACCAGGATGCCAAAGGATTTATACAATGCTTCGGACACAGATCAGTTCAAATATTGCACACAAAAACTTGAAAAACAAATAACAAATAATCCGGAATCGGCAAAACAATTTACAGCCCGTCAACTTGAGCAGATTAAAAATGGAGAGCCACGCATATCAGGCTGACATGGCATCACAATGCAGTTCCGGGAAAAATGCAGCTCGTTGATGCCGCAGAGCATAGTACTTGCCGTCATACAGGAGGACGCAGTATCTGGGGTGGCGGAGCTGATTGCAGATAGGAGGTTATCATGGCAATTACATGGAAATATAAAATTGATGTAGCAGACTTAAATGTATTTCAGGAAATTGAAAATGAACGAAAAATTTCTTTTCCAGAAGAATTAAAGGGGTTTATACTGATGGCCAATGCAGCGACACCATCCAGCTATAATTTTATGGTTGGGAATAATGAAAAGGTTCTGGGCGCTGTTCTTTCTTTTAATCATGGTGAAAGTGATACAGATTCGGTATTTACTGCATTATCAGTGATTGCTGACAGTAATCTGATTCCATTTGGAATTGATCCGTTTGGAAACTATATTTGTTATGATCTGAAAGAAAAACGGGTTGTGTTTTGGAATCATGAGACAGATAAAGTAGATTTAACAGGAAAAACACTTACGGATTTTATAGATTCACTCTATTAAAGATATCATCCAGCGGAGCAAAACCACTTTCACACACCTTCCTTTCATCTATGTTACCTTGGTAATACAAACAAAACCAAGGAGGAGACAAGATGAAAAGGAAGGTATTTTTGATTGCCTGCGGGATGTCAGTGCTTATGCTGTTTACAGGCTGTACAAGAAGAAGTGTTGAAAATGTTGTGGATGAAATAAATAAATCCATAGATAACAGTATCCATGAGGACGATATCGATTATCATGTGGAGATGGTCAAAATGGAACAAGTTTGATTATCCGGACATCACGTATGGTGAAGCATTTGAGGCATTTTTTGCAGAGCCAAGATGGAAGTATTTCCAGGCGGAAGCATCAAAGGATGAGCAGGAAAGTGAGGAAATTTCGGAGGATACAGAGAGTGAAAACGATGGAAAGCCTCTGGATGTTGTGGAATTTACCGGATATTGTACTTACCAGGATGTAGAAGTAGAGGCATGCATACAATTTAAACTCGACATGGATAATGGCACATTCCAGACTGGCTATGTGGGATTTAATGATGTCCCGCAATCCTCATATATGGCAAGTGCACTGGTCAACAAAGCATTTGAGAGCTATATGGAAAAACATGGAATGAGTGACCAGATAACAGAAGAATAAGAATTTACGGATGTTTTAGCATGTGCAAAGGAATCCGAAAACAGAATAGAAGCAGCAGGAATCAGAACGCCAGAACTTTCAGAAAGAAAATCTTCTGACCCCCTGCGTTTTCTGTTCGGTTCGAGCGTTTGTTATCCGATTCGCGAAAACTCGCCGACATCGCGGCTCAGACAATCGCTCGGTGGCGGAAACTAACTCAAACCTCACGACGAAAGCCTCGCATGGTCAGTGCAATTTTTTTC
>ENA-OQCX01000739-OQCX01000739.1-human-gut-metagenome-genome-assembly--contig:-NODE-739-length-16580-cov-7.212970_pt1 | contig 16580 bp, 18 predicted proteins | sample MGYA00242762_ERZ504587 | MGnify/ENA primary metagenome ERZ504587 (study PRJEB26092, sample SAMD00036337) | human gut metagenome | host: Homo sapiens | study: EMG produced TPA metagenomics assembly of... | reverse complement strand
CGACAGACGCGTAAACAGCGACCAAATCACTCCTTGGTAGAAGCATTTGTCAATGCAACGCAAGTGGTGGAAGCCAATAAAAAATGAACTGAACTTCCTTTTTTATAGAAATGTAACAAGCGCGGGTTATGAATAATCCCGCGCTTGTTACATTTCTATTCTTCGCTTTTCTTTTTTTGCTTTTCTCAAACAAAAGCATTATTTTTGTGTTTATTTTCAACTCTCCCTCAGTACAACATTCAAAAAACCGCTCGACAATTATGAAAAAGTACTTCTTTTTCTACATACTACTATTATTGCCAATTATAGGCATTGCACAAACATACAAATACATCGGTGTGGAAGACGGTTTGAGCAACAGACGGGTATATGCTATTCAAAAGGGACCCAAAGGTTACATGTGGTTTCTTACCCACGACGGCATCGACCGATACAACGGAAAAGAATTCAAGCCGTACAAACTGATGGATGGAGATGAGGAAGTGAATTCCATGATGAACCTGAACTGGCTCTATGTGGATTCCAAAGGAACCATATGGGAAATTGGCAAGAAAGGACGCGTGTTCCGCTATGATACAAAACACGACCGTTTTGTCCTGGTATACAAGCTACCCGAAAGCGAAGTGAAAGGACGTCCAACCCCTATCAGTTACGGTTTTGTGGATGCCAACAGCGTAATATGGCTTTGCAATGAAGATGCCCTATATCTGTACGACAGCAATACCCAGAAGGTGACATTCATTCAAAACGAAATAGGAGAACGAATTACTGATATCGCACAGATTGATTCGACCCACTTCTTCATCGGGACCGACATCGGCATACATTATGCTGAGCTGGCCAACAACACCCTCACCCTCAGTCCCTGCAACCAATTGGACACCTTGAAGATACAAATCAACGAACTATACTATCATAAACCGTCTCACAAGGTTTTATCGGTACTTTCCAACGGGGAATATTTACCTATGACCTGAATGAGCACAAAGTCATGCATATCCCATCCGGACTGATGGACGTTAGTATTAACTGTATCCGTGCCTACAATAACAATGAAATCCTCATAGCTACAGACGGGGCCGGTGTCTACAAAATGAATACCGATACCTATGAATCTATACCATACATTGTTGCTGACTATAACCGGTACAACTCAATGAACGGAAATACCATCAATGATATCTACATTGACAGTGAACAACGCATCTGGATGGCTAATTATCCCATTGGTATAACTGTACGCAACAACCGATATGCCGATTATCAATGGATAAAACACTCTATCGGCAATAAACAGTCACTCATCAATGACCAGGTAAATGCCATCATTGAAGACCATGACGGCGATTTATGGTTTGCCACCAATAACGGCATCAGCCTTTATTATAGCAAGACGAAACAATGGCATTCTTTTCTCAGCAGTTTCGACACCGCAAGCCATAGTAAAAACCATATCTTCATCTCATTGTGCGAAGTGGAGCCCGGCATCATCTGGGCCGGAGGATATAGTTCCGGCATCTACCAGATCAACAAGAAACTACTGTCCACAGAGTTCTTTACTCCGTCTTTATTCAGTAATCTGAATATCCGGCCGGACAAGTATATCCGTTCCATTATGAAAGATTCTTCAGGAAACATCTGGTTCGGAGGGTATTATAACTTAAAAGAAATAGATTATTCCAGAAAAAATATACGCCATTTCCCGGGCTTGAATGGTATCACTGCCATCATAGAGAAAGACTCCACACATATGTGGATAGGCACTTCCACCGGCTTGTACCTGTTGGAAAAAGCAACCGGTAAGTATACCTATATCCAGATGCCGGTAGAATCCTACTACATCTACTCCCTATGCCAAGCTTCCGACGGAATGCTGTATATCGGTACCAACAATGCCGGTTTACTGGTATATGATACGACCAAAAACACATTCAGACATTATCATAGAGACAACTGCGCCTTGATTTCCAATAATATCTATACACTATTGTCTGATGGTAAAGGAAATATCTTTCTGAGTACAGAACACGGTCTGTCCACCTTCTATCCTGTCGAAGAGACATTCCATAACTGGACCAAAGAACAAGGACTGAAGTCTGACCATTTCAACGCAGCCTCAGGCACCTTGAGGAAAAACGGCAATTTCATTTTCGGCAGTACGGATGGAGCCATAGAATTCAACAAAGACATGATCCTGCCTCGCGACTATAAGTTCAAAATGGTATTCAGTGACCTGCGGGTATTCTATCAGACCGTTTATCCCAAGGATGAAGGTTCTCCACTTATTCTGGATATTGACGAGACAAAAACCTTGCGTTTGAAGTACAACCAGAACATCTTCTCATTGCAGGTCTCAGACATCAACTATGACTATCCTTCCCTAATTCTGTACTCCTGGAAACTGGAAGGCTTCTATGAGGGTTGGAGCCGTCCGGGAGAGGAAAACGTCATCCGTTTTACCAACCTGGGTCCGGGCAACTATACCCTCCGCGTACGTGCCATCTCCAACGAAGACCGTCGTATTGTCCTGGAGGAACGCAGTATGGACATCATTATCGAGCAACCCCTCTGGCTCAGTTTCTGGGCGCTGATACTCTATGCAGTGATTATCATATCCATTGCAAGCATCACTCTACGAATAATAGTCTTGAGAAAACAGCGGAAAGAATCCGATGAGAAAATACGCTTCTTCGTCAATACAGCGCATGATATACGTACTCCACTGACGCTCATCAAAGCACCCTTGGAAGAAATCACCGAACGCGAGCAACTGACTTCCAGCGGACAGAGCAACATCAATACAGCCCTGCGAAACGTAAATGCCTTGTTGCGCCTGACCACCAACCTTATTAATTTCGAACGCGCAGACACCTATTCCGGAAGTCTATACGTATCCGAATACGAACTGAGCACATATATGGAAGAGACGATCGATGCTTTCCGTTCATACGCAAACATAAAACACATCAACCTAACCTACGAAAGCAGCTTCCGTTATCTGAACGTATGGTTAGATAAGGACAAGATGGATTCCATTTTGAAAAATATCATATCCAACGCACTGAAATATACACCGGACGGCGGCAATGTACATGTCTTTACTTCCGAGACAGAAGATACCTGGAGTATTGAGGTGAAAGATACCGGTATCGGAATTCCGGCTTCAGAACAGAAAAAGCTGTTCAAGATGCATTTCCGTGGCAGTAATGCTATCAATTCCAAAGTTATCGGCAGCGGCATCGGACTACTTCTGGTAGGGAAACTTGTACGCTTACATAAAGGAAAGCTCAACTTCAGCAGCATGGAAGGGAAAGGCTCTTGCATCAAAATCACGTTCCCCAAAGGGAACAAGCATTTCCGCAAAGCAATCCAACGCCCTCAACCCAAAAACGAACGGATTGTTTATTCGGCCTCCGGAGTGCCTATCAATGCCTCTACTACATCATCCCCTGCTTCCAGTGGAATCTACGACAAGACGCAACAACAGTCACAAAACAACAGTAACCACCAGAAAATTCTTATTGTAGAGGACAATGACGAATTAAGGGAATATCTGCGTAGAACATTGTCTGAACAATACAACATACAAGTATGCTCCAATGGAAAAGAAGCACTGACCATTGTCAAGGAGTATATGCCCAACCTCGTCATTTCAGACATCATGATGCCGGAAATGAGAGGAGACGAATTGTGTCATATCCTGAAGAACGACATCGAGACATCACATATCCCCATCATCCTGCTCACAGCACTGAATACCGACAAGAATATCATCGAGGGACTGCAAAGCGGAGCGGATGAATATATTGTGAAACCCTTCAATATCGGTATATTGCGGGCAAACATTGCCAACCTGCTGACTAACCGGGCACTGTTGCGCCACAAATATGCCAGCCTGGACCTGAACGACGAGAAGAACAATACGGATTGCATCAACTGCTCCAACGACTTGGACTGGAAATTCATTGCAACCGTCAAAAAGAGCGTCGAAGACAATATGGACAACCCAAGCTTCAACGTCGACGTGCTCTGCAACCTGCTGAATATGAGTAGGACCAGCTTCTACAATAAGATAAAGGCACTGACCGACCAAGCTCCGGCTGACTACATCCGGCTGATTCGACTGAAACATGCTGCCCAACTTCTGAAAGAACAAAAGCATACCATCACCGAGATTTCAGAGCTGACCGGTTTCAGTGATGCGAAATATTTCCGTGAAGTATTCAAGAAACATTTCAATATGAGCCCAAGCCAGTATGCCAAGAGAGGGAAGGAAGGGAAAGATGATAAAGAAATAAAGTAAATTACAACATTTTGAATATGAATATATATCTTGAAGCATTCTCCATTTTCTTTAAGATAGGAGCCTTTACCATCGGCGGCGGTTATGCTATGGTACCGCTGATAGAAAACGAAATCGTAACCAAACGAAACTGGATAGCCAAAGAAGATTTCATTGACCTGCTTGCTATATCACAGTCCGCTCCGGGCATCCTTGCCGTCAATATATCCATTTTTATAGGGTACCGGCTACGGGGAATACGAGGGAGCATAATCACTGCATTGGGAACCATACTTCCTTCGTTTCTCATCATCCTCGCCATAGCGTTGTTCTTTCACAACTTCAAGGACAACATCATTGTGGAACGTATATTCAAAGGTATTCGCCCGGCAGTGGTTGCATTGATTGCAGCCCCTACATTCAGCATGGCTAAATCGGCCCGGATAAACCGATACAACATATGGATACCGGTGGTTTCAGCACTGCTCATCTGGCTGTTGGGCTTCTCTCCCATCTGGATTATCATTGCGGCAGGTGTAGGAGGATACTGCTTCGGACGTTTTCAACGTCCGAAGAATTAAAAATTAAAGAATTAAAATTAAAAAGGATAGCAACATTAATCATTAATCACTAACCATTTATCATTAATTACTAATCATGGTTTTCTTACAGTTATTCTATACATTCTTTAAGATTGGGCTTTTCGGCTTTGGTGGCGGATATGCCATGTTGTCTATGATACAAGGTGAAGTAGTTACCCGTTACGGTTGGCTTACAGCGCAGGAATTTACTGATATTGTGGCAATCAGCCAGATGACACCCGGTCCGATAGGAATCAATTCGGCAACTTATGTGGGTTATACTACGATAGCTGATTGCTACGGTACAAGCTATGGTATTTTAGGTTCTATTATTGCTACGTTTGCCGTGGTGCTTCCTTCTTTCCTACTGATGCTGACCATCAGCAAATTCTTTCTGAAATACCAGAAACATCCTTCCGTGGAAGCGGTATTCAGTGGGCTCCGCCCGGCAGTGGTCGGTCTGCTAGCCTCAGCCGCGCTGGTATTGATGAATTCGGAAAACTTCAGTTCTCCCAAAGAAGACATATATTCCTTCGTCATCAGCTGCCTCATCTTCCTCGTGGCATTTATAGGCACAAAGAAATATAAACTGAACCCGATAGGAATGATTGTAGCTTGTGGAATAGCAGGATTGATACTTTATTAAGGATTAAGGATTAAACGTTAATGATTAATCCCTAATCCTTAATCCCTAATTTTTAAAGTTTAATCTTCTTTCCAACGGATTTCGATTCATTATGCAGACGGTCCAAGGCTGTCACCACATAGCGGTACTTTGTCTTTCCGTCTTCGTAAGGAAGTTTATAGAAATTATCGCGCGTGATGGCTACAATATGGGAAGGGTCATCTATATTCACTTTCTCTTTGTCATTAAAGCGATAGACCACATATTGGACGGCACGGTTCATTTCCTCTTTATACTTGGGAGCTGTCCAGAAAAGAATATATCCGTCTTCCGTCCACACCGGTTTCATCTTACGTACCTTTGCCGGGGCTTCGTTATCCATGAAATCGAAAACGGGAGGTAGCGCCGGATACTTATGATATTCGGCAATCAGGCATCGCGATACTTGCCTGCATTCTCTACAACCGCACTGGCAGGCCACTGGCAACTGCCACCGATGGTCTGATAGGCCCGTTGCAAGGCCATTTTGCGAGGAAGCTGATTTATCGACGGGTTCTTGGGGTCGGCATTCTGCACGGTGTTCATCACGGACTGGCCGATAAACAAGGGGCGGTTTTCCGTATTCCTGGCCCACCACTTCACCAGTGTCTCATAGTCGGCAACCGGATGTCCTATATGCCAATAAATCTGCGGAATATTATAGTCTATCCAACCTTCACGGGCCCACAGCAACACGTCCGCATAAAGGTCATCGTAGTTTTGCAGGCCTTTGGTCTTACTGCCAAGCGGGTCACTGCTTTCATTCCGGTAAATGCCAAACGGAGAAACCCCGAACTTCACCCACGGCTTGATTTCACGAATTGTTTCATGCAGTTTCTTAATCAGCACATTCACGTTGCTCCGGCGCCAGTCTCCTTTATTGCTGAAACCTCCGCCAAAACGTGCAAAACTTGCATCGTCAGGGAAATCCTTTCCCTTAATGGGATAAGGATAAAAGTAATCGTCCATATGAATGGCATCCACATCATAGCGGGAAACGATGTCGCTCACCACCATGCAGATGTGCCGGCGGCTCTCAGGCAGTGCCGGGTCAAAATACAACTGGTCGCCATAAGTGACAAACCATTCCGGATGGATATTGTACACATGATTGGGAGCCAACTCACTCTTCAAGGTCGTCTTCGTGCGATACGGATTAATCCATGCATGAAACTCCATACCACGCTTATGGCATTCATCAATCATAAACTGCATAGGGTCCCAATAGGGTTCGGGCGCTTTACCCTGCACTCCGGTAAGGAAACGACTCCACGGTTCCAGTCTGGAAGCATACAGAGCATCCGCTTCGGGACGTACCTGGAAAATTATGCGTTGATTCCCGCCTTCTGCAAGGAATTCAACTGCCCGATCAGATTCTGCTTCAGTTTTTCGGTCGGCATTCCACGGAACTGTCCGTTTACTGACTGTATCCATGCTGCACGAAATTCACGTTTAGGATAGGCAGACCCGGTCTGCACTTGCGCAAATACTCCTCCCGCCATTAGCAGCAAGAAGAATACACATAAAAGGGATTTTACTCTCATTCTCTAATTACAGCTTTTTAATACTTAAAATAGTTTATAATTAAGGTTTGTCCTTCATCGGCCATTCCACAATAAAGCGGCATCCTCCGCAATAGGTGTCATCCAGATAAATCCGGCCTCCCACCAACTCCATTATCTCATTGGCTATGGCAAGCCCCAATCCGGACCCTTTGGTAAACGTGTCCACTTTATAAAAACGTTCGAAAATACGGTCCGATTCGTCCGGCCTGATGCCTATACCGGTATCCTCTATCACGAAGCGCAATACATGTCGGGACTTATCTTCCTCGCAGGAAACGCGTATATGACCTTCTTCCGTAAACTTCACCGCATTATCCAACAAAGACACCAGCACCATTTTCAGCCATTGCCGGGCTGCATAAAAGGCCATAATGCCGGAAGCAGGCACATATTCCAGTTCAACTCCCGCTTCAGTTCCGGACGGAAGCCCTCAATACATTCCTTGCAACACGCATCCACTTCTATCTCCTCCCGCGGCATCTCCCACACTCGCGAATCCATATCCGCAATATTGAGTATGTTCTCCATCAGACTCAACAGATATGTATTGTTGCCCTCCACTTGTTCAACATACTCGCGTTTCTCCACATCATCCAGCTTCTCTTGAGCCAGCAAGGTAGAAAAGCCGACGATGGAATTCAACGGAGTACGGATTTCATGGGTGATATGCTGTATAAAGGAACTTTTGACCTGGCTCATTTTTTCCACCGCCCTGCGTGCAGCTTCCAACTTGCGGTTCATGGAGAGGGTGCGGATATACAGATAAGTAATGAGCAGCAAAAGCAACAATACCAGTCCGCCAACAGCCAAGGCTATCATCAGTCGTTCCTTGTTCAATCTGGCACTCAGCTCCAGCTTCTCCATCTTCAACCGGTCCACCTCAAACTGTGCCGTATATTTGCTTAGCTTGTCATCCATTTCTGCCGTACGCACGGAGTCACTCACGGCGGCATATCTGGCATAACTGCGGCAAGCCGCACGATAATCGCCCAACTGTTCCTGCAGTTCTCCTTTCATATAATGGTTATAAGGATAGCAAAGCCCCAGTGAATGCTGATAATCCATGAGTGAATCCACGTAAGCAATGTTACCTTTCAAATCACCGAGGATACGGCAACACATTATCTTATAGCCAAACCATGCTTCGGGCGTCGAGCTCTCCGGATGTTGACGGTAGAAGCGGTCGGTCTCCTCAATATAAGGCTCAGTAGCCTTTCTACCTTCATTGGCCAATAAGCCTATAACCCTGAATTCACAGAAACGCAGGTGCAGGGAAGGGTCTATGCTGACTTGTTTACGGTCCAGTTTGTCCTCCAGTTGCGACAATTTACTCAGATACTCGCCGGCTTCTGCATACTCACTGCGTGAAAGATAAGTCTGGATAATATTAAGCAACACCACGTATGCGTCACGATAATAGCTGCCTTCCTCGAAAAGTTTCAGTGCATTGTTGTAATTCTCTATACACAGTTTTACGTTGTTTCCAAAGACCCGATGGTTATACCCGATGCACATTTCGCCACATGCCAATCCGTATTTGTCCCGGGCTTGCTCGGCATCCTGATGGAGCCTGACGGTTTCAGCCATCGCCTCCTCCTGCATACCTTTCTCCGTCATACGCTGAATGTACTGCCGCCACGCCATATACCGGTCTCGTGTCCGTTGGTATTTCCGGCACCAGTCCATATATTCATAGGTTGCGGCTTTCAATTGGTCAATGTCCCCCAACTGATAATAATGAGAAATCAAGTTGTTATGGGCATCACTAATCTGTACCGTATCGTTCAGTTCGCGGGCAAGTTTTATCCACCGGGCATTGATGGAAGGCAATCGGTCTTGTCCCAACACTTTCTGCGCACTATCTGCCAGAGCTTTCATCTCTCCATAAGGGTCTTCGGCATGCAGGATTGAGGGGCATAAACCTAACACCAGCACAACAAGAAGCCATTTTATATTACGCTTTACCATGTTCGGACATTAAAAGGAGTCGGATGCGAATTTAGTGCTTTTATTTAATGTAAATTAGCAGTCATCCTAAAGTATAACAAATCTTAACCTTGCCTATCTGATACGATTTTTCCAGCAGGTTCGTTTTATTCTACCCCGGTTTGCATTATCTTTGCAAATCCTAAATCACATAAGTGACTTTTATATGGCAGAAAATACATCGATTATCATAAAGGGAGCCCGTGTCAATAACCTCAAGAACATTGACGTAGAGATTCCCCGTAACAAACTCGTAGTCATCACCGGACTGTCCGGTTCCGGAAAATCCTCACTTGCTTTCGATACATTATATGCCGAGGGGCAGCGCCGCTACGTGGAGAGCTTGAGCAGTTATGCCCGCCAGTTTTTGGGACGTATGAGCAAGCCTGAATGCGATTTCATCAAAGGGATTCCACCTGCCATTGCCATTGAGCAGAAAGTAAGCAGCCGTAACCCACGGTCCACCGTGGGTACCTCCACTGAAATATACGAATATCTGCGGTTGCTCTACGCACGTGTCGGTAAGACTTCAGCCCGGTCAGCGGACAAGAAGTGAAGAAACACTCGGCAGAAGATATCGTGAAGTGCATGCTGGAATATCCGGAAGGAACCAAGTATACCGTGCTCGCCCCGATATTGCTGCGCGAAGACCGCACGCTGCAACAACAACTGGAGATAGACATGAAGCAAGGTTTCACCCGTCTGGAAGTGAACGGTGAATGATGCGCATCGACGAATACAAGCCGAAAGCCGGAGACACAGTTTTTCTGTTGATTGACCGTATGACAGCCTCTTCAGAAAAGGATTCCGTCAGCCGCCTCACCGACTCGGCCGAAACAGCCATGTATGAAGGAGACGGTGCCTGCCTGCTGCGTTTCTACCAGCCCGACGGGAGTACCTGCCTCTATCGTTTCAGCACCAAGTTCGAGGCAGACGGCATCACCTTCGAAGAACCGAACGACCAGATGTTCTCCTTCAACTCTCCCATCGGTGCATGCCCCGTATGCGAGGGATTCGGGAAAGTCATCGGCATCGACGAGCATCTCGTGATACCCGACCGCTCCTTGTCCGTCTATGATGGAGCCGTTGTATGCTGGCGGGGCGAAAAGATGGGCGAATGGAGGGATATGGTGATACACGGAGCCGAGAAAGCCGGCTTCCCCATCTTCACTCCCTATTATGAACTGACCGACGAGCAACGCCGGATGCTGTGGGAAGGGACACCCTACTTTGAGGGCATCAACGCCTTCTTCAAGATGGTGCAGGAAAATCAGTACAAGATACAATACCGTGTGATGCTGGCACGCTACCGCGGAAAGACGCTCTGCCCCAAATGCCACGGTACCCGCCTGAAACCCGAAGCAAACTACGTACGCGTGGGAGGACGCAACATCTCCGAACTGGTAGATTTGCCCATCACTGAGTTGAAGCTCTTCTTCGACAACCTGCAAATGGACCCGCATGACGCCGACATAGCCCGCCGCATCCTGACAGAAATCAACAGCCGCATCCAGTTCCTATTGGATGTCGGTCTGGGATACCTCACGCTGAACCGCCTCAGCAACTCGCTCTCCGGCGGTGAAAGCCAGCGAATCAACCTTGCCACTTCACTGGGTAGCAGCTTAGTGGGCAGCCTGTATATTCTTGACGAACCGAGCATCGGCCTGCATAGCCGCGATACGGACAAACTGATACACGTGCTCCGCCAGCTGCAACAGTTGGGCAATACGGTAGTGGTAGTGGAACACGATGAAGAGATTATCCGTGCTGCGACTATATCATCGACATCGGTCCCCGGGCAGGCCGCCTGGGAGGGAAGGTCGTCTACCAAGGAGATATGAAAGACCTTCAGAAAGACAGTGACAGCTATACCGTGCGCTATCTGCTGGGCGAAGAAACCATCCCCCTGCCGGAACACCGCCGCCCGTGGAACAACTACATAGAAATAAAAGGCGCGCGCGAAAACAACCTGAAGGGTGTAGAGGCACGGTTCCCGCTGAATGTAATGACCGTAGTCACCGGTGTCAGCGGTTCGGGCAAGAGTACGCTGGTACGCGACATCTTCTACCGCGCCTGAAACGAGAGTTGGATGAATGCAACGAACGTCCAGGCGAGTTCACTTCCATTGGAGGAGACTTGCAGAACCTGCGCAATGTAGAGTTTGTTGACCAGAATCCTATCGGGAAGTCATCGAGAAGTAACCCCGTGACCTACATCAAGGCCTACGATGAAATCCGTAAACTATGGGCGGACCAACCGCTTGCCAAGCAGATGGGATACAGTGCCGGATACTTCAGCTTCAACAGCGAAGGCGGCCGTTGCGAGGAATGCAAGGGTGAAGGCACCATCACGGTAGAGATGCAATTCATGGCAGACCTTGTACTGGAATGCGAATCCTGCCACGGCAAACGCTTCAAGGCGGACACGCTGGAAGTGAAGTTCCACGACATGAATATCTACGACGTATTGGAGATGACCGTAAACCAAGCCATCGAATTCTTTACGCAACACGGACAGAAAAAGATTGTGAAGAAGCTGCAACCCTTGCAGGATGTAGGTTTGGGATATATCAAACTGGGGCAAGCCTCCTCCACCCTCTCCGGTGGAGAGAACCAGCGCGTGAAACTCGCCTTCTACCTCAGCCAGGAGAAAGCAGACCCGACCATGTTCATCTTCGATGAACCGACCACCGGACTACACTTCCATGACATCAAGAAACTGCTCGAAGCCTTCGATGCCCTAATACGCCGCGGGCACAGCATTGTCATCATCGAACATAATCTGGATGTGGTGAAGTGTGCGGACCATGTGATAGACCTGGGGCCCGAAGGAGGGGACAAAGGAGGAAACATCGTAGCTACCGGTACACCGGAGGAAGTGGCGAAGTGTGCGGCAAGTTATACGGGACAATTCTTGCAAGAGAAATTACACCCCTCGCTTCCTTAAATAGAACACAGAGGCACGGAGACACAGAGATATTAAATTCAAGGAAAAAGAATAAAACTCTATGCCTCCGTGTCTTTGTGCTTAATCTTACCGGGTGCTACTACTCCAATTTAAAAGTAACCGGAAAAGTAAATTCCACCTTCACGGCTTTACCCTGCTGCATCCCCGGTTTCCATTGTGGCATCAATTCTACAATCCGTAATGCTTCCTCATCCAGGGCAGGATACCTGCTGCGCATAATAACGGGGTCCGTCACACGACCATTCTCGTCAATCACCACGCTGACAGCAACTCTTCCTTGAATGCCATTCTTACGGACTTCTTCCGGATAACGGATATTCTTTTGAATAAAATCCATTAAGGCTTTCATACCTCCCGGAAACTCGGGCATCACTTCCACTACTTTATAGACCGGTTCTTCCATTGGCTCTTCCGTTATCAATTGTGGGCTTCCGCCCTTCCCTGCATCCGAAATATAAGGGGGAAGAGATGTCTTTTCCGCCGTTCTCCATTCTTCCTCATTGTCCGTCAATCTGAACTCAGCCATCATCAAGACAGGTTTCCTCTTGATGGTTATCTCATAAAAGTAACGGTAGCGTCCCGGCTTGTTGGGATGCACATCCGGATAAAGAGAGGCTTTCATAACCCTTTCCTCCCCATCCCGCAGCACATAGGCGATGTCCCAAAAGGCAGCGTTTATCGGCAATTCCCGCCAGGTACCTTTTTCGTCTTCGAACGTCAGGTAGTAATGCTCGCCGCAGGTCAAATCTCCGCCACTGTGATTGCTGAGGATGAATGTCGCATGAGGCGCTTTCGTTGAAAAGACTGGATATTCGGGACGGATATGGATGCCACGAATATGATTCCTGCCTACTCTCTCGTTGATGACGGGGACTTCTACACCATGAAAACAGAAAACGGGGGAGTCCATTATCTTCTCCCGGAACTCTTTCTGCGCTCGGGAGTATTCACCATCAATCTATATCGATGCAATGCAACCCCACCCCATATCCGGTCACATTCCTCTGAATGTGTGTATATGGTGTATTATTCAATCTTTTTCTCAGTTCTTCGTGAATGGCAAGCAATTGTCTTTGCAAGTAGTCACCATCATCCGCAATCCCTATCTTGAGGCTATCGCTCACTGTTTTTTTTCCCACCCCTTGGTCTATCCTTACTGTATCTATGGAATCTTCAGACATTTCCATGCGTTCCGTCTTATTCATTCGGCAAGATGACAAGCAGCAAAGCAATAAGGTAATACAAACTCTATTCATGGCATTTTGCTTTTAGGATTCATACTTCGAGTATAAATATAAGGATTTTTGCTATAATGTTCAAAACCAGCCTCTACTTTCATTAACATATAAAAAGTTTCACGTTATCCAGGCAACCAACAAATATCCACTTTTATAGTGGAATATTGGAGATATACATTACCTTTGCACAATGAAAACAATCTAAAAACAATGGAAATACACTTTGATAAGGAATACTTGCAACAACTATATGAGGAAGGAAAAACAAAGGATAAGAAATATCGCTTTCAGCCTCAAATGGTGAAACGATATCAGTTGCGCATAAAGACCTTGGAATACGTTCAAAATATCGAAGAGCTTTACGCCATTCGGTCGTTTCATTACGAAGTATTGAAAGGAGATAAAGCAGGTATTTCTTCCATTAGAGTAAATGACCAATACCGCATAGAAATCACAGTAAAGCAGAGTACATCTGAAACCGTAGTGACAATATGTAATATCCTGGAATTATCGAACCACTATAAATGATTATGAATATGGGAAATTATAAATGTCAACGCCCTATACATCCGGGTGAATTACTCAAAGAAGAGGTGGGAAATAGAAAATTACCCCAAACTAAGCTTGCTGCACAAACCGGCATCTCATATAAGGTACTAAACGACATCTTGAACTGTCGACGTCCCCTCACAACATCTACAGCATTGCTCTTTGAAGCAGCCTTGGGAATCAGTGCCGGCTTGCTGATGCGAATGCAGCTAGACTATAACATGCAATTGGCTGAAAGTGACCAAACACTCATGGAGCGCTTGAAACAAGTTAGAAAATATGCAGCATTGCTCTAAGCAAAACGTTACTGCAAAACCACTGCATATCTTTTGCAGTACTGCTGCAAACATTTATGCAGTGCCACTGCAACACATTTACAGCGGCACTGCAAAAAAACTTGCAGTAGCAGGAAAATAAGATTAGAAATAGAATCCGAAACCTACCTTCAGACCGAATTTAGAACGGTCGCTATTGACGTTCCAGTAAGCTGCAGGTTCGATGGTCACCGTGCGGGTCAGGAAGAACGCATAACCGGCTTCCAGACCGAAAGAGAACTTGGTATCATCCAAATCATGTCCCCAATCCCAACGGTCCACATTGACATCGGCACCCAGATACACGCCAATCTTGTCGAAATAATAACGTCCACCTACACCCAGCGTATAGACATCGAGGTCAGACCCTCCGGTATTCCAAGCAGCCCCGGCATGCACCAGCAAGGCGATGTTGTCGAGCAGGAAAGCACCTCCCTTGGCTTCAAGGCCAAAACTTGTCTTGTCGGTTCCCGTGTCATGAGAAAATTCCAAACCGGTGATGGACGGGTTCAAAATCCACTTACCTTTTTCAAACTGTGCCTGAGCTGCCACTGTGACAACAAGCAAGCAAACGAATAATGCCAGTTTTTTCATCTTGTTCTGTTTTTTGAGTAAATAATCAATGTTGTTTATTGTCTTCTTCGAATCGCTTGCGTTGCAGCGCCTCCTTCTTGCGAAGCACCAGCCACAGCACAAATACAATGAGGTACGAAGCAGCTACGGTGACATACTTCTCAGTATCGCTGATTTCCGTATTGCGGGGAAGGAAATAAGCGGCAGTAGCAGAAACGTAAATAAGCAGGGCCAACGTGAGCCCGGTAGATTTCTTGATTTTCTTCATTACCAAAGTTTTTTAGTCGTCTTAAAATACCAAATATTAAACCAAATAGCAGCCAGCACAACAGCTATCAAGGCTATGCCCAGCGCATAATTCGGACCGAGCCCGAAACCTTCGGGAGCAATGCAGATGTAAGTGGTACACACAGCCGTCATGAATAATGCCGGGAAATAGGTGACGTAATAATAACGTCCTTTCTTCTCGCGTACCAGATAGACCGTAATGGCCCACAACGTAAAGACGGACAGAGTCTGATTGGCCAGGCAAAATAACGCCAAATCATATCAAATCCATCCTTGTCCCGCAGGCTGTAAAGCAACAAGCTAATGGCTACCAGGAACATCGGGATGCATATATATAAACGGCGACGCATGGATTTTTGTTCCATTCCCAAGAAATCCGCCACAATGAGGCGCGCTGAACGGAAAGCCGTGTCGCCACTGGTAATAGGCGCGGCAATAACACCCAGAATGGCCAATACGCCACCTACGGCACCCAGCCAGTCTTTTGTAATGGCGTCTACAATGATAGAGCATTCGTCTCCCCCATCCCGTTCTCGTGGAAGAAATAAGTGGCGGCGGCAGCCCATATCAGAGCTACAATGCCTTCGGTTATCATTGCCCCATAGAAAACGGGGCGTCCGTGGCGCTCGCTTGTCATGCAACGTGCCATCAGCGGACTCTGCGTGGCATGGAAGCCACTGATGGCACCGCAGGCAATGCTGACGAACATGATGGGGAAGATGGGCAATGCAACCGCATCGGGATGCGTGTTCTGCAATCCGTCCCATATCTCCGGCAATGCAGGATGGTTGACGTAAAGCATTACCAGAATACCGACCGCCATGAACAGCAGGGCAACGGCGAACAGCGGGTATATCTTACCGATAATCTTATCTACCGGCAGCAAAGTGGCAAAGATATAATAAGCGAAAACAACAATAATCCAGAAGGTGGTATCCAAGCTGTCGGGGGTCAACTTGGCAAGCAGTCCGGCCGGCCCTGCCACAAAGACAGCTCCCACCAATATCATCAGGATGACGGTAAAGCCGCGCATCACCTGCTTGGTGGTCAGCCCCAGATAGCGTCCGATGATTTCCGGCAGGCTTTCCCCGTCATGCCGCAAGGAGAGCATACCGGCAAGATAGTCGTGCACTGCACCGGCAAAGATACTGCCAAGTACAATCCACAGATAGGATGCCGTACCGAACTTAGCTCCCATGATGGCACCGAAGATAGTCCCAACCCGGCAATATTGAGAAACTGTATCATAAAGATTTTCCAAGTAGGCAGTGGAATGTAATCCACACCATCGGCTTTGGTAAGGGCGGGTGTTTTGCGGTCATCGGGACCAAAGACGCGTTCTATGAAGCGTCCGTAGATAAAATAGCCGGCTATCAACGCCAGCAGGCAAAGCGTAAATGTAATCATGGCGTGTTAATATCTTTAATGTATGCAAATGTAACAGTTTCCAAGTAAACAGCACAAAATAATCGGGTGTTTTGCTTATCTTCGCCGAGAAATATGACAGAAATAAAGAAAGAAAAGAGAAAAATGAAACTGAAATTAATTTCCATTTTACTAATTAATAATTGGA
>ENA-OQCX01000738-OQCX01000738.1-human-gut-metagenome-genome-assembly--contig:-NODE-738-length-16604-cov-4.073861_pt1 | contig 16604 bp, 29 predicted proteins | sample MGYA00242762_ERZ504587 | MGnify/ENA primary metagenome ERZ504587 (study PRJEB26092, sample SAMD00036337) | human gut metagenome | host: Homo sapiens | study: EMG produced TPA metagenomics assembly of... | reverse complement strand
CGCTGAAGCTGCCCCCGCGGCAGCCGAAAAGCCTGCCCGCAAGCCCCGCGCCAAAAAGGCCGCCAAGACCGAGGAGTGACCGGGGCGCATCCGCACAACACAGTCAAACCATTTCCAAATCCAATAAATCCGGAAATGTGTAAAAGGGGAGAATAAAGCTATGGCAAAAGAAATTGTGGCAATGATCCTTGCCGGCGGACGTGGCTCGCGCTTGTACGCGCTGACACAGAAAACGGCAAAACCTGCAGTGGGGTTCGGCGGCAAATACCGCATCGTGGACTTCCCGCTGTCCAACTGCGTCAACTCCAACATTGATACTGTGGGCATCGCGACCCAGTATCAGCCCCAGAAGCTGAACGAGTACATCGGCAACGGCCAGCCTTGGGATCTGGACCGCCTGTACGGCGGCGTGCACACCTGCCCCCCTACGAGCAGGCAAAGGGCACCGACTGGTACAAGGGCACTGCAAACGCCATCTACCAGAACATCAGCTTCATCGACAGCTATGATCCGGAGTACGTCATCATCCTGTCCGGTGACCAGATCTGCAAGCAGGACTACGCCGACTTCCTGCGCTTCCACAAGGAAAAGGGCGCGGAGTTCTCCGTGGCTGTCATGGAGGTCGATTGGAAGGAAGCTTCCCGCTTCGGCCTGATGGTGGCAGACGAGAACGATAAGATCACCGAGTTCCAGGAGAAGCCCCCGGTTCCCAAGTCCAACCTGGCTTCCATGGGCATCTACATCTTCAACTGGGATGTGCTGAAGAAGTACCTGGAAGAGGACGAGGCTGATCCCAACTCCAAGAACGACTTTGGCATGAACATCATCCCCGCTCTGCTGCGGGATGGCCGCAAGATGTATGCTTACCACTTCAACGGCTACTGGCGTGACGTGGGCACCATCGACAGCCTGTGGGAAGCCAACATGGAAGTGCTGGACCCCGAGAACTCCGGCATTGATATCTTCGACAAGAAGTGGAAGATCTACAGCCGCAACCCCGTGCTGCCCGCCCAGAAGATCGGCCCCCGCGCCGTGGTGCAGGATTCCCTCATCACCGAGGGCTGCCAGATCTATGGCCGCGTCCAGCACTCTGTCCTGAGCGCAGGCGTTACCGTGGAAGAGGGCGCTACCGTTGAGGATGCTGTCCTGATGGATGGCGTTGTGGTCAAGGCAGGTGCTGTGGTCAAGCGCTGCATCCTGGCTGAGGACGTTGTGGTGGGTGCCGGTGCCAAGATCGGCGGCGAGGGCCCCATTGCACATGTGGGTACCGGCCTTACCGTTGGCGCAGGCGCTACCGTAAAAGAGGGTGCCAAAGTATTTGATTCCGTCAAGGAGGGCGAGGAAGTATGCTGAGCCAGAACAACAATGCGTTGGGCATCATTTTCCCCAACAGCTATGATAACACCGTACCGGAGCTTGTGGCTGAGCGCACCATGGCTTCGATCCCCTTTGCAGGCCGTTACCGCATGGTGGACTTTATGCTGTCCAGCATGGCAAACTGCGGCATCTCCAATGTCTCCATCGTGGTGCGCAAGAACTACCACTCCCTGATGGATCATCTGGCACCGGCCGCGAATGGGATATGGCCCGCCGTCACGGCGGCCTGAACATCGTGCCTCCCTTTGCAGAAAAGGGCGTGCGCATCTATTCCGGCCGTGTGGAGGCTCTGGGCTCCATCCTGAGCTACCTGGAGAACCAGAAGGAGAAGTACGTTGTGATGAGCGATGCCAACATCGCCATCAACTACGATTTCAATGCCCTGCTGGCTGCCCATCAGGCAAGCGGCGCGGATGTGACCGTCGCCTACCAGAAGACCGAGATCCCCGAGGGCCGCAAGAACGACAACTATACCCTGACTGTGGATGCCGATGGCCGTGTGACCGAGCTGCTGTTCAACGATTACCGCTCTGGTGTCCAGAACCTGGACCTGAACATCTACGTTCTGGAGCGCGAGACCCTGATCAAGCTGGTCAAGGATGCGACCTCCCGCGGCCTGATCTACTTTGAGCGTGACATTCTGGCCCACAACGTCAACATCCTGAACATCCGTGCTTTGGAGTACACCGGCTATGTGGCCCATGTCTGCGATATGAAGAGCTACTTTGATGAGAACCTCAAGCTCATCGATGAGAAGAACCTGAACGCTCTGTTCCCCAAGGAGAGCCCTGTTTACACCAAGATCCGTGACGACAACCCCGTGCGCTACGTCAACGGCTCTTCCGTCAGCAATTCCCTGCTGGCCGATGGCTGTGTCATTGAGGGCACCGTGGAGAACTGCGTGCTGTTCCGCGGTGTTCGCGTCAAGAAGGGTGCTGTGGTCAGAAACTGTGTCCTGATGCAGGATACCGTTGTGGAACCAGGCGCTCAGCTGGACTGCGTTGTCACCGACAAGAACGTGCGTGTGACTGCCGAAAAGAAGCTCTCCGGTACCGAGAGCTTCCCGGTCTATGTTCAGAAGAACCACACCGTCTGAGCCTGACACATTGAAACTTTCACAGGGGCGGCTCCCCTCCCCGGTAGCCCCTCTCAAAGAGGGGCGGGGGCCTTTGCGCCCCCGCCCGCTCTTTGCGTATCCGCCCTTTTTTCTGGAAAGGAGAAATACTATGAAGATCCTGTATGCCGCTTCGGAAGCGACCCCCTTTGCCAAGTCCGGCGGTCTGGCCGATGTGGCAGGCTCCCTGCCCAAGGCTCTGGTCAAGGACGGCGTGGATGCCCGCGTCATCATGCCGCTGTACGGCGACCTGAAAATGCGCGACAAGCTGGAGTATGTCACCAACTACTCGGTGCCCGTGGGCTGGCGCAGCCAGTACTGCGGCCTGTTCAAGGCTGAGGTCAACGGCGTGACCTACTACTTCCTGGACAACGAGTATTACTTCAAGCGCCGCGGCCTGTACGGCTTCTACGATGACGGCGAGCGTTTTGCCTTCTTCTCCCGCGCTGTGCTGGAGACCCTGTTCTACATCGACTTCACCCCCGATATCATCAACTGCAACGACTGGCAGACCGCACTGGTTCCCGTTTACCTGAACCTGTACTACCGCCATCTGGATAAGTTCAACCGGATCAAGACCATCTTCACCATCCACAACATCGCATATCAGGGCAAGTACGGCACCGATATCCTGGAGGACACCTGCGGCATCGGCCATCGTGACCAGCACATTGTGGAATACGATGGCTGCGCCAACTTTATGAAGGGTGCCTTTGAGACGGCAGATAAGATCACCACCGTCAGCCCCACCTACGCACAGGAGATCCTGGACCCCTGGTTCAGCTACGGTCTGGATGCCCTGCTGCGGGAAAAGCAGTATAAGCTCTGCGGCATTCTGAACGGCATTGATATGGAGGCCAACAACCCCGCCACCGACCCCAAGATCCCCTTCAACTACGATGTGACCAACTTTGAAGAGGGCAAGGCGAAGTGCAAGGAGGCCCTGCAGAACAAGTTTGGCCTGCACAAGGACGGCAGCCCCGTCTTTGCCATGGTCAGCCGCATGGTCGGCATGAAGGGCTTTGACCTGGTGCAGAGCGTTGCCGATGGTCTGGTGGACCGCGGCATCGAGCTGGTTATTCTGGGCAGCGGCGAGAACCAGTACGAGACCTTCTTCTCTGACCTGTGCGCCCGTCACCCGGGCCGCGTGGGCACCTACATCGGCTTTGAGCCCGCCCTGTCTCAGGAGATCTACGCCGGTGCAGACGTGTTCATCATGCCTTCCAAGAGCGAGCCCTGCGGCCTGGCACAGATGGTGGCCTGCCGCTACGGCACGCTCCCATCGTCCGCGAGACCGGCGGCCTGCGGGATTCCATCCATGACTGCACGCTGGGCGAGGGCAATGGCTTTACCTTTGCCGGTTACAGCGCCCATGAGCTGTACGATGCCTGCTGCCGTGCACAGGATCGCTACTACAACAAAGAGGACTGGCACAACCTCGTCAAGCACGATATGGAATGCGATTTCAGCTGGGACTCTCCGCCAAGAGCTACGAGGCCTGTATAACGAGACCGCAAACCTCTGGTAAATCATTCTCAAAAGTCTGCCTTTTGCCGCCCGGCTCGCAGGAGCCGGGCGCTTTGCGGACTTCTACACAGATTTTACAAGGATCATCCGCAAAAAGCAGCAAGGCACCTTTGCACTTCCGGCAGGACTGTGCTACAATGAAGAACATTGACAGCTCTTTCCTGTTTTTGAAGAAATGGCAGAGTAGATAAGGAGAACGATATGAACTGGAAACGTGTCATCAGCGGCGTGCTGGCAGCAGCGATGTTGTTCGCTCTGCCGGTGCAGCTTCCGGTGTCGGCGGAAGGCACGGAGGCGGTCGGGCAGGCCGATGGCTGGCAGGAACTGACCACTCCGGAACCTCTCGACGAATGCAACGCTTTCTTTTACAGCAAGGACGACCAGACGTTTGAGAAGATCACCCACCCGGAAAAGGATGTCAAAACCGCAGACGGCATCGTGGACTATCTGGGAGACGGTGCGGTGGCGGTTGTGACTGACCCGGAGGATGCCGCCTACAACGCCGGTGACCGGGGTCAGAACTACGCATGGTCAGCGGTCGGCTACGGCGACTGGCTGTATGTGGGCACCTGCTACGCCGCCATCGGCAACACCCTCTCCCTGATGAAGAGCAGTCTGGGCGACGAATACGACGACAAGGTGCTTGCCGCCACCTTCGATGCCCTTTACAACGGCACTTTCTTTCTGACCGAGGAGGATGGCGGCCGGCCCAAGGGCGTGCTGGTGAAGATCAACACCAAGACCGGCGAGACCAAGCTGTTGATGTCCGGCTCCTATAACGGTTACACACCCCTGTTCCGCAACGCATTGGAGTATAACGGCAAGCTATACTTCTGCGGCAGTGTGGGTGGCGGCGGCATCGGCTTTCTGCCCAGCATCTGGCAGGTAGACCCGGCCACCGACGAGTGCAAGCCGGTGTATATCGGTCTGAACAGTGTGCAGGATTATGCCGCAGCCTACCAGCAGGGCATCTCCGTGGGCATCCGCGGGATGTGCGTCTACAAGGATCAGCTGGTCGTCAGCAACGTGACCATGGATGCCGCCACCGGCAAGAGCAGCGCCGCCCTGCTGATCTCCTCCGACCCGGAAAAGGGCTTTACCCAGATCGCGGATTCCGACAGCCTGTTCAACTACCCCGCCTATCACTACGCCGACAGCATCTACGGCGGCAGCATCTGGGATATGGCTGAGTTCAACGGCCGGCTGTATGTGTCCGTCTGCACCGGCACCGAGGACAATATGCCGGACGACAACACCATGCAGTCCTTTGCACTGGTGCGGGGCGACCAGAACCCTGACGGCACCTTCACATGGACACCCGTGGCAGGCGATCAGGAAAAAGATGGTGCCCGCTACACCTTCGGCATCGACCCGGAGCGCACCCGCTCCGGTGCGGCGAACCTGATCGTGTACAACGACCACCTCTATATTGGTGAGTACAACGATGAAGAAATCGCACTGGAGCGCATCCTTTTCGCCAAGACCGGCAAGAACGCCGACGGTCAGTTTGGCGGCGGACTGGACTGCCGATTCATCAACGCCAATCTGGAGCAGTCGGTGAACCTGTACCGCATGGACAGGGACGAGAACATGGAGCTTGTGGTGGGCAATGCCACCAGGATGTTCCCCAACGGCAGCCTGTCCGGGCTGGGGTCCGGCTTTGGGCGCAGCGAGAACCAGTACATCTGGCGGATGCAGGTGTACGACGGCAAGCTGTATGTGGGCACCTTTGACACCAGCAGTATGCTGGAGTGCATTGGTCAGTTCGTCAACGGCAACCTGCTGACGCGCACCCCCGCGCAGTGGAAGACCCAGTGGGAATACCTCAAGACCCTGATGAAGGCACTGCAGGAGACGGACCCCGACGGCAACGGGAACCCCGACACCCTGGCCCAGACTATCAAGTTTTCCTACAAATTCGTGTTCAAAAACATCACGATCGGCAACATCGCCAGTGCCATCCGGCTGCTCAACTACATGCGCAAGGCAAAGCAGGGCTTTGACCTGTATGTTTCGGAGGACGGCGTGAACTTCCAGACCATCACCGTGGACGGTTTTGGAGACCCCTACAACCATGGTCTGCGGGTATTCGCCACCACCGACCAGGGCCTGTGCTTGGCACTGCCAATCCCTTCTACGGCACACAGGTGTGGATCAAGCGCAAGGACAGCTGACCCCCGCACTTCCATGATAACGCCGCCCGGCTCTCAAATGAGCTGGGCGGTTTTTTGTGTTTTGCACAAGAAACATATCATATTTTTGGTATTGATGCTGCCGGAGACGGACATACTCCACCGTGGACGTACAATTATGGCGTTAGTGTGAACGAACTATGAAGTTTTACCAAAAATCGGTGGAAAATTGATTGAAAAGTTCAGTGGATTGAATTATACTATCCATATAAGCTTCTTAACCGGAGCGAAACCATTGCGAAAGGGTGCGGCGGGCTGCTGTTTCGGGCCTGCGCACAGAGGGAGGGCGACACCGCATGAAGGGCTGGTACAAGGCGCTGGAAGATCTTGTCTGGCTGACCCAGCTGGGCCTGAATATGCTGCTGCCGCTGGTCATGTGCCTGGGCGGTGCCTGGTGGGCGGTGAACAGCTGGAGCTGGCCGGAATGGGTGTTCCTGCCGGCCATCCTGCTGGGCCTTGCCTCCGGGGCGCAGAACTTCTGGTATTTTGCCAAGGAGCACCTGGACCGCGCCAAAAAGGAAAAACCGAAGCGGGTGGGGTTCAACTCACATCAGTAAACATCACAGGAGGTTCCCCTTTATGAAACTACAGCCGGAATCCAAAAAGGAGCTGACGCGCATCGCCTGCGGCACGGCCATCTGCACCGCTGCCCTGTGGGTGGCCTTTGCAGCGCTGCACCTGGTTGGCTGGGTGAAATTTGATTATACTGTCGTTCTGGGCAGTCTCATCGGCGCGGCCGTGGCCATCGGCAACTTTGCGGGCATCTGCATCGTGTGTCAGAAGGTCATCGACGAGCAGGATGAGAAGCGGCGCAAAGCCACATTACAAGCTTCCTACAACGTCAGAATGCTTTTGCAGGCGGTGTGGATCATCGTGTCCATCGGGGCACCCTGCTTCCAGCCCTTTGCCAGCGTTCTGCCCTTGCTGTTCCCGCGTGTTACGATCTACTACCTGCAAATAACCGGCAAGTACAAGCCCCTTGCACCGGCCGGGCCCTCGGTGGATGTCTCTGTGGAGGACGACCCCGAACCCGCCCCGGAGCCGGAGGCTGAACCCCGTGACGAAGGGGGTGAAACGTAACAAATGGAACTGAACGGCGCAAAGATCCTGTATACCATCCATACCGATATCCCCCTGCTGGGCGATCTCAAGATCACCCAGACCCTAGTCACTACCTGGATCGTCATGGCGCTGCTTTCGGGCCTGGCCATCTGGCTGGGCAGCAACCTCAAGCTGGAAAATGTCTCAAAGCGGCAGGCCGCGGCCGAGTTCATCGTGGAGCGGCTGGATCAGTTCGTGCACGACAACATGGGGTATCACTTTGACAAGTATATCCCCCTGATCGGCTCGATCTTCGCTCTGAGCATCGGCTGCAACCTCATCAGTGTCATTGGCCTGTGGAGCCCCACGGCCGACCTGAACACCGAGGCTGCGTGGGCCATTGTGGTGTTTGTGCTGATCATGTACTACAAGATCAAGACCAACGGCATCCTTTCCTACCTGAAGGGCCTGCTGGACCCGATCTTCATCATGGCACCCATCAATGTGCTGTCGGAGATCTCGACCCCCGTCAGCATGGCGTTCCGTCACTTTGGCAACATCCTGTCCGGTACTGTCATTTCCACACTGCTGTACTGGGCGCTGGCAAGCCTGAGCCATGTCATCTTCGGCTGGCTGCCCGGCTTCCTGAGCCAGATCCAGCTGTTCCAGATCGGCATACCGGCCTTTACGGGCCTGTATTTCGACTGGTTCGGCGGCTGCATTCAGGCGTTCATCTTCTGTACCCTGACCGCAATTTTCATCAAACGTGCTGCCGGTGAGGACTAAGCCTCACAACGGCATCTCCCAAAACAAAAACTTTTTTGGAGGACAAAACTTATGACTGACTTTCAGTACCTTGCTCGTGGTATCGCCCTGGCAGGCTGCGGCATCGGCGCAGGCTGCGCACTGATCGCAGGTATCGGCCCCGGTATCCGGCGAAGGCAACGCTGCCGCCGCTGCTGTGAGGCCGTTGGGCCGCCAGCCTGAGTGCAAGAGCGACGTGACCAGCACCCTGATCCTGGGCGTTGCACTTTCCGAGACCACCGGTATTTACGGCTTTGTTACCGGCCTGCTGCTGATCTTCCTGGCACCCGGCATGTTTATGAAGTTCCTGGCATAAGCGGAACCTTTTACAAAAGAACGAAAGGAGACGCTTATGGAACTGTACCAGGCGTTGATCACGCTGGACGGCTGGACCTTTCTGGCCCAGATCTGCAACCTGATGATCCAGCTGCTCATCTTCAAAAAGTTCCTGCTGAATCCGGTCAAAAAGGTGATCGCCGAGCGCAAGGCAAAAGCCGACAGCCAGATCGCAGATGCGCAGAAGCTGCGCACGGAGGCTGAGGCCATGAAGGCGGAGTACGAGCAGAACCTGCAGAATGCCCGCGCCGAGGCCAACCAGATCGTTGCCCGTGCCCAGAAAACGGCCACCGCCCGCGGTGAAGAGATCGTGGGCGAGGCCCGTGCACAGGCCGCTGCCCTGAAGCAGAAGGCGGAGCTGACATTGCGCAGGAACGCAAGAAGGCCGTGAACGAGGCAAAGGACGAGATCGGCGGCATGGCCATGGAGATCGCCTCCAAGGTGGTCGAGCGTGAGATCAAGGAAGCCGACCACAAGGACCTGATCGACGAATTTATCAAAAACGTGGGTGAAGCATCATGACCGAGACAGCAAGGATGTACGGCGGAAGCCTGTATGACCTGGCAGCGGAGGAAGGGCTGGAGACCCGCATTCTGGGCGAGCTGGACGAGGCCGTGGCGCTTTTTAAGGCAAGCCCGGAGTACCTGCATCTGCTCAGCACCCCCAGCATCCCCAAAAAGGAGCGCTGCGGCCTGCTGGACGAAGCGCTGCGGGATCGGGTCCACCTCTATGTGCTGAACTTTTTGAAGATCCTGTGCGAGAAGGGCACCCTGCGGGAGCTGCCCGGCTGCGCCCGGGCCTACCGGGTGCGCTACAATCAGGCACACGGTATTCTGGAAGCAGCGGCAACCACTGCAGTGGCAATGACGGAGCAGCAGGTGAAGAGCCTGCACGAAAAGCTGGAAAAGCTTACCGGCAAGACCATCGATCTGAAAACAAAGGTCGATCCGGCTGTGCTGGGCGGCATCCGGCTGGATATCGAGGGCACCGAGCTGGACGGCACGGTTCAGAACCGTCTGGCGGCGCTGCGCAGGGATATCGCTTCCGTGACACTGTGATCCATCGAATTTCCACCCGAAAGATTTTAAGAATTGAGTGGTGAATACAAGACAATGCAACTGAAACCTGAAGAGATCTCCAAGATCATCCGTGCCCAGATCAAGCACTACGAGAATGTCATCGAGCAGAGCGAAGTCGGCACGGTCATCATGGTAGGCGACGGCATCGCCCGGGCCAGCGGCCTGGAAAAGTGCATGGCAGGTGAGCTGCTTCAGTTTGACAACGGCGAATACGGTATGGCCCAGAACCTGGAGGAAAACACGGGTCTCCATCGTTCTGCTGGGCTCCGATGTCGGCATCAAGGAAGGCAGCACCGTCAAGCGCACCGGCAAGGTCGTTTCCGTGCCCGTGGGCGAGGCAATGATCGGCCGCGTGGTCAATGCACTGGGCCAGCCCATCGACGGCGCAGGCCCCATTGAGACCACCGAGTTCCGGGCCATCGAGAGCCCGGCCCCCGGCATCATCGACCGCCAGCCGGTCAAGGAACCCCTGCAGACCGGCATCAAGGCCATCGACTCCATGATCCCCATCGGCCGCGGCAGCGTGAGCTGATCATCGGCGACCGCCAGACCGGCAAGACCACCATTGCATCGGATACCATCATCAACCAGAAGGGCAAGGATGTCATCTGCATCTATGTTGCCATCGGCCAGAAGCGCTCCACCGTGGCAAACCTGGTGCAGAGCCTGACCGAGGCCGGTGCCATGAGCTACACCATCGTGGTGTCCGCCACGGCCTCCGAGCTGTCCCCCCTGCAGTATATCGCCCCCTATTCCGGCTGTGCCATGGGCGAATATTTCATGCACCAGGCAAGCACGTCCTCATCATCTACGATGACCTTTCTAAGCACGCGGTGGCCTACCGTGCCCTGTCGCTGCTGATCCGCCGTCCCCCGGGACGTGAGGCTTACCCCGGCGATGTTTTCTACCTGCACTCCCGTCTGCTGGAGCGCGCGGCCAAGCTCTCCAATGAGCTGGGCGGCGGCAGCCTGACGGCTCTGCCCATCATCGAGACCCAGGCGGGTGACGTTTCGGCCTACATCCCCACCAACGTCATCTCCATCACCGATGGTCAGATCTTCCTGGAAACGGAGCTGTTCCACTCGGGCGTTATGCCCGCTGTCAACCCCGGCATCTCGGTGTCCCGTGTTGGCGGCAACGCCAGATCAAGGCCATGAAGAAGGTGGCCGGCACCCTGAAGCTGATCTACTCCCAGTACCGCGAGCTGCAGTCCTTTGCCCAGTTCGGTTCCGATCTGGACGCGGACACCAAGGCCCGCCTGGCACAGGGCGAACGCATTGTGGAAGTGCTCAAGCAGAACCGCTCGGCCCCCGTGCCCGTGGAAAAGCAGGTGGCGATCCTGTATGCCACCATCCATGATCTTCTGGTCAAGGTCAAGGTGCTGATGTGGCCGAATACGAAAAGGGTCTGTACGAATATCTCGAGAATGATGCCGCCGGTGCCGCTGTGATGGAGACCATCCGCACCACCGGCAATCTGGACAAGGACACCGAGGAAGCACTCAAGGGCGTTCTGTCCGCTTACACCGAGAGCTTCGTCAAGGCGCACTGAGGGAAGGAGGCGTAACGCATGGCAGGTTCCATGAAGGACATCAAGCTGCGCATCAAAAGCGTAGAGAGTACCATGCAGATCACCAAGGCCATGGAGCTGGTGGCTTCCTCCAAAATGCGCCGTGCCAAGGAGCGGTGGAACACAGCCGCCCCTACTTTGAAACGCTGCACGACACGCTGACCGGCATTGCGGCTGCAGACCCCCGGGCCCGCAGCCCCTACCTGCGCCGGGCAGAGATCAAACGCACCCTGCTGGTTGTTATTGCAGCGACCGCGGCCTGGCCGGTGGATACAACTCCAACGTGCTCAAACAGGCGGAGGCCCAGCAGGGCCCGGTCACGGTGCTGCCCATTGGCAAAAGAAGTCAGGAGTACTTTGCCCACCACGGGGCTGACCTGTTCACCGAAGAGGTGCTGCTGGCGGCGGATGTCTCGGTGGGTGAGTGCTTTGCCCTCTCCCGGAAGATCACCGAGGGCTACCTGAAGGGCGATTACGACGCAGTGAAGCTCTGCTACACCCGGTTCGACTCGATGATGACCCAGACCGCTGTCACCATGGAGGTGCTGCCCCTGACCATTGAGCCCACCGAGGAGCAGAAGGCCGCTGCCCGCCGCAGTCAGATCCTGTACAAGCCCAGCAGCGAGGAAGTGTTCCGCGCCATCATCCCGAGTATGTGCCGGTATCGTTTATGGTGCCGTGTGCGAGAGCGTGGCCAGTGAGCTGGCCGCCCGCCGCACCGCCATGGATGCCGCCACCAAGAACGCGGGCGAAATGATCGACCATCTGAATCTGTATTACAACCGCGCCCGTCAGGCTGCCATCACGCAGGAGATCACCGAGATCGTGGCAGGCGCAGAAATCTAAAAAAGGAGTTGTAGCTATGTCCGAAAAACACATCGGCAAGGTGATCCAGGTCATCGGCCCGGTGCTGGACATCCAGTTCAAGGATGGCGAGCTGCCGGACCTGCTCAACGCCATTGAGATCGACAACCACGGCCGGAAGCTGGTGGTGGAGGTCGCTCAGCTCACCGGCGACAATGTGGCCCGCTGCATTGCCATGAGCAGCACCGATGGCCTGGTGCGCGGCACGGATGCCGTGGACACCGGCGAGTCTATCCGGGTGCCTGTGGGTGACCAGTGCCTGGGCCGCGTGTTCAACCTGCTGGGTGAGCCGGTGGACAATAAGCCTGCCCCCACCCGGAGCCTACTGGCCCATCCACCGCCCTGCCCCCAGCTATGAGGAGCAGCAGTCCACCACAGAGATCCTGGAGACCGGCATCAAGGTCGTTGACCTGATCTGCCCCTACGCAAAGGGCGGCAAGATCGGTCTGTTCGGCGGTGCCGGTGTCGGCAAGACCGTCCTGATCCAGGAGCTGATCTATAACATTGCCACCGAGCACAACGGCTACTCGGTGTTCACCGGCGTTGGCGAGCGCACCCGCGAGGGCAACGACCTGTACGGTGAAATGACCGAGAGCGGCGTTATCAACAAGACCGCTCTGGTCTACGGCCAGATGAACGAGCCTCCCGGAGCCCGTATGCGCGTGGCTCTGTCCGGCCTGACCATGGCGGAGTACTTCCGCGATGTGAAGAATCAGGACGTGCTGCTCTTCATCGACAACATCTTCCGTTTCACGCAGGCAGGCTCTGAGGTTTCGGCTCTGCTGGGCCGTATGCCTCTGCCGTGGGTTACCAGCCCACCCTGGCCACTGAGATGGGCGCTCTGCAGGAGCGCATCACCTCCACCCGCAAGTTCCATCACCTCGGTGCAGGCTGTCTACGTTCCCGCCGACGACCTGACCGACCCGGCCCCTGCCACCACCTTCACCCATCTGGATGCCACCACGGTCCTGAGCCGTGACATTGCATCTCAGGGCATTTACCCCGCTGTGGACCCGCTGGATTCCACCAGCCGGATCCTCAGCCCGAGGTCGTGGGTCAGGAGCACTACGAGATCGCCCGCGATGTTCAGAAGGTGCTGCAGCGCTACAAGGAGCTGCAGGATATCATTGCCATCATGGGCATGGACGAACTGAGCGAAGAGGACAAGCTCACCGTCAGCCGTGCCCGCAAGGTGCAGCGCTTCCTGAGCCAGAGCTTCCATGTTGCGGAGCAGTTCACCGGTATGCCCGGTCAGTATGTGCCGCTGAAGGAGACCCTGCGCGGCTTCAGGATGATCCTGAACGGCGAGTGCGATGACCTGCCCGAGAGCGCCTTCCTGTTCGCGGGCACCATCGATGATGTGTTCGCCAAGGCGAAGAAAGGGTAAACCATGACGACCTTTCATCTGACGGTGGTCACGCCGGACGGCTGTGCCTTTGACGGTCAGGCGGAACGGGTGGTCTGCCGTGCCATCGACGGCGACCTTGCCATTCTGGCAAAGCATGGTGATTACTGCACCGCACTGGGAATGGGCGAAGCCATATCGTGGACGCGGACGGCCAGCGCCGCCGCGCCGCCTGCATGGGCGGGATGCTCACCGTGCTGAACGGGGATGTCCATCTGGTTGCTACCACCTGGGAGTGGGCTGAGGAGATCGACCAGGCCCGCGCCGAAGCCTCCAAGAAGCGCGCCGAAGAGATCCTGGCCCGGAAGGACCTGGATGAGCGCGAATATGAGCTGGCCCAGGCCCGCCTCAAGCGCGCCCTCGTCCGCACCTCTGTCCACTGACCCCGGAGCGCTGGACAAATCAGCGCCGCTGTGGTATTCTGGTATCAGAAAAATCAAATCAACAAAGGCTCCTTTGGAGTGCTGCAAACAGGGACCCCCCTGAAACCGGGGTTACGTGCTTGCGGGCATTCTGAAGGAGCTTTTTGATGCAAAGGAGGATGTGCGTGAAGAAAAATCTGGATATGACAGAGGGAAAGCCGATCTCCCTGCTGTGGGCCTTTACCTTTCCTACATTGATGGGCAACCTGCTGAATCAGGTCTACTCCATCACCGACAGCATTGTGGTGGGGCGGTATCTCGGGCAGACCGCCCTTGCGGCGGTGGGCAGCACCATGCCTGTGATCCTGCTGTTGGCAGCCCTGATGATCGGCATCAATGTGGGCGTGGGGATCATCATCAGCCGGTACTTTGGCCAAAAGAACGAGGAGCTGATGCGGAGGGCCTTTGTGAACAGCCTGTATCTGGGGCTGTTCCTGTCGGCGGGGATGATGGTTCTGGGCCTGACCTTCTCCGGTACCATCCTGCGGTGGATGGGGACCCCGGAGGGCCCCCTGCAGGAAGCCACCGCTTATCTGGAGATCAGTTTCATCACCATGATCTGCCCCCTGATGTATTATTTGTTTTCCAGTGCATTCCGGGGCTTGGGAGACAGCCAGACAGCGCTGTACTGCCTGATCGTCTCCGTTCTGAGCAATATTGGCCTGGACGTGCTGTTTGTGGCTGTGTTCCGCTGGGGAGTGGCCGGGTCTGCCTGGGCCACGGCACTGGCGCAGGCCCTGTCGGCGGTGGTGGCGGCGGTGCTGCTGTTCCGCAAATATCCCATGATGCGGATGCGGCGGCAGGATCTCCGGCTCCATGGAAAGCTGCTGCGGCAGATCACGGTGCTGGCCGTTCCCATTGCGGTGCAGTCTGCCTTCAACAATCTGGGCAATCTGGTGGCACAGAGTGCCGTCAATCTGTTCGGCGAGGCCACCATGGCGGCCTACACTGCCGCCAGCCGCATCGGAACGCTGGCCTGATGCCGGTGGAGACCATCGGTTCCTCCCTCAGCGTCTACGCCTCCCAGAACCACGGAGCCGGCAAGCCGCAGCGCATCCGGCAAGGGGTACGGGCCTCCCTGCAGCTGTCTCTGGTGGTCAGCACCGTGCTGGGAGTGTTTCTGCTGCTCTGCGGCCGCCAGATGGCGGGGCTGTTCCTCGCAGAACCGTCTGCGGAGATCCTGACGGTGGTGCAGCGGTTTCTGCTGATCACGCGGTGCCGGGGATCCTGGCCGGTGTGATGCAGGTGTATCAGCAGGTGCTCCGGGGCGTTGACAAGGCGAATCAGGCACTGATGGGCGGCGTGATGCAGCTCATTACAAAAATTGCGGTGGTGGCTGTGGGCGCATGGGGAATGCGGAATCTGGATGTGGTCTGGCTTGGCTGGCCCGCTTCCTTTGTGGCCGGAACCGTGATCCCGTACTTCTGCTTTCAGAAGATCGTGCGAGAAATGGAAACAGAATAAAACAGAAAGCACCCCCGGAAGGCAGATCGCTCTCCAGGGGCGCTGTGTATCGATAGATCAGCATAGATCAGCTGAGCCGCAGGCTGTCCAGCACAGCATTGACCACATCCAGCCCCACCTGACCGGGGGCGCTGGCCGTGCCGGGATTGGCAAAGGTCATGGCGGAGCCAAAGCCTCGCCGCAAAGGCGGCTCACGGCTCCCAGTGGGCCCATGCTCATGGTAATGACGGGCGTTTCGGGGTGGTGGTCGGTCATCTCGGCGGTGGCGCCAGCAGCTCCAGCACATCGGAACGGCTCTGGGGCATCACGGCCAGCTTGGGCAGGTCGGCCCCCGCCTGCTGCATGGCCACCATCCGGGAGACCATCTCGGCCTTGGGCGGGGTCTTGTAAAAGTCGTGGCTGGAGCACACGATCTTGACCCCGGCGGTGTGCGCGTCCTGAACCAGTGCGGGAAGGTCTGTGCCTGCGGTGAAGAACTCAATATCAATGAGGTCAGCGCAATCGGTATCCAGAACCGTGCGGAGAAAACGGAGATATCCCTCATGGCTGACCGGTATGCTGCCGCCCTCTTCCTTCGTGCGCAGGGTCACAAGCAGCAGCTTCTCCTTTAAGAGGACCGCAGTTTTGCCAGGCAGCGCACCACTGCCCCGGGGTCAGCGGCTGCATCAAACAGATCGACACGCCATTCCACACAATCGGCGCACAGTGTGGAAAACGCAGCGGCCTTTTCCAGGATCGCAGCTTCGGTGCGCTCTACGATGGGCAGAATGACTTTGGGGCGGCCTTCGCCGATACGGCAGCCGCGGACAGGAACACAGGACATGGCGCTTCTCCTTTATATTTAAAGTATAGCTGTCTCATACAGGATACGGGATGACTCCATGATACGTTCTGCCCGCCGCCTTGTCAAGAAAGGAGCAAGCATTGTTTATAGGGAGAACAGAGGAATTTTATCCCCTGCAAAGAATTTGGAAAAAAGATGTCAAAAAGTGTTGACAGAAGCTCAGGGATATGGTATTATACTTGAGCGCCAAGGGCCGCCGGAAAGAATGACTTCTGAAAGCGGCAGAAGCAAAGCGAAAGAACCAATATGGATACGTTGAAAAACGAACCACAAGTTCGAAAAGATCGAAAAGCTTCTAAAAAAAGTACTTGACAAAAAATCACATCTGTGGTAAAATAATTAAGTCGTCAGCCGCAAAGGATGAGGCGCACAGGACCTTGAAAATTGAACAATATCGAAAAACTTGTAACGGAACCTATTTTCGTGTTGGAAAAACACGTTAAACAATTCCAAACAAAGTAATTCACACAGGACGCAAGCGATTGCGTGCTGAGCGAAACAAGATTTAACACTTTTAAGTGATAAATATCATTTATAAAGAGTTTGATCCTGGCTCAGGACGAACGC
>ENA-OQCX01000736-OQCX01000736.1-human-gut-metagenome-genome-assembly--contig:-NODE-736-length-16662-cov-2.764802_pt1 | contig 16662 bp, 17 predicted proteins | sample MGYA00242762_ERZ504587 | MGnify/ENA primary metagenome ERZ504587 (study PRJEB26092, sample SAMD00036337) | human gut metagenome | host: Homo sapiens | study: EMG produced TPA metagenomics assembly of... | reverse complement strand
TCGGAAGGTAGATCAGTCTGTCTCCAGTCAATAAAGAGGCAGATCGGAGCCCCTCTCTTGCAGGCTTTCCGCACATCGTACAGCATTCTGCCATCCAGTGGTCCAGGAACGCTGGTCTTTATTATCCCCATCAAAATCCGGCAGGGCATTTTCTGCTTTCATGCTGCTGTACTTCTGGTTGGTAGTTCGGTTGCGTTCGTTCTGCTTGGTTCCCCCGGACGCATAGGGCGGATCGGTTATAACTGCATCAAAGATCCCCGGCTGGAATCCTTTGACCAGTTTTAAGGTATCTCCATGCAGGATACGCCAGTTCTCCCCTCCGGCAGACTCATCCGGCACACAGTCCGGTTTTAAAAGATCTTCAAGTTTCAGGGTATTTCCCATAGGCATCATCCTTTCGGTCGCTTATTTTCCAGATTTCTCTGGAAGTGCTTTTCTTTATGGAACTGCTCATCGGCAGGTATCCTCTTTTTTCAGTGTTTCTTTTCTTGGCGTTCTGGGCTGTTCACGGTGGTCCGACAGCTCGGTTTTCACGTATTCGCTGATGATTCCCAGCGCTTCATAGTAATTGCTGCTCTTGTGGACACGATCCGCCATTTCGTTGGCCTGTTCGGACATCCCGGCACGTCTAAGCAGTCTTGCGGCATCCCCAAGGATTGAGAAAATATTTCCGTCATGCCCTAAGAGCTTAAGTTCTGGACGGGACGGCTTTTGTTCCGGCTGCTTTTCCTGCACACCGTTTTCCGGTGCTTTCACCTGTATCTGGAAATCCGAGCCGGCACCAACATAGAAATGTAAGTATAATTCACCACCGTCTACCTTGATCTCCCGCTGTTCCAGACTTTCTCCCCAGCCATCGCTGTACTGCCTCTCAGATACTGCCCACCACACGGTATTCCTCTGGTGTCAGATTCTCCCGGAGTGTCAGGTTTGCACAGCCATATAAAACGCCCTCCTGTTCCTTTACCGCCATTGTAATGCGTTCCACTTTTTCCTTAATGTCCTTGTTTTGGTCAAAATAATCGATCAGGTTGCATGGCTGGTTGTCAGGCATACCGAGCCGATTGATCTCGTCAACCTTTTCTGCGATGGATGTCTGATACTGCACCAGGTCAGGTCCTTCCAATGGCTCCGCATCATCCAGATTCACAATATCTGAATAGTCCGGAATAAACTCTGCCATCAGAGGTGACAGCATTTCCACTTCTATTTTATCTTTCAAAGCATCACCTCGCTTCCCTATTCTGCCGTTTCTCCGGTGTACGGGCAGCCATTTTTGCCATGTCTGCCCAGTCTGCCCCTTCGATTTCCGGCAGGTTCTCGATGATCCGATAGCTTCCCTCGTAGGCTTTTCGGATATGTTCACACGCCCACCGTCCGGCAAAGTCATTGTCGGTACACACTTCGATCTCGGTGATCTCCGGGTGCTGGGACAGAAAATGTTCCAATGCCTGCGGCTTTTTCATGCTCCGCTGGCTCTGCCCTTCTTTTGGTGCGCTGATCCCGCCAAGCTCCAGACGGTACTTATCCCGGCTTCCCTGTCTCTGTTCCAATGTCATGTGGGCAAGCACATCCACACAGGCTTCATAAACAGCAACCCGTCTGCATCCCGATTTCGCCGGAACACAAAAAGCGTATGCCTTTTCACTTCCGGCCTGTTCCATCTTAAAAGACTTTCCGCTGGCATCGTAAATCCCACGCAGGAAAGCATATCTTGCCACCTGGTTTTCATCCCGTCCTATGAACACGGCATTGTGGTAGGGCAGACTCTCATATAAGATTCCCAAATGAACACACCGCTGTAAGACCTCGCCACTGATGCCCCGCTCTTTCAGATAGCGGAACACCCTGCGGCAGTCTGGGCTGGCCGTAGGCAGGACAAATGGCTTCTTTGGCTTTGCTTCCACTGGAGGAGGGATATAGGTGGGATACTCATCTTTCAGCATTTGCACTGCCTCCAGAAAAGAACACCCGTCTACATGAATCAGGAAATTTAAAGCACTGGTGCCCCCGATATCTCTGGATTTCCAGTGCCACTGGCTGGTCTGCTCGTTAATCTTAAAGCTGTCGTGGTCTGTCAGCTCCCATTCATTTCTGGCTGAAGATTTTTTCAGACGGTTTGGCTGATATTTCTTCAGGTATTCAATGGCGGTGATCTCCCTTGCACGTTTGATTTCTTCTTCCGGAATCCACGGCATTACATCACGGTATCCCGGAGCTGCTCTGCCTTATCCGTTTTCTCCCACGGGAATTCCTTTCTTCCAAAATGCCCGAACACCGCACTCTGTCGGTAGATTGGCCGCTTCAGGTGCAGGGTGTCACAGATCTGGCTTGGGGTAAGCCCGAACACCAGAGGGATCGCTGCGGCGAGGCAGTCATCCGCACAGATCTTTCCCGTTCCAAAGGTATCCACCTGCACCATGACTGGCTGGGCAACCCCAATGGCATAGGCAAGGGACACCTGGCATCGGCTGGCAAGTCCGGCAGCTACCATGTTTTTGGCGATGTAACGGGCCATGTATGCCCCGGAACGGTCAACTTTGGAACAATCCTTCCCGGAGAATGCACCGCCGCCATGCGGTACCAGGCTGCCGTAGGTATCCACCATTAGTTTCCTTCCGGTCAGTCCGGTGTCTGCATCCAGACCTCCGCACACAAATCTGCCCGATGGGTTAATCAGGATCTTGGTATCCTCATCCGGTGGCAGCATACGGAGTGCCGGGCGTAACACTTTCTCCCGGATCTCATGCTCCAGCTTCCGAAGGGATTTTTCCTTTTCATGCTGGCAGGACACAATGACGGTATCCAGCCGGGCAGGTCTGTCATCTTCATACTCCACGGTCACCTGCGCCTTTCCATCTGGCAAGATTCCCGTGATATATCCGCTTCTACGGCTTGCAGACAGTTCCCTTACAATGCGGTTCGCCAGAACCACTGGCATCGGCATAAGCTGCGGCGTATCATCGCAGGCGTATCCCACCATGATTCCCTGATCCCCGGCTCCATTGGCAAGTCCGCTCTGAACAGAAACAGTTCCTGTCCTGCGTTCTCTGGAACGTTCCACTGCCCCGGCGATATCCGGACTCTGTTTGTGGATGAGGCATCCATATGGATTCCATCTGCTTCATAGCCTGCACTCTCCAACACCTTTCTGACGATTTCAAACACCTGTGGCTCAAATCGGCTGGTGATCTCTCCTGCCACAATGATGTTCCTTTTGGTCGCCAGCACCTCGCAGGCCACTCTGGAATTTTCGTCCTCTTTCAGACACGCGTCCAGAATGCTGTCTGCGATCAGGTCGCAGAGCTTATCCGGATGTCCTTCTGTTACGGATTCTGCTGTATAAAATCGTTTCATAATCGTTACCATCCTTTCCAAGTAAATAATAACGGCAGGAAACGCTCCTTTCTGGAACACTTTCTGCCGGATCTGGGTTATAAGTTGTCTCACATTCTGCACTTTTCTGGTACTTTCAGACACTTTTTTCAACCTAAATACTACCAATGCACACCCTTACATAATCCCCCTGTTTTGAACACATCCCTGCCCGTGCGGTCATTATTTGTCTCATTTTCTGCACTTTTCTGGTACTTACGAACACTTCTGACTCCACACTGCCCCGGAAACCGGCACCGCCAGGACGATGTTCCTGGCACCGCTCCATTCATATGAACACGTGACGAGCGTCAAAACCTTATCGTATATACACTTCAGGTAATCATCCCCGGTTTCGAACACTTCCCTCTGCTTAGCTGCTTTTAAATATTCCTGCACTGCCTCCGCATCTGCGAGTTTCTGCTGGAATGGGAACAAATTCCTGTCTGCTTTCAGCACCGTGACAATTCGGTATTCCTGAATGCTATCCTCTGTCTGAAGATAAGCAAAGGGATGCTCCTGATAATATGTTTCATCTGCATAGAAGTCCAGATTTCCGAACATTGCCCCACTGTTCATGTTGTGACCGTAAATGATAAGGTTCCGACTTTCAGACACTTTGCAGTCTGCCTGTAAAAACAGGCTTCCGTTGATGTCATATTCCTTTTTGTAATTCCGTTTCAGGTAAAACTCCCCATTCTCCTGTTCGGACTGAAGCACCGGATAATCGATTCCGGTATCTGGTATCGTCAGCCATCCCTGCACATCCAGGTATTGTTTCCGAAGAGTAACAAGGTCTACCGCAGCCACCGGGCATTTTCTTCCAGCTGGTTGGTCTTTCTTTTCAGAGCCTGAGGCTCCCGGAGCTTCCGGCTCCGGGAAATTCCCTTTCAGCTCTGCCACCAGCTTTTTGTTTTCCATTGGAAGATATACCATGTGGTAAATCAGAAATCCGGCACTTAAGAAAAGAGCAGCAAGACATACCGCTTTGAAAAAGTTTTTTCACGATTTTCATCGTTCCTGTCCGGCTTTTCTCTTCTTTGGCTGACTCTTCTGTGTCTGTCCCGGCACAGGCGGTTTCCTTGCTGCTTTCAGGATTGGTTCTGTTGGAATCTGATTCTGCCTGCAGCCCTTTAAGATTCCGGTCAGGTACGACCGTCCGGGCGGATTAAAGTTCTGCATGTAATCTTTTGTCATGATATAGACAATGGCTTTGATCTCTCTTCCGCCTTTATTCTTGACGGTGATTTCCTGTTTGTCGTAAAAATCAGGATAGCCTTCATAAAGATCCAGGCTCTTTTCGCAGTCCCCGGTCAGTGACCAGAGGACGCCGTCCACATGGCTTCCCTCTTCCGGGAAGATGGTGGCAAGACCGCTTCCTGCGGCTGCAAAGGTCAGCCGATACCCCTCCAGGCGGACGGTTTCTACCACCTCCGCCTTTGGGCACCGATATGCCATCTGGTCCAGATCCATGTTGCTTCCATACGCAAAATATAATTGTTTCAGCCTATCTGCCCCCTTTTTTCTTCTTTCTTCTGGATGCCACACTCATACCAATCAGACCGCCTGCGGAAAGAATCAGGCACAGGGCCGGAATCCAGAGGTTGGTGTCATCACCTGTTTTCGGGTTGCTTACAGACGGGGTATCCTCCGGCAGCTTCTCGTTCGTCACTTTCTGGATGACTTCGATCACTGGAGTTTTGTCATCTACATAGGTAAATGTCACCTCATGTTTGGTCCCATCCAGCTGATAGCCTCCGGTGCTTTGGTCTCAACCAGATAATAGGTGGCTGCCTTATCAAATTTGCCGTCCTTATAAGTTCCGATTGCAAGCAGTCCGCTGGTTGCATGACCGTTTTCATCAGTGGTCAGGGTTTCTACACTTTGCCATCCGCATCCCTCAGTTCAAATTCCGCATCTTTCAGTGCAGCTCCGGTATCCTTATCTGTTTTCTCAACGATCAGACGTCCCTTTGCGGTATCATCTTTCATGGCTACCTTCTGGATCTCTGCGGTATCTGCCACCTCGAAGGTGATCTCTTCCGAAACGACATAACCGTTTGGAGCCTGCTCTTCTTTCAGGGTGTATTTACCGATTGGAAGTTTTTCGATATAATGCGGCTCTTTACCGGAAGTCCAGGTTTCTACGATATTGCCATTTTCATCTGTGATGGTCAGTTTGGCTCCTTCGATCTCAGTATCTCCGGTAATATCCGTTTTGCTGATCTCCACTTTGGTCACATCATCTTCCATTACCTGTTTCTGGATCTCTACAGTATTCTCCACGGTGAATGTGATGCTTTCCGCAGTGGCATATCCATCGGCCGGCTTGGTTTCTGTCAGGGTGTACGATTTTCCTACAACCAGTTCTTTGATGATGTGCGGCTCCTTGGTGGATGTCCATTCCTCAACAACAGCCCCGTTTTCATCCGTCAGCTGTAATCTGGCTCCCGGCAGTTCCTCGCCTGTGGTCAGATCGGTTTTGGAAAGTTCCACGGTTGTCGGCTCATCTTCAAATACGAACTCATAGGACACTTCTGCTTCTTTGTCTCCCTGGTACTCAAAAACAAATTCCTGTTCTTCTCCGGTGGTGACAAATCCATCCGGTGCATACAGCTCCTCCACATAATAGGTTCCGTCAATCGGCAGGTCTGCAATAAAGGAAATCTTTCCATCTGCATCCGTTGTTTTTAATTCGATCAGGGTATCGGCCTCCATCAGCACCTTTCCAGATGCGGACAGGATATCGTTTCTGGTGTACAAACCAAAGATGCCGCCTTTTAATACACGGTCGGTATCCTTTTCTTTCTTCAGGACGTTCACTTTTACCTTCTGGCGGTTGTTCTGCCAGTCCTCATCGTATACGACAACCGGGGTATCCTGATCGCGGTAGGAAAGATCTACATATCGTGGTTCTTCATCCAGGATATAACCATATGCTGTGCCTACCTCTTTGACATAATATTTTCCAACCGGAAGGTCAGATACTTCTGCAACACCGTTTGCATCGGTAGTTACAGTTGCTACCAGTTCGTCCTTGGAATAATAGTCCGGCTTACGCCATCAGCTGCTTTGATATCTTCGGCAGCACGGATTTCGAAGGTAACGTCTGTCAGGCTTCCTGTAATGTACTCAAAGAAATGTTCCACAACACCTTTGACGTTATCCAGCAGGGTGATCTTATCGAGGAATTCGCCCTTCTTGTTTACGATCAGCAGTGCTTTCGGTACATGGTCCTGCATTTCCACTTTCTGTATTTCTGCGGTATCCTCGATGGTGAATTTCACATCCGTAGTCTTTAAATAACCATGCGGTGCAAGGGATTCACGGAGGATATAGGTTTTTCCAACAGTCAGATATTTGATCACATGAGGCTCATCCTTTACGGAAGTCCAGCTGTCGATCACGTTTCCATCCTCATCCAGAACAGAAAGGGATGCTCCGTTCAACTCCACGCCTGTGGTCAGATCGGATTTTGTCACCTCGATGGTCGTCGGCTGGTTCTTCTTAATCGATTTCAGTTTAATGGTCTGGATGTCTTGTCCCTGATAGGTGGCATCAAATTCCAGTACCTCATCAGAGGATACAAAACCGTCCGGTGCGGAAATCTCTTTTACATAATAAGTTCCAAGCGGCAGGTCCAGGGTAAAGTGTGCCTGTCCTTTTTCATCGCTTGTGATCTCCTGTAATAAGGTATCTGCTTTCACGATGACCTTGTTGCCTGATTTGATTTCCTTCTTATTGTAAAGTCCAAATACAGCTCCGGCTACCACGCTTCCGGTTTCTGCGTCCTGTTTTTCCACGGTGATGCTTACTTTCTGGCGTTCATTTTTAAATGTCACTTCTTCGTCTACGACCGGGGTATCCTGTCCGGCATAGGTAAAGGTTACCTCTTCCCCTTTGGCATTCCAGGTGTAGCCTTCCGGTGCTTTTTTCTCTTCTACCGGTATGTTCCGAGCGGAAGATTCTCGATTACGGCACTTCCGGTTTCATCAGTTGTCACCGTTGCACCAGTGTGTCTTTGGCATATTCCAGATAACGGTTGCCGTTCTCATCTTTCTGATGGTCTGCGGTATAGATATCTTCTGCGGCATAAACCTCAAACACGGCTCCTGCAAGGCTGGCTTCCTCATAGGTGAAATCCTTGTCAAAACCTTTGACTACTTCTCCTTCCTTGTGGATGGTCAGTCTGCCTTTTGCCGGGTGGTTCTCGAATTCCACCTCGATGATCAGGTCACCGCTGACCGGATCTTCCTGGTATGCGGTATCGCTGTCTACCTTGATTTCCACGGTATTGGCACTGTGGGTGTATCCATCCGGTGCAGTCACTTCTTCGATGCGGTAATTTCCACAAGCCAGATTCTGTGGCAGGATCAGGTATCCATTCTCATCCGTAAAATAAGATTTATGTACCGTAGTAGATGGGTAGGTGGTCACCTGTTCCACATATTTCTTGTTATCCAGATTGTATACTTTAAACTCGGTATTCGGAACCAGGACAGATTTCTTTGTCTCGTCATCTTTTTTGACGATCTTTAATTTTGCTTCAAACTCTTCGTCCAGAAGCACACGCCATACCTGCGGCTGATCCGGATTGTTTTCCGAGATCACAACCTTAAAGTCATCGACTGGTTTGAAGTTGTGCGGTGTGGTGGTCTCCCTTACAATGTAGGTTCCGTATGCAAGCGGAATGGAGCATGCATATCCACGCTCATCCGTGAACATTTCTGTCTGTCCGTCTGCGGTCAGCACGACCGGAGTAGCAGATGCAAAGTCATAGGAACCGTCCTTATTTTTCTTCAGGCTGCTCTCCAGATATGCACTGAATCCCACACCTTTTAACAGATCGGCATCGGTCTTACCATTGTTGGCTGCTTTAATGACCTGGAACGGCTGTTTGATCACATCTTCCAGAGAAGTTGCGGTACGTTCTACCGTCTGAACCAGATCTCCCTCGTCATTACACTCCAGATCATGTTCTTCCGTGTCTGCCAGATATCCGACAGGCGGAGTCAGTTCTTTAACGTAATACTTTCCGAGATAGAGGTCTGCGACTTCTGCATTTCCCTCTGTATCCGTAGTCAGGGTTGCAATCTGTGTTCCTGCCGGGTAAAGAACACCTGTCTGTCCATCTGGATGTACGATATCTTCACGGGCATACAATCCGTAAACAGCACCCTCAAGGGTTGCATCTCCCTGTGCGGTCTTTCCGGTTTCGGAATCCTCTTTTACCAGTTTGATCTTCGCATTGATCCGCTCATTCTGGAACGTATGGTTGAAAGAAACCGTTGCCTCTTTGTCTGTTGTGTACTGGAAGGTAAAGGAGTACACATCCTCGCCGTTTCTCACATATCCAGCTGGTGCACCCAGCTCTTTCATGTAGTAGCTGTTGGCGATTGGCAGGTCTGCCTGATATACGGCTTTTCCGTCTGTTCCGGTCACTGCTTTCTCAATGAGAGTATCTTTCTTGACCACAATGGTTCCGTCCGCTGCTTTGATGTCATTTCCGGCATACAGACCATAAGTGCCGCCCGGAAGATATTTCCTGGTTTCTTTATCCTGTTTGTATACACTCACGCTTGCTTTCTGGCGGTCATTTTTGAATGTCACGCTTCCCATGACCTTTTCCACATTACTTCCGGCATAGGAAGGGTGATCTCCTGGCTTTCACCAGTGCATACCAGATTTTGTGGTGCCTGCATTTCTTTTACCACATATTTCCCCAGATATAGCTTATCCAGTGTGGCACTTCCGTCATCCCCGGTGGTGAGTCCGGCTTTAACCAGTGCATCTTTTTTGTAGATGATTGTTCCGTCTGCGGATACAATTTCCTCTGCAGCATAAACGTTGTAAACCGCGCCTTTTTGTTTCTGCTCTGTATAAACAAAGGAAACACCATCATCGGTCACCTTTGCTCCGGTCAGGACTTCGCCTAATTTGTAAACGGTCAGGCTTGCCATCTGCTCTGCATCGGTAACGGTCTGTTTTACGGTATCCCCGATGACCAGTTTCACATCGTAGGCTTTGGTATCCAGCAGATATCCGTTTGGTACGGAGATCTCTTTCAGGTATACGGTATCCTGTGTTTTGGTGATCGTAACGCTGGAAGCTCCGTTGGCATCTGTGGCCGGCATCTTTGTGATCAGGTTCTTTCCATCCTTGTCACTATAAACGCCATAAACTGCACCTGCGATGGCTTTGTTGCTCTTACGGTCTTTCTTTACGATCTCCAGAGTTGCCTGTTTTACCCATGATACTTTAAAATCTACATATTTCTCATCGGTCACACCCTCGCCAAATACCAGGGCAAGGTCCTGTGTCTCGCTTCCGGTTGTGATCTTATAAGCGGAATAATCTTTGATGATGCTTCCCTTCATGGTGACAGACCATTCCCCTTTGACATTCACTGCCTGTGTCAGCGGTGCAGATAAGTAGAATTTGGTACCGCCGCAGATCTCCACGGATGCACCTGCACTGCTTGTTTTTCCCGTTGTCACATTATGCAGTTTGACACCGGACGGCAGCTTCATGGTGATGGTCTGCAGTTCGGATGCCTTGAAGGTGATCTCTTCTGTTCTCTGGCTGTTGCCGCTGATATATGCGGTAACATTTGCATTGGAGAAACTCATGTCCACTTCCGGTATCTCCGGCTGGCTCATGCAATAATTGTAGAGTTCCATTGCCAGAGCCTGTCCGGTTGCATTCGTACCGGAAAAAGCGTCACTACTGTTATTGGCATAAGACGCAGCCAGATGGACAATGATAAACTGTTTTCCAGCGGAAAATACAGGATGTTTCTCTGAGAAAAATCCATTTTCGCCGGATGCTTTTGTGCCGTAGTAGCATACTTTTGCCAGTGCTTTGCTGTCACCCAGTTTGGTGATCTTATAGACACCATCCCCAGGTCCTGCCTTGGACGGCTGCACACAGTAGGCAGTTGCAGACACGTTTCCAAATTTTACGGTATATTTATAAGTTACATAGGAACCCAGACCGTAGTCTGCATAATAGTATGCAGCCCCTCTTGTCACATCTACGTCCTGTGTTGCTCTTGTACTGGTATTGACTGCGGTGAATGAAACGGTTTCCCCATCTTCCATTGCCATCAGGTCAATATCCTGTTCCCCTGCCTGCTCCAGAACATCGCTGAGTGTCAGCCCGGATTCTTCATCGGTTGTATTTTCCGTTTCGGATTTCTCTAATGCAGCATCAAACTCGGATTCGGAAAGTCCGTCCTGAAATTCGGGTTCTGTTTCTTCCGGTTCTTCTGTTTCAGATTCAGCTGTCTCCGGCTCAACAATTTCTGTCTCTACAGGCACTGTCTCAGTTTCTTCCTGCGAGGCAGCTTCCTCATCATCAGAACCTGTATCCTCTTCGGTAACTGCCTGTTCTGTCTGCGGTTCACTCTGAGCTGCTGTCACAGGCTCTTTTACGATCAGGTTTCTCCCAATCTGATAAACCGGGTGGTTCTGGTTGACTGGCTCCACATAATAAACGGCATGGTAAGTGTCTGCATGGCTGGTGCTGAAGTTCTCCCCGGCGTCATTCTCTGCTTTCTGGAATGTCACTTTGACTTTGCTTTCGTCCTTGATTTCCAAATTTGTAAAATCCGTGGAAACATCAAAGTCCTGTCCGACTTCCAGCTCCAGATCGGTGGCTTTTACCACTTCATTTTCATCCAGCTGATCCTTTACGGATTCATACGCTGGCGGTTCCGCCGCTTTCGGCTCTTCCAAAGCATACACCGTCAGCGGTGAAATGACCGTGGATAAGATGGTGACTGCCGCCATCACCCCTGAAAGGATTCGCCTGAATCGATATTTACTCTTCATGTTTTCTACCTCTTTCTTCTTTTTCTTCATTTTGCATAAGAACAGCCGGATGTTTCCACCCGGCCTGTCTGTTCTCATTATTCTGTTATCTCGCATCATCTGTCCGTCTTGGATTCTGCAGACAGGCATAGGTACTTTTGTCATACCGCCATGCCTTATCCCCGTCCAGATTGGCAAGCAGATGCTTCCGCACATTTTTGTATTCGTCCCCGATCAATCCGAGGCGGAGCAGAAAGGTGCGGAACGTAAATGCCGGGTTATCCCCGATCTCCGTCTTTTTTGCATGGGTACAAGATTGGTTGATCGCCTGTGCGGATATGGCAAGTGCCAGTGTGATATTCGACCGGACTTTTCCTGCATGGAGGGTGCTTTCAAAACAACGCCATTCCAGTGTTCCCTTGGAAAAAACAGCATGTAGGTTTAAGGCATAATACCTTGTCCAGTTGTAATGCTCGGAGCTTCCGTCATTTCCCTCATACCATGCCCTTTTGAATTTTTCCATCGTGATGGTGCTGTTTGGCATCCGGCGGATCTTCTCCAATACCATAGGACGGACTTTCTGGCAATACTCATCTTCCCTTCTCGTCTGTACATTTAAGGCTTTGAACAGAATATCCTCTTTGCAGTACATGATCGTCAGTGCATTTTTCAGACTCCTTGGTGTATGATTGGATGCGTCCACATGGACATGCATGCCACAGGATGAATTGACAAAAGCACCTGCGTTTTTGACACACCGCACCACTTCCTGGAGTTTCCCCATTTCCGAATATTCCAATTTCGGGGATACCATTTCTGTCGAATAATCTCCATCGGCATCTATTACAGTACCATTTGCCAGCCTTTCACAGTCGATACTGCTGTCTCTTGAAAATTTCCACGTTTTTCCATCTGAATCTTTTACACACCATGAATCGTAAGAACGGATATGATATGGCTCTGTTCCGAACATTCTTCCAATCGCAACAGCCGCATCATAGCGGCTGATACCTGTCATCTCAATCTCTGTACCAAAATACTGGTCTTTTAGGTCGATCTGCTTCACCCACCCTTCGCTTCTGGAACAGGTGAGCCGCTTTGGATCTCTTCATCTACTGCTTTCAAATTTCTGCCTATTGCTTCAATGACATTGACAGTGACACCATTACCGGCCTGCTTGTAAAGCTGGTTATCCGATGTTTCTTTTTCCATCTTGGAAATCTGACCATCCCGGTATCCCTGTAGCCGCAGACACTCCCTTGGCGTCAGCTGCGGATTCTGCCGTGGTAAATCACTCCATGACGGTCGGTTGCCGTAATGGTGAACATCGGCTCTTCCGGTTCTTTCATCCTTCTCCCGTTCTGGCGTACATTTTCCTTGGCCGGTGTCAGCACTGCCCTTGGCGGTTCTTCCACCAGCACCCCGGAACTTTCGCCCCTGTGGTTATGGATGCTGGAATCCAGTCTGGTATTCAGACATCTTGCAACGTCTGTTACCAGCGGCGGAGGGGAGATATCTACAAAATGCAGTGTCCCCTGCTGGTTTCCGGTCGTCAGAGTATGGGCGATCTCATGCCCGACTCTTCCCCTGCGGCTGTTGATGCCCGGATATCCAAGGTCAATGCTGTCTCCCTCGTAGGCCATCTTGTACCCTTTTCTGGTATTTTCCTTAATCGGGATACCGACTTCATATAATCCGGTCTTGCCGCCCATACCGCCAGCTCCACTGGTCAGGGTGCAGCTCAGTCCTTCTTCTGCATAGACTCTTTCTCCCTGTTTACCAGCATGGACTTGTATAAGAGCTGTTCCATTTGCTTTTGGGAAAGGTAATATTTTTTCCGGAACATCTTCCATCAAGATATCCGACAATATACACCCGCTTCCTTGACTGGGGGACTCCGAAATCCTTGCTGTTAAGCACTTTCCATTCGACATGATACCCCAGTTCAGATAGCGTACTGAGGATGGTGTGAAACGTCCGCCCTTTGTCATGCGAAAGCAGACCGGGTACGTTTTCAAGGAGAAAATACGCAGGTCGTTTGTCTGCAACCAGTCTGGCAACTTCAAAGAAAAGGGTTCCTCTTGCATCGGCAAATCCTTCCCTTCGTCCAGCGATTGAGAATGCCTGGCAAGGAAATCCCGCACATAAAAGATCAAAGTCCGGCATTCGTTCTGTTTCAATATTTCTTGCGTCATTGCAGAACCACTCTCCTTCCGTATCAAACAGCACCCGGTAGTTGTGGTCTGCATATGCATCTGCTTCACAGTGTCCGACACAGGTGAAGCCCCCTGCCCTGTGCAGCCCTTCTCGGAATCCTCCGATTCCACTGAACAGGTCAAAAAATCGAATTGTTCCGGCTATCAGCTCCCTTCGCTGCGAAAAAAACAGTGCAGATTTCTCTGCACCGTTTCCGTCTCTTGGTTTCTGTTTTGTAATGTCTATTCTTCTGATTCCGCTTCCTCTGGCTCAGATTCTTCTGCTTCGGTTTCCAGTTCTGTTGGCTCTGCTTCCGCTGGCTCTTCGTTTTCTGGCTCTGTCGGCTCTTCATCTGCTTCAGCTTCGTCCGGTTCTGTCATTTCTCCGTCTGTTTCAGCTTCCAGTGCTTCTGTCTCAGGCTCTTCTGCTTCAGGTTCTACTGACTCTTCATCCGGTTCTGATTTCGCAGTCTCAGGCTCTTCCATTTCTGTTTCTTCGGCTTCCTCTGACTCTGCTTTCCATTTGGCTTCTTCTTTTTCGATTGCATCTTCGATAAGCCCGATTAAGAAGTCTTTCTGTTTCATGCCATTCCTGGCGAGGACTGCTTTCAGTCTGGAAAATAAATCCTCGGTTACCTGTACTGCTACTGTTCTTAAATCTGCCATGTTCGTCTTTTCTCCTTTTCTTGTCATGTGTTCTTCGATTACCATTTCAAGGTATTTTGGTATGCTGATTCCTAACTCTTCGACTTCCAGTTTTAGCTTTTCATGCAGCTCTACCGGGATTTTTCCGCATATGTTTTTCATCTCCATTGTGTTCGTTCTCCTTTCTTTTTTCTACATACAACATACCCTAAAACCTGACAGAAAGCTATTCACAATACCCAACGAATATGAGGCTCTCAAAAGCTCCCAAAGGATGCAGATCCAATAACATTCAATAGGCATCACCCCTTTCAAAAATCCGTGATTTATACTAATTTGACTGCTTGAAATTTGGCTATTTTATCACCAGGAAAGACTTGACTTTTTCAGAATGCATCCTCAAGCCCGGAGAGAAAATCCAGCATCTGGGACGGGATTTCTTCCTTTTTTGAAACACTCTCCCCGGAGCCAGAAATGGAAACACCTGCCAGTTCTTCCCGGATTGCCTGCCGGATGCTTTTCTCCAGCTGGTTGTTTTCCTGATCTTTTAAGATCACCTGAACCAGATAGCTGCTCTTCTGTCCATCTGGAACACTTTGCAGGATCTCCCATGCCTTTTTGTGATCTGGGTTATCAAGGTTCAGGCGGAACGAGAAAACGGGTCTCTTTACTTCGCGCACATCTGCCCCACAATCCGCTCATAGCCGGAAGCATTGGCGTGTACGTCTGTCAGGTAAATCTGCCGACACAGCCCGTCCTGCGGTGTCACGTGCCGTTTCAGAATGCTGGCTCCGCCGCCCATGATCACGGACGGAATTGCCTTCAGATCGAACCCGGCTTCCATAATTGCAGACAGTATTTTCTCCGTGTAGAGCCTTCCCTGCCGGACAATGATTTCTTTTGCGGCCGTCCATGCTGCAGCTCTGGCCGTTCAGAACACGTTCGATCTGAATATCCGTTACAGACAGTCCGGTATTTCTGCGTACCTGCTCGGTGCTCTCATCCACACACCGGATCACACCAAGTTCCAGGCTGCGGCAGGTAGCGGCATTTGGAACACTGTTGTCCAGCCGCATCAGGTCTACGGTCCAGCCACCGATATCTGCGAGAAGAACAGAAGGCTCGTCCCGAACACATTCCGGGTGGAGAGCCAGGGCTGAGTATCCCTGTGGGAACAGTTTTACATCCTGAATCCGGATCTCATAGCTCTCATCCTCGTACCGGAAACGCAGAGGCTGCTCTTTCCGAAACAGATATTCCCGGAAGCCTTTTTTCTCCCTGCCAAAACTTGCCAGTGGAAGACCGGCTGCCAGAACTACATCTGTTTTCCGCTCTCCCCGGCGATAGCGGATTTCCTGGGCAATGGCTGCCATTGTCAAAAGATAATAATTGTCATTGGAAGTCTTACTTCTCACCAGCGTCTGCCGCCCGGTTCCACACACATAAAATTTCCCATTGTACTGCAGGACATTCTGCATGGTATACGGCTCGTAATCGTATCCGGTCAGTCCGGTCGGGAAGCACACATGGGGCGTTTTGATGGCATAATATCCATGATCAATTCCTATAATGATAAGTCACCACATCCTTTCTAATTTTCTTTGTTTTTTTCCAGCAGGTGGTCTTTTGATCTGGGAAAAGAACAAAGGGCAGAACCCCGAAGAGCTCTGCCCGTAATAAAAAATACAGTCATGCATATTTACAAATAAATACACATAACTGTATTAGTTTAATCAGTATTAATCTTCAAACTCTTTTAACTCGTCAAGCGGTTCTTTTGAAGTATCTATTGCCATATTGTTTTTTAACCAATCAGCTTTGCTATAACCTGTTCCGGTCAATTCAAATATTTCACCTTTATACCCTACAGCTTTAACCCAGCCCCATTCTATAAGTCTGTCTAAAGCCTCTTCCCATCTCGCAGATTCTCTTTTTGAATTATCGGCCATAAACTGCTTACCTGATGTAAAAATCTGAGTAGGCGAATCAAGTGTCCGTATCTTTAGTATTTGCCCATCACCGTCAGCCGCATACACTAATAAAAAAGCCGAGTCCACTGGAATGTTCCCAACATCATCTAGTCCTACAACTGATTTATTTTCTTCTGGATTTCCAATAATCAACGTATTATCTTCAACCTGGAACAATTTTTTGATATCTTCACTTGTTGCGGTAGGAATTTCTTTCAAGGTTAACTGGTTATTCTCTAGATCAGTGAGTCTACTATAGAATTGAGAAAACATCTCTTTCATATCATCTAGCATCTTCTGTTGATGTTCTCCAAGTTCAGTATTTGCTTTATTTCGTCCTTCTGCCTCTTCATTAATTATATCCACTATATCTCGATATCGAACCCATCCAGCGTTATCATCAACATAGTTAACGGCGTTCCTAAATGTCGGTGATGCCACATACTTTAAACTGTTTAAATCTGTGAAAAAATCAACTGTATTTTTATCATTTTTGACTTTTTCTCTAAACTCATCCAGTTTCTTCATTTTATCATACTTATCATTTCCGGTATCCTTTTCACTTTCAGAAATAGCCGAAGGTTGTTTAATCAATACAAGTACTGGTAATCCTTTAGTTTTTGCATAATTGTACTCTTTCTCCGTGTAACTTATACCAGTTTCTTCA
>ENA-OQCX01000735-OQCX01000735.1-human-gut-metagenome-genome-assembly--contig:-NODE-735-length-16663-cov-2.114961_pt1 | contig 16663 bp, 24 predicted proteins | sample MGYA00242762_ERZ504587 | MGnify/ENA primary metagenome ERZ504587 (study PRJEB26092, sample SAMD00036337) | human gut metagenome | host: Homo sapiens | study: EMG produced TPA metagenomics assembly of... | reverse complement strand
GGCAATGAAAAACGGGGATATCTGCGGTACGCTCCAGCATGGCACCAGCGGGAACTCTCTCAATTCCATTCATCCGGTACGCACCGGTCAGCTCATCCGCCGCCTGACGCCGATGGAGTGTGAGCGGCTCCAGGGCTTCCCCAGATGCTGGACCGATCTTCCGGGTGCGTCGGATTCAGCCCGATATAAAGCGTTGGGCAATAGTGTTGCGATCCTTGTGTGGACTTTGTCCTGCGGGGGATCGCCTATTTTTTGAAGAAGTAATTGCTTGCGGATGAACGCATGGACCTCCTATATTTTCCGCTGGTCCATGCCGTAATCCCTCTCTGCTTCAATCCACCCGCATTGTAAATTCAAAAAAGGAGATCGGAGATCATGGAGAAACTCAAAAATCTATGCGGCCAGATCCCAGAGGAGCTGCACAACAAGGTGCGGACAGAGCAGGAGTCCCTTGGGCTGACGCTGGGCAAGTATTTGGAGCAGGTATTGACCGCACACTTTGCCGCTCCTGCCCCCGCCGTCCGCGGAGGCGACAGGACGCTGGCCTTCCAGGTGCCGGAGGTCCTTTTCCAGCGGGTCAAGCAGTATCTGGAGGCCCACAAGCCCCTCTCTCAAAAGGCATTTGTAGTGGGCCTGCTTGAAAATGCCCTAATCAAATGGGAGCGCGGCGAGGAAATCTCTTCCGGCATGAACACCATTGGAAAGGGCGAAAAGGAGCGCACATTGGCTGTGGTGGTTCCCTGTGAACTCTTTGAACGAGTAAAGGGCTGCCTTGCAGCCCACGGCTCCATGTCGCAGAGGGATTTTGTCCTTGGCTTGATCGAGCAGGAAGTAAGCGGATGGGAAAACCAGCAGGCTGTGGAGCAAGATGCGGTAATTCCGCAGGAAGAAACAGATGAAGCCCTTTCCAATGTGGGTGTTGTTCAGCAGATCTCTGAGGATGAGCCGTTGACCGAAGATTTGGAGGAGGAGTCCTCTGGCTTCTCTATGGTTATGATGTGATCGGTGGAGGTGTGAGCTTGTATATTTACCCTGACAATCTGAAATCCAAGGCCACGCTGTGCTGTGGGAGCTGCGGGACATCGGCATTGTGGGGATTGGGTGCCTTATTTCTGTCTTCGCCCTTGCACAGCTTGGCTTCATCCTGCCAATCGTGTTCACGGCGGCTTATGCATTTCTCTCTATCCGCATTGAGGATACCAGCATCCTTGATTTTATCCGTTATGCGCTCCAGTTTTTCGTCCTGCGGCAGCAGACCTATGACTGGGGGATGCGCATCGAAGCGAGGTGAATGAACAATGAGCAGGAAAAAGAAAAATGCCGCACAGCAGCGGCAGACCAGCCGGGAGCTGATTGATATCCAGAAAATCACAGAGTATGGACTGCTCACCAGTCATGGAGAGCTGGTGTTTTTCAGTATAGAACCTACCAACCTCTCCGTCCACTCCCCGGAATCCATCGGCAGCCGGATCTATGCCTGATGACTGTCCTCAAGGGGATGGCGGAAATTGAAATGCTGGCTCTCAATTCCAAGGAAAGTTTTGAGGATAATAAGCGCCACTACCGCCAGCTTCAGGAGCAGGAGCAGCTTCCAGTCATCCGCAGGCTGCTGGAGAGAGATATGATGGGGCTTGACCGGCTGCAGGTACAGATGGCAACTGCCGAGAGTTTTTTGTCATCGTCCGGCTTAAAAATGAGAAGGATTCGGATATCCAGTCCTACCTCTCTCGACTCCAGAAAAATCTGGAGGATCAAGGCTTTAAGACGCGGCTGTCCAGCCCGGAGGAGCGCAAACGGATGCTTGGGGTCTATCTGGAGCAGAATGCGACTACCGAAAAATATGAGGATTACGACGGGGAACGCTGGGTCATCTTCAATGACTAAAGCACCCCGTTAACCAGACAAAATGGCCGTCAGGAGATATCTCCGGGCCATCTTTCATACCACGAATACCTCCTGTCGGCCGGACAGGAGGTATCACAGTTTTGGCAAAGAGCAGAAAGAATCATTTTGCGCAGACGCCTGCAGATGCGAAGATCAAAGATTTTCTTGATATGGTGTCCCCCTCGGTCATCCAGTTCAATGTGGACCATTACCTGTGCGGGAACACTTACCGATGCGTCTGGGCGCTGCGGGAATATCCTACCGCCACGGATGAGCAGGCCATCCTGCGGCATCTGGGAGAAAAGGATGGCATCACCCTGCGTATCTACACCCGACAGGTGACCCCGGCCGAGGAGAAGCGCATCATCCACAACGCCGCCAACAAGCACCGGATGAGCCGCTCCTCCACCGATGACCTGCAGCAGACGGTAACTGCGGAGAGCAACCTGCAGGATGTGGTCACTCTGGTTTCCGCCATGCACCGGAACCGGGAGCCGCTCCTCCACTGCGCCGTATATCTGGAGCTGACTGCCCAGAGCTATGACCAGCTCAAACTCCTGCAGACAGAGGTGCTCACTGAACTGGTGCGCTCTAAGCTGAATGTGGACCGGCTCATGCTCCGCCAGCAGCAGGGCTTTGTATCAGTCATGCCCAGCGGCCACAATGCATTCGGCTCTCAGTTTGAACGGGTGCTTCCGGCCTCCTCAGTAGCCAACCTCTATCCATTCAACTACAGCGGCAAGACCGATCCCCAGGGCTTTTACATCGGCAAGGATAAATACGGCGCCAATGTCATCGTGGATTTTGATAAGCGGGATGATGATAAGACCTCAGCCAACATCCTCATTCTGGGTAACTCCGGCCAGGGAAAAAGTTACCTGATGAAGCTCCTGCTCCTCAATCTGCTGGAGGCCGGGAAATCCGCCATCAGCCTGGATGTGGAGCATGAGCAGAAGGATATGTGCGAGGCGGTGGGCGGCTGCTTCCTGGATCTGATGAGTGGACAGTACCGGATCAACCCGCTGGAACCCAAATGTTGGGACGCCGGCGGCAGCCCGGAGGACATGGACGCCCCCGCCGCCTTCCGTCAGTCCACACGGCTGTCCCAGCACATCAGTTTTCTGCGGGACTTTTCCGCTCCTACAAGAGCTTCACCGACCGCCAGATCGATGTTATCGAAATCATGGTGGGCAGGCTTTACGAAAGATGGCGCATCAGCGACAGCACCGATTTCAGCCGCCTGACCCCGGAGGATTATCCCATCCTCTCTGACCTGTACGCGCTCATCGAGCAGGAGTACAGGAATTTTGATGAGGGAAAGTATCAATCTACACCGCCGCCATTCTGCAGGAAATTTTGTTGGGTCTTCACTCCATGTGCAAGGGGGCGGAGAGCAAGTTTTTCAACGGCCACACCAATGTGACCTCCTCCCGCTTTGTGGTATTCGGTGTCAAAGGACTCCTGCAGGCCAGTAAGAATGTTCGAAGCGCCATGCTCTTCAATGTCCTGTCCTATCTCAGCGACAAGCTGCTGACTGAGGGCAATACAGTGGCGGCACTGGACGAGCTGTATATCTGGCTGTCGGACAATGTAGCTGTGGGCACTACGATTATTGAGTATATCCGCAACTGCCTCAAGCGCGTCCGCAAAAAGGAATCTGCCATGCTGCTGGCTTCGCAGAATCTGGAGGACTTCAACCAGGAGGGAATCCGGGAGCTGACCAAACCTCTCTTCGCGATCCCACCCCATCAGTTCCTGTTCAATGCCGGCGCTGTGGATAAAAAGTTCTACATGGAGGCCCTGCAGCTGGAGGAGTCGGAGTACAACCTCATCCGTTTCCCCCAGCGGGGCGTCTGTCTCTACCGCTGCGGAAATGAACGGTATCTGCTGGAGGTCCACGCCCCTGCATATAAGGAGGCGCTGTTCGGGAAGGCAGGCGGACGATGAATGTGGTGGGATATGGCGGAGGGACAGACAGCACCGCCATGTTGATTGGCCTGTGGAAAAACCATATCCCGGTAGACCTCATTTTATTTGCGGATCCCGGCGGCGAGCAGCCGCACACCTATGCGTATCTGGAAATCATGGATCGCTGGCTGAAAGAGCACGATATGCCACCCATTACCCGCGTCTGGTATCAGGAGAAAAGTGGGCAAAGGCTCACTCTGGAACAGGAGTGCCTCCGCTCCGGGACGCTTCCGTCCATTGCCTATGGCCGGAAAAGCTGCTCTCTCAAACACAAGGTGGCCCCACAGGAGCGGTTTTGCAACCAATACCAGCCCTGCCTGGATACATGGACAAGAGGAGAAAAGGTGGTCAAATTTATTGGGTATGATGCCGGAGAGGAACGCCGCAGACAGGGGGCGGTAGCCCATGATCTGCTGGATAAAAAATATCAGAAGCAATATCCCCTGATGGATTGGGGCTGGCGGCGCACAGACTGTATTCAGGCAATTCAAAGCGCAGGGCTGCCTCTCCCCGGAAAATCATCGTGCTTTTTCTGCCCCTCCATGAAGCGGCGGGAGATCCGGACGCTGTATCACAGATATCCGGATCTGCTGGCCAGAGCTTTGGCTATCGAGGAGACGGCAATGCCGAATCTTATCTCTGTAAAAGGATTGGGGCGAGACTGGGCATGGCGGGATTTTATCACTGCGGACGAAAACCAAATGGTGATCCCCGGCGCGTTTTCCGATGAGGACCTGCCCTGTGCCTGCCGGCTTGAATCTGAGAAACCTGAACTGCCATAGAAAAGAGGATGCCATGAAAATCATTGAAACAGAACGCTGGTACCCAGCAAAGAGGACCCCAGCAGAAGTGAATACATTGGTCAGCGCACCGGCCAGGAGGTCTTTGAGGAGCTGCGGCAACAGCTCGAGAACATGGGTTGCCTACCTGACGAATATTTCCTGCTGGATCAGCGGTGGGAGAACGGACGGGAGATTCCCGAGGGCGCAGATATCTTCTGCACCACCGATTATGGTGCGAGTGAGGGTATTTATTTGGATGTGTACCTGAAATGGTATGAGGATGGGAATCCTGTTACCAAGGGCTTTATCACCGGAAAGACTTTGGGCGAGAGCGGTGATGATCTGGACAGGATGTTCCTTATCTCCTCCGCTATTACAAAGGCTTTCCATGGAGATGGGGCAAGCCATGCCAGATATATTCGTCTTGGGGAAAGCCAGATTCCAGCCAGTGGGGTCTTCCACCTTAGTTTGGAGGAGCAGAAAACTATCATTGACGCCCTCATCACACAACATGAAAAGTATCTGGGGCTGATTGCAAACACAGAAAGTCTCCTGCGCCGTATGACCGGAGGCATCACCCAGTACATTGACCAGATGGGGCGCCTCCCCCTCCAGATCAACAACTATGACCAGATAACGCTGGCAGTGCGGGACGGAAATCTCGATGCCTTCAAGAGCTTGCTTACGCAAGTGCTGGAGTATAGTGACGACCTTCTCACCCAAACTGCTGGTCGGTCCGGTGAGGTTGGCAGCAAGATGATGATCCTCCTCATGGCTGCCTGTGACCACTTCGGCAGCGAATCCTATCTACTGGCTTCAAAGCTTGCGGTGAAAACCGGAGATGTGGAGCGCCTGCGTTTTCTGATGGATCAGGCAGAAACCTACACTCTGGAGATGGAGCCGGGTTTCGTGGGCAGGATGATCCGGGATGCATATTCCTTGAATCCTTATATCGGCAGAGAAATGATGGATCACGCCACCAATGAGCAGATCGCCGCCGCACCTGCGGAACTGATGCTGCTGCGGCCTATAATCGGGATAGCCGCGCCGCATTTACTCTGGCCAGGAAGGGCATTGACATCACAGGCCGGGCCAGCGAGGTCATCCGGCAATATGCCCAGCGTGGTGACGCATGGGAACTGGAACAGCTAATCAAAGATGGAATGAAAATTCAGCCCACCAATCTGTCTGCCCTCAAAGCCTGCGTTCAGTCTGATCTGCTGGGATCCGCCAAGCTCCTGTTGGAAAAAGGCACTGACTATGAGAAGTTCCTGTCCTGGGCGAAAACTATCGGGTATGAGCTCCCCGCTGTAGCAGCGGCGGAATTGTCTGAGTACTGGGAGCAGCTGGATCCCGGACGGACACAAGGCCAGGATCCAGGGATGGGAGGAATGAGCTTGGCTGATCCTGCAACTCTGGCGATGTTGGCAAAAGCAGCGGCGGCAGTTCTGAGCAGTGAAAAGGCCCGGAAAACTATCGGTTGGGTCATAGTGGCTATTTTTTCCCCTATCATCGTACTGCTGGTGCTTCTCTGTTCTCTGCTCTCCGGTACTGCTGAACACAATACTACGCACTGGAACTCTGTTTCCACGGCGGGGTGATCTCCGCCTCTGTACCCGAGGATTACCGAGGGCATATCGAGAATATGCGGGATAGTTTTTTCGTTCTGGATGGCGGTGCCGCAGAGTTGGATGGACAGATGGAGAATGGCGACAGCCTTGACCGGACCAGGGTCAAGGCCATTTTTTTATGCTCTTTACTTCGGCGAGGAGCAGCCCAGCCAGCGAGCGCACAAGCAGTATCTGGACTGTTTCGTAACCTATGAGGAGCGCACCCGCACCGTCACTGAGGCGGATGACGCCGGCAACGAGGTCGAGGTGGAGGAAACCTACACAGTGGCGGTACCCATCCGCGACCTCTCTGTTGTCTATGAAAACATCCGCTCCAAGATGGGAACGGAGATCACCGCAGAGGATCAGCCAACGCCACCGAAATCTATTACCGTATCCTTTGCGGTGGGCCAGCCCCCACCTATGGTTCTGAGTTTGACATCTGGAGCGATGGCCTGCCTCTTTCCGACGCACCGTTCATCGGCGCGGATGGCTTCTGCTCTCCCATCGGAGAGAGCTGGAGGAGTGTGGTGACCTCAGAATTTGGCTGGCGCAAAGACCCATTTACCGGGAAGGGTGCCGGACACACCGGCATCGATCTGGGAATGCCCAAGGGGACACCTATCCGGGCCGCCCTCACTGGAACTGTCTACCTGGTGCGCTACTCCACCACCGGCTATGGGTACCATGTGATGATCGACCACGGCGGCGGTTTCGTCACACTCTACGCGCACTGCTCCAAACTGTTGGTAGCTGAGGGGCAGCAGGTACAGGCTGGGGATATCATCGCTGAGGTGGGTTCGACCGGGCGCTCTACCGGTAACCATCTGCATTTCGAGGTGCGGATTAACGGCGAAAAACAAAATCCGAGAAGCTATCTGCCATAATTCCATCAACCTGATATATCCAAAGTAAGGAGGATCCCTATGGAAAGAAATCTGATATCCACCTGTCAGTCTGCGACTGCACCCGCTGTGCCCGACAAAACAACCTGCCCCAATGAGGAGGCTGCCTGTCGGTGAGTGTACCCCCACCAACCGGCATGGCATTGCGCTGATTACCTGCCAATGTAGAAAGGAGCCAGAAATGTTGAAGCTCCATGCGTTTCTAAACCGCAAACCATCTTCGCTTTTGCCGCCGCCGTGTCAGGTAGAAGCTGTAGTAGAGCTGGATGCCGTTTCGTTTGAAAACCTTCTCCAGAGGCCAATGGATGACCAGCCGCAGATAACGGCACATAAATCTCTGATGCGCTGTGAGGAGGGCGTGGAGCATTGCGTGCTGTTTTTAGGGGAAGGAAGTCAAGATGGCGTCTTGGTCAATTCAGAGGGATATGACTGGGCAAGATACGCTGCTTTCATTCCAGGCGCCCGCATGATTGCCAATTCCCATTTGGAGCAAGGCATCAGCCTACGGGATTTGGTGACCCTGGGGTTGCCCGATCACGATGTGTATCTGGTTCACCAGACAGCGGATGTCGGCTTTATCCCTGCCGCAGATCTCGCCAGCTTGACAGACCAGGGCAAAGCACAGTTTGCCCCTCTTCTGGATGCGCGTGTAGCTCCATCAAACAGGGAGCTTATGGTGTAGAGGTGGCGCTGACTGGAATCGAGCCTGAACTGTTGACCTGTTATGACCAGGCGGTTGCCGACTCTCAGAGGTCAACTCACGCTCTGGAATACTTTATGTAAGGGGGACAACCAATGAAAAGAATGACCATCACCGTCAGTTATGAACAGGAGAAGCTCAAGGCCCTCCAGTTCTATGCGGGAAAGAACGGCACTTCTTTGGAATCGGATCTGGATGCATTCATGGAAAAACTCTACAAGAAATATGTACCATCCCAGACCAGAGAGTACATTGAAAGCATGGCGGAACCGGAGGAACAGCCCCGTCCGCGCTCTGCCCGGTCCCCTCGAAGCGCCACATCAGACACCTTGGACACCGGGAAGGAGACTGAGTAATGGCAGGTTCTGTATCCGCCGAGGTATGGCTGAATCAGCGGCGCTGGGATGCGTTGGAGGAATCGCTGAAAGCTCAAGGCAGCAACATTGAACGGCATTTGCAGGACTATCTGATCAAACTATACAATGAGACGGTTCCATTTGATCAGTGGCTGCAGATTGAAAATGCCATTACAAAGGAGGAACTGGAGTCGACGCAGGCAGCGGAAGACAGAAAGTCTATGCGGCCTTTCATATTCGGGAGCATGGCCATGACAGCATCTTTTCAACGGGCAACGGCGAGGAATTTCTGGATGTGGCCATACGGCTGCGCCATTATGTACGAGGAGGCGCTTCGGCAGTGAGGGGGATTTCTCCCACCACTTTTATAAGACTCAGTCCATTACGCGGGAGCGGTTTGATGAATTGGCCGCCCTGCGCCTTGAAAATACCGGCAAGGTAACAGGAGCGTTTGAGATCGATCTGGATGCTGGCTGGTGTTCCGCACTGAATCTCGCAGACGGTTGGCAGACCTTCAAAATCAAAGATGTATCTACAGCTGCCTACCACGCTGACCGACCTCGTAGCATCCAAAGAGGTGAGCAATGGCGCAAGTTGGTAGACTATCTATATGGGCGGGACATTGAACCGCAGACCTTTGGCCCGGTTGAAACCAGAAGGGATCCGACACTGATGGAAGCGACCTCAGCTTTTCGGATGAGATTGTTCTGTCAGGCCATGAACTGAATTTCAAGTATGACTTCATCAACGATGAGGCCAGACGGGAGGTTCTTGGGACGATGGTGGACTGCCCAGAACCGGGGGATGGGCTGGATATCCTCTGTCATTACGATGCCGCACGGCAGGACACTGGCAGCGGTCTTTCCCTTACGCTATACCGCCATGATGGATTGGAACAGAGATCTTTCAGCTATCCCTTGGGGAAAGAAGAACGGGCGCTTTTGCGAAAACAGATGGAAGCGGACTGCCTCGGCAGGACCGGGCAAACGCTGAATGGTTACTATGCACAGCTGGATTTGGAGCGAGGAGAATCTCCCCCGGAGCTCAAGGGGGGTACCAAAAGGCTGCCGGTAGATGCGGTGTCCTTCACCGATGAGATTACAGAGTGTGATGGGAAACTGAACTTTTATATCCCCACCTATTTTGACCCGGACGCTGTGTTTGGAACCCATGTATGCACTGATGCAACGATGACTGGTGGATGTGTACGCCGGTTTTGACTGGAAAACCGGGCGGATGGACAGCGCACTGACCGTGCGCCTCTGCTGTACTGATGGACATGAGTTTGAGTTTTCCTATCGTCTTTCTCCCACGGAACAGGTCCAGCTGTGGGAAAAGATGGACGCTTACTGCCGCCAGCAGAATGGTCAAAGCTTGGAGGAAGCAAGGGCCGCTTTGCTGCAAACGCAGGCAGAAGAAGGAATGGAGATCCGGATGTAGGCAGCACCATTCGGCAGCCTTTGCCGCTTCCCACAGTTTTTCGGCCTGTATTTTATTGGTAGTGGTGAATAGCTTTTCAAACCAGAGCGTGGCATTGTGTTGTCGGGCAAACCGCCAAAACATCAAATGAATAGGAGGCAACAAAATGGATCAAACAAGAGCCAGAGAGCTGCAGGAGAAGCTGGCGCTGGAGGCCGCTGCTATGCTGTCGCTGGCCGGAAGCGGAGCAGAAACTGCGCCCTATGAGCAGGCAGTCAGCCTAATCGGGAAAGCATGGCGACTGACTGCGGAGGAAACCTCAGAACAGCTTGCTCTCATTGAGCAGGAAAAGGCAGTCATGGGCCGCATCGAAAATGGGGAGTCAGCCGAGCGATATCAGGCAGGAACTGCTCCTGAACTGGTCTGGCTGGAGAGTATCGAGGTGCTGGAGGGTCTCTTCGAAACCTCTACCTTACTGGAAACCGCACCTGAACGCAGATCCCTGTTCGATATGGCCATGCTCCTGATTGAAACTCAAAACCTGCTGGATTGGATTGAGAAAACAGATGCAGAAAAAGAGAAGCTGATACAGAACTTCACCTAAGTCTCGACAGGAGAGGAAAGCCGTGCTTTCGCACGGCTTTCCTCTATGTGGGGAGATTCCCCGCTGTTGGCCGCTGTGCCGCCCTGTGTGCCTTTTCCGGGGCTGGGTGGCATCCGTACACTACGGCCCTCTTCGGACGATTTGTGGAGGCTTTGTGCAGGCCGTTCCCGAAATAGGCGGTTATCGTCCTGCATTGACGGGTTCTCGCTTTCGCCTTTGGCACAGGTGAACCGAGGGGTCGAAAACAGTGCGGGATAAAGCGCGGGGGTCGCAGAGCGCCCCCCACACAGCTCACACCGCCCCGCAATGCGGGTCGGGGAACGGTTTTGCGGGGGTCACTTTCTGGGGCCTGGGGTCATGCCGGGGATTATGATGGGCGGAATTGCCCGTCATTTCAGCATTTATCTGGAATCAAAGCAGGGATAAGCCAGAAAAAAGAGGATTGCCTCAGTCATTGTACAGTATGGCTGTGGCTTATTTGATTGGAGGAAAGCATGGCAAGAGAAAAGATCAAGTTCGCTCTGCGCATTACGCCTGAAACCCAGCAGCTGGTCAAGGACCTTTGTGCAAGGGACAACTGCCAGAGCCAAAACGAGTTTATTGAAAAGGCCATTCGTTTTTACGCCGGATATGTTTCCAGCGGCGAGGCCATTGACTATCTGCCGCCCGCATTGGTGGCCGCTGCGGGGAACGGTGGAGACAGCGAACACCGCATTGCGCGGCTGCTCTTCAAGCTGGCCGTGGAAACCAGCATGATGATGAATGTGCTGGCGGCAGGTATGGAGATCAGCGAGGAGGATCTCCGGCAGCTTCGCGCCAGATGTGTCCGGGAGGTCAAGCAGACCAACGGCAATATCTCCCTCAAGGACGCGGTGAAATACCAAAAGGGGCAGGAATAGGCGGTGACTGAAAATGCCCCGCATTATTTTCAAGTGCCCCTACCTGAAAGGCGGATCCCCCGCTGTGATGGCTCACCTAAAAAATCTTGTAGGATACATCGCTACCAGGGATGGCGCTGAGAAAATCGATCCCGGTAATACACGGCTGGCAGCAACCAACAAGCAGAAAGAGCTGGTGGCTCAGCTCGTCCAGAGTTTCCCGGAGAGTACGGAACTGTTTGAATATGAGGACTATCTCTCCGCACCCAACAGAGGGAACGCCTCTGCTTTTATCACTATGGTCATTGAACAGAATCTGAGCCAGCTCATCCACCGGGAGAAATATCTGGAATACATCGCCAAGCGACCTCGCGCCCAGCGGTTCGGTACCCACGGCCTGTTTACTGGGGACAGGGACTCGCTGGTACTCTCTCAGGTAGCGGAGGCAGTGGCGGAACATCCCGGCAATGTTTGGCTGCTATCATTTCCCTGCGGCGGGAGGACGCATCACGCCTGGGCTATGACAGCGCTGAGAACTGGCGCTCCTTCCTCTCCTCCTATGCCATACAGATGGCCGAGGCCATGAAGATACCATGGGAGCAGTTTCGATGGTATGCAGCCTTCCACAATGAGTCACACCATCCGCATATCCACATGGTCTGTTACAGTGCAGACCCTTCCAAGGGTTTCCTCACGAAAACTGGAATCGCCCAAATTAAATCCGGTTTGGCGAAGCACATCTTCCGGCAGGAACTGACGGCGCTATACGCACAGCAGACCCGGAGCCGTGACGCACTTGTTCAGAATACTTGCGAGGTAATGGCCCAACTCATCACTCAGATGCAAACTGGGGTTTAGAAAACAGCCGTATCGAGCATCTGGTGACAGTTCTCGCTCAGCGCCTGCGTTTCCTTTCTGGAAAGAAGCAGTACGGCTATCTCAAAGCACCGCTGAAGTCTCTGGTGGATGAGATCGTGGACGAGCTGGCCAGGGACATCCGGGTGGCCAAAGCTACGCCCTGTGGTATGAGCAGCGGGAGGAAGTTCTCCGCACCTATCAGGAGGATCTCCCGGCTCGGCTGCCTCTTTCCCAGCAGAAAGAGTTCAAGAAGATTAAGAACATTGTCATTCAGGAGCACTCCGGCTGGGGGAACTTAGTCAAGTATTTTTGCCCGATGAGGACACTGTTGCCCCGGAGGATCTCCCTGAGCTGCTCTGTGAACGCAATGGACAGGCCACCGAAGCTCCACCCGCCGCGGCATGGAGCAAGCGGTACAAAGAAGCCCGTCAGTTTCTCTATGGGAGCGATGGTCATCCGCAGGATCAGGGGAAGGCTCTCGCTCTCTTTCGGACGGAAGCCCTCGCCGGCAATGATCTGGCCATGTACGCACTGGCCAAGCTACTTCTGGTCAAAGGTGAAGTATCGCAGGATCTCAGTGAGGCTCTGCGGTGGCTGCGCCGGAGCGCAGAACTGAACAATCAGTTTGCCCAGTACCGGCTGGGTAAGCTCCTTTTTCAAGGAGAGCTGCTCCCCCAAAATGTGGAGGAGGCGCTCCAATGGCTGATGGCATCTGCCCAGCAGGGAAACCAATTCGCTCAGTACGCATTGGGCAAGCTCTATCTGCTTGGCAAGGAGGTGCCGCAGGATCGGGATGCCGCTGGCCGCTGGTTGTCTCTGGCAGCAGCTCAGGGCAATGAGTATGCCCAGTATTTTCTCGACCACATGGATGACCGGTCTGCCGCTCCTCTGCTCCTCTCCGCCACCCGACTTCTGCACCACTTGGGAAATATCTTCCGGGAGCAGGAACCGCCTCCGCGATCCGGCGGGATGCGGATTGCTGTTGACCGTAAACTGCTGCAAAAAATCAGAGAAAAGAAAACGGCTCGGGGTCACAAGTGGGATGACCATGAGCCGTCCATGAGTTTATAACCGGGAGGTCTTGTTGTGAAAAAGAAGGTACCTTTTGACAGGAACAATCACTCTACCTAAGAATACTCAGTCCCAGCAGCTGAAAGCGCACCGATCCGCCCAGAAACAGCCGGTGCTTTTTCACCGTAAGATTGGCGGCAAGAATCGGTAGGAGGAACGGCCATGCCCTATATCTACTTCACCGACGAACAGAAGCTGAGAGCCAACAGTGTAGATCTGGAGCGGTATCTGCTGCAGAATGGCGAGGAACTCATCCGTTCAGGACCGGAAAAACGGCTCAAATCCGATAAGAGTATCACAATACGGGGCAGCGAGTGGTTCGACCACGCCCAGGCGGTCAAAACAGGCGGTGGTCCGGTGGCCTTTGTCATGTACACTATGGTCTGAGTTACCCAGAGGCCATGATCCGGCTTCTGGGCGGTGAGCAGGGTGTGGTTTATGAAGCATCACCCAGAAAGAAAGAACCGGAACCCAAGGAATTTGCCCTGCCGCCAGCTGGAGAGTCCATGAGGCGGGTGTATGCCTATCTCCTCAAACAGCGTTCATCAGCCGTGAGGTGCTGAATACCTTTGTCAGCCAGAGGCTCATTTACGAAAGCTGCGAAAAATCCAAAGACAACACCAAGGAATACCATAACGCCGTGTTCGTCGGATTCGACGAACACGGCGTCCCTCGTCATGCCCATAAACGCGGGGTCTACACCCATGGGAAAAGTTATCGGGGCAATGTCAGCGGATGTGACCCTCGATACAGCTTCCACTGGACCGGTTCAAGTGACCGGCTCTATGTGTTCGAGGCTCCCATTGATTCTGCTTTCCTTTCTCACCCTATATCCGCAGGCTGGCAAAAGCACAGCTATGTGGCGCTCTGCGGGACCTCTGAACACGCCATGCTCTGGATGCTGGAACAAAACCCTCAAATCAGGAAGGTGGCTCTCTGTCTGGACCACGACGAGGCGGGCATCGAGGCCAGCGGCCAGCATGAGGATACCCTCCGTGAGAGAGGGATAGCGGCCGCCCCGCTTCGTTCCCAGTACAAGGACTGGAACGCTGACTTGAAAGCTCTCCACGGGCTGCCTGCGGAACCAGCTGAGGAGCATCCGCAGTTGCTGGCGGCAGATCCCATCTGTCAACGAATCGGTGCTGCGGTTTCCTCCGGGGTGGCGAAACCGGAGCAGGCGGAACAAAAGCTCCCCATCTTACTGCAAGACTATAAAAATCATCTTCATCAGGGCCGCTTTGACCGGGCGATGGATGCTATGGAGTTGGCCGCGGCCATGGCCCTCTCTTCCGCCCTGCGGGAGTTCCGGCAGATGGGCAAGGTGGTATCCCCCCAGCAGGGGCTGAGCGCCTGCGTCAGTCTATCCAGCCCCACCATAACAGGGGGAGCCTGAAGAACCGGGCGGATGAGATTGCCATGGAGCTCCAGCGTATCCTCGCCCAAAAAGCCTCTGCCGGGATATGCGGCCGGGAGAGTAAGGAATCGCTGGCCTACCGTTGGCTGGAGCTGGCAGCATCCTGCGCCAAAGTACCTATCCGCTATGAGGCGGATCAAATCAAGCAGCGACAAAAAGAAGAACAGGCCCAGCGAGGGGCTGGACCTGTGATGGAATAACCGGGATGACCTGCTTCTGATATCGAGACACGACTCAGATCAGAAGGAGGCTTTTATGCATACGCAAATCCTATTGCTCATCGGCGTAGCTGGCCTTATGTTTCTCATCATCGGTGGACTCGCTTTTATTTCCCATTACTACACACTGAATGGGATCAAGTCCAAAACAGTGGGCGACGGCCAGCATGGTACCGCTCGGTGGGCCACCAAGCAGGAGATCCGCCAGACCTACGCCCACATTCCCTTTGAACCAGAGCTGTGGCGGCAGGGCAAGAACCTGCCCGACCAGCAGGGCTCATCCTCGGCTGCGAGGGGCCGAAGGGCCATGTGACCGCCGTGGTAGACACCGATGATATCCACGCCCTGGTCACCGCCGCCAGCGGCGCCGGCAAGACTGCGTTTTTCCTCTATCCTAATATCGAATATGCGCTGGCCACCGGGATGTCCTTCCTATGTACGGATACCAAGGGCGACCTCTTCCGCAACTACGCCGGCATCGCCAGAGAGTGCTATGGCTATCAAACGGCCATCCTCGATCTTCGCAACCCAACCCGCTCAGATGGAAACAATCTGCTCCACCTCATCAACAAATACATGGACATTTACAAAGCAGAGCCGGATAACCTCGCTGCAAAGGCCAAGGCGGAGAAATACGCCAAGATCCTTGCCAAGACCCTCATCAACACCAGCGGCGGCGACAGCGCCCAGTATGGGCAAAACGCTTTTTTCTACGACAGTGCCGAGGGACTTTTGACTGCCATGTTCCTGCTGGTGGCAGAGTACCTGCCCACCGAGGATGAGGAAGGTAATCCCGTCGAGAAGCGGCACATCGTATCGGTGTTCAAACTGGTGCAGGAACTTCTCGCACCCTCAAGGTCAAGGGAAAAAACCAGTTCCAGCTCCTGCTGGACAAGCTCCCGCCCAACCACAAGGCCAAGTGGTTCGCCGGTTCCGCCCTCAACACGGCGGAGCAGGCTATGGCCTCGGTTCTCTCCACCGTCCTCTCCCGACTCAACGCTTTCCTGGACAGCGAGATGGAGCAGATCCTCTGCTTTGATACCGCCGTAGACGCTGAGAAGTTCTGCAATGAGAAGTCGGCCATCTTCGTGGTACTCCCGGAGGAGGACACGACCAAGTATTTCATGGTTTCCTCATCATCCAGAACCTCTACCGGGAAATCCTCACTGTGGCGGATGAGAACGGTGGCCGTCTGAAGAATCGGGTGGTCTTTTTTGCTGATGAGCTGGGTTCCTGCCGCCCATCCAGTCACTGGAGCTCATGTTCTCCGCCTCCCGCTCCCGTGGACTGATGCTGGTGCCAATCGTCCAGTCCATCACCGGCCAGTCAGAAGAACTATGGCAAGGAGGCTCGGAGATCATCGTGGACAACTGTCAGGTGAATATCTTCGGCGGCTTCGCTCCTGCTCCCAGACTGCGAGGAGCTGTCCAAGGCCCTGGCAGCCGCACAGTCATGAGCGGTCCATCAGCCGGGGAAAGAATGATCCAAGCCAGTCGCTTCAGATGATGGAGCGGCCCCTCATGACACCGGACGAGCTGAAGTCCATGCCCAAGGGCAGCTTCATCGTAGCCAAGACTGGTGTTCACCCCATGCGGGTGAGGCTCCGACTGTTTCTCGACTGGGGCATCCGTTTCGGCGAACCCTACGAGGTGCCAGAGAAAGCCCAGAGGCCAGTAGCCTATGCCGATAAACAGGAGCTGGAGGAGGCCATCATCCGCCGTCACTATGCTTCCAGTATAGAAGACGAAGAAAATCAGGTCGATCAGGGAGCTGCGGCAGCCGGAGGCTTTCTCAGGGGATGCGCCCAGAGGCAAACCGCCGCAAGCCCGCTCTAAGGCCATAGGAGGTATTGATTTGGCATATTTTAATGCAGTCTATCAATCCGATCTGATCACCGGCTCGGGCCGTGTATATGTATTTAAAGGACCCGTTCTGATGCCGAGGGCCAGTGCTGGCCAGCCATCAAGACCATTGGTGCAGAGCTTTGGTCTCTCCC
>ENA-OQCX01000734-OQCX01000734.1-human-gut-metagenome-genome-assembly--contig:-NODE-734-length-16676-cov-1.749350_pt1 | contig 16676 bp, 21 predicted proteins | sample MGYA00242762_ERZ504587 | MGnify/ENA primary metagenome ERZ504587 (study PRJEB26092, sample SAMD00036337) | human gut metagenome | host: Homo sapiens | study: EMG produced TPA metagenomics assembly of... | reverse complement strand
TAGAAGTAATCTTCATTAAAATGCAGGCCGTCGCGCTCGCGGCATTCGCCGGAAACGCCAGGCCCTACCAGCTCGCTCATGCCGTAATTATCCGTTGCGAAAAGCCCCCAGCCCTTTTCCACCTGAGCGCGCATTTCAGGTGTGCATCCCTCGGAGCCGAACAGCCCCAGGCGCAGATGGTAATCGCTCATGGGGTAGCCCAGCTCCTTCGCTGTCTCCGCCATATACAGCGCATAGGAAGGAGTAGAAACCAAGGCCGTCGTTTGAAAATCGCGCATTATACATCAGCGCTTTTTCCGTGTTGCCGCTGGAATTGGGCACAACGGTCGCGCCGATTTTCTCCAGCCCATAGTGCAGGCCAGCGCCGGTAAACATTCCGTAGCCAAAGGATATCTGCACAATATCCTCATCAGTCGCCCCCGCGGCCATAACAAGGCGCGCCATGCAGTCCGACCACATTTCAAGATCGTTTTTGGTATAGCCTACGACTGTCGGCTTACCTGTTGTGCCGGAGGAGGCATGGATGCGCACAATCTTTTTCATCGGCTGGGCAAACAGGCCAAATGGGTAATTATCGCGCAGGTCAGCCTTCGTAGTGGGCGGAATGTATTGGATATCCGCAAGGGACTTGATTTTATCCGCCGTAACGCCCGCCTCGTCCAGCTTTTTGGTGTAGAAGGGCACATTGCGGTAGCAGTAATCTACCGTCCATTTCAGGCGTTCCAGTTGAAGCGCCTCTAAATCTACGGGGCATGGTTTCAATTTCTGGCTGAAAAAACATGATAAAGGCTCCCTCTGATAATTTAATGAAAGCGGGATCAACCCGCAGAATGTTAGAAAGCCACCAAGAAATGCTAGTGATTATGGATACTGAACAAGGGCGGAAGCTCGGATGATTTCGCTTTTCATTGTTATATTTTGTGCTTTCTATGCATGAAAAGCTTTAGATGCCCATGCAATTTGGTTTTGTCCAGTAGACGTTATTATAGCATATCTTTGCGGTTTGGACAAATTATTTTCCTGCAATATGCCAAATGATAAGCCAAAATTACAGCCGCAGAAAATCTGTGACTGTAATTTTATGCTTGGCTATTTTTCATTATTCCTGCTCTACAACTCCATCGTAGAAAAAGGTGTTGACCTTGGTCTGCCTAGCGTGGTTATCAATGGCGCTGACAGCAAAGCAAAGTAGAAGCGATACAATCATTGCAGCTACCGCGAACACAGGGCCAAGCCCCGCGAGCTTTACAACAATAGGCGCTGATACGCCTACGAGCGATAGAAGCTTGCTGACGGCGGGAACCAGCGCGATGAGAAATCCGCTCCACATACCGGCCATGCGCCGGAGCGGTTCATCCTCTTCCAATACAGCGCCACCACATACGGCGCGAGGAAGGAGCCGGATATGATTCCCCAGGAATAGCTCATCATATCGAGGATCGGCGTATCTGTATTGGCGACCACATAGGAGCCGATCACAAAAATAACACATAGAACTTTTGTGAGGCTGGAAACGCTTTTATCCGTCATGGAGGGCTTGAGGCGCGCTTGATGAGATCCATTGAGAGTGTCGAGCCCGCGGAAAGCGTGATGGAACACAGCGTCGAAACGGAAGCGGCGATCAGCAGCACCAACACAACGCCGAGCAAAACGCTCGGCATACGCACGAGCTTGAGCATCGTCGGCACGATGTAATCCTGCACAGGCATCGTTTCCTTCGTGAAAAACAAATGGCACAGGGAGCCGATGAAATACCCGCCGCCCGCGACAAGCAGAGCAAAGAACGTGGAAATCACGATGCCGCGCTTTGCCTGTTTATCATCTTTGATGCCAAAATACTTCTGAATCATCTGCGGCAGGCCCCAGGTGCCGAAACTCGTCATCAGCACGGTGGCAATGAGAGAGAGAGCCTGGGAAGCTGAAAGCTTCGGGAGACCAGCAGCGGTTTGTGCATAGGCCGCAAGGCCCGCAAAGCCATCGACCTGCTCTGAACGCAGCACAAAAAAGATGAGCAACGCCACGCCGAACATCATCACAATCCCCTGCACAAAATCAGCACGCGCCTGCGCAACGTAGCCGCCAAGCAACAAAAGCAGAATTGCCACCACAGCAATAATCACCATGCAGACCGTCACATCAATGCCGAGCAATACGTCCGCAACGCTGGCAAGCCCCTTATATACGGAAGCGGAATACGGAACCAAAAAAATAAAGATTACCACCGCTGAGAAGGTTTTCATTGCTTTCGACTGATAACGGGCGTCGAAGAACTGCGGCATGGTTTTAATCTTCAGCCGAGCGGAAACATCGCGCGTTCTGCGCGCAAGCACCCGCCACGCGAGCCAGGAGCCAAAAACCGCGTTGCCGATGCCGGCCGCGATCCCCACAGTCCATATTGCAGCCCCGTGCCTCCGGCATAACCGACGAACATGACCGCGCTGAAATACGCGGTGCCATAAGACAGCGCGGAAAGCCAAGCGCCCGCATTACGCCCGCCAACCGTGAAATCGGCAATGCTTTTGGATTTGCGCCCCGAATAGATGCCGATCACCATCATTGCAATGATATAAACCGCAATTGTCACCCACAGCGCAGTATTTTCCACCCGGATCATCTCCCTCAACAACCAATTTCCACCGCAATCAATAACGCTTTAAAGTTTTGTGCTTTAAAGCTTTTTTCTATTAAAGCACGGAACTTCATACATCATACTATGCGAGTTGGAAAAAGTCAAGGAGATTTCCGAGGGAAAAGGACAAATTTTTTAGAAGTTGATTTTAACGCACCTTTTCATAATACACGATGTCCAGCACATCATTCTTGTGATAGATTTTTCCGGTTTGATGATAACCGAGCTTTTCGTACAGATGGCAATTCCCTTTTTCCTGAAGGATTGTGTCGAGCTTCCAAAGCATGACATTCGGATATTCCTGTTCCAGCAAAGCAAACACCTTCTGCGCGATCCCTTTCTTTTGATATTGCGGAATTATAAATACGGGTGCTATCCGGCATGATGCTTCATCGATTCTGACCACACGGAGTGCGCCAACACGTTTGTCATCGCACAGAATCAAGAAATAGGGTGGTAGGTTCCCCAAATTTTTCTGTAATGCGCTCCTGTGTTTCACAAGCCGGGCTACTATCGTAATCTTTATATTTACGTAACAGGGGCATAAACGCCGACACCTGCATTTCATGAATCAGAGGAATATCGTTTTTTGAAGCTCGTAAAATTTGGATGTTCATATGGATTCCTCGTCCGAATTTTCAAATAGGCTCTCCTGCATCCTGAAAATCATCTCCCTGCGGCGAAGCTCTTCCTCTGCATCCAGGCGAATCGTTCCATCTTTCTCTATTTTTTAAAATATTGGTCCCGGGCCGAACGGCCTTTGGGTAGCCGGCTTTTTTCGATGGTAACCATCGTGCAGTCCTCCCGCTCACAAATGGCAAAATCGCTTCAAAGCGGTCAATGATCAGAGTAGACAAAGCTTGCATCCCCTTCTCTTCCTTTTATAATAGGGTAGCGGTCCACCGGCCGCCTTGCAAAATTGCGTATTAAGCGGCCTGCCGCTTGGCCGTCAGCTCCTGGCCTGACTTTTCCGTTGCGCAATAAAGAGTATCGCCGTCGCTGCCGATCACAACCGTGCCGTCCTGATCCGTCCGAAAAGGCGTAATTCCCCGCTTTTCCAGTTTTTCGAGCGTTTCCTCGTGCGGATGTCCATAATCATTGCCCGCACCGCAGGAAATCACGCACAAAGCCGGGGATACCTGCTCCAGAAACGCTTTCCCAGAGGAGGTTCGCTGCATGATGCCCCATCTTCAACACATCAGCGTGAACATCCAGCCCCTTTTTCATGATTGCGTTTTCACTCGGCGTTTCCGCATCCCCTGTGAAAAGGAAGGAGGTCGAGCCAAAATCAATCCGCACGACGACGGACATATTATTGAGATCGTCATCCTGCTGACAAGGGCCGAGCACGGTCATCTCAGCGCGATCACCCTTGTAGGTTTGCCCCGGGCTGCGGCAATCACCCTCGCGCCGGAAGCTTTAACAGCTTGCAAAAAATTCTCATATATTTTTGTGGTAGGCGTATTCTTTTGTGCCAGTCGCGGCATGATGACGTTTGAAACCGGAATTTTCTCCAAAATATCCGCCATGCTGCCGATATGGTCGGAATGCGGGTGCGTGGCAATCACATAATCTAGGCTTTTTACGCCTGTGTTTCCAGATAGGAGACGATTCGTTCCCCATTGCCCCGTTCGCCCGCATCAATCAGCACATTGAGCCATTCGATTTGATGAGGATGGAATCGCCTTGCCCAACGTCGAGATAGTGGACGGAAAGCGGCTGTTTTGCCGCCTCCGACAGTTCCGTCAGCTTCGCGCTGCTGAAAATCTCCTGCCAGGTAGGCACGGAAAACGGCAAGTTGAGCTGAGGCGCACGGTAATAAACCCACAGACCAGCACAAGGATTACGCCAAGTATCTCAAGGACGGCGCGCTTTTTTCGCGCGCCTTTGCCCGCTCTTCGTTTGGCCATTCTGCCTTTTCCCCCTTTGATGATTCTGTAAATTCTTTGTTGAGCCGCAATGCTTCTTTACTCCCGCCTGTGGGCGGATGAGGCAATTTGCTCCATTCCCAATCAGATCGGGCCTGCCCGCATGGCGAAGCGCTTCTTCCACCAACGCATGATTCTGCGGCTTAAAATACTGAAGCAGTGCGCGCTGAAGCGCTTTTTCCTTCGGCGTGCGCGCAACGTAGACTTCTTCCATCGTATAAGGATCCAGGCCGGTATAAAACATGCAGGTGGATATTGTGCCCGGCGTGGGGTAAAAATCCTGCACCTGCTCTGGGTGCAACCTCTCCCGCTTCAAAAATTGCGCTAGCTCCACTGCATCCTTCAGTGTGCTGCCCGGATGGGAGGACATGAGGTACGGCACAAGATACTGTTCCTTACCGATTGCTTTGTATAGTCAAAATAGCGCTTTGCAAAGCGCAGATATGCTTCAATATGCGGCTTGCCCATTTTATCAAGCACGGCAGCGGAGCAATGCTCCGGCGCAACCTTTAATTGGCCGCTGACATGGTGCTCCACCAGCTCCCGGAAAAGCTGTCGTCCTGATCCTCCAACAGATAATCATACCGGATGCCAGAGCGAATAAACACCTTTTTAATTCCCTCTATGGAACGGACGGAGCGCAGAATATCCAGATACTCGCTCTGATCCGCCTTCAACTGCTTGCAGGGCTTGGGGGCAAGGCACTTTTTGCCCTTACACAGGCCCTTTCCCTCCTGCAAATCGCAGGACGGCCGGCGGAAGTTGGCTGTCGGCCCGCCGATATCATGGATGTAGCCCTTGAAGTGCGGGAGCTTTGTGAGCTTTTGTGCTTCTACCAGAATGGACTGTTTGCTGCGCGCAGTCACATACCGCCCTTGGTGGAACGCAAGTGAGCAAAAATTTGCACGCGCCAAAACAGCCGCGGTTGTGCGTGAATCGAAAACTTCCACCTCCGCAATCCCCGGCACGCCGCCAAGCGGCTCATAGGAGGGATGATAGGCGCGCTGATAGGGCAGCGCATACACGCGATCCAATTCTTGCTGAGTGAGCGGATTCATCGGCGGATTTTGCACAAGCATCTGATTGCCGTGCCGCTGCTTGAGCAGCTTGCCACGGATATGATCCTGCTCATCCTGCTGGACGCGGCAGGAAATCGCATATTCCCGCTTGGATTTCAGCACGTTTTCGTAGGAAGGGCACTCCTTCCCATACAGCGGCGTATCGCGCACGTCAACGGCATAGCAGGTGCCCCGAATATCTGTCAGGGACGCAACCGGCTCCCCCGCATCCAGCCGCCGCGCGATCTCCATGATCTGGTTTTCTCCCATCCCGTAAATCAGCAAATCCGCACAGGAATCAAACAGGATGGAGGGGCGGATCGCGTTATCCCAATAGTCGTAATGTGCAAACCGCCTGAGGGAGGCCTCCAGCCCGCCGATCACCAACGGAATTTCCATGCCATAGGCCTCTCGGATTCTCTGGCAGTAGACGATCGCCGCACGGTCTGGCCGCTTGCCTGCCTTGCCGCCGGGCGTGTAAGCATCCTCGCTCCTCTTTTTTTGGCCGCCGTGTAATGGGCCACCATAGAATCGATATTCGCGGAACGGAAACAAACCCAACCGCGGCTTTCCAAACCGCATAAAATCCTTTGTGCTATGCCAATCCGGCTGGGAGAGCATCGCAATTTTAAAGCCGGCCGCCTCCAGCACCCGGGTGATGATTGCCGCGCCGAAGCTCGGGTGATCGACATAGGCGTCGCCTGAAACATAAACAAAATCGGGCCGCTCCCATCCTCTCTGCTTCATCTCTTCCATTGTGACCGGTAAAAATAAATTCATCTTTCAACCAACTTACGATCTAAAATTTGATTGCCACCGCCAATACACGGGCACAGATGCGGCAGCTATTCGATAAATTTTTTAGCGGAGTGATATCCAGACTGGCGCAGCCTTTCAACGCCTCATAGAGCTGGTGCGCGATCATCATCACGCCGCCCATTGTATCGCTCTCAATATTTAGCGGCATAATCGGGTCATGCACACTCAGCCGCAGCAAAAACCAGCCGTCACCGTGCTCCTTATCAAACGCAACGCGAATGCCTCGTGATTATCGGGCGCGATCTGCCAGGCGGACTGAGCCTCTGCATAGGAGCGACTGTTTCGATCACATGCTCGCCGTAGGGTTTAAACTCTTCACAGGTGATCGGCATGCGGAATTCCCGGCTTTCCAGAGGCTCTTCCAGCATGGCGATCAAATCCTCCAGGTGTTTCCCCGATTTGCCGAGCTGCGCCATTTTAATAATGATTTTCGTCATCAGGTAGGCGCCGTCATCGAGAAAATAATTTTCCCGCAGCGCCGCATGGCCGGAGGTTTCAATGGCGAGAGGCGTGTTAATCCCTTGTGCGGTAAGCCTCTGCGCCTCATCGATCACATTTTTATAACCGCGCTTAAAACGGTGATGTTTCCCGCCAAGATCTCTTTCAATAAAGGCTTTCAGCCCGCTGGAGGTGATTGAATCGGTTACAATCGTGCCCCCTCGTTGCCTTCAAGCGCAATGCAAGCGGCAAGCGCGACAAGGCGGTTGCGGTTGATCTCATTGCCGCTATGGTCTACACAGCCCGCCCGGTCTACATCCGTATCAAAAATCACGCCGAGATCCGCATGATTTTCAAGCGTTGCCTTGCAGACGCTCTGCATGGCGGCTTCATTTTCCGGGTTAGGGATATGGTTGGGGAAACGGCCGTCCGGCTCCAAAAACTGGCTGCCTTTTATATCGGCTCCGAGGGGGGCCAACACCTTTTCAGCATAAAAGCCACCCACACCATTGCCAGCGTCCACAACGATATGATAGCCGCGCAGAGGGCGCTCATAATCATCCGCATTCACGCCGCGGCAAATCATATCCCGCAACGAAGCGGCATAGTCGTTCATGAAACTGATTTTTTCCACCTCGCCTGCTGCATTGGCCGAGCATTTCTCCTTATTTTGCGCGGAAAGAAGGATCGCTTCGATATCCGAGCCCTCCAGACCACCTCCACGGGTAAAAAATTTCAAGCCGTTGCGCTGCCATGGATGATGGCTGGCGGTGATCTGCACAGCTGCATCACAACCTAGCCGCACCGTCGTCATAAACATGGCAGGCGTTGAGGACAAACCGCAGTCCTTCACCGCAAAGCCAGCGTCCGTCAGAGCGGCAATCACCTGCTTCTTTATGCGCCCGGCGGAGAGGCGGGAATCGTGCCCTACCGCAACCGTAAAGCGCTCTTTTGTCAACCGGCGGTTCAGCCAACAGGCAAAGCCCATTGCCATGCGATAAACAGCCTCATCGGTGAGGGTAACGGCCTCTCCTCCGGCTCGCTCATGGCAACGCCACGGATGTCCGTGCCGCTTTTCAATTGCTTCCATTCCTTCAATAATGTATCGTTTGACATAATCTGAATCCCTCATTTCCGCAAGCCGGCCGCCTTTATAAAGCGGGGCGGCTCGTCTTTCTTTCTGCTGTATTCTATTCTACCTGTTTTTCATGAATTCGTCTACTGTTTTCAAGTGGAAGCATCCTTGCAATCTTATGAACACAGAAAAAAATAAAAACGCCAGCCGCGCGCCGAATAGAGACGCACGGCTGGTGTTTTTGCCAGAGTACTCTACTAACTTTCTGCGGGCTGATTGCACACGCCCGCAAAGAGCAGCACCCCATCTGATACAATCCCATATAAAACGGACGGTTGAGGATCATATACGCCTCTTTCTCATTGGGCGCGGCAGTTCCGGCATAGTCGAGCTTTGTGAAAGCGGCCGCTTCCACGCCCTTTTCATCAATCGCAATGTGCGTTTCCTGCAAAATCTGCGAGAAAAACGCCTGATCCTGCGTCATCCCGGAAAAGTCAGCCTGATCTGATTCAAATGCACAGCGAACCCCCATCGCATGCAGCGTTTTCTTCAAATTAAGCTTGCTGCCGAAGGAAAACTTTGGGATTTGAAACACAACCTTACCCGTGCCCTGATCCACTCCTAGGAACAGAGACGCCGCTTTCTGCGGAGAAGCGAGCAGCGTATCAACAGATACGCCCTGATCCGGCAGAATAAACACCATTCTACCGCCGTTTTTCAGCGATAAAGCTGAGCGGGTGAAGCCCTCTCCGCGCGTATAGGGGTGCATCGCATACGTCCTGTTCATATAATCGCACTGCACGGTTTGCTGGGCCGACACATAAAAGGCGTCCGGCTTCGTCTGCCGACGTTCAAAACGATCCATCCATTCATCTTTAAAATAGATGGTGTTCAGAAGTGTCAGCAGCTGATTTCCCTGAAAGGAAACGTCAGGCTTCAGAACCCCGTTTGTCTGCTCTGAGATCCATTTGCTCATCGCCTGGGCCGTTTTGGGATTTGTAAAATCCACACGGTAGGCGGAAGCGTAAAATTTTTCGGCCGCCCGATCAACAAATGCTTCGCGGAAATCGCTATCCTGTCGCAGCCAAATAGAATTTGCCACGTGCAACTGGCCGACTTCATTATCCCTATAAAGCCGTTGGAACAAATGGCTGGACTGCGTGGCCAAATAATCCATGCTTTTGCCGCTGAGCCCTAACGGTGCCAGCAGCTCCTCCTGCGTTGCTCCCTTTGCGCCGGATGCGGCGAGCGATAACGCCATATAGAGGCTCACTGGGAAAAATTGAGATTTTCGTCTTGCCCGCACAGCATTTGAACAGACAGCTCTCCGGCAAAGGAATTGACCGCCTGCAAAAATGGCTCGTCAATCGGATTGTCAGCGCGGCGGTCCAATTGACGGCTATAATCATCAAAGGAAATTTTGCTGGATTTTTCACTTTTTTCAGCGGCGAAATGGCAGTGTTAGAGGACCACTGCGTTAATTTTGTGTGATCCATATGGTTAGCAGCCTCACTCGCTCCGGCCGAATTTGTTTCGTCTGATACGTTCGTCGATTCAGCGGATGGTTCCCGTGGATTTCCGGTACAAGCGGATAGGGACAATGTCAGCATTCCAATTAGAAAAAGAGAAAAAAGCCGCTTCAATTTCAGCACCTCCATTTTTAATAAAACACATTAGGATCTCTTTGCTGAATAAGTGGCTTTTTTGCTTTAGATTGTTGCATCATTTTATTCTAATACGCTACATATGATCGACCGGCTCGATCCCCAGCACCTTTAAATGAAGCTCCAAGATCCGCTTGGTCAGCGCCATCAGGGCAACCCAATCCCCACGTTTTTGCAAATCCTGCTCACTGAGCACGTGGCTATCGTGATAAAAACGCGAAAATAAAGAGGCGATTTGATAGGCATGCTCGCAAATCTCGTTGGGCGCCCTTTCGCTGATTGCACGGCAAAACACATCTCCGCTCAGTAGCAGCTGTGTAATGAGCATCCGCTCTGTATCGCTATAAAAACGTGTGGGCGCAGGCATTGGGGCAGTTCCAACCTTTTTGAGCACAGAGCATATCCGTGTGACGGTATAGAGCAGATAGGTGCCGGTTTTCCCCTCAAAAGAAAGAAATTTTTCTAAATCAAAAATATAGTCCTTGGTACGCTGATTGACCAGGTCGCCAAATTTGATGGCGGCTATGCCAATTTTGCGGGCGCATTCTTCCTGCTCCCCCTCTGAGAGAAACGAGGAGGTTTCCATTTTTGTCCGCGCCGCCGATGTAACCGTATGGATAAGATCCTCTAAGCGCATCACGCCGCCATCGCGTGTTTTATAAGGTCTCCCATCCGGCCCGTTCATCGTGCCGAATCCCAAAAATTGGAGCTCCGTATCCAAAGGAATCACCCCGGCCTTTTTCGCACAGCGAAATACCTGCGTAAAATGAAGGCTCTGACGGTTATCTACCACATACCAGATGCGGTCCGGCGCAAAATCACGCTGGCGCTGTAAGAGCGTGGCAAGGTCTGTTGTGGCATAGATATTGGAGTGATCCGATTTTTTGACGATTACGGGAGGCACGGGCGCCTTATCCTCTGCTTGCGCCACATCGACCACAAGGCGCCGTCGCTCAGGCGTAGGAGATTTTGGCTTTCTAGTATCTGCATCAATTCCGGAATATACTGCTCTGAGTCGCTCTCACCATACCACAGATCGAAGCTGACGCCGAGCTTTTCATAATTTTGCTTTAAATCCGCAACAGAAACCCGCATCAGCTCCTGCCACAGAGCGCGGTAGCCTGCATGGCCTTCCTGTAGCTTCACGGTTGCTTGCTTTGCACGCTCACGAAAAGCGGGGTCTTCCTTGCTACGGGCATTTGCAAAAGGATACACCTCGCTGAGCATATCCGGATCGAGCGGCGGCACCGATTCTCTCTCCGGCCCAAAATCTGAAGCGAAACAGCGCCACTCTGGATGCCGGTCGGAAAGCTCCGCAATCACCAAGCCGATCTGGAGCCCCCAATCCCCCAAATGGATATCGCTAATCACGCGGTAGCCGCATGCGCGTGCAATACGCTTGAGCGCCTCCCCGATGATCGCGGAGCGAAGATGGCCAATATGAAGAGGTTTCGCCACATTCGGCCCGCCATAATCGATCAGAATGGTTTCATCCTGCCCAATTTGCGGAATTCCTAGGCTGGAATCCTGGGCGACCTTTGCCGCATAGGTGCAAGCCATTCATCCCTCGGCGTTAAATTTAAAAATCCAGGGCCTGCGGGCTCTGCCTTGGAAAAAAGCGGGCTGCCCTCCAAGGCAGACGCAACCTCGCCGCAATCGCTGCTGGAGCCTTGTGATACTGCTTCGCCGCGGCAAACGCGCCATTACATTGGAAAGGGCTTAAATCGATCCGGTCCGACACTTGAACCATTCCATATTTCGCTTCATATCCACAGGCGGCAAACGCGCTGCCGACCCCCTGTGTGAATTCATCAATCACTGTATGCAACGATCATCCATCCTTTTGTGTTTTTTTCTGTTCAAAAAGGCCGGGTGCTGTCTCCTGTGCAATGGAGACCAATCGTCGGAGACGATGATTGACGCCAGAGCGGGAAATCGGTTCAGAAAGCGCCTCCCCCAGCTCTCGCAGGCTCATTTCCGGGTTTCAACCGGAGCAGGGCAATTTCTTTGAGTTCTTCCGGCAGGGATTCCAGCCCGGCATGCTCAAGGATCGTTTCAATAGCATAAACCTGCTCCGCCGCTGCATTGGCAGTACGGGAGATATTCGCCGTTTCAAAATTGATTTTGCGGTTGATATTATTGCGCATATCTTTATACATTTTGATGCCCATCAATTCCAGCGCAGCGTTTTGAGCGCCCATCAGCGTAAGAATTTCTTCAATCCGCTCGCTATCCTTGCAATAAACCACATGGCTCCCCTTGCGCTCCAGCTGCTTGGGAGCGAGGTTCCATTCATGCAGAAGCTTTGCCAGATCACGGCTAATATAGCGGTAAGGAACAACGAATTCGAGATGATAGTCCTTTTCCGGATCGGTCAAGGTCCCACAGGCGAGAAAAGCGCCCCGTAAAAGCGCTGCCATACAACAATCACCTGCAAGGTTCGCCCGGTTCAGCCGAAGGGCCAGCTCCCCTTTTTCATGCCCAAAAGCCGCCATCACCTGCTGCCGCTGAGAAGCTGTACGGACGCTTACTTTAAATTTTCCAGAAGAAGACTGTGTCAAATTTGCCTCTACCCCAGCCTCTCGTTGGATGCCTTCGCGGTACATCCGCGCGATCTGCTCTGTATCTGTCTGCATAGACATTTCAACAAAAGAAAAGGCCCTGCTGAACAACAGCAAACCATACGTTTGCGCGTGCATACAGCAAGGTGTATTCTCAACAGCAGCCAGCTCTGCTTTTACCTGTGATGAAAATGACATAGATGCGCTCCCTATCCCTCTCCATAAATCAAATAAAAAAACGGTATGAAAAGCAGTCGAAGCCGAACACAGCCTATTTTTTGATATCCCGATGCTGGATGCTGACACGCAGGCCCTGCTGTGCAAAATGCTCGCTCAACAGCTCGGCAAACACCACCGAACGATGCCGCCCGCCTGTGCAGCCCACCGCGATAACCAACTGGCTCTTCCCCTCATTTCGATAGAGCGGAACCAAATAATCCACCAGTGACATGAGCTTGGGCACCAAGCCCTGCGCCTGCGGCCATTTCATAACAAAATCCCGCACCGGAGCCTCCAGCAGTGTGGCCTTTGAGCTCGTCCACATAAAAGGGATTTGGCAGGCACCGCACATCGAAAACCAAATCCGATTCGTTTGGGATGCCATATTTGAAGCCGAACGAGACGCAGTGGATTTGCATGATCCGGGCGGAGTCCTCCAAAAACATTCCGGCAATCCGCTCGCGAAACTGCGTGGTTGTGTACTGGGAGCTATCCACAATATAATCCGCGCGCTGGCGGGCAGGCGCCAAAATCGCCCGCTCCGCATTAATCGCGTCGTCGATGGAGCCCTTTGCCTTATCGGAAAGCGGGTGCTTACGGCGCGTTTCCTTATACCGGCGGCGAATGATCTCATTGCTCGCTCGATAAAAAGGAGCTTGTAGTCGCAGCCCATTGCCTTGAGTTCGTCAAGGGATTCCAGAAAATCATCAAAAAAATTCCCGGCCCGGATATCGGTTACAACCGCTACCTTATCGCGCTTTTCCTGCGATTGGAGAATTAGCTGTGCAAAGGTGCGGATCAGTTTGGGAGGAATATTGTCAACGCAAAAAAAGCCGATATCTTCCAGGGCGTCAACCGCACGGGACTTTCCTGCGCCAGACATTCCAGTGATGATAATAAAGTCCATTTTATTTCCTCCTCGTGCGCCCTAGACAGCTGAAAAGCCCAAGAAACGAACCTCCGGCTCTAACCGAACGCCTTTTTTCGCATATACCGTATTCTGAATCAAGCGGATCAGGGCAAGAATATCTGCCGATGTTGCACCGCCGTGATTGATGACAAAGCCTGCATGTTTCTCGCTCACCTGCGCTCCGCCGACAGACGCCCCTTTTAGACCACAGCTCTCGATCAGAGCGCCGGCAAAATAGCCCTCCGGCCGCTTAAAGGTGCTACCTGCGCTTGGATATTCCAAAGGCTGCTTCGCCTTACGGCGGGCGATCAAATCCTCCATGCGGGCCTGGATCTCTGTCTTGTCGCCAGGAGCCAAGCGTAGAAGCAGAGAGGTAATCAAAAATCCATTTTCCCGGTATGCGCTGCGCCGGTATCCAAGCGCCAGCTCCTCCCCCACAAGCCTGCCGCGCTCGCCGCTTTGCGTCAAATGTGTGCAGCCGGTTAAAACATCCTTCATCTCGCCGCCATAAGCGCCCGCGTTCATAAATGCCGCTCCACCCGCACTCCCCGGAATGCCAAAGGCAAACTCTAAGCCGGTCAAACCTTTCTCCAAAGCGAACCGGCACAGGCGATTCATGCTGACGCCCGCCCCGCAGGTGATCATACCATCCTGCTCGTGCAGCAAATGAAGCCCCGGCACCAGGCAAAGCACAACGCCGCGGATCCCCTCGTCCGCAACCAGCACATTGCTTCCATTGCCCAAAATTACCGGCTGAAGCCCCTGCGCATTGCAGCATCGTAAAATTTGAGCCAATTGCCCTTCCTCCTGGGGTTCGACCAACAGGTCGGCAGGCCCGCCCGTCCGGAAGGAGGTATACTCCTCATGGGGCATCGCGCTTTGCCGGGCAGCCGAGATCAATGGCAATCGCCTCTACCGCATCGAGTCCGTTCATGCAATTCTCATACCTTTCCGAATTCGCCTCCCCACGGCCAATAGCAGCGGGAAGGCGAATGAGATTTGATATTTTAGCCTTTTTACGTCCTCAACACAACCGAGTAGGACAGGCGTTGAATCTTCTGATACATCATGAGCCAACCGGGAGCAGTTGACCAAATCCGCAACGTCAATGATCCAGCAGCGCAGCGCCGATCACGCCCGCATCATTTCCCAGCTCTGCCGAGCAAATTCTCGTCTGTTTGGAGGAATACATACTGTAGCGCTCCCGACGGACATGCTGGCGAAGGGGCTCCAGCAGCGTTTCCTTCTCATGGCCGATGCCGCCGCCCACGCAGATGATTTCCGGCTGAAAAATATTGATGGCATTGATAATTCCACATGCTACATAATAAATATAACGGTCTACCACGCGCTTTCCGGCAACATCGCCCTTGCGCATTGCGTCAAAGGCTGTGCGCCCATTGACCGCATCAATATTATTATCAACCAGTTCCCACATCATACTATCCTGCGCATGGCGCATCTCATCCTTTGTCTGCGCAATCAATGCAGTGGCCGAAGCATAGCGCTCCCAACATCCGCGGCGGCCGCAGTTGCACTGCTCGCCATCGACTACAATCACCATATGGCCCATTTCGCCCGCGGCAAAGTTCGCACCGTTGAGGATATGCCATCCACAATAATGCCGCTTCCCACGCCTGTGCCAAGCGTAATGGCAATGAAATCTTTTACGCCCGCGCCTGCGCCCGCTTTCGCCTCACCATACGCCGCGCAGTTAGCGTCGTTCCAAATAGACCGGCTTGCCAAGGCGTTCACGCAGCATTTCCTGCGCAGGGACGTTTTGGAAATCCAGGTTATTTGAAAATTCGATATAACCGGTCTTTTATTGACCGTACCCGGCGTGCCAACCCCGACGGAGGAGATATCATCCATTGTGAGCCCGGCGGCCTCAACTGCCATATGAACGGTTTTTGTAATATCATCAAAAATCTCCGCAGCCGGGCGGGGCGCATTGGTTTTTAATTCACCAACACCAATAATTTTGACTGATCGTCCACTACGCCTGAACGGATATTTGTGCCGCCTAAATCAACGCCTACTCTGTACATATTCCCAGTCCTCCGTGTTCCAAAATCTATCTATCATATAAATTGCTTTGCCAGGCAATCCAATGAAAACCGCCGCATGCGCACCCCACGGCAGAATGCGCTCGAAGCGTTTCATTCATTCGCCCGCGCGAAAAGCCAATCTAAAAGCGCTGCCAAATCCCAGGATCGGGAGCGTCCGGCTCACAGCCGTCGTCCAATCCCCAAATTGCGCAGCAGCTCCCGCGCCGCATTGTAGCCCATCTTTTTCTGACGATTGTTCATCGCGGCTACTTCAATGATGATTGCAAGATTGCGGCCCGGCTTTACCGGAATCACAGCCGCCGGCACACTGATGCCGAGAATTGTGGTAAACTCGTTATCAAGGCCCATGCGGTCGTATACCTTTTCACTGTCCCACGGCTCCAACTGAATGACAAGATCAATTTTTTCCGTCATCTTAACGGCGCCCATGCCAAAAATACGGCGGGCGTTGATAATGCCAACCCCGCGCAGCTCAATAAAATGGCGGATATTATCAGGAGCAGAGCCAACCAACGTGCGGGAAGAAACGCGGCGGATTTCAACAGCATCGTCTGCGATCAGGCGATGGCCACGTTTAATCAGCTCAATTGCCGTTTCACTTTTGCCCACGCCGCTGTCGCCAAGGATTAAAACCCCTTCGCCTGCTACCTCGACGAGCACGCCGTGGCGTGTTACCCGCTGGGCTAGTTCGACATTCAAATAGGAAATCAGAGCGGACATAAAGCTGGAGGTTGTATCCGCCGTGCGCAAAAGGGGCACGGCGTATTTTTGTGCATTTTCCCGCAGCACATCCGGGCATTCCAGATTGCGGGTAATCAACACCGCACAAGGCTGGCGGCACATGAAGTTTTCTACGCGCTTTGCACGCTCTTCCGGCGATAGGCTATCAAGAAACGCAAGCTCTGTCAGCCTAGGAACTGCACGCGGCTTGGATCAAAATAATCGTTGTAGCCCGTCAGAATTAAGCCGGGGCGGTTTACATCATAGGAAGAAATATAGAGATCAGATGCAGCCTTCGGCAAATAAAGCGCCTCCAGGGAGTGATCCCGGATAACCTTTTCAAGGGAAACAGAATATTTGGAACTCATAAGCACCGCCTTTTCTGCCCACGCAACGGGGAACCGCTGCCGCCGGCTTCCAAAAATTTTATTCCATTCTACATTTTAAATCGTTTGCATCAGTGCACAGGGGTACACATCGGTTAGCACTGTGCCGCGCCCTGGCCGCGTATCCTCCTTGCTTTCCGGCAAGGAAGCTGCGCCGTCTGCCTTGCCAGAAGCACGGCCACAGGCTAAAAACCTCCAGA
>ENA-OQCX01000733-OQCX01000733.1-human-gut-metagenome-genome-assembly--contig:-NODE-733-length-16681-cov-3.201885_pt1 | contig 16681 bp, 28 predicted proteins | sample MGYA00242762_ERZ504587 | MGnify/ENA primary metagenome ERZ504587 (study PRJEB26092, sample SAMD00036337) | human gut metagenome | host: Homo sapiens | study: EMG produced TPA metagenomics assembly of... | reverse complement strand
ACAAAAGGGAGGGTTCCCCACATGAGCTTATTGGAGGACGCACGGAATATCCAGCGCAAGGACCCCGCCGCACGCAGCGTGCTGGAGGTCATCCTGCTGTACCCCGCTTCCATATCCTGGTCTACCACCGCATTGCCCACTGGCTGTATGAGCACGGGCACTTTTTTCCTTGCCCGCTGGGTCAGCCAGCACGGCCGCCACAAAACCGGCATCGAGATCCACCCCGGTGCCCGGATCGGCAGGTGCCTGTTCATCGACCACGGCATGGGCATCGTGTTCGGCGAGACCACCGTGATCGGCGACAACTGCACCATCTACCACGGCGTGACGCTGGGCGGCACCGGCAAGGACACCGGCAAGCGCCACCCCACCCTGGGCAACAATGTGCTGATCGGCGCGGGCACCAAGGTGCTGGGCCCGGTGTATATCGGCGATACGCCCGCATCGGCGCAGGCAGCGTTGTGCTGCGCAACCTGCCCGCCAACTGCACCGCTGTGGGCGTGCCCGCGAGGTAGTGCGCATCAACAACAAGGCCGTCAACCCCGCCGACGACCTGGATCAGCAGGATCTGCCGGATGTCATGGCCCAGCGCCTCACCGAGCTGGACCGCCGCATCAGCAGGCTGGAAAAGGACGCGCAGGGGGATGTGCCGCCCAGCATCCACGAGGTCATCCAGAAACAGCAGCGCTGAACCTCCCGGTCCCACTTTGCGTGCCAGCTTTCCTCATAGGGGAGCCGCTGGCATGGCGGTACTATCCGCAAAAACTGAACAAAGCTTCTGCAAAACGAAAGCAGCTGCGCTCCGCACACACGGAACGCAGCTGCTTTTCTGTTACTTCTGGTTTTGCAAACTGCTTTTGTACTTTCATTGACTGAATGTCCATAAGTTCCTTGCCTTAAACGTAATCTGCCACGATTTTTCTCGTTGTCCTTTCAAACACATGAATATAACCAGGGCTCCTTCTTCATTTCCAATTGATAATCAAACTTTTCAAATTCCTTAAAGATTTCTGAGCCGAGACCATCTCGCATTACAAATGGTACCGTACCATCATCGAACCTTCCACCGTATGCCTGCATCACAAGAAGACATTGCACCAAATTGTCACAATACAATCTCTCATAGATCGGATCAATATGCAATTCCATCTCCATCCAAATCATAGGTGTCAGTGTACATCCCTCAAGATTGGGGTCCCCACCATGTTCCAAAAGAAGGCGCATGGTTCGTGCCGCCATATCAGGCCCTTCCGTGAAACGCAAATCGGCCATAATATTTGCAGTTTCCGTTGTGTCCTGATCTACAATGGTATTAGGATTCATTCCATGTTCCAACAAAAAATGTACCGTATCATATAGGTAATCCCTGTGCAACCGCACCTGTGCAGCGCTTAAATTCCCGCCAACCAGTGCGTCGCCGTATTCGCCAAAAGTATTTTCAGCCAACTCCACCGCCAGCCACATCATTTCTTCCTCACTGGGCCGATGCATTGCAATAAGAGTTTCTGCCATTTCAAAATCCGGCGGAATACAAGAAAGCACAGAATACAATTTCCGAACCTGTGCGGTGACCTTCATATCTTTCTCCTTTACACAAGAAGGGGGACATCTCTGACCCGAGATATCCCCCTTTTTATAACTTCAGCAAATCCCACCATTGCACAGTTCTTTGACCTTTTGTGCCGCTGCCGCCACCAGCTGGCCGATGGGCTGGTCGGGCACGCCCACCACGATATTCTCACAGTGGTTGATGGGCACCAGCACCGCCGGGCGGGGCTCTGGCAGACTGCCGCTGCCATGCGGGGGTGATCTCGCCCAGCAGCGCGTCAGCGATCACAATGCCGATGGGCCCCACGATGATATCCGCGATGCGGCAGTTCACGACCACGGCGTCTCGCCGGTGGCGGCGCGACCGTCCCCGCCTGAGCATGGCCGAAGTCGCAAGGCTGTTGGTGCCACGGCGGTCAGCCGGGCTTCCGGGCAGGCGGCAGAGATGGCCGCCACCAACTGGCGGCCCAGACCGCCGCCCTGGCCGTCAATGACCAGAACGTTCATCAGAAGTCGATCTCCTCCAGCCGCAGCAGGGCGATGATGTAGATCTTCAGGCCTCCAGCAGCTTATCGATGGGAGCTACCTCGTTGGCACCGTGCATCGGGCCGCCGAACTCAGGCAGCACCATGTCCTCGTGCTCAGGGCCAAAGCTCACCGCATAGGGGAAGTGGCGGGCATAGGTGCCGCCGCCCATGGTAAAGGGCGTGGCATTCTCGCCGGTGACCTCGTTGTAGGTCTCGATGCAGGCTTGATGGCGGGGGTATCGGCTGCGATATAGAAGGGCTCGGCACCCTCGGCCTTCTCCAGAGAAGCACCCGTGCCAATGGCAGCTTTGATCTGCTCCTTCATCTTCTCGGCGTTGGTGCAGGTGGGGTAACGGCTGTCCATGGTCTGGACGATCCGGCCTCCCGCATGAAGATGCGGCCGCCGATGATGGTCAGGGGGCCGAAGGGCCGTCGGCGCAGTCGATGCCCAGGCCGGTGCCTGCGGTGGAAGCGTGCAGCTTTTTCAGGGCTTCCAGATAGCGCGCTCTGCATCGTTGCACAGACCGTTGTCCAGCAGGTAGTTCACCACCAGACCGATGGCGTTGACCGTGCCTCGGGCATGGCGGCATGGCCGCTCTTGCCCCAGCCCCGGATACGCACCCCATTGCCTTCCGGCTCCAGCGTGATGTTGGGGGCATTTTTCAGCTTGGTGATATCGGTCTCCACCAGTGCGCTGGCGCGGTCAGGGACTGCGTTGTTGGCAACGCCGCCCTCAAACTCCTTGATCTCGCCGTTGCAGACCGGGCTGACCAGCTCCGCACCGAAATGGCCCTTCTCGCCGTTGCACACCGGGAACTCCGCATCCGGGGTGAAGCAGAACACCGGGGCCGGGTAGTTCTTGAGGTAATATTCCACATCGTTCATGTGGGTCTCTTCGTTGTCGCCAACCATTGCGCGGATGGGATACCGCAGGGAAACGCCCTCCTCCTTGAGGAACTTCAGGGCGTACAGGGTAGCCACCATGGGGCCCTTGTCATCAGCCACACCACGACCGATCATCCAGCCGTCCCGGATCTGCATCTTGAAGGGGTCCTGGCTCCAGCCGTTGCCCACGGGCACCACATCCACATGGCAGATGGTTGCCAGATACTTCTCGGGGTCTGCACCGGCCAGCTCGGCATAGCCGATGTAGTTCTCGCAGTTGCGGGTCGTCAGACCCATGCCTGCAGCCAGCTCCAGCGTCTTGTCCAGCGCTGCGCGGGGGCTGCGCGAAGGGTGCGCCCTCCTCCGGGGTGCCCTCTACACTGTCAATGGCCACCAGCGCCGCAATATCCTGCAGCAGCTGCTCCTTGTTTTCCGCAATATATGCGTCAATTTTCTGATTCAGTGCCTGATCCATGTTCTATAACGTCCTTTCTGACCGGAAGCGGCTTCGGTTTTCACACAACTATTATTCAGTGTAGCATACTGCGGGCAGAAAAGCTACCGGCATTTTACACGACAAAAGCGCCCGCGTTTTGTCAGCCTGCCGCAAACAGCCCGCTGACCGCGCCCAGCAGCCCGGCGCTGGCCAGACCCATGATGATGCCCGCCAGCAGCACACCGCCCATGCAGGCAATGAGAACATCCTTGAACTTCATGTCCAGAATGGAGGCTGCCAGCGTGCCGGTCCAGGCACCGGTACCGGGCAGCGGGATCCCCACAAAGAGCAGCAGGGCAACGGTCAGGCCCTTGCCGGCCTTTTCCTCCAGCTTGCGGCCGCCCTTTTCCCCCTTGGTGATGAAGAACTTGCACACCGGCCCGATGACCGGCTTGTGGTAGCCCCAGATGAGGAACTTGCGGGCAAACAGATAGATAAAGGGCACCGGCAGCATATTGCCGAGCACGCAGACCAGATAGGTGGGCAGGGCGGGCAGGCCCATGCCCAGCCCGATCGGAATGGCACCACGCAGTTCAATGACCGGCACCATCGAGACAAAAAACACCATCAGATAATTCTTGAGCATCCAGGTTTCTCCTTATCATAAGATCATGATCGTAACGGCTTACAGGTCGATGACCAGCTCCACCGGGCAGTGGTCGGAGCCAAACACCTCGTTGTGGATCTCGGCGGCGGTCACCTTGCCGGCGATGCGGTTTGAAACGATGAAATAATCAATGCGCCAGCCCGCGTTCTTTTCCCGGGCGTGGAAGCGGTAGCTCCACCAGCTGTACTTCACCTCGTCCGGGTGGACAGCGCGGAAGGTGTCGGTAAAGCCGCTGCCAGCAGCTCAGTCATCTTGGCCCGCTCCTGGTCAGTGAAGCCCGCGCTCATCCGGTTGGTCTTCGCATTCTTGATGTCGATCTCGGTGTGGGCCACGTTCAGGTCACCGCAGAGGATGACCGGCTTTTTCGCGTCCAGCTCCAGCAGGTAGGCCCGGAACGCATCTTCCCAGGTCATGCGGTAGTCCAGCCGCTTCAGGCCGTCCTGGCTGTTGGGCGTGTAGCAGTTGACCAGGTAGAAGCCGGGATATTCCAGCGTCAGCACCCGGCCCTCGTGGTCGTGCTCCTCCCTGCCGATGCCGGTGGTCACGGCCAGCGGGGCCGTTTTGCACCAGCAGGCCGTGCCGGAGTAGCCCTTTTTCTCGGCGGAGTAGGTGTACTCGGTGTAGCCCTCGGGGGCAAAATCAGCCTGCCCCGGCTGCATCTTGGTCTCCTGCACCGAGAAGATGTCGGCATCCAGCGCCGCAAAGCTTGTGGCAAAATCGTGGGTCAGGCAGGCCCGCAGGCCGTTGACGTTCCAGCTGATCAGTTTCATATCCTGTTCCTTTCTTATGCCTGATATTTTGTTTTCCATGCGCCGCTCTTCATGCGCGCCACAAAGCAGATGACACGGCAGACCCAGTCAATGACCATGGCGATCCAGACACCCACAGCGCCCCAGCCCATCCTGACACAGAGCAAGTAGCTGAATCCCAACCGCCAGATGGCCATGCTGAGCACAGAGACCACCATGGTAAATTTCACATCGTTGGCCGCGCGCAGGGCGTTGGGCAGAACAAAGGAGGCCGGCCACAGGAACAGGCCGCTGCCTGCGTGGATCTGCACCAGCAGGATGGCCAGCGCCATGGTCTCACCGGAGAGGGCGTAGATGCCCACCAGCGGCTTGAGGAAGAGCAGGATGCCGCCGTTGAAGATCCCCATGGAAATGTAGGCCCAAAGCAGCAGCTTGCGGGTATAGTAAACGGTCTGTTCATTGTCCCCTGCGCCAACGCAGCGGCCCACCACTGTGATCATGGCCAGACCAATGGCCTGCCCCGGGATGCAGCCCACGCCGTCCAGATTGTTTGCCACGCATTGGCGGCGATCTGCACGGTGCCGAAGGTGGAGATCATGCTCACCACCAGAATGCGGCCCGCCTGGAACAGGCTGTTCTCAAAGGCGGACGGAATGCCGATGCCAGGATGCGCTTTGCCATCCGGCCATCCAGCCGGAGCGTTCTGGGCACGGTGAGCATGTGGCCCTTCTGGTAGCAGCGGTTCAGGATGAGCACCGCTGCCACGGCACGGGAGAGGACACTGGGCCAGGCAACACCGTCCACGCCCATGCCCAGTACAAAGATGCAGACCGCGTTGCCCACAATGTTGATGATGTTCATCAGGATACTGATCTGCATGGAAATTTTGGAGTTACCCATGCTGCGGAAGAGCGCCGCACCGGCATTGTACATGGCCAGGAACGGGTAGCTGACCGCCGTGATGCGCAGGTAGAGCACACCGGCCTCCAGCACATCGGCTTCGATGCTGCCATAGCACAGCCGGATCATGGGACGGGCCAGCACAAAGCAGAACGCCCCCACACCCACGCCCAGCAGAGCGCTGAGCAGGATCAGCTGGCCCGAGCTTGCGTTGGCGTGCTCCTGCTCCTTTGCACCCAGATACTGGCTGACCACCACCGCGCCGCCGGTGGCCAGCGCCGCAAACAGCACGATGATGAGGTTGTTGATCATATCCACCAGGCTGACACCCGAGATGGCGGCTTCGCCGCAGCGGGAGACCATCATGGTATCGGCCATGCCCACCGTCACGGCCAGCAGCTGCTCCACCAGCAGCGGCCCCACCAGCCTGAGCAGGTCACGCTGGCTGAACAGCGGGGCCCGCCCGCCAAAGCACAGGGCCTTATTTTGTGCGATCGTATGTTCCATTCTATTCCTCGCTTCTTCCCACACCTTTTCTGCCCTTCCGGGCCGCAGAGCGTCTTTTTCTCATAGATGTATCCATCATAACACAGCCGCCTCCTGTTGTAAAGAATCAGCTTCTGTGATTCCGGACCTCTGCCCCCAGCCCGTGCTTGTTTCATCACTTTGCCAAATGTATCTCTCCCATTTTTGTGCGTTGTGACAAAAATTGCATTTTTTTGCTCGAACAAAAGAACTTTTTTTCAAAAAAAGCTCTTTGTATTTTTTCTGTGAAAAGTGTTATCTTGTATCCAACAGAAGCGTCAGTTGGATACAAAGTGAAACGACGCGCTTTCCTCTCCGGCACTCCTGTTGTTCATCCTTCTATTATTATGCTATTTTCTTCATTTACCTTCTTATCATTTACCCTGTCCTGAAACGGACAAACAAAAAACGCTTCCCCACCTGCACGGGGGAGCGTTTTTGTTTGTCCGCCGCCCACCATAGAAAAGCGCCCTGCACCTTTCACGGTACAGGCGCTTTGCGTTTCAGTTTTACAGCGCTGCAACAGCGGCCTTGAGCTCATCCACGCGGTCGGTGTTCTCCCACTTCACGCCCAGATCCTCGCGGCCCATGTGCCGTAGGCGGCCAGCTTGCGGTAGATGGGCTTCCGCAGGCCGAGGTCACGGATGATGGCGGCGGGGGTCAGGTCAAAGACCTTCTCCACTGCCTGCTCGATCTTCTCATCGGCCACGGTGCCGGTGCCAAAGGTATCCACCATGATGGACACAGGCTTTGCCACGCCGATGGCGTAGGCCACCTGCACCTCACACTGCTTAGCCAGACCGGCAGCACGATGTTCTTGGCCACCCAGCGGGTCGCGTAAGCGGCACTGCGGTCCACCTTGCTGGGGTCCTTGCCGGAGAATGCGCCGCCGCCGTGGCGGGCGTAGCCGCCGTAGGTGTCAACGATGATCTTGCGGCCAGTCAGGCCGCTGTCACCCTGCGGGCCGCCCACAACAAAACGGCCGGTGGGTTGATGTAGTACTTGGTGTTCTCATCCAGCAGCTCGGCAGGATGGTGGCCTTGATGACCTTCTCCATGATGTCGGCCCGGAGCTGCTCCATGGTCACGCTCTCACTGTGCTGGCTGGAGATGACGACTGCATCCACGCGGATGGGCTTGTTGTTCTCGTCGTACTCCACGGTGACCTGGCTCTTGCCGTCCGGGCGCAGGTAATCCAGCTCGCCGCTCTTGCGCACCTCGGTCAGCTTCTTGGCCAGCTTGTGGGCCAGGCTGATGGGCATGGGCATCAGCTCAGGGGTCTCATCGCAGGCATAGCCGAACATCATGCCCTGGTCACCGGCACCGCCCACCTGGTCGTTGGTGCCAGTGCGATATCGGGCTCTGGCCGTCGATGTTGGAGATCACAGCGCAGGTGTCAGCATCAAAGCCGTACTTTGCACGGGTGTAGCCGATCTCAGAGATGACCTCGCGGACGATCTTCTGGAAATCGACATAGCAGCTGGTGGTGATCTCGCCCATAATGTGGACCAGACCGGTGGAAGCGCAGGTCTCGCAGGCCACGCGGGCATCGGGATCGTGGGTCAGGATCTCGTCCAGGATGGCATCGGAGATCTGGTCGCAGATCTTGTCAGGATGTCCCTCGGTGACGGACTCAGAAGTAAACAGGTGTCTTGCCATAAATTTTGTCCTCCATGTGTGTGGTGAATCTTGCACAGCTTCATACACGTCCATCAAGTTTGCGCAAACAAAAACGCTCAGAACCGAAGCTCTGAGCGTTTGCACTCTTATCTTTCGGTTTCCCGCAGGATTTGGCACCTTATGCTTTCGCACAGGTTGTCGGGCTTCACAGGGCCTGTCCCCTCAGCCGCTCTTGATAAGTCGGTATTCAGTTGTTTTCTGAAAGATATCTTATCATCTCTTCGTCAGATTGTCAAGAAGAGTATCACTCTTTTTAGACATCTCAACGAAATTGATTAGGATTTCCCCTAGAAGTGCCGGGAGTTTCTTGATGCTCTCTTAGTAACCCTTGGCCTGTTCGCCGTTCAGCAGCTTGACCGCACGGGAGGTGCCCAGACGGTCTGCGCCCAGAGCGAGGAACTTTTCCATATCCTCCACGGTGGAGATGCCGCCGGCAGCCTTGACCTTGCAGCGGCCATGCACGCCCTTGACCATCAGCTCCACATCGTGGAAGGTAGCGCCTGCGGTGGAGAAGCCGGTGCTGGTCTTGATGTAGTCAGCGCCTGCCTCGCAGACGATGTCGCACATCTTTTCCTTTTCCTCGTCGGTCAGCAGGCAGGTCTCAATGATGACCTTGAGCACCTTGTCGCCCACGGCCTGCTTCACGGCACGGATGTCCTCACGGACAGCATCGTACTCCTTGTTCTTCAGGCGGCCGATGTTGATGACCATGTCCACCTCGCAGCGCCGTTCTCAATGGCAGTCTTGGCCTCAAAGGCCTTGCTGGCGGTATCCATGGCACCCAGAGGGAAGCCCACCACGCAGCACACCGGGATGCGGCCCGCCATATACTCAACCGCCTGCTTTACATAGCAGGTGTTGATGCAGACGGATGCGGTGTGGTTGGCAATAGCCTCGTCGCAGATGACCTGGATCTGGGGCCAGGTGGCCTCGGGCTTCAGCAGGGTATGATCGACATGGGAGAGGATCTCTTCACGGGTCATATTATTTTCCTCCATCAATTCTTGCTGGCACGGCGGACCTTTGCCATGCCCACAGCGCTCAGGGCAATTGCCGTTACGGATGCGGTGGCACCAATGATGCCCAGAACAAGACCGGAAACCAGGAATGCAAAACCTTTCAGACCACGTTTCATAATACCGTACCTCCTAAGATGATTTGATTTGAAAACCTTCCCCGGCACAGCAGGGAGGTCTTGTTTACTTTTTCTTAAAGATGATCAGCTTGCTGAACACATAGTTCAGCACCACGACCACCACGTTGGAGAACACCTTGACGCACAGACCCCACAGCTCCTGCGCATCGTAGAGGGTAGTGACAAAGATGGCCGTGGGGCCATCTGCACCGCCGATGATGGCAATGGCAGCAGATCCATCCGCCGCCGAAGCCACACTCGAAGCCTGAACGGCGTGCACCACCGTATCCGGGCCAAACCAGCGGGCCACCACGCTCAGCACCCCCTGCATCAGCTCGTCCATCAGCGCTGCGCCCTGGGCCGCCAGCAGATTGCCCAGCACCAGCATAATTGCAGTGTCCAGCAGCATTGTACCCAGACGGCAGGTGACAAATGCACCAAACTCCTTTGCCATCGCTCTGCCTCTGGTCTTGCTGTTGAACACAAAGGCCCGGTTGGTGGCGTAGGCAAACAGGATGCAGAGGATGTTGTCCAGCACATTACCCCAGCTGTTGGCGGCGGTGTAGCCGAACAGCCTGTTGAACAGGGCGTACAGCAGGATATTCAGCAGGGTGGTCAGCACGCCAAAGATCAGGTAGGACAGGACCTCATAATGCTTTTTGATCCATTTGAACATAAAAATATCTTTCCTGTCAGCATCCTCACCCTCTCCGTCATTGCGGAAGCGAGACTGAGAGGGCAATCCGCTTAACAAAAACAGCCCCGCCGCCGTTACCCGGCAACGGGGCTGTAGTCGCATTGTGTCTGAAACTCAGCGAACCACGGACTGATTACTCAGCGTCGTCGTTCAGCAGAGCCTTCATGGACAGGCTGATGCGCTTCTTGTCGAAGTCAACATCCAGCAGCTTCACATCGACATATCGCCGACCTTCAGTGCGTCGGAGACCTTCTCAACGCGATCATTGCTGATCTCGCTGATGTGGACCAGACCGTCAACACCCGGCAGGATGCGGACGAATGCACCGAACTTGGTCAGGGACACGACCGGAGCATGGAAGGTGCTGCCGATGGGGTAGTTGTTCTTCAGCTGCTCCCAGGGGTTGTCCTCAGCCTTCTTGTAGCCCAGAGAGACCTTGTGGTTCTCGGTGTCGATGTCCTTCACATACACTTCGATGGTGTCACCAACGGAGACAACCTCGGAGGGATGCTTGATGCGGTTCCAGCTCAGCTCGCTGATGTGGCACAGGCCGTCCACACCGCCGATATCGACGAATGCACCGTAAGAGGTCAGGCTCTTGACAACGCCGGTGTAGTCTTGCCCACCTCGACATTTGCCCAGAACTCCTCACGCTTTGCCTTGTTCTGCTCAGCGGTGACCTTGTTGATGCTGCCGACGATCTTGCGGCCGGAGCACTCGGTAACGACCAGCTGGACATGCTGGCCAACCAGAGCAGTGTAGTCCTCGTCACGGCGCATCGTGGCCTGAGAACGGGGAACGAACACCTTAACACCCTTGACGTTGACGACAACGCCGCCCTTGTTGAACTCGGTGACATCGCCCTCGACGACCTCGCCGGATTCAGCAGCCTTGGCGATCTCTTCCATGCCCTTGCGAGATGCGAGCTTCTTGCGGGAGAGCTGGATAACGCGTCCTGGTCCATAACCTTCTCGACGATGAGGTCCAGCTCATCGCCAACCTTCACCAGGTCTTCGACCTTGGCGGAGGAATCATCGGTCAGCTCGCTCAGCTTGACAAAGCCGGTCTGCTTGGCTCCGATATCCACCTGGATCTCGTTGGCAGAGATGCTGGTCACGATTCCTTTCACAATACTGCCTGCATGAACACGCTTCTCCTCGGATGCGTTCAGCATCTCCTCGAAGCTCATGCTGTCATTGATTTCTGCGCTCATACTGTTAAGTACCTCCTCAATAATAGACGATGGCGTTGAAGCCCCTGCTGTTACGCCCGCCGTTTTTACATCTGCAAACCATTCCGGCCGAAGTTCGCTCGCTGTCTCGACCGTCACGGCTTTCGTATGCTTTGCGGCGACCTGTACCAGCTTTTGGGTATTGGAAGAATGATGACCGCCAATGACAACAATGATGTCGCATTGTTGGCTGAGGTCTTCCGCTTCCTGTTGCCTCGCCCACGTCGCATTACATATTGTATCAAAAATTCGGGCGTTTGTATAGGCTTTTTTGAGAAACTCCGAACTTTCTTGCCATTTTGTTACCTGAAATGTGGTCTGTGCAACCGCAAAAATGGGCTTTTGGGGGTCAGAAGGGCCTTTCCAGGCCTTCAGCTCGTCCAGATCGCTGAACACAAATACCTCTCCCCGGGTATGGCCCACGATGCCCTGCACTTCGGGGTGGGCAGCATCACCGGCCACCAGAAGCACCGCGCCCTCGGCCTCGGCCCGGGCGGCAATGCTCTGGATCTTCTTCACAAAGGGGCAGGTGGCATCGTGGTAAACAAGGCCGCGCTGCTCCAAAGTATCATAGATGGTGCGGGGCACGCCGTGGCTGCGGATGATGACCTCGTACCCGGTGGGGATATCGTCCACGGTATCGGCCACCAGCGCACCGCGCCTTTCCATATCGGCCACCGCCTGCGGGTTATGGATCAGCGGGCCCAGCGTTGCCACCTTATGGCCCTCGTTCAGCAGATTGTAGGTCAGCTCCACCGCACGATTCACGCCAAAGCAGAAGCCGGCGGTTTTGGCAAGACGAATTTCCATAGCGTTTCTCCTTCTCTAAACCTCTCAGCTCGCATTCGCTCGGCAGCTCCCCTACCAGGGGAGGTGTCACCAAAGGTGACGGAGAGGTTCTCAATTCAGCTGTTCCCAGGCATCCAGCAGTGCCTGCTTATTGGCCCGGAGCACCTTCATATCTCGGCGGCTCTCCATGGCGAACTGGGCGGCGGGCATCGGCTCGCCGTAGATGACGTTCACCCGGCAGAACAGCCGCATCTTCCCGTCCGGCGTATCGTAGCGGATGCGCACCGGCACTACATCCACCCCAGCCTGCGCCGCAATGACAAACAGGCCGCTCTTGGGCGGCAGGAGCCTGCCCTCTTTTTCGCGGGTGCCCTCCGGGAAGATGAGCAAAGTCTCCCCCCGCCCGGCAGGCTCCACGGTCCGGTCAATGATCTCCAGCTCATCCTTAGTGCCGCGCACGCAGAGCGCGCCGCAGCAGCGGAAGAACCAGGTGAGCAGGGCATTGATCTCAAACAGCTCCTTTTTGGCAAAAACGAGCATCCGCCTGCCCCAGAACCGGCTGATGACGATGAACACCGGGTCAATGGCTGAAACGTGGTTGGGGGCAATGATGCAGCCTTTGGTCTGCACCTTGCGCAGGTTCTCGCGGCCAACGGTATGGACCGGAAGCCGATGTGGAACACCAGCCAGCCAGCGGCAGCAGTATGTAATATAGTACCATTTAATTAACCTTTTCTGCAATAATCTTTTTCATCGCCGCAAGACTCTGCTCAAAGTTGAGGTCAGAGGTATCCAGCAGTACTGCATCCTCGGCCTGCTTCAGGGGGGCGGCGGCACGGTGGGTGTCCTGATAGTCCCGCTGCTTCACATCAGCCAGCACATCCTCAAAGGCGACCTCCATCCCCTTCTGCTGGTATTCCAGCCAGCGCCGTTTGGCCCGGGCTTCAGGAGCAGCGGTCAGGAAGATCTTGACCGTGGCATCCGGCAGCACCACAGTGCCGATATCCCGGCCATCCATCAGGACGTTCTGGGTCTTGGTCATGCCGCGCTGCAGATCCAGCAGGAAGCGCGGACTTCCGGGTTGGCACCCACGGCAGAGGCGGCCATGCCGGCCTCCTCCGTGCGGATGGCGGTGCTCACGTCCTCGCCGTTCAGATAGATATGCTGCTCCCCGTCAATGCAGTCCACCCGCAGGCCGATCTCCGGCAGCAGAGTGTTGACCGCCGCATTGTCCTTCGGGTCCACGCCCTTGCGCAGGGCATACAGGCCGATGGTGCGGAACATGGCGCCGGTATCCACATAGATGTAGCCCATCTCTGCGGCCAGCCGCCGCGCCAGGGTGGATTTTCCTGCCCCCGCAGGACCGTCGATTGCAACTGAAACCATTTGATACGCTCCTTTTATAATATAAGCTTTTCTTTCATCGGCCAGTATAAACTTTACGTAATGCCAAGGGCTCCCCTACTAGGGCAACAGCAACAACCGCCGCCAGTGGCGGATTGAGGGCGTTGCTGTTGGGGCCGCGGCCAGCAAGATGCGAGTGCCATATCTGGCACGATGCAGATGCTGGGTGCCGCAACCCGATAGCTGGCGAGCGTCAGCGAGACTGAGAGGTTTAGTCCAGATTCCTCGCAAAGCTCTGCGCCGTACAGAAAGCGATCTGCAGGTTGTAGCCGCCGGTATAGGCATCCACATCCAGCACCTCACCTGCAAAGTAAAGGCCAGCGCCTTCTTGCTCTGCATGGTCCTGGGGTCCACCTCCCGCACGGACACGCCGCCGGAAGTGATGACCGCATGGGCCAGGTCGCCCCGGGCATCGATGGGCACGTTCCAGTGCTTCATCAGGCGCACCAGCTCCCGCTTCTGCTCCCGGGTGATCTGGTTGGCCTTTGTGGCAGGGTCAATGCCCCAGCGCGCCACCATGACCGGCTGCATACTGGCAGGCAGCAGCTTGACCAGCGCCCCCTGGGCGGCATGGTGGCCAGCAGGCAAAATCCCGGGTGATGCGGTCATAGAGCTGCTCCTCGCTCAGGGCGGGCTTCAGGTCGATCTCGGCGTGGTACTTGTGCTTTTTCATGTCGCCCAGATGGCTGGACGCGCTCAGGGTCAGCGGGCCGCTGATGCCAAAGTGGGTGAACAGCATCTCGCCCTGCTCCTCAAAGATGTCCTTGCCGTCCTCAAAAAGGGTCAGAGTCACATTTTTCAGGGCAAGCCCCATCATCTTTTTGCAGTCCGGGTCATGGCTGACCAGACTGACCAGACTGGGCACCGGCTCCACAAGGGTGTGCCCGGCCTGCTGGGCCAACCGGTAGCCGTCACCGGTGGAGCCGTGGTGGGGTAGCTCACACCGCCGGTGGCCACCAGCACGGCATCGGCCCGGTATTCTTTCCCGGAAGTCCCCCGCACACCGACACACCGCAGGGCAGGCCCGGCTTTTTTCTTTTTGGGATGGCGCGGATTTTCCGGCACGGTAGGGGCGGCTTCCGGCTCCGGGGGCAGCTCTTCCAGAAGCAGCTTTTTTGCCCCGTCATAGACGATCTCCGCGTCCTGTGCGTAGCGGAGCAGTGCCTGCCGGATCTCTTCGGCTTTGTCGGACACCGGGAACACCCGGCGGCCGCGCTCCACCTTCAGCTCCACGCCCAGGCTCTCGAACAGCTCCATGGTCCTGGCGGGCGGGAACGCCCCCAGCGAGGAGAACAGAAAGCGCGGATTGGTGCGGACATGGTGCAGAAACTCCTCCGCAGTGCAGTCGTTGGTCACATTGCAGCGCCCCTTGCCCGTGACCAGGATCTTCTGACCGGGCTTGTCGGTATGCTCCAGCACCGTTACCTGATGCCCCTGCCGCACAGCGGCCCCCGCCGCCATCAGCCCGGCCGCACCGGCCCCCACGATCAACACCTTTGCCATTCTGGTTCCTCCCGCAATTCACTGCCTGTCGAAATTTGTTCTAGTTTATCATACCAGAATCGGCCCGCAATTGCAATCTGCATTCCTTTGGAAAGGGCACAGAAAAGCGGCAGACGGTCGTGTCTGCCGCTTGGGGTCACTGCATCAGTTTTGCGGGGTCAAGATAACTGTCGTCCTGCTTCACTTCCAGATGGATATGGCTTTCCTCGGCGCATTCACAGCTGACGCTGCCCACTTTGCCCAATGTCTGCCCGGCACTGACCGTCTCGCCCTCTTTCACAGCCGGGCTGGCCACGCCGCAGAGCCGCCAGACACGGCCCGCGCTGTCCTTGATCGCCACAGTGGCCCCAGCTGCCATCGGAACCAGCCAGCACCACCGTGCCCGCCGTGGGGCTCTGGACGGCAGCATCCTTTGCGCAGGCATAGTCGATGCCGTTGTGGGTACGCCAGTCGCCCAGGGTCTTGTTGTAGACCAGCTCATCGCCGCTGTATCCATTGAGCACCCTGCCAGAGATCGGCTGCGTGGAAGCAGGCGCTGCCGAACTGCTGGCAGGCGAGGATGCACCTTGCAGCGCGGATGGTTCGCGCACCGAGCCAGAGCCAGCCTGCGGCACAGAGGAGGCCGAAGACGCACTCCGCGATGCCGAGGAGGCCCCCTTGGGCACATTGCTTACACTGTTTGCGGCGGGTTCGGTCGGCCATTCCCATGTTGTTTCGTCCTCCTGTGGCGTGGTGGTGGAAAGCCCCTCATCGATGCCGGGGGCCGTGGATGTGCTGTCCGGTGTCTTCAGGCCCGAAAGGTTCTTGTCCAGCTCGTCGCGCACGGTGCGCACCGCCCAGACCCCCGCCGCCGCTGCCGCCACCAGACAGGCCAGCAGTGCCAGCGCAAACCCTTTGTCCCGCAGAAATTTCCTGATCTGTTCCATGTTCGTTACTCCAATCCGTCATGGTTTCGGTTGATTTTCTGATTGCAGTATGCGATTCCGGAACCGGGTTTATACACATTTTATAAAAAGAAAACCCTCTCCGCAAAGCCTGAGCCTTGACGGAGAGGGCTGAAATACACAGATCAGCTGCGGCGGCGGTTGTTGCCCATCAGGCGGACAACATACAGGAAGATGTTGATGAAGTCCAGATACAGGGTCAGCGCGCCATAGATGGAAGCCTTTTCGGCCATCTCAGCATCAGCGGAGTAGTAGCTGTACATCTGCTGCAGCTTCTGGGTATCGTAAGCGGTCAGCAGCATGAACACCACCAGACCGATGCCGCAGTAGAGCACCGAGCCGCCAAAGCCGAAGCCGAACAGCATCCCCACAAAGCCGGTGATGATCATGCAACCAGGGCCATCATCAGGCGGGGGCCCCAGCCGGTCAGGTCCTTATGGGTGGTGGTGCCGTAAACAGCCATCAGCAAGTAGAGGACGTTGCCAGCAGTGCCATGATCAGGGTGCTTGCCGAGAAAACGAGGAAATAGTAGCTCAGCACCATGCCGTTGAGCAGTGCATAACCGAAAAAGGTCGCGCGGGCAGCTCCCACCGACATGGTCTGCACCCGGGAGCTCAGCACGAATACCAGCGCCAGCTCCGCAATGGTCAGCACAAGATAGAGCGAATCGACCAGATAGATGAGCGAGGTCGTCGCAGTGAGATAGGCCATGGCGAAGGTGATGAGCAGGCCGCAGGCCATCCAGCGGTAGGTGCGGGTCATATAGTCCGATGCGCTCATCGTGGGCTCCGCATAGCCGCGGTCATAATTTCTGTAATCCATTGTGGAACTCCTCCAGTCTTTTTGCCGGGGCGGGCATTCCGCCTTGCTCCGGTCTACGTTTTATAGTATACTGCATAGAAATGAACGTTTCGTGAAAAAGGCTGTGATATTGTATGTCTCTTGGACTTATCTGCATATTCCCTACTGCTTTTCCAAATGCCGGTACTGTGATTTCTATTCGGCCCCCGCCAGCGCCGGCGTGCCCACAGTATGTGGATGCCTTCTGCGGGACTTGCCCGG